>Ga0105106_10001113_pt1 | contig 19317 bp, 17 predicted proteins | sample PPLLaktember2015_5_FD_79109 | JGI IMG/M metagenome (GOLD analysis project Ga0105106, IMG submission 79109) | Freshwater sediment microbial communities from Prairie Pothole Lake near Jamestown, North Dakota, USA - PPLs Lake P8 Core (1) Depth... | ecosystem: Environmental > Aquatic > Freshwater >...
GGCGATCACGCAGGACGACCTCGCCCACGTAGCCGATCCCGAGGCCGTCGACGAACGTCATCCCTGCTGGGACCCGTTCGACGATCTCGACCTTCTCCCCCACCTCCAGGGCGTCGCCGTCCTCGCAGATCAGGACGCGCTCGGGTGGGATGCCGACCTCGGTCGCGATCTTCCCGTGGTGCGCCAGATGCCGCCGCTCCCCATGGATCGGGACGAACCACCTCGGCCGCACCAGGGACAGCATGAGGCGGAGCTCCTCGGCCGCAGCATGTCCGCTCGCGTGGACCGGCGAGGCCGGCACGTGGAACACGTCCGCCCCGGTCCGGTACAGGCCGTCGACCACGCGATGGATCGCAGGCTCGTTGCCCGGGATCAGGCTGCTCGACAGGACGACGGCGTCGCCCTCCGTGAGCTTGACCCATTTGTGCTCCCGCGCCGCCATGAGGGACAGGGCCGACAGCGGCTCGCCCTGGGATCCCGTGCAGATCACGACGACCCGCGCCGGGTCGAGCGCGTCGACCTCCTCGATGCGGACGATGTCGGTGTCGGGAACGGTGAGGATGCCCAGTCGCCGAGCGGCGTCCACGCTCTGATGCATCGAGCGACCGAGGAACGAGACGACCCGCTCGTTGGCGCGCGCGGCGTTCACCACCTGCTGGATCCGGTGGATGTGGCTGGAGAAGCAGGCGACGACCACCAGATGGGGCGCCCGAGCGACGATATCGGTGAGCACCGGGCCCACGCTCCTCTCGCTCGCCGTGTACCCCGCCTCCTCGGCGTTGGTGGAGTCCGACAGCAGGAGGTGGACCCCCCTTCCCGCCTCCTCGGCGAGCGCGTGCAGGTCGGTCGGTCGCCCGTCGAGCGGCGTCTGGTCGATCTTGAAGTCGCCCGTGTGCAGGATCGTGCCGAACCGCGTGTCGATCGCGACGGCCATGCCGTCGGGGATCGAGTGGGTCACGCGCATGAAGCGCATCGAGAACGGCCCCACCGTCGCCGCCTCACCCGGCACGACCGTGCGCAGGGCCGCCCGGTCGCCGACGCCGTGCTCATCGAGCTTGCCCTCGAGCAACGCCAGGGTGAAGGGTGTGCCGTAGACGGGAAGGTCCCGCCCCTCGAGCTCCCTGAGCAGGTACGGCAGCGCGCCGATGTGATCCTCGTGCCCGTGGGTGAGCACCACGGCCTCGACGTCGTCCATGCGCCCCCGCACGTACTCGAAGTCGGGCAGAACCAGATCCACGCCCGGCTGATCGTCGTTCGGGAACGACAATCCGACGTCGACGATCAGGACCCGCCCCTCCAGCTCGACGCAGGCCATGTTGCGTCCGACCTCGCCGACCCCGCCCAGGAAGACGACGCGCGCCGGCTGGTCGCCGAGCGTCTCAGAGGAGGCCGGCATCGGCGAGCGCCTTCTCGATCCGACCACGCTCCTCGGCGGTGGCGGGCACGAGCGGGAGCCGGGGCGGCCCGACCGGTCGCCCGACCAGCTCCAAGGCCGTCTTCACCGGGATCGGGTTGCTGGTGATGAACAGGGCATTGAAGAGCGGCGTGAGCTCCTCGTGGATCGTGCGCGCCGCCGGGATGTCCCCTGATCCGATGAGGTCGATCATCCGTCGGATCCGACCGCCGACCAGGTGGGCGGCCACGGACACCACGCCGACGGCTCCCAGGCACATGTAGCCGAAGGTGGCCCAATCGTCGCCCGAGTACACCTCGAAGTCGACGGGCGCCTCGCCGATCAGGCGACTGATGGCCTGGAAGTCGCCCGTCGAGTCCTTGACCCCCACGATGTTGGGCACCTCGGCCATCGCCAGGAGCGTGTCGTGCTCGATCCGGATGCCCGTCCGCCCGGGGATGTTGTACGCGATGATCGGGATGTCGACGGCCCCCGCCACGAGCCGGAAGTGCTCGAGCAGCCCACGCTGCGGCGGCTTGTTGTAGTAGGGGGTCACGAGCAGCAGCCCATCGGCCCCCGCTTCCTCCGCCTCGTGGGAGAGCTCGATCGTCTCGACCGTGTTGTAGGTGCCCGTCCCGCAGACGACCTTGCCCCCATCCGGCACGACGTCGATCACGGCCTTGAAGAGCTCGATCTTCTCCCGGTGCGAGAGCGTGGGAGACTCTCCCGTCGAGCCCGCCACCACCACCGCGTCGGATCCGCCGGCGAGCAGCTCCGAGGCGAGCTCTCGAGCGCGGTCCAGATCCAGTGAGTGATCGTCCCGGAACGGCGTGACCATGGCGGTGATGACCGCCCCGAACCTACCGGCCATGCTGCCTCCTCACGTCCGAGCGGACGGGGCGGCGGACGGCGTCCGGGCGCGTGCCGGGCCTGGCGGCCGGGCCCCGCTCAGGCGTCCTGGCTTGCGACGGTCGCCAGGCCCTACGGACGCCGATGCTAGCACCCTCCCCGTTCATACACAAGGTTCACATGCGTCACACGTTGCACATGGCGTTTCCCGTTGCCCCGATGACGCGATGGGCCATCGCTGCCTCCTGCGTCCCCAGCAGCTCGTGCTCGACCTGCGCAACCCTGACCACGCGAACCGCGGGCACCCGTGGCTAGGATAGCGAGATGCCTCGCATCTACACCAGGACCGGTGACGACGGGACCACCGGCCTGCTGCACGGCGGCCGCATCTCGAAGGCCGACCCCGCCGCCGAGGCCTGCGGCACGGTCGACGAGGCGGTGGCCTTGCTCGGCCTCGCGCGAACCCTGTCCGAGGACGGGGGCCTGCGCGACGGCCTGTTGGGGATCCAGCGCGAGCTCTTCGTCGTGGGCGCGGACCTGGCCGCCAACCCGGCCGCTCGCTCCAAGCTCAAGGCCGGGGTCTCGCTGGTCACCGACACCATGGTCAAACGCCTGGAGACATGGATCGACGAGCTCGTCCTGGCCCACCCGCTCCCGAACGCCTTCGTGGTCCCGGGGGCGAACGCTGTCTCGGCGGCGCTCGACGTCTCGCGCAGCGTGGTGCGGCGGGCAGAGCGGCGCGCGGTCGAGATGCGCGACGGCGGCGCGGAGGTGAACGAGGCGGTCCTTCACTACCTCAACCGGCTGTCCGATCTGCTGTTCGTGCTCGCCCGGGTCGAGGCGGGCGAGTCGGAGCCCGGCACGCGCGGCTGAGATCCGCTACTGGCGGACGAACGCGCCGTAGTTGTCCTTGCCCATCAACAGGACCGCGAGCCCGATGTCGTCGAGCGCGATCCCGCTCAGCTCGACGGCGAACGAGGCCGTCTCCCCGGCGGGGACCCCCGTGGCGTCCACCACCCGCCCGTCGACCTGGGCCCCGTCCGTCGCGTGCAGGACGTAGAAGTCCGGCTTCGGAAGTGCCCTGCCCGTCCCGTTCTCGACCTCCATGGTGAGCGCGTCCAGGTCGAGGGTGACCACCAGGCCCGCGTTCGCGTACAGGTACACGCCGGGCGCGACGCTGATCGTCGGGGACGGCTCTCCCGTGCTCCCGGTGGCGCCGCTGGCGCCACCCCCCCCGTTCCCGTCGCCGTCACCGGTACAGGCCACGAGCGCGAGGCCCAACACCAGGAGGGGGACGACGAGGCGACGGGTAGGCTTCATGGGCTGCGGCATGCTACACGAAGGGCGATCCGGAGGAACCTGTGCGAACGCTCGAGCTGCGACGACACGCCAAGCGAGACCCGAGCGCCGATCGACTCTCGCCGGATGGACGCCTGCAGGCGGAGGACGTCGGCGGGACGCTGACCGGCGGCTGGACGGTCGTCTTCGTCTCCCCCGCCGAGCGCACGGCTGAGACCGTCGCCTGGTTCCTGCGCGCGCGGGGGGAGCAACTCCCACCGCACGCGGTGATCCCCGGACTCGCCGGGGAGGGCACCGATCGATCGCCGCTCGCGATGGCCGGTGTGGTGACGGCGCTGCTCGACGCCGTGCCCGACGGTGGGCGAGGCCTCGCTGTCGGGCACACGCCGCTGATCGAACGCGCCGTCCTGGGCATCAGCGCCGAGGAGATCGACCCACTCGCAGAGTGCGAAGGGGTGCTTCTGTGGCGCGAGGACGACGAGCACCCCGTGCGGGTCGAAGAGCTCAGGCTCCGCTGAACCCGTGAACGTCTCGATCCCACTGTCGGCCCTGTTCCTGGGCATCGCCCTCGGGACCTCACCCGGCCCCGTCCAGCTCCTGCTGTTCTCCGAGGCCTCGCGCGGGGGTGTGGGGCGAGGCCTGCGCGCGATGGCGGGCGCGAACGCCACCTTCGGCGTGATGCTGCTCCTGCTCGCGAGCGGCCTCTCCGCCCTGGAGCCGGGTCCGGCGTTCCTGCGCATCGTGAAGGTGATCGGTGGGGCCTTCCTCGTGTACCTCTCCGCCGACGCTCTGCGAGAGAACCGGCGACCCGAGGTGACCGACGGCGCGCCCCCCGGGATGCACCCCGGCCTCCGCGGGGTGGTCGCCGTGGTGCTCAACCCGGGGGTGTACGTGTTCCTGGCGACGACCGGCGCGGCCGTGGCCGCGAGCGCCGCCGACGCCGGCGGCCGGAGCCTCGCCCTGGTCACGATGCTCGCGCTCCTCCTCGGTGTGTCCCTGATGGACTCGGCGATGGTGCTGCTCGGCGCGGGCGCTCACCGTGTCAGCGAACGGTTCCTGCGGATCCTGGCCGACGTCCTCGCGGCGGCGCTCGGGGTGCTCGGGGTCTGGCTCATCGTGCAGGGGCTGCTCGGCTCGTGAACCTCAGAACACGAACGGGCACCACGGCGCGGGGTCGGAGGCGAACAGCTGATCGGCTCGCTCGAGCGCACCCGGGCGCTCCTCAAACACCTGGTTCGCCCGGTGCAGCGCGCGGAAGGTCACCCCGCCCAGGTACACCGCCCCCAGGTCGTTCGCGCTGCACGCGAGATCTGCCGGCTCCCGGCTCGGTTCGCAGGTCGCGCCCTCCGCGCCGACCTCGAGGGCGATCCGCCCTCGGTTCCACTCGCAGAAGCGGTCCTCGACGTCCAGCACCACGCGGCCAGCACCCGCATAGCCCCTGGAAGCCAGGGCCGCGGGCACGTCCACCAGACGCAGCCACAACCCGTCCTTGAGCGTGAGCCGCAGGCGCTTCGGCTCGGTGAGCAGGTGCAGGAGCGGCTCGTCGGGCGGCCGCGCCCACGCCGTGACCCGGTGGACGAGGTCCACGTCGAACAGGAAGCGCCAGATGTCCGCGTAGGACTGCGGCGTGGTCGCATGGAGATCGCGGACCGTGAGCTCGAGGTGCGGCACGGATCCCGGCCACTCGTGCTTGATCTTGTAGATCGCGTAGGCGTCCGGTCCCGCATCACCCTCGTGGATCGCGAAGAAGGACGGCAGGTCCTTCTCCGGCCCGTGCTCGTGGAGCATGTATCGGATCCAGCGCTCGTCCAGTGCGATGGCACCAGGCCTGTTCCTCCGTGCCCGCTCGTAGATCTGCTGGATCGCCGGGATGGCGTCGTCGACCGAGCGCATCCGCACCCGACCCGACGGTCGGTAGCCTCGGACGAACCCGGCGCGATCCGTCTCGATGTCCATCCTCCCGATGAAGGTCGCGAGACCGAACCCGAACCGTCCGTAGATGCCTCCCTCCGAGGCGAAGAGCCCGGCGAGCGGTTCCCCACGCTCGCGAGCCTGGTCCAGCAGGCGTCGCATCAGCGCCGTGTTGATCCCGCGCCGCCGATGCGACGGCAGCACTCCGACGCTCGTGACGCCCGCGAGCGGCAGCTCGGCGCCCCCCGGCACCATGATGCGCAGCGACAGACCCCCGGCCGTGCCGACGATCTCGGAGCCGTCGAACGCCGCGAAACACCGATCGAGCTCGGCGATCGTCCGTTCGTTGTCGGTCTCGCCCGGCGAGAGCGAGCCGCCGAACGCCATCTCCGTGGCGTGGACGTACGCCCCGAACTCACCCTCGTCGATCGTCCGGATCACGGTCTCCACGGCCGGGAGCTTACGTCCGGGGATGCTCGGATCGCGAGCGATCAGGGGAGCGGCGGCAGATCCAGGAGGGGCTCGAGCCCGACGGTGAGCCCCGGGCGCGTGAGGACCGCCCTGGTCGCCATCAACACGCCGGGCATGAACGAGCCACGGTCGGTGGAGTCGTGCCGGATCGTGAGGGTCTGTCCCTCCCCCCCGAAGATGACCTCCTGGTGGGCCAGCAGTCCGGGGAGACGCACCGAGTGCACCCGCACACCCTCCACCTCACCGCCACGGACGCCCGGGAGTGACTCGTCCATCGGCCCCCGGTACGCTCGGCCGCGCTCCTCCAGGAGTCGGTTGACGGTGGCGATCGACGTGCCGGACGGAGCGTCCGCCTTGGCGTCGTGGTGGAGCTCGATGATCTCGACGGCCGGGAAGTAGCGGGCCGCCTGTGCCGCGAACCGCTGCATCAGCACCGCCCCCAGCGCGAAGTTGGGCGCGACGATCACGTTGGACTCGCTCCCCTCGGACTCGAGCAGGCGCCCGATCTCGTCCAGGTCGGCCGGCGTGATGCCCGTCGTCCCCACGACCAGGTAGACGGCGTGGGTGATGCACCACCGCACGTTCTCCATCACGACGTCGGGGTGCGTGAAGTCCACCGCGACCTCGACCTCCGCCTCGAGCAGCCGGTCGAGCTCCTCGGTGATGGGGACGTCGATCGCCGGATGCCCCACGAGCACGCCGATCGACTGACCGACCCGCGAGCGATCGATCGCGGCGACCAGGCCGAGATCGTCGGCCTCGGCGACGGCCCGGCACACCATCTGTCCCATCCGCCCACACGCGCCGACCACACCGACGCGGATCACGCGACCTCGCCCTTCCGGAAGGGGCCGAGAACCGTGAGCGACATCGGCTGCGAGAGTACGCGCTCGGCGGCCCCCCGCGCATCCTCGAGCGTCACCGCGTCGATACGCCGGATCGTCTGCCCGAGCGTCAGGATCTCCCCGTGTCCGATCTCGGACTTCCCGAGCCGCGACATGCGGCCCCCGGGGTCCTCCTGTGAGAGCGAGAGCGCCCCCTTCACATGCCCCTTCGCTCGCTCGAACTCCGCCTGCGTGAGTCCGCCCTCGGCCACGTCCCGCAACTCGCCGCGGATCAGGTCGACCACCTCCTGCGCCCGGACCGGCGTCGTCCCGGCGTAGGCGCAGAACAGCCCCGCGTCCGCGTACATAGAGTGGTAGCAGTAGACGGAGTACGCGAGCCCCCGCTGCTCGCGGATCTCCTGGAAAAGCCTCGAGCTCATCCCGCCGCCGACCGCGTTGCTCACGACGCCGAACGCGAACCGATCCGGGTCGTGTCGCGACAGGCCCGTGGTACCGAGACAGATGTGCGCCTGCTCGCTCTTGCGTCGCTTCACGATCGATCGCCCCGAGGGTTCCGGGGGGGTACCCGCCTCGCGCAGCCGCCACGTGCTCGGGCCCTCGGAGCGCACCGGCCCCGTGTCCATGGACCCGCCGAGCCGACGGATCAGGTCGTCGTGGTCCACGCTCCCGGTGGCGACGACCACGAGGTTCCCCGGCACGTAGTGCCTCCGGTAGAAGCGCTTGACCTGATCGCGGGTGGCGGCGGTGATGCTCGCCCGGGTGCCGAGGATCGGGCGCCCCAGGGGGTGCCCGGGCCACAGGGTCTCGGTGAACACGTCGTGCACGAGGTCGTCGGGCGTGTCCTCGTGCACGTTGATCTCCTCGAGGATCACGTGCCGCTCCCCGTCCACGTCGGCGCGTCGGAGCACCGAGTGCTGGAGCATGTCCGCCAGGTGCTCGACGGCCATCGGGAGATCGTGGTCGCGGACCCTCGCGTAGTAGGTCGTGTGCTCCTTGGCCGTGAAGGCGTTCAGCTCGCCGCCGACCGCGTCGAACGCCTCGGCGATGTCGCGCGCGCTGCGGGCCTTCGTGCCTTTGAAGAGCAGGTGCTCGAGGAAGTGGCTCGACCCGCTGATCGGCGCCGGCTCGTCCCTCGAGCCCGCGAGCACCCAGAACCCGAGCGCCACCGAGCGGACGCCGGGCATCCGCTCGGTGACGACGCGCAGGCCGGAACCGAACTCGGTTCGGCGGATGGGCATCGGGGCTAGGCGTCCCGGCGCGGCTCGCGGTCCCGATCGCGACGGGGACGACGCTCGCGACGATCCCGGTCGCCCCCCTCGCGGGGACGGCGCTCGCGCGGACGCTCCTCGACCTCCATGCCCTCGGGGATCGCCCACTCCTCGCCGGTCGGCTTGAGGCTGATCTTCCCCATCGCGTCGATGTCCTGGATCTCGACCTCGAGCGTGTCGCCTTCCTTGAGGCCGGACTCCTCCACGCTGGACAGTCGCTTGCCCTTGCCGAGCTTCGAGATGTGCACGAGGCCGTCACGACCCGGCACGAGGTTGACGAAGGCGCCGAACGTCGCGATCTTCACGACCTTGCCGGCGAAGGTCTCGCCGACCTGGAGCGGTCGGGGGTTCGCGATCTCGTCGATCATCCGTGCCGCCTCGTCGGCCCCAGCGCCCTCCCGCGAGCCGATGAAGACCGTGCCGTCGTCCTGGATGTCGATGTCGGCGCCCGTGACGGCGATGATCTCGTTGATCCGCTTGCCCTTGGGACCGATCACCTCACCGATCTTGTCCACGGGGATCTGGATCGTGAGGATGCGCGGGGCCTTCGGGTTGACCTCCGAGCGCGGGGCCGGTATCGCGGCCAGCATCACGTCGAGGATCTTCAGGCGCGCCTCCTTCGCCTGCTGGAGCGCCCCCGCGAGGACGTCGCCCGGCAAGCCGGTGACCTTCATGTCCAGCTGGATCGCGGTGACGAACTCACGGGTGCCGGCGACCTTGAAGTCCATGTCGCCGAGCGCGTCCTCGGCGCCGAGGATGTCGGTCAGCGTCACGAACGTGCCCTGGTCGGCGATCATGCCCATCGCGATGCCGGCGACGGGGGACTTGATCGGCACCCCGGCGTCCATGAGCGACAGCGTCGAGGAGCACACGCTCGCCATCGACGTCGACCCGTTGCTGCCGAGCACGTCCGAGACGAGGCGCAGCGCGTACGGGAACTCCTCCTCCGGTGGGACCACCGGCACGAGCGCTCGCTCGGCGAGCGCGCCGTGGCCGATCTCGCGGCGACGTGGGCTGCCGATGCGGCCGACCTCGCCCGTCGAGAACGGCGGGAAGTTGTAGTGGTGGATGTATCGCTTCGTGTCCTCGGGATCGAGCGTGTCGATCATCTGCGTCATGCGGAGCATGCCGAGCGTCGTCACGTTCAGGACCTGCGTGTCCCCGCGCTGGAACAGGCTGCTGCCGTGCGCGCGCGGTACGAGGCCGACCTCGGCCGAGAGCTGCCGCAGGTCGCGCGGGCCGCGGCCGTCGAGCCGAACGCCCTCGTCGATCACGCGCTTGCGCATGACCTTCTTCTGCAGGTCCTTCCACGCGGGTGAGATCTCGGACGCGCGAGCCGCGAACGTCTCCTCACCCCAGGTCTCGAGCAGGTGAGCCTTCAGCTCATCCTTGATCGCGTCGAGCTTCGCCTCGCGCTCGGCCTTGTCGGGCACGATCGCGCCCTCGAGCCGTGCCTTGGCGAACGCGGACACGGCGTCGAAGGTCTCGACCGAGTAAAGCGGGCGCGGGGTCCACTCCTTCGGCTGTACGCCGAGCTGCGCGATCAGCTCGTTCTGGAAGTCGATCATCTCGGCGATCGCGCGCTTCGCCGCCTCGAGGCCCTCGGCGACGACCTCCTCGGTCGGCGCCACGGCGCCTTCGCCACCCTCGAGCAGTTGCCAGGTGCTGTCCGGCGCCTCCCCTTCGATCATGAGGATGTCGATGCCGCCCTGGTCGTTGCGGCGGCCGGCGACGACGATGTCGAACGTGGCGTCCTCGACCTCCTGGAACGTGGGGTTGATCACCCACTCGCCGCCGATCAGCCCCATCCGCACCGAGCCGACCGGGCCCTCGAACGGCAGGCCGGCGATGCACGTCGCGAGGCTCGCGGCGTTCATGCCCGGGATGTCGTACGGGTTCGCCATGTCGGCCGACAGGACCGTGATGACGACCTGGACCTCGTCGCGGTAGCCGTCCTTGAACGACGGGCGCATCGGGCGATCGGTGAGGCGCGCCGTGAGGATCGCCGTCTCGGACGGGCGTCCCTCGCGACGGAAGAAGCCGCCGGGGATCTTCCCGGCCGCGTACATCCGCTCCTCGACGTCGATCGTGAGCGGGAAGAAGTCGATCCCCTCGCGGGGGTCGGCGGTCGTGCAGGTGCCGAGCACCTGGGTCTCTCCATAGGTGACGACGACGGATCCCTCCGCCTGTCGGGCGAGCTTGCCCGATTCGAACACCATGGTCTGATTCCCGATCTTGCGGGAAAGGGTGATGGCCATCGGCCTGGTTCCTCCTTGTGTGCCGTGCGCGGCGCGGTCGCGCCGCGCGGTGGTGGAGGTGGGACCCGGCCGGTTGTCAGTCGTGAACCGCCGATCCGTGCTCGGAGGTTCGCGACTGAGAACCGACCGCGGGCTGCCCCACCTCCGGTCCTTGCGTCAGTGGGTCGTTCGCATCCCTCCTACGGAGGCGCCCCCGTGGCGCCTCCCCGCGGTCCTATCGGCGCAGGCCCAGGCGCGTGACGATCTCCCGGTAGCGGTCGATGTCCTCGCGCTTCAGGTACTCGAGCATCCGGCGCCGGCGGCCGACGAGCATGAGGAGCCCACGGCGGGACGCGTGGTCCCTCTTGTGGAGCTTCAGATGCTCGGTGAGGTCGGCGATCCGCTTCGAGAGCACCGCGATCTGGACCTCGGCAGAGCCGGTGTCCGAGTCACCGCGACGATGCTCGGCGATGATCGTCGCCTTCTGTTCCTGGGTCAATGCCATATCCAGCGGGAAAGGCTACCAGAAGGCCCGTCCGAGCCCTGCGCCTACGTCAGCACCGGGTGACCGTCGGAGACGATCTCGGCGGGCAAGAGCCGACCCCGGATCGTGCCGTCCGGCCGGACGACGGCCCGCGCGACCGCGGTCGTGGAGCCCTCGACCGAGAACCTCGGCCAGACGAAGTTGCCCAGGCCGTAGAAGATCGGCTTGCCCTCGTAGACCTCCATCGGCTGGAGCCGGTGTGAGTGGTGGCCGAAGATGACGTCCGCGCCCGCGTCGATCATCCGGTGTGCCTCCTCCACCTGGTAGGCGCGAGGCTGCGTGTCGAGCTCGACGCCCCAGTGGATGACCACGATCACGAGATCGGCCTCCGCCTCGGCCTCACGGATGGATCGGAGGGCGCGAGGGAAGTCGTGCCCCACCGCGGTCCCGGGCTCGTCGCCCTCGGCGACCTGGTAGTCGGGGTCGATCACCTCCCCGACGCCGACCAGCCCGATCCGCCACCCCTTCAGCTCGACGTAGCGCGGGGCATCGGCCTCGGCCTCGCTGGCACCGGCACCCAGGGGCAGGATGTCCGCGCGCCCCATGTTGCGGATCGAGTCCAGGAGTCCCTCCGCGCCCTGGTCGAAGCCATGGTTGTTCGCGAGGCTCGCAACCTCGACGCCCGCCCTGCGGGCATCCTCGAGAGCGTCGGGGTCGCACCGGAAGCTGAAGGTCTTCGGGATTGGCGCGACGATGTCCGTCGAGGGGCACTCGTGGTTGATCACCGTGAGGTCGTCCTCGCGGAACAGGCCCTCGAGCCCGCTCCATGCCCATCCGTAGCCGTTCGAACCGAACGCGGAGATGTAGGAGGGGTCCAGGCTCACATCGCCGGTGCCATGGATGACGATCGTCCGCCTCGGCTCCTGCGGGACGGGCGTGGCCTGCGAGGCCGGTTCCGCCGCAGCTCCCGGAGGCGCCGCGGACCCGGCCGGTCCGCCGGGCCCGTCGGTCGCAGGGGCGGCTGCCTCCGTCGGGTGGGCACCCGCTCCCGAGACCGCCAACGCCGGCTCCCCGTCCCGGGCGGCGTTCGCGACGATCGCCGCGCCGGCCACGACCACCAGCAGCGCGGCGACGATCGCGACGAACGGGACGCGCGACCTGCGGGCGTGGCGGCCGGTCATCCTCGAGAGTCTCTCACGGTGGAGGCACGAGCTCTCGGGTCCGGCGCACGTCGTCCGCGATGACGCGCGAGAGCTCCTCAGCCGTCTCGAACCGCTCCTCGTGGCGCAGCCGTGCCCAGAACTCGATCGCCATCGGCTGACCGAGGAGTTCACCGTCGAAGTCCAGCAGGTAGGACTCGACGTGGAGCGGCTCCACGCCGAACGTCGGGTTCGTGCCGACGTTGACCGCCGCGACGTACTCGCCGGCAGGCACGCGCGCGCGGCCCGCGTAGATCCCGCTCCCCGGCAGGAGCAGGCGGGGGGGCGTCCGCAGGTTCGCCGTCGGCCACCCCAGGCCCGTCCCCCTCCCCGCGCCGCGCACCACCGTGCCGTCCAGGACGAACCGGCGCCCGAGGGCACGCTCGGGCCAGTCCAGGTCCCCGACGGACAGCGCCTCCCGGATCGACGACGACGACACCCGACGGCCGCCCAGGTGGACGAGATCGACGCGCTCGGTGGTGAAGCCGTGGGCCGGGCCGACCTCGGTCAGCATCTCGACCGTGCCGAGCGCCTTGAAGCCGAAGGTGAAGTTGGCCCCGACGACCACATGCCGGGCTCGCAGACCCTCGACCAGCACGCGGGCGATGAAGTCCTCCGCCGGCCACCGCGAGAGCTCCTCCGTGAACGCCAGGACGAGGAGCATGTCGATCCCCGGCTCTGCGATCAGCTCCGCCTTGCGCTCGACGGTCGTGAGGAGCCGTGGCTCGCGCCCGGGTGTCAACACCTCCCGCGGATGACGGTCGAACGTGACCGCGATCGAGCGGACCCCGCGGGACCGCGCCTCCTCCACGGCCCGCGCGAGCACGGCCCGGTGCCCGAGATGGACCCCGTCGAAGAACCCCACCGTGACCACCGTCGGCCCATCGGGCAGCGGGAGGGCGTCCAGCCCCCTGACCAGATCCATGGGCATGGAGCGTATCGGACGGATGACGGACCGCCGAGCGGGTAGCATCCGCGACGTGAGCGAGCTCCTCCACGTTCGATGAGCAAGCGCCGACGCCCGTCCGGGGAGCCACCGCCGCTCCCCCGTGCCCCCGGGTTCTCCCGTTGGCTGTGGGCCGCCGTCGTCGTGGTGGTGCTCGGCGTGATCCTCGGGGTCGCGCGCTCGACCTCCGCGGCCGAGGACCTCGGCGCCTCGGTCCTGCGGTGGTTCGAGGGGCTGAGGACGTCCTCCCTCACCGACGTGGCGGAGGCCCTCTCGGCCCTGACCAACGTGTGGATCGTGCTCGCGCTTCGGGTGGTCACCGTCTTGATCCTCGCGGCGACCAAGCGGTGGCGACACCTCGTGGTCTTCCTCGCCCTGTTCGTGATCACCGACTGGGTCGCGTTCAGCCTGCTCAGCTACGGCCGTCCCGCCCCGACCGACCTGACGACGATCGGCGAGGCATCGGACTTCGCGTTCCCGTCCCCCGGGATGTCCGCGCTCTCGGTCACGCTGTTCGGGATGGCCGCGGTCCTCGCTCCCGCGGGCCGGCCGCGCGACCTCGCACGCGGCATCGCGACGATCCTGTCGGCGCTGGTCGCGGTCTCCCTCGCCTACCTGGGGCGCGACTATCTGTCGAACCTGCTGTACCCGGTCGTCTTCGCGTTCGTCGTGCCGGAGGTGGTCTTCCGCGCCTTCTCACCCGACGACGCGTTCCCCGTGCGGTACGGGCGCGGGGGCACGGCCGCGCACCTGGACCTGAGCGGCGCTCGAGGCGCCGCCGTCCAGCACGCGATGGCCGACCAGCTGGGCCTGGAGGTGACCCAGGTCGAGCCGTTCGGACTCGAGGGATCCGGCGGGTCCTCCCCGTTGCGGATGACCCTGGCCGACGGGACGAGGGTCTTCGGGAAGATCTACTCCACCAGCCACGTGCGGGCGGACCGCTGGTACCGGATCGGGCGGACGATCCTGTACGGGGCGCTCGAGGACGAGCGGCCGATCGGCTCGGTGCGACGGATGGCGCAGTACGAGGACTACGCGCTGCTGCTCCTCGCGAACGCCGGCATACGGGTGGCGAAGACCTACGGTGTCGTGGAGCTGACCCCCGAGCGTGAGTACATGCTCGTGACCCAGTTCTTCGAGCACGCGAAGAACCTGGGCGACTCCGAGGTGGACGACACGATCATCGACGAGGGGCTGCAGCTCGTCCGCGCGATGTGGGACGCAGGCGTCGCCCACCGCGACATCAAGCCGGCGAACCTGCTCGTGCAGGACGGCCACCTGCAGCTCGTCGACGTGTCGGGTCTCGAGGTCCGGCCCTCGCCATGGCGCCAGGCGGTCGACCTGGCGAACATGATGCTCACGCTCGCGTTGCAGTCCGATCCCGATCGCGTGTACGAGCGCGCCGTCCGCCTGTTCACCCCCGAGGAGATCGCCGAAGGCTTCGCGAGCGCCATCGGCCTCGCGATCCCGACCCAGCTCTCTGCCCGGCTGAAGGAGGACCCGAGGCCGATCATGGCGCGGTTCAAGGAGCTCGCGCCTGCGCGTGCGCCCGTCTCGATCCAGCGGTGGAGCGCGCAACGGCTGGCCCTCACCGGCGCCGCGGTCCTTGCGGTCTTGGTGCTGGCGGTCCTGTTCGTGGACTCGCTCGTGGCCGGGCTTCGCTGACCTGCGCCCTGACGACCCTGTTCCCCCGAGCCGTCCGAGGAGGCATGATTCGCGAACGATGCGCTCCATCCGCCTCAGCGTCCTGCTCCCGGTCACGCTCTCGCTGGTCGTCGGGTGCGCCCGCGGCTCGGCCCCCGTCACCTCCGCGCTCGAGGACGACGCGATCACGGTGGCATCGTTCGACTTCCCCGAGAGCGTCCTCCTCGCAGAGCTGTACGCGCAGGCGCTCGAGGCTCGGGGGTACCGGATCGACCGGCAGACCGACCTCGGGCCCCGAGAGATCGTCGGGCCGGCGCTGGCTCGGGGACTGATCGAGCTCGTGCCCGAGTACTCGGGGAGCGCGCTCGCCTTCTTCTCGGGTCCAGAGGCCGCCCCACCCCAGCGCGGCGCGACGTACGCCGAGCTGGAACGCTCGCTCGCGACGCGAGGCATCGTCGCCATGCGGCCGGCCCCCGCCCAGGACCACAACGGCTTCGTGGTCACCGAAGCGACGGCCGCCCGATACGATCTCCGCACGCTGAGCGATCTCCTGCCGATCGCCGACACCCTCACCTTCGGCGGGCCGACCGAGTGTCCCCGTCGACCGCTCTGCCTGCAGGGCCTCGAGCGGACCTACGGTCTGGATTTCGGCGGATTCGTGTCGCTCGATGCCGGCGGTCCGCTCACGGTCGCCGCCCTGCGCTCCGGAGACGTCCAGGTCGGCCTGATGTTCACGAGCTCGGGTGCGATCGATGTGAACGGGTTCGTGCTGCTCGAGGACGACCGACACCTGCAGCCAGCCGAGAACGTGACGCCCGTGCTGCGTCGCGAGGTCCTGGAGCGCTTCGGCCCGGCCGTCCGGTCGATCCTCGACGCGGTCTCGATCGGGCTCACGACGAACCAGCTGCGGCAGCTGAACGCCGCGGTCGCCGACGGGCGATCACCATCGCAGGTGGCGGCGCAGTGGCTGGACGAGAACGGACTGGGTGGCGACGTGGGGTAGGGTCGGCCGGATCGGAGGGGACCATGGAGGGTGCACCCGGATCTCGGGCAGATCCCTGCGGGACGTCCCCCCAGCCGTGCGACGGGTAGGCTCGGAGGCCACGTGCTCACGAACCATCGCCGGACCTTCGTCCACGCCCTCCTGCTCCTGACGGGGATGGTGGCCCTGTTCGCGGCCGTGGGCCGTCATCCGCCATCCCTTGCGCCGAAGACGACCATCCCCTTCATCGGTGAGTGGGACCTCGCCGTCCATCGCGCGATGGATGACATCCGCAACGTGGTCGTGAGCGGGCTCGCCCGCGCCTTGAACGTGCTCGGTGGAGGCATCGTCACGATCCCTCTGCGTGTCCTCGTCACCGTCTGGCTGGCCGCGCGCCGACGGTGGCGGGCGCTCTCGGCCTGGGTCCTCACCTGGGGAGCGGCGGAGGTCCTCCTCGCGATCGCGAAGTCCTATTTCCATCGAGGGAGGCCGCCGAACCCGCTCGTGGCGACGGTCGGCTACTCCTTCCCCTCCGGGCACGCGGTCGCGGGCGCGTCGATCGCCGTGGCGCTCGTGCTGGTCCTGATGGACCCCGGTGCAAGGCGGCGCACCTGGGAATGGATCGCCGTCGGCTTCGCGTTCGTGATGGCCATGTCACGCGTCTACCTGAACGCCCACTGGCTCTCGGACGTCGTCGCCGGCGTGCTGCTCGGCAGCGGCGTGGCGTTGGCCTCGGCGGCGCTGGTGATCGAGATCCGCGACCACGTCGTCGCGCGCAGGGCCGCCCGGAGCGTGCACGCGACCGGCGGTCCCGCGCCCTAGGTGGTCACCGCGGACCCGGAGGGGATCGCGGCCGTCATGTCGGGCGTGGGCCGCCGCCAATCCTTCTTCGCGCGCCAGATCAGGTACGTGAACCCTCCGATCGGGATCTGGATCGCGTACGTGAGGACGCGGAACAGCAGCACGGCGGCGACCACCTGCGCCTCGGCTCCGCCGGCCGCCACGAGGCCGCCGATGTACCCGAGCTCGATGATGCCGAGCCCGCCGGGCGTGATCGGCACGGCGGCGATCAGCCTGCCGAACGAGAAGACGGCGAGCGCCTGCACGGTGCTGACCTCGTCCTCGGACACGCCCACGTGGCGCAGGCACAGGAGCAGCACGAGGAACAGGGCGAGCTGGCTCAGCACGGTGGTCAAGGTCAGCAAGGGCCAGCGCCGCGCGACCAGCTTGATCGTGCGCTTGCGGAACGCCACCGCCTGGTCTCCCCACGTGGTGACCGGGCCCCGGTGGAACGCTCGGCGAGCGAGCGACGCCAGCCTGCCGAGGCCGTCGCCGATGCGCCGCGCGAGCTCCTTCTTCCACAGGGCGAGCGCGAAGAGCACGACCGCCACGAGCAGCACGATGACCCCGATCGCCGCGGCCGTCGCGAGGGCGGCGTTCGCCTGGCCGGTCACCGTCAGGAGCAGCAGCGAGACCACGGGCAGGGCGAGCTTCACGAGGGTGTTCCACACCCCGGTCACGCCGACGTAGAGCGCGACGTCCGTCCCGGTGAACCCCCAGGAACGCAGGATCGAGTAGGTGAGGCCGACCGCGATCGCTCCGCCCGCCGGCAGCGTGTTCGCGACGGAGGTGGTCGTCTGCGTGAGGACTGCCGCGTGCCCGAGACCGAGGCCCGGGAGCGCGGCCATGTTCGCGAACCAATAGGTCACCAGGTTGAGAAGCATGGCGGCGAACAACGACCAGAACTCGATCGGAGTGAGCTCCCGGATCGACGCCAGCACGTCGCTGTAGGCGGCGAACCGTGGGATCGCGTAGGCGAAGATGCCCACGACGATCACGATGGAGATCACGACCGGGATGACGCGTCGAAGCACGCTTCGGGATGCGGGGGCGGGCTCCGGCCGCTCGGCGGGCACCGCGACCGCCTGCGGCGGCTCCATCGAGCTAGCCTACCTCCCCGCCCGGGGTCGCGCCAGCTTCGACTACCCGAGCAGTGACGCGGCGTGGTCGGGCACCGCGGTGAACGCCTCGCGCGGAGGGCGCACGTAGCCCTCGTCGGATTGCCGCTCGGGGATCTGGATCCGAGGCCGATCCACCGGCTGGTACGGGATCTGCGAGAGCAGGTGGGCGATGCAGTTCAGGCGAGCGCTCGGCTTGTCGTCGGCCTCGACCACGTACCACGGCGCTTCCGGGATGTCCGTGTGGACGAACATCTCGTCCTTCGCCCTCGAGTAGTCGACCCAGTGCGAGCGGGAGAACAGGTCGGTCTCGGAGAGCTTCCACCGGCGGATCGGATCATCGATCCGCGCCTGGAAGCGGCGCTCCTGCTCCTCGTCGGAGACCGAGAACCAGTACTTGATCAGCCGGATGCCGTCCTCCACGAGCAGCCGCTCGACGATCGAGCACTGACGGAGGAAGCGGCGGTGCTCCTCCGGCGTGCAGAAGCCCAGGACCTTCTCGATGCCGGCCCGGTTGTACCAGCTCCGGTCGAACAGGACGACCTCGCCGGCCGCGGGGAGCTCCTCGATGTAGCGCTGGAAGTACCACTGGGTCCGCTGGCGCTCCGTGGGTTTGGGGAGCGCGACGATCCGTGTGATGCGCGGGTTCATGTACTGCGTGATCCGCTTGATCGTCCCGCCCTTGCCGGCCGCGTCACGCCCCTCGAACAGCACGACGATCCTGGCGCCCGTCGCGGCGACCCAGTCCTCCATCTTCACGAGCTCCGTCTGCAGGCGACGGAGCTCCTTCGCATAGGCTTTCTTCGGGAGGCGGCTCCCGCGGTCCTCGATGTCGCGGTGGCCCTTCCCCTTCTTCTGCGGGACGTGCTCCCCGACCTCGGTGTCCGTCTCCACGTCCGTCCCTCCGCTCGCCGTCGGGCTCATCTTCGCACGATGCTACGGGGCCGGTCCGAGGACCATCTCCGGGCGGGCCTTGGCTCCGTCGTCCCGCCACACGCCGATCAGGCGACCGTCAGGTGCGAACACCCCGTACGGGCCCTCGATCCCCGCGGGTCCGAGGATGCTCCCGTTCGCCGCCGCTCCGGCCTCCACGGCGTCGAGCTGCACCCGCGGGAGGTGCGCCACCGCACGCTCCATCGGCAGCGGCTCCCGAGCCTCCCCCGGAGCGCCGGCGTCCTCGACCCGGAATGGCCCGATCGCGCTGCGGCGCAGCCGGATCAGGTGGGCCCCGCACCCCAGGAACGATCCCGCGTCGGCGACGAGGACCCGCACGTAGGTCCCAGCGGAGCACGTCACGCGGAATGAGAAGTCCGGGGGCTCGTACGCGAGAACCTCGAAGGCCTCGACGTGGATCGGTCGCGGTGGCGCCTCGAGCGTCTCGCCCTTACGGGCGGCCTCGTACAGCTTGCGCCCGCCGACCTTCACGGCGGAGTACGAGGGCGGACGTTGCAGCGTCCGCCCGACGAGGGAGCCAACAGCTCGCTCGACGGCCTCTCGTGTCGCGTCGACCGGCGTCGTGCGGACGATCGACCCCTCCGCGTCGAGCGTGTCGGTCTCCGCGCCGAGCCGGCCGGTGCCCTCGTAGGTCTTGTCGAGCTCACCCAGGAACCGCAGGAGCCGGGTGGCGCGACCGACCCCGAGGATCAGGAGGCCGGTCGCCATCGGATCCAGGGTGCCCGCGTGCCCGACCTTGCGGGTCGCGAAGGTGCGGCGCGCGGCGTCCACCACGTCGTGCGAGGTCATCCCCTTCGGTTTGTCGACGAGCAGGATGCCTTCGGGCGACACGCCCCGCAGGCTACCGGACCGAGGGAGGGCGAGGGCATGCACGGGA
>Ga0105106_10001116_pt1 | contig 19302 bp, 18 predicted proteins | sample PPLLaktember2015_5_FD_79109 | JGI IMG/M metagenome (GOLD analysis project Ga0105106, IMG submission 79109) | Freshwater sediment microbial communities from Prairie Pothole Lake near Jamestown, North Dakota, USA - PPLs Lake P8 Core (1) Depth... | ecosystem: Environmental > Aquatic > Freshwater >...
AACCGGTGAACCGCGGGAATGCAGCGTATGCCAAGACTTCCCAATTCCCGCGCCATCAGTCCCGCCAGTTCCCCGCTCTTATCGCTGGTGCAGATAACCTGGATAAGAAAGCCGGGTCTCCCCTTTTTCATGACGATGGGTATGGCACTCGCGTCCCGTGCTCCGGCTTTTAAAAACCGTGTGATTGCATAGGCAATAACCTCGCCACTGATATCGTCAACATTTGTCTCGAGGATTTCAACGGTGTCCTGGGAAAGTGTGCAGGTATCCCCCTCCGTTTCGATAACCATTGCCCGGATCACGTTGGGCGTGCCGGCAGGATCCCGTGTTCCGGCACCATATCCAACTGCCTGGATTGTGTATATCCCGAGATCTGTTGCGGCAATCGTCGAGAACTCTGCAAGGAGTGCAGCGCCGGTGGGTGTACAGAGTTCTCCCTCTTCTGTTCCCTGTCGGGTTAAAAGGCCGGACCTGCTGAGAATTGCAGCAGTTGCTGGCGCTGGTATAGGGAATGTTCCATGAGAGCCTGTTGATACCCCCTGTCCAATTTCGATGGGCATCACCATCACGCCATCAACGCCGAGCGAATGAAGAGCGGTACAGGCGCCGATAACATCAGCGATAGCATCATCAGCGCCCACTTCATGGAAGTGAGTGTGGGCTCCATGAATCAGTTCCTCAGCAACGCTGATCCGTTCAAAGACTCGTTTTGCCATGACGAGTGCCTCGGGAGGGATATCGGCCGCTGCTGCATCTAGCCGCTTCATCACCCCGGAAAGTGTGCGTTGGGCAGGGGGGGCATGGGTATCTACTTTCACCGCCCGGATGCCGGCCCGGGTCACTTCAGTTATACCCGGCTCCGTGACTACGGATTGCATTGCTTTCATGACACAATTTCTATCCGCTCCACAATCCAGCAGTGCACCGATGATCATATCGCCAGCGGCGCCGTGGAATGGATCAAAAACAAGGACTCGCATTTACAGTACTTATAAATCCCTGCGTATATGACCTTTAAGGTAATGCCTGAAGTTCAATTGAGGGTGGATTCCGCGTATCCCGGCGATCAGGGTGGCGGTAAAGCCCGGCTCGATCCCGAGACGATGTTACTCCTCAAGATATCGCCTGGTGATCTTGTGGCGATCGAAGGGAAACGCCGCACTGTTGCCAAGGTCTGGCGGGCGCTTGTTGAGGATTGGAACCAGCGCAAGATACGGATTGATAATTTCACCCGGCTTAATGCCGGTGTCAGCATCGGTGATACGGTCAGGGTCGTAAAAATTGCCGATGAGGTTGAAGCGAAACGGGTTGTCCTTGCCCCTCCAGAGGATCTCCCGAAAAAGATACCGATCGCTAACAATCCTCATGTAGTGAACGGGTTGATCGATTTTCCGGTAGCTAAAAATGATTCAGTGCCTATTATGCTCGGTCTGCCATTTATCCAGCCGCAGATCGTGGCGTTCAAAGTCGTGGAGATCGAACCTGAAGAAGCAGTCATCATCACCAAGAATACATCCATTGAATTCTCTGACAAACCCGCAGCAGGTTTTGAAGGCATCAAGCGGTTCTCATACGAGGATATTGGCGGACTTAAGGACGAGCTCCAGCGGCTCCGGGAGACCATTGAGCTTCCGCTGCGCCACCCGGAACTTTTCCAGAAACTGGGAATAGAGCCCCCCAAGGGTGTCCTTCTCTATGGTCCTCCAGGGACAGGGAAGACACTGATTGCAAAGGCAGTTGCAAGTGAAAGCGGTGCACACTTCATCTCGATTGCCGGTCCCGAAGTTATATCGAAATATTATGGTGAGAGCGAACAACGTCTCCGCGAAGTTTTTGAAGAAGCACGGGAAAACTCCCCGTCAATTATCTTTATCGACGAACTTGATTCCATTGCACCCCGCCGGGAGGAAGTTACCGGAGAAGTAGAACGACGGGTTGTTGCCCAGCTCCTGACCATGATGGATGGTCTGGAAGAGCGCGGGCAGGTCGTTGTCATCGGAGCTACGAACCGGGTTGACGCGATAGATGCTGCTCTCAGGCGACCAGGAAGGTTCGACCGGGAGATTGAAATTGGTGTTCCGAGTGAGCTGGATCGTATAGAAATCCTCAAGATTCATACAAGGGGTATGCCGCTTGCAGAGGATGTGAGAATTGAAATTCTATCCCAGCAGACACACGGATTTGTCGGTGCTGATCTTGCAGCGCTTGCCCGTGAGGCAGCAATCCGGGCATTGCGCCGTTACCTGCCGGACCTGGATCTCGATGCAGAGGAGGTCCCTGCAGAGGTGCTGGATTCGTTACGGGTTCTCGCCAGTGACTTCCGCAGCGCCCAGCGTGACGTTGGCCCGAGCGCAATGCGTGAAGTTATGCTCGAAGTTTCACATGTGAAATGGGATACTGTAGGGGGTCTCGAAGAAGCAAAAACCGAAGTCCGTGAAGCAATTGAATACCCTCTGACCCACCGGCAGAAATTTGAAGACCTTGGTATTGAACCTCCCCGCGGAATTCTTCTCTATGGCCCGCCCGGGACGGGAAAAACCCTGATAGCAAAGGCGGTCGCAAGTGAAAGCGGGGCAAACTTTATTCCGGTCCGGGGACCGCAGCTTCTCTCCAAGTGGGTTGGGGAGAGCGAACGTGCGGTGCGCGAGGTGTTCAAGAAGGCACGTCAGGTCGCACCATCGATTATTTTCTTTGACGAAATTGACGCACTTGCACCATCACGGGGAACTTCAAGTGATTCACATGTTATCGACAATGTTCTCAACCAAATCCTGACCGAGATGGACGGTCTTGAAGAGCTCAAGGATGTTGTGGTAATGGGGGCGACAAACCGCCCGGATATTGTCGATCCTGCACTTTTAAGAGCAGGAAGGTTTGACCGGCTGGTGTATATCGGGGAACCCACGTTTGAGGACCGGAAAAAGATCATCCATATCCATACCCGGAATATGCCACTTGAAGGTTCAGTTCTCGAAGAAATTATGTTCCTGACGGAAGGGTACAGTGAAGAAGCAATCACCGAACTTGTAGAGAATCTGGGAAAAGACCGGAATCTTGATCCTGAAGAGGTAAAGATCGCCATCAAACCAGCGGCTGAAAGGAGTACAGGAGCGTCTGTAGGAATACGCCGGAAACGCTTTATTGAACTTCTGAATGAAAAGCATCTGGTTTTTGTAGATCCGGCACGAGAAAGGCTCGCCACAACACTCTCGGAAATTACCGAGGGTTTTGTCGGGTCAGACCTTGAATCCATTTGCCGGGAAGCGGGCATGCTGGCACTCCGTGAAGATGCGACTGTTGTAACCCGGCACCACTTTGAGGAAGCCCAGAAAAAGGTTCATCCTATGATGAACGAAAGGCTTAGAGAATATTACAAAAATATCCAGCAGCACTTCAAAGGTGGACTTCCCAAACAGGTACAGCCCCCGGAATATCAGTAACTCTTTTTTTTTAGCCGCTCAGGAGCATCAATCCGCCAATCAGGATCAGCACCACGGCAAACAGTATCTGCAGGTTCCGGCCGGAACATCCATGAGCGCACCTGACACCGAAGCGTGCGAGCGGGATGGTTGTCAGGGCGAGGATAGCAAATGTCACGAGATTGATGTAACCAATCGAGTAGGGAGGCAGCCCAGCGACGCCCATGCCGTTTATCACATACGCGGTCACTGCACCGGTTGAGGAAAAAATCAGGCAGGCCGACGAAGTGCCGACAGCAGTGTGCATGGGATAGCCAAGAAGTATTACGAGCACTGGCACGAGAAGGATGCCTCCGCCAATACCGGCCAGGCCCGACACGATGCCAATCAGAAAGCCAATGACGAGAAAGATACCAATCGATCCGCGAGGTTCGCAGGAAGAGCAGGTACGGATATACCAGACCATCCGTATTGCCGTCGCGATAATCAGGAAAGCAAAGATAGCCCGGAGCTCATAGCCCGGCAGATGGGTGGCGAGTGTGCCACCGGCAAGACCCCCGATAATGCCTGCACACCCCATCGGAACTGCTGCCTGCCAGTCCACCGCCCCGCGGTTGTGGTGGGCGAAGGCTCCGCTTATCATAGTCGGAATCATAACAGCGAGGGAGGTCCCGAACGCGAGACGGGTGGCAAGCGTGCTGTCCATCCCTCCCACTGTGTAGAGCCAGTACTGAACCGGTGTCATCAGGAATCCGCCGCCAATCCCGAAGAGACCGGAAGCAGTACCGGCGGTGATCCCGGTGAGGATAAGGCTGGTGAAATACAGGATCGGGTCCATGGATTCTCCACATCTGCTGCAGTGTTATTATATCCCGGGTATCAATAGTCTAACGAAGATGGAAATATGGGAAGACCTGCACTGCTCATTATTGATATGCAGAACGATTTCGTACTGGAAGGCAAGCCGCTGAGAGTAGCCGGAGCCGGTAAGGTAATACCAAAGATACAGTCTGTACTGGCTGAGTTCCGGAGACGATCCCTGCCAGTTTTCCACATCCTGCGGGTGCACCGGCCGGATGGTTCTGACGTGGAGATCATCCGGCAGGAGCTTTTCCGGAAGCAGCCTTTTGCCGTGGCTGGGACCCCGGGTGCAGCGGTTATCCATGAATTGGCACCCCTTGCAGGAGAATACATTCTCACCAAGACCCGGATGAGTGCTTTCATTGGCACGGAACTCGGCCTGATGCTCGGAAACCTCGGAGTGACAAATCTTGTGGTCTGCGGTATCCAGACCCCAAACTGCATCCGTACCACCATTTTCGATGGCATTGCATACAATTACCCGGTAGCGCTTGTCGATGATGCGACCGGAGCAGCATCAGAGGAGGTGCATCAGGCTAACATTCGGGACATGCAGAATATCGGGGTTAAAATTGTAAATGTGGCGGATCTTGCAGAATTCTTGGACGCCCGGTAAGTCTTTCCCCCAGGTATCACTATTCACAATACGGATCGTTTGCCGATTCCTCGATTACCCGGCGCGGTGGTTTCCCCCTGCCTCGGTAATGAGACGATCTGGATGTCCGGTCATGCTCGGTCTCTTCATCATCCAGCCCTACCTCTTTTGATTCCTGTGGTTTTTCTCTCGGGTGCTGAACCTGTTCCCGGTTATGGTTGTGATAAGGTTTTTCTTTCTGTGTCGGCTGTATCTTCTGAGTTTCTTCCGCCATAAATATCAGGACAGATAGTACGGGAGAGGCTACAGAAATAGCTTACTCTAAAATTACAATTTTAGTACGGAGAAGTAAAACAAGAATTCCGGTTAACCCTGCAGATGATTGAAGGGACATATTCTGCCGAATAGGTTTCCCCAACGTCATGTATTAATAATTGGTTGAGACATTGATGAAAATCCGTTTATTCATCCCCATGAAATAAAAAAGCGGTTGTTATTTACCAATCCCATGAAAATGGTTTTGAGCTCCGCATCAGTACTATAAAAAAAACCGAATAATCTCCAATAAAGAGCCATAGGTTCACACAAACCTTTTAAAGGGCTAAAAAAATATATCCCTGAAGCATTTTGGCAGATACAAAAAGCCACATCCAGGACATTCCGGATAGTGTAAAACAGAAAAAACGTACTACTGGTATTGTTGGTCTTAACCTTCTACTTGACGGTGGATTTCCCGAAGGCACGATTATCATGGTCTACGGGACACCGCTTGCCGGTGTTGACCTTGCGGCAATGCAGTTCTGGAAGGTAGAAGGTGAAGAGGGCACCTACCTGATGAATGATGGAGACGTAGAGCTTGGAATGGTCGACGCCACGGATCTTCACCCTGAGATGTATATCCCGCAAATGACAGGAGGCCGTATTGTTGTGGACTCACTCTCGACCATAGTCATCAAGTACGGGATTGAGGAAGCACTTAAATTTTTACGGCTTACCCGCGAAGAAATGAAGAAACGCAGGGCAAATATCATGTTTGTCGTCTACATGGGGATTCATGCGCCAATAGAAATGACCAGGATCATGCGTGCGGCGGACATTGTCATCGAGTTCAAGACAGAAATTCATCAGGCTGAGATAGAGCGGACACTCGCGGTGCATAAGATGAAGGATGCGGCGTCACCACGGCGACTGCTGCCCTTCATCATCACCGACAATGGCATCGAGGCATCGACTACCTCAAGGGTCGTATAATTATTATCCTTGTAAATTAATTCCTTTTTTTTTGCGGCTGCCAGCTGTAGGAACAATCCTCCTGCTGGCACCATTCTATTGCCAAGATTGGCCTTATAGCCATGAGGGATACCCCCCAGATTCAGTACTCAGGAATTTTTTTTAATCCAGTATAAAAACCCTGTATTTTTCCGGTAAAAAAACCGGAAGAAGTGCTGGATAAAAAATTTTAAAAAAACTATTTTTTCTTGATTAAATCATTGGTAGTACGGAAATTTATGTATAAAAACTCCCTAGCAACCTGCCGGCACAGCAGGTTACTCCCGTCAAGGTAGCGTTTCGTGTCCCGTTCTATTTTCTCTTTTTGGAACTTCCTTTCGCCTCCGCTCCAGTTCCGGATCAGACCTTCAGTCATCTCAAGGTGGAACTGGAGACCGAGTGCTGACCCGAGCCGGAATCCCTGGTTCGGTACACGATCCCCTCTGCACTGGAGTCTTGCGCCAACAGGAAGGTGGAATGTCTCACCATGCATCTGGAAGACAGGGAAGGTATCAGGAAAGGATGCAAAGATTCCGGTGGAATAGGATGTTGTGTGTACGGGACACCAGCCGGTTTCGCTGATAAACTGGTACACGGTGGCGCCGTGTGCTGATGCAATCAGCTGGGCACCAAGGCACAGGCCGAGCACGGGAACCTGTTTCCTTACCGCCTGCCGGATTAGCTTTTTCTCATCTTTGAGCCATGGCAGTTCCTCTTCATCGTTCACGCTCATCGGCCCGCCAAGGAACATCAGGTGAGTTGCATCCCTGGCGCTCACAGGGTAATCGTCCCAGAGATGTACAAAGTCAAACGGGATCTGCTCTTCTGTAAAAATTTGTTCAAAAAAGCCGAGTGGTTCTGATGGTGTATGTTGAAATACCCTGACCCGGATTGAATTTCCCTTTTTTCCTGGCATGGTAGTTTTCCTGGTAAAGTATTTAAAGGGGTGTACATTTGGAATTGTGGTTCCGGCTCTTCCATGAAACGGTCACGGGCACCATCCATGGTTCCTGGTGCCTTGAAATAACCGCTTGCTGACCGTGACTGCTTTTTCCGGCAGGTTTGCAATCCCCTAAGTTTGCCGTTAATCCGCCCTGCCATATATTCAAAATTACCGTATTGAAATGCATAACTTTAGGGCTAAAAATTTTTTTATGGTAAGGGAGAGAAATATCATAAAAATTCAGAGCCCGATTCGCACCATCTTTGCTGCTTCAGCCATATGCTTCAGTTTTGCAAATGCCACATCGCGGGACCGCATTCGCATTCCGCAGTCCGGATCGAGCAGCACAATCCTTGGATCAAATATCTCAATCCCTTTTTCGATTCGCTTTTTAATCTCGGCAACGCTTTCGATCTTATCAATCGATGAGTCCACGCAGCCGTACCCAATCATCCGACCGGCAAGGTCGCGGCGGGAGAGGAGATCGAGATTTGCAGGGTTATTCGAGAACTCGAAGTCCAGCACCTTCACGTTGAACTTCAGGATTTCATCAAGGACATTCCCTAAATTTCCGCAAACATGCATGCAGGTTGGAATCCGCAGTGCTGTCGTGATAATTTCAATTGCCTGTTTTCCGCAGGCAAGATCCGCCATGCCGGTGGAAAATATCGGTTCATCAATCTGTAACAGGGTTACCCCGGCAGCTTCCAGTGCTTTTACCTCAGGAACCAGTGCAGCAGCAAGATCCAGTGACAGTTCCTCCTTGTTCCTGTACATCGGGGTACTGATATGGAGACCGTGGGCAAGTGTAGCGGGGCCGGTTATGATACCCTTCACTTTTGGTGCTTTTGTGAGTGCATATTTCGTATCTGCGACCGTTATGGGTCCGGAAGCAGGCTGTACTTTACCAATTACCTCCTGACCTTTCACCCCGGGAAGTTTTGAGACGAATACCTGAATCATATCACCACGGACCTGACCGTCCGATATGATGTCGATGCCCGCTGCGATCTGGTCGGCAACTGCTGTCTCGACTGCGGTATGGAGCGGGTCAAAGAGACTTCTCAGGCCACCCCCTTTAATTACAGGATAACTCCCGACCACGGTTGTCGCCAGCACTTTGTCGATGAAATAGTCCTTTGACATAGCATTTCCGGATAATTAATCGTACAATCGAATCAACCGCGGCAATAAAAAAAGTATTGGGGTCAGGGAACCAGCCGGTGCATGTCTCGCGGGAACAGTACTGCCTCACGTACATTCGAAAGTCCCAGCATCGTCATAATCAGCCGATCAGTTCCCAGTCCCCAGCCTGCATGGGGAGGCATGCCGTACCGGAACGGACGCAGATAAAACTCGAAACTCTCGGGATTCAACCCTTTCTTTTTGATCTGCTGTACGAGAAGATCATGCTGGTGGACACGTTGCGCCCCGCTCGACAACTCCATTCTCGGGTGCATAAGATCGAATGCTTTGCAGATGGTGGGATCGTTCTCATAGGGCATGGCATAATAGGGACGGATCTCACTGGGCCAGTCCACAATAAAGTAGTGCCCCCCCATCTCTGCTCCAATAGCCCTCTCTGCAGCGGGACTTATATCATCACCATACCCGATAGGGTCTTCAATCTTATTCTTGGCAATCTCTATAGCTTCAGTGTACGGAAGCCGGGGAAACGGTGCATTTGGGATGATAAAATTGGCGATTTCAAGGTTGTCGAGCTGATCGCTGCAGGTCGCTTTTACATATTCATAGGTTTTAACTATCAGCTCTTCGAGGATGCGCATTACCTCAAGATGATCTGCATAGGATACTTCAATATCAATCGATGTTGCTTCATTCAGATGCTTGGTCGTGTTGTGTTCCTCAGCCCTGAAAATTGGCCCGATCTCATAGACCTTTTCAAATCCTGCCGCCATCATCATCTGTTTGTAGAGCTGCGGGCTCTGGTTGAGGAATGCCTCTTTGTCAAAGTATGCAATTGGGAACAGCTCGGTCCCGCCCTCTGTTGCGGCTGCCACAATCTTGGGAGTGGTGATATTGATAAACCCCTCCTGATGGAGATACTGGTTAATGGCGTGAGTTGCGGCGCTGCGGATCAGGAAAACCGCAGCGACTCTTGGTCTTCGGGCGTCCAGAAAACGGGCATCAAGCCGGGTATCGAGATCAGCGGGGACCTTCTCCACAACATCAAGGGGTAGCGGGCTGTCGGCTAAACTGATGATCTCGAACAAATCAGGCACAAGCTCACGTCCGCCCGGTGCCTTGTCGATAGCTTTTACCGTCCCTGCGACCCGGACAACAGATTCGCGGGAGACCTGTTTTGCAGCAGTAAGCACAGCGTCTGAAGCCCTCTTCTTCACGATGGTTACCTGGATGATTCCGGTACGGTCGCGGATCAAAAAGAAGGCAAGACCCCCGAGATCCCTCACCTCATGGACCCAGCCGCAGATCTCTGCCTGTCCGCTTGCTGGCGTGACTGATTGTATGGGAATGCGCATGATGAAATCCTATACCTATGGGGCGCAGGGGATAATGGATTTTATGGGAATAGCTAAATCAGCACTCCCCGGTTCGTGTACTCTGGCTGCAGGATGCTGGCAAAAACGTTCAACTGAAAAAAATTATTTTAAATTCCTCCCATATCCAGGTAAATTACATCCTCTCCGCCAAATAGCTGGATGGTGGAGATCGTAGTATTGATCCAGCTTAGGGACTTGGGGAGGATCTGTTTTTGTGAGAGCGTATCACCGATATAGAGCAGGCCTTTCAAATCGAACGGTTCACCATACCACGCATACCCTTCACTGGATCTGTGCTCTACCATTCCTCACAGGGCAAAACCCTTCTGGCGTAGAAATATTATTGGGGGGACAGGCACTGTCCCTTCTGTTATATATCCGAATTTGTATTTCATATCAAAGTATAAGGAATTCTTTACAAGCCAGTTTTTTTAAAAAATAATGGAAGATTCACTGTCTTTCCGTTGCTTTTGTCAGCCGCTCCACATTACTCCGGGTAAAGAACCCATCAAAATCACCATAACGCCGGATATATTCGTTCACGATCAGGGTGTTTTGCGAAGGCTCAGAGAAGATCTGTCTGAGTCCCTCGTTTTCTGAACCTACAAGATCGAGCAGGAATGTCATTCCATCTTTTTTCAGAGTCTCAACAGTATCTTCGATGTCTTCGGTCCGGAACGCCATATGGTGGACCCGGGTCCCATAATTCTGGATGAACCTCTCGGTAGGGCCGGACTCAGCATCGTTCGTGAATCGTGTGATACCTGAAGTAAAGACCATCGCAAAGTCGTCCTGATTTCGACGTGCGACACTCGTGATCGAGTTGAGTGATTTGACATGGACTGCAAAATCGTAATGAAAGTTGGTGAGAGCAACAAATTCGAGGATAGCGGCATCGCGGTCCTGAGCCCGGACCCTTGTTGCCGTATGATCGAGAACGGAAATATTTTTGAGGTGACGGTATGCCGGTTTTGCAATATCGGGCGCGATGCTGGTTCCCCTTTGCGGGACATATTTCCGGTCCTTACCGTTCCACTCAATAAACCCGAGGGAATTTCCTGTGAATCGTGACGGGACGGTCTGGATGAATGAATAATTTTCTGATTCTACGGGTGCAGGAGTCAGGAATTTTATTCCCTGCTCCTTCTGGATGGCACTATAATCCTGCAGGTTCTTCGCAGCAAAGACAAACGTCTCCAGCCGTGTGTTAGGCAGGGGTCCCGTCATCCGTGCTTTGTTAATCTCAATAAAAGGATTCTCCGCCAAATCCCGTGAACGGATTATCACCGATGCGGAGCCCGGTATACTCAGCACGTAGCTCTGGAATTCTTGTTCGAAAAATGCTTCAACACAGGATAGACCGGTATATCTGAGGAGTTCGTACACTGCAGGTACCAGGTGGCCAGGTTCTGTGGCGATAATCACCGCATCGAGATTGCCAACCAATCCTTCAAGTCCAGCGTCCCTGCGGGCATCGAGGGCCAGCAATGCCCGTTCCTCCAGATCCCGCTCCTGATCAGACATGTCTCCACGCCCGGACTCATTTTCTGTAATCATTGTTCTTCTGGTCCCCTCAGTCTATAGATACGGCATTGCGCTGATAAAAATAGTTACTTGTACCTATCCAGAAAAACACCGGAATCATGGTCATGTAAAGGAGTTCATCCCACCGTGTGTGGTTTCTGGCAGACTTCTGATTTTTACTATCCCTGATGTTTCAGGAACCGAACCGTTCGACAAAATACTTTGCAAACGGAACCCCCAGGTATACCAGCAGCGAGGCTGAAGGATTGAAAAACGAAATGATCACAGCTGAGAAAGCGATGCCCGGGATAAGCAGGTATTGATAAAAAAGTACCCGCAGTGCTTTCCTATCAGCCGAAGAATCGTGCAGATAATTGGAACGTGAAATATAATTCAGGTGATAGGAGAAGATGAGCCCGACAATCAGAATATTGATGTGGAAGAGCAGAACGGCGACGTGGACATCGGGGTAATCTCCGGCTACATCTGTGGAGAAAGGTATGAGAACAACTGAAATGAGCAGGAAGATGTTAATCCAGAGTAAATGGGAATCGATAGTGCGGACGAAATGGAACTGGCGATGATGATCCAGCCAGAAACCCGCGAGAATCAAAAAAGCGATAATAAATATAAAGATTTCCGGAAAGAGATTGAAAATTTGGCCGGGAAGCACAGCCTGAGCTTCGGATATATCAGGTTTTGGGGGGCTAATACCAAGCACGAGAATAGTCATCGCGATGGCAAAGATCCCATCGACCATTGTCTCCAGTCGGTTTTTTGAGATATGAAATTCCATTCTCTCTCGCAATCCGTTCATTTCAGTCATAGGATTATGCCGATATACAGATATCAGTTTCCTGTCATGGTAACCCTCTTGAAAAAACAGAGCGGATCTTTTTTTTAACGTTCAACCAGTGACTCGATCGTCAATCCGTACGTGCATCATAGCGAAATAAAGATTTCCCGCTATCGCACATCTTTATACTTCGCTGGTGAAATCACTACATGGAGAGCTGATTATGAAGATTATCGGTATCAACGGGAGTCCGAAACGGGAAAAGAGCCAGACACGCCGGCTTGTTCTGGGTGTCCTTGAAGGAGCACGGCAGGCTGGTGCCGATGTAACCTTTGTGGACATCTGTAGTCTTGAAATCAAGTACTGTACTGCATGCGGTACATGTTACGCGAAGGGAGAATGCATCCATGATGATGATTTCCCGGCACTTCTGCAAAAGATGGTGGACGCAGATGGTATCATCTGGGGCTCACCCAATTATATTAACTCGGTCACTGCGCAGCTTAAGACCATGTTCGACCGGATGGCGGATTCGATCCACTGCCAGTCCTTTACCGGAAAGTATGGCTGCGCTGTCTCCACAGCCGGGGGCTCCATGGCAGACGAGGTCGCGGATTATATGAACGCAACGATGCTGCACCTCGGTGCGACAACAGTCGGCAAGGTGGCGGTGCTTGTCGGTGCTGATCCGAACGCGATTGTCTCTGCGGAAAAGGAGGCAAAAGAGCTGGGCAGGAAACTGGCCGATGCAATCAGGACCAGATGGAAGGATCCGGTTCAGGAAAAACAGCATGCAGAACGCAGGGAGTACTTCAGGCGACTGGTGATGTTCAATAAAGATATCTGGAAGCATGAGTATGATTACTGGAAAGGTACAGGTGAGCTATAATTTTTTAAAATAAAAAATAGGTTCAGGTGATGATAGTCATCCCCTCTGGATCTCATATCCATTATCCTTAAGCGATTTTTTACATGCTTCAATATGTTCCCATCCCCGGGTCTCCAGTTCAATGCTCACTCTCGCCATCTGCACGGGTATATCACGCTCTCCCTGCATATGATGGATATGGAGAATGTTACCCCGTTCCTGTGCAATCACGGCAAGCAGCCGGGCAAGTGTACCGGGCTGGTTCTCGAGCACTACCGAAAAACGCATGATCCGTCCCATGCGGGCAAGAGATTGCCGGATGACCCGGAAGAGCTGGGTACTTTCAATATTCCCCCCGCTGATCACGAGTACGACCGTGCTGCCTGGCTTCACATCTATTGAACCATTCAGAAACGCAGCAAGCGGCACTGCACCCGCACCTTCGGCGACTACGTGTTTGCGTTCGAGCAACAGGAGCATTGCATCAGCGATCTCATCTTCAGATGCAAGTGCAATTTGATCGACATAGTGCTGTAGGGCGGATAGCGTGATTTTACCGGTCTCTGCCACCCGGATACCGTCAGCAATAGTCCTTCCCACCGGAATCCGGCATGGTGATCCATGCCGGATTGCTTCTCCAGCGGACGGACACGCTTCTGCCTGAACCCCGATGATTCTGATTTCCGGCTTTTTTGCTTTTGCAGCCGTTGCTATTCCGGCGATTAAACCTCCTCCCCCAACCGGGATGATGATCATGTCTGTCTTAGGTAAATCAGCGAGAATCTCGAGTGCGATGGTTCCCTGCCCGGCGATCACCTCATCGTCATCGTACGGGTGGATAAAGAGCAGCCCTTTCCGTGCCATCTCCTGTGCCCTCATGATACTCTCCTCTAACGTCCGGCCATGAATAATCACCTGAGCCCCATACCCTCTGGTCGCTTCCTGCTTTGAGAGGGAAGACCATTCCGGCATTACGACAGTAGCAGGAATGCCTGCAGAATGTGCTGCTACAGCAACACCCTGTGCGTGATTTCCGGCTGAGGCAGCAATAACTCCCTGTTCCCTGATTGCATTGATATGACAAAGAATCTTATTGGTTGCACCCCGCACTTTGAAGGATCCTGCTTTCTGAAGTGTTTCGAGCTTAAGGTAGACATTCGCTCCGGTTATCTCAGAAATTGTTGGAGAGTATACGAGGGGGGTGTGGATTATATGGGGAGAAATCCGTTTTTCAGCTTCCTTGATATCTGCAAGCGAGACCATACATGAAAAAGGTATCCGTGAGGTTATGAGGGTTATGTCAAAAAAGATTCAGGGCTCCTCAAAATAAAACAATCGAAAAAAATCAACGGTCTCTAAAAAAGAAGAGAATTTACCTCAGTAAGGTGTAAAAAAACGAATGGATGGGCATTATTGTGCAGTTCTTTTCTTGATCATCTCAAGTGCTTCGAATGCTTCGCGTCTCACGGCTACATTTTCATCAGTGAGGAGGCTGGTCAGGTGATCAACAGCTTTCTGGTCGCCGATCTCACCGAGCAGGAGCGCCGCACGCTTCCGTACATCGCTCTGATCGTCTTTTAATACCATGATGAGAGGTGTAGTCGCAGGCTGCCCGAGCATCCAGAGAGCTTCCATAGCACTTGTCCTCACCATGGCATCTCCCGTGCGGAACACCTGCATGAGTGGTGCTATCGCAGGAACTCCCAGAGCTGCCAGTGCTTTTACGACTTCAATACGGACTGACCGCTCGGGGTCATTGAGTTTCTCCATGATTGGAGGGATTGCCCGTGTGTTCCCTATCTGCCCGAGCACCTCTACAGCACCCTTGCGGATACCCGGGTTCTGATCACCGAGCGCTTTGATCAAAGTATCCACAGCAGGTTCGCCGATAGTGACAAGAGCGAGTGTTGCCCTGTGGCATATGTCATCATTGGGATCGATGAGCGCCCGGATAAGGGGTTCTATTGCTGGCTCTCCAAGTGAACAGAGTGTTGCCATTGCTGCCATCCGGACGGGCTCTTTCACATCGTTGAGTGTTTCGATAAGTGGCCCGATTGCCCGTGGGTTCCCTATGCGGCCGAGGGCAACTGCACTCTCATACCGTACCATGGAATCGGGGTCTTTGAGAGATTCAATAAGCTGGGGGACAGCCCGCGTCTCGCTGAGGATCCCGAGTGCCTGAACAGAACCTCGCCGGATAAACGGATGGCTGTGCTTCAGCCCCTGAATTAAAGCACCCACTGATGGTTCACCGATCAATTGCAGCGCACGGATGATTTCCTGCCGGACATCCTCACCTGGCTCGGTAAGCGCCTCAATCAACGGCCCGACAGCGGGAGCGCCAATCTTTCCCAATGTATCTGCGGATCCGCGTCTGATGATCCAGTACTCATCCTTAAGTCCACGGATGAGTGGTTCGATGAATGGCTCGCCAAGGTCGCCAACCGATCGCACTGCATTCCACCGGGTATCCAGATCACCTTCACTAAGTGCCGTGAGGAAGCTTTCATAACGCAGCGTTTGCGTACGTACCTGAGCTTCCTCCTTCTCCTTTTTCCCCCCTTCATCCCCTTTGCCTGACTTAAACATATTGACAAATTTCTTCGTGATGCCCATGTACGTTCTCCGAACGAGTATTAGTATAAAATCCTTCAAATAGGTATCGGATACCTGTGACAGGTTTTAATCCTTTTTGGGATAATTTAACTGGTTTTTTTTCCGATCGGTGATTTTTCAGAACATCCCGTCATATGAGATAATGAAAACACTCCTGCAGTAAACAAAAAAGCTTTGGATTTATTGTGTAACTACGGCAGGAGCATTACCACAGTCATGATATTCCCGCCATACCATGCAGTTTTTATCAATTTTTCAATACAATTCCAAAAAAAGGAGTGGATAGTGCCACCTGTACCTTTTTTCGATTATGAGGTGAAACCAACCGTGAATTGTGTGGTACCGGATGATGTTTTAGGGATATCATAAACGAACATGGTGTAGCTGCCGGTAGGCATGTAATTATCAAGAGTATATTTAAAATTCCATGTTTTATCAGCCATACATGATAGCGAACCCAATTCAATACCGCTGGAGTACCGTCCAGGACCGTATAATACAAGTAAAACATTTTTAGCCCCCGTTGTGCATTGACCCGAAAAGGTGATGGTCTCTCCGCTGGCAGCCGCATAAGAACTCGCTGCAATAGATACCACCCCCCCTCCGACGACGGAAAATTCAACCCTGCTTGATGTAGTTTTTTGAGCATCCTCTACTACCAGGGTATACGAACCCGACTGGATAGAAAATCCCGGGTTCCAGGTATAACTCCATAAACCAACAGAATTTACTCTGGGTTGGTCCAGAAGAACCCCATAATAATAATATCCTGGCCCATAGAGCGTCAATAAAACACTATCAGAGCCAGAACTTGTTCCTGAAAACAGAATTGAGTCTCCAATTATCATGGTGTCTTTACTTGTCTGGACGGTAACTCTGGATGGAGAAGGTATGATTTGAGATTTGTTCTGAGGCACCTGACTGTCGGGATTCCGGGTTAACGCAGCATAAAAATTAGATGTTCCTGAAGATACCAAAATGGCGGTTGACCAGCTTTGATACCCGGGATAACGGAATTCAAGGGTATGATTTCCTGGTTCCACGTTGGTAATAGTGCTCGGTGTACTACCCTGATATTGACTGTCAAGGTATACCTGAGCGCCGGAAGGTGAGGAGGAAAATTGAAGGGTGCCTTTTTCCTGGCCTGATATGCATCCGGATATTATTACCCAGCATACCAAAATAGTAATAACAATCTTCCCGTACATATTTACGTTCATTTCTCCCACGATAACCGTTATTGCGCAGCATTATATAGGTTTGCAAAAAAGGTCCTGCAAAAAACAACCTGCAGAGTCGCTCAACAACCCCTTGTCAGGCGCAGGACTTCCTGAGCGAGTGCAACACTCTTTCCTTCATCGACCATTAGGGTGTCAAACCTGACAGAATTGCTGACCTCTGTCGGATCCCGGACATCCTGAATGAAGATATCGGTGATCCCTTCGTAGCAGTTTTTTGTCCCCCTTGAGCTGGGTTCGAATCCTGCCGCCTGCATGAGAGCACCAGCCGGACCGCTGATCGGCATGTTACCAATAAACGGGCTTACTGCAATAACCATTTTGTCACTCAGGGCAGTTTTTATTCCCTCACATGCAAGAATCGGGGAAATACTGGTGATTGGATTCGACGGCCCTATCACCACAGCATCGCTTGCCCCGATCACTGCCAGGACTTCTTCAGTTGCCACCGGGGATTCATTAAACCTCCTCACCACCTGCTCAATTTCAATCTTTCCTTTTGCCCGTACCCAGTATTCCTGGTAGTGAATCAGACCGAGATCTGTTTTTACCTGTGTTGTCACTTCGGTATCGGTCATGGGGAGCACATTCTCCCGGACGCCGAAACGGTCGCAGAGAATTTTTGTTGCATTGGTCAGCCGCACCCCGTTTCGCATCATCTCACCGCGGGCGATCTGCACTGCCCGGTCCCTGTCACCGATCGCGATGAACTCATCAATACCCAGCCTTGCAATCTCTTCATGGGTGGTGAACGAATCGTTTCTGATTCCCCACCATGTATCGGTATTGAGGATACCGGCAAACAGGTACATAACCGTGTCGAGATCCGGGGAGAGGTGATTTCCCGAAATCCAGATATCCTCGGCTGTGTTGACGATGACCGAGATTTCATGACGGTCCATTACTTTCTGCATACCCCGCAGGAGCTTCGGGGTGCCTGTCCCGCCCGAAAGGAACGTGATCATTACTCAATACTTTTATGCGTTGTATATGAAGATTCTTTTAGTGAAATCGTGAAGATAATAAAAGACCCGGTCCATGGTTACGTTGAGGTGGAGGATTTTGCATTAGCTCTGCTTGATTCCCCGGCTCTCCAGCGCCTCCGTCACATTAAACAACTCGGTTTTTCGTATCTTGTGTATCCGGGTGCCAATCATACACGGTTTGAACACTCCCTCGGAACCATGTTTCTTGCTGATGTGGCGTCACGCCGGTTCGGGCTTTCTGAAAATGAGCGTACACTCGTCGTCGCTGCAGCACTTCTCCATGATATCGGGCACGGGCCGTTCTCCCATGCGAGCGAACCGCTCATGCAAAAATTCCTGCATCGTACCCATGATGATATTGATATGATTGTTGAGGCACAGTTAGGGAGTCTGCTCAGTATATGGAAAATTGATCCTGACGAATTATGCGCCGTTGTGAAAGGAAAACATTCCCTGTCCCAGATAATTCATGGCGATCTGGATGTGGACCGGATGGATTACCTTCTTCGGGACGCCTATTATACCGGTGCACCTTACGGCTCTGTCGATGCGCAGCGTCTTATCAGGCACCTGATCCGGACCAGCGAGGGCACAGTTCTTGATGAGAATGGGGTAAATGCTGCAGAATCGCTGCTTATAGCACGTACGCTCATGCGGCCGACCGTGTATTATCATCATGTGAGTCGGATTGGCGAGAACATGTTCCAGCTGGCAGTACTGGAACATCTAACAGGGGCGAATAAAGAGGCTTCTCAACGCCTCTTTCAGATGGATGACGCGAGCTGTTTACATACATTGTGCACCTCAAAAAATCCAGTTGTCCAAAACCTGGCTCTCCGACTCTATGAGCGTCGGCTGTATAAACGGGCGATCTATGCAGGCAGCGATCGTGTTAATACACCGCTGTTTGAGCAGGGAGTACCGTTAGAAAAATGCCGGGAATTCGCGGAAAAGATCGCATCAAATGCCGGTTTACTGCCGCAGGAGGTCCTGGTTGATATACCCTCGATTCCCCATGAGATGTCTCTTGGAGTACGGGTGAAGAACCGGCACACGGTTGTAGGCTTTAACGAGCTCTCTCCACGCATCAGAACCCTCAATATAACACGACGTGAACAGTGGCGCCTCGGTGTATATACTCTTCCTGAATACCGGGATTTGGTTGCCGAAGCGGGATGCGAGGTTCTGCATATAAAAAAACCGACCAGACAAGATACATTGTTTTAATGAATTCCGGTTAAAGCTCTTAACCTTATAGATACCAGGAAAGATCTTCTTATCTATCAGGTTAAATGATCCGAACAAAATTTTTACCCTTTTTCTCATAGGACCCGCAACATGTTGTCAGTTTCATTTTAAAGTCGGGGATATGTTTTGAATTTTGGTATCAGGGGAGGTACAGGTTTCATCTGCAAACATGACTGGAAGGTGACAAGTCAAAAGGCAGGAGCATCACACAGATTCTGGATCCAATGGATTCCTCCATCACATTAATAAAAAATATTATATTACTATCTCCCAACACTCAACCATATGAATTATAGTGCATTCATGATTTTTACTCTGATATTTGCGGGAGCAATCAGTGCCGGATGCATCCAGGGCGTAACACCCGGCTCCATCGCAGCTCCCACTCCCGTACAAATATCAGATACCCCCCAAACC
>Ga0105106_10001119_pt1 | contig 19253 bp, 18 predicted proteins | sample PPLLaktember2015_5_FD_79109 | JGI IMG/M metagenome (GOLD analysis project Ga0105106, IMG submission 79109) | Freshwater sediment microbial communities from Prairie Pothole Lake near Jamestown, North Dakota, USA - PPLs Lake P8 Core (1) Depth... | ecosystem: Environmental > Aquatic > Freshwater >...
GACCGACGCGCTCGAGCATCGCGCCGGCGGCGGCACGCGCCGAGGCCGGCGCGAGCCGCCGGATGACGAGCGGCATCGCCACGTTCTCCAACGCGGTGAACTCGGGCAGCAGGTGGTGAAACTGGTAGATGAAGCCGAGCGCCCGATTGCGCACGCGCCCGCGCTCGGCCTCCGACAGCGAGGCAAAGTCGACACCGTCGACGCTGACCACGCCGGCCGTCGGTGCGTCGAGTCCGCCCAGCAGATGCAGGAGCGTGCTCTTGCCGGAACCCGACGCGCCGACGATCGCCACGCGTTCCCCGGACGCGATGGCGAGGTCGATGCCGAGCAGCACCGGCACCTCCAGCGGGCCGCTGGTGTATGTCTTCGCGAGCCCGCGGCAGGCAAGCACAGGACGCCCGTCACTCATAGCGCAGCGCCTCCGCCGGGTTGACCCGCGCCGCGCGCCACGCCGGGTAAATCGTCGCGGCAAGGGCGAGGGCGAGCGCGATCAGCGCGATCGTGACGACATCGCCGCGCTGGAGGTCGGACGGCAGGTCGCTGATGTAGTAGACGGACTTGTCGAGGAACTGGACGTTGAACAGGCGCTCGATCGCGGGCACGACCACGTCGATGTTGAGGGCCAGCAGGACACCACCGGCCACGCCGATCAGCGTCCCGATGACCCCGATCAGCGCACCCTGCACGATGAAGATCGTCATGATCGACGCCGGCGACGCGCCGATCGTGCGCAGGATCGCGATGTCCGCCTGCTTGTCCGTCACCGTCATCACCTGCGCCGACACGATATTGAACGCGGCGACCGCGATGATCAGCGTCAGGATGATGAACATCACGCGCTTCTCGATCGCGACCGCGCGAAAGAAGTTGGCATGGCTGCGCGTCCAGTCGCGGATCTCCGCATCGACCGGAAGTGCGCCGGCGAGCTCACGCGCGACCGCGGGAGCGGCGAAGAGATCGTCGAGCTTGAGCCGGACGCCGGACACGCCGTCGAGGCGGTAGAGCCGTCTCGCGTCGTCGAGCGCGATCAGCGCGAGCCCGCTGTCGAACTCGTACATCCCGACCTCGAACACGCCGACCAGCTTGAAGCTCTTGAGGCGGGGCAGCGTGCCGGCCGGCGTCACCGTGCCCTGGGGAATGATCACCACGACCGGATCGCCCAACCGCACGCCGAGCGCGCGGGCAAGCTCGCCCCCGAGCACGATGCCGAACTCGCCGGGACGAAGTGCTTCGAGCGAGCCGGCGCGCATCGACTTGCCGATGTCGGCGACCTCGGACTCGCGCTTCGGGTCGATGCCGCGCACGATCGCGCCGCGGTTCACCTCGCCGGCCGACAGCATCGCCTGGCCGAGCACATAGGGTGCCGCGGCCTTGACGCGCGGATTTTCGAGCGCCGTTTTCGCCACGCCCGCGTCGTCGACGAGCACCGGCAGCCCGCGGACCTCGATGTGCGACGCCACCGACAGGATCCGGTTGCGCAGCTCCTCCTGGAAGCCGTTCATCACCGACAGCACGACGATGAGCGCGGCCACGCCCAGCGCGATGCCCGCCATCGACATCAGCGCGATGAACGAGATGAACGAATTGCGGCCCGACCCGCGTCGCGCGCGGGTGTAGCGAAGACCGACGGCAATTTCGAAGGGCGTCAAGCGACGGGGCAGGCGCAGCTCATCAGCATTCCCGGTCCGCGACGTGGCCGCCGGTGACAAGCGGCCGGACGATCCTTTTCACGTCTTGGTGCAGCGGGTGCTGCTCGTACACGTCGAGCGCCGCCCGGTCCGCAGACTCTGCGCCGACAACGACGTCGTCGGCATCGCGGTCGTAACCGATGTCGATGCCCGCCTCGATCGTGAGGAGGCCGGGAATGCGTCCGCGCACCGATTCGAGGGCCCGCTCCACCTCGGCGGCGTGGGCTTCCGCGTGCGCGGGGTCCTTGATTTTCCAGGTGACGACATGCTTCAGCATCGGGCGTCCTTCGAGCGCGGTCCGCGAGTCGCTGCGGGCGGCGCATTATCGCATGCTAGGCTTGCACCCCCTCCGGCCGTAACCTCCCACCGCCGATGGATCTCGTCCTCAATGTGCCCGGCCTGCTCGTGCCGCACGAATCCGGTGTCCGCGCTGCCGGGCTCGCGGGCCTGATCGCGGCGGCCGGACCGGCGGTCCGTGAGCCGGACGGCGCAAGCGCCGCGCTGGCCGCGTGTTTCGGCATCGTTCGACAGCAGGACTGGCCGCTCGCGCCGCTGCGGCTCGCCGCTCTCGGCGTCGCACCGGGTGCATCGTACTGGCTCGCGGCGGAACCGGTGACGCTGGTCGCCGGACGCGACGACGTGCGCCTGGTCGGCGCCGTCGCCGATCTTGCGCCGGAAGACGCGGCAGCGCTCGTCGCGGCGCTCAATGCACACTTTGCCGACGACGGGCTCGCATTTGTCGTCCCGACGTCGGACACATGGTTATGGTTCGCGCGGGCGCACGCGCCGGTGCGGCTCGTCACGCGCCCGCTCGCTGCCGTGATCGACCGTCCGCTGCGCGGACTGCTGCCGACCGGGGAGGATTCAGCGACATGGCGGCGTTGGGGCCACGAGATCGAGATGCTCCTCCACGTTCACCCGGTGAACGAGCACCGCGCGCGGGCCGGGTTGCAGCCGGTGAGCGCCGTCTGGTTCTCGTTCGGCGGGACGATGCCGCCCGTCCCTGCCGCCCGCCCGATGCGCACGTTTGCCCGGACCGGTGATGCCGTTGCACTCTCTCGTCACACGGGGGTGCCGGTCGTCCCGCTGCCGGCGACGCTCGCGCAGGCAATCGCCGCCGCCGCGGGCGCGCAGGCGCTCGTCGTCGCGCTCGACGCGACCGCGGACCTTGCGTCGCTCGACGCGGCGTGGACCGCGCCGGCGTACGCGGCCCTTTCACGACGGACGCTCGACGCGGTCACGCTGATCGGTGACGGCGCCGACGGCGCCCTGTGCTGGACGGTGCGCAGGCCCGGCACGTGGCGACGCCTGACGGCGCGCTTCGCCGCACCCGATCTCGATGCGCAGCTCGACGGCGCACGAGGCGAGCGCTGATGGAGCTCCTGCGCCGCGAGGTGCCGGCGGCGGCGGACGCGCTCATCGCCGCCGGCGTGCCGCCGATTCTTGCCCGGGTCTACGCCGCGCGCGGCGTCGCCGCGCGCCACGAACTCGACACCGACCTCAAGAGCCTGCCGCCGTTCGGATTGATGAGGGGCATCGATGCCGCGGCGGCGCGACTGGCCGACGCGATCGCGCGCCGCGAGAAGATCCTCATTGTCGCCGACTACGACGCCGACGGCGCCACCGCCTGCGCCGTCGGCGTGCGCGGATTGGCAGCGCTCGGAGCCGATGTCGATTTCCTCGTCCCCAACCGCTTCGAGTACGGCTACGGCCTGACGCCGGAGATCGTCAATGAGGCCGCCGCACGCGCGCCGCGGCTCATCGTCACCGTCGACAACGGGATCGCCAGCCACGACGGCGTGGCCGCCGCCGTCGCGCGCGGCATCGAGGTGATCGTCACCGACCATCACCTGCCCGGCGCAACGCTTCCCGCGCCTGCCCTGATCGTCAATCCGAACCAGCCCGGCTGCACATTCCCGTCCCGACACATCGCGGGCGTGGGCGTGATGTTCTACGTGCTGCTTGCGACTCGCGCCGCGTTGCGCGAACGCGGAAGCTTCGCCGCGGGCACGGAACCGAACATGGGCCATCTCCTCGACCTGGTCGCGCTCGGCACGGTCGCCGACGTGGTGCGCCTCGACCGCCTGAACCGGACCCTCGTCGCGCAAGGGCTCGCACGGATTCGCGCCGGCCGCGCGCAGCCGGGCGTGGCCGCGCTGTTCGCGGCGGCCGGGCGGGACCCGCGCCGCGCCACGAGCTACGACCTGGGCTTCGTTGCCGGGCCGCGGCTCAATGCGGCGGGCCGCCTCGCCGACATGACCGTAGGCATCCGCTGCCTGCTGGCGCCCACTGCGGCTGCCGCACTGCCGCTGGCAACCGCGCTCGACGCGCTCAATCGCGAGCGCCGGGCGGTCGAGGCCACGATGCAGGTGGAGGCGCTCGCCGAAGTGGAGGGGCGTGCCGCCGAGGCGGCCGCCGACACCGCGTTCACGATCTGTCTGTACCGGCCGGAGTGGCATCAGGGGGTCGTCGGCATCGTGGCGTCGCGGCTCAAGGACCGCTTCCATCGGCCGAGCGTAGTCTTCGCGCAGGGTGCGGACGGCGAGCTCAAGGGCTCGGGGCGCTCGATCGCGGGGTTCCACCTGCGCGACGCACTCGACCTCGTCGCCAGGCGCGCGCCCGGACTGATCCCGAGATTCGGGGGCCACGCATACGCCGCCGGACTTTCCCTCGCCGAAGCCGACTTGCCGCGCTTCGCCGCGCTCTTCGAGGAGGTCGCGGCCGAGCAACTCACGCCAGCGCATCTGCGCCGGACGGTGGAAAGCGACGGCGGCCTCGACCCGAAAGAGCTCACGCTCGATCTTGCCGCTGCGCTGCGCGACGAGGTCTGGGGCCAGGGGTTTCCGGCACCGGTGTTCGACGACGTGTTCACCGTCGCGGACCAGCGCATGGTCGGTGAGCGGCATCGCAAGCTCCAGCTGGTGCGTGACGGCATCCGCTTCGACGCCATCCTCTTCAACCAGGCGGAGGCCGTTCCCGCTTCGATCCGGGCCGCGTATCGGCCGGACGTCAATGAATGGAACGGTCGCGCGTCGCTGCAACTCGTGATCGAGTGGTGGCGCCCCGACCGGGAATGATCGCAGTCGCCCGGCTCTGACCGGCCGGACGTCGACATTGCGGGCGAACGTCGCTGTCGCCATCCGCGCCTGCGTTACACGCAAGCGCAGCATCGTTGTCGTGCGTCATGGTCCGAAAACAGGGCACGCGCGCCACTGGCGTTCGGGAAAGTGTTGCCACATTATTGATTTAAAACGTAATAAATTCAAGGGGCCGACGTCGGATAACGATGACCAGTTTGTGAAATTGAGGTTGTGCGACGCACCATACTGGCTATAATGGACAAGTTTTGGCCTGTCATCCGCAGGGCCATCGGAACCTGAGCAGGAGTCACCATGCGTTTGATGGACAATGTAGCGATCATCACCGGCGCCGGATCGGGAATCGGCCATGCGACCGCCGTGAAGTTCGCCCAGGAAGGCGCCAAGGTCGCCGTCTGCGACATCAACGAGCAGTCCGCGCACAAGGTGGCCAGGGAAATCAACGAAAGCGGCGGCGACGCCATTCATTTCCACGTCGACGTCACCAGCAAGGACAGCATCGCGCAGATGGTCGAAGGGGTGATGCACCGCTGGGGCCGGATCGACACGCTGGTCAACAATGCCGGCATCGTCCAGGACGCGCAACTCAAGAAGATGACCGACGAGCAGTTCGAGCGCGTCATCGACGTCAACCTCAAGGGCGTCTACAACTGCACGCGAGCAGTCGTGGACATCATGCTCGAGCAGCACTCGGGCTGCATCCTCAACGCATCGTCGATCGTCGGCATCTACGGCAACTTCGGCCAGACCAATTACGCGGCCACCAAGTTCGCCGTGATCGGGATGATGAAGACCTGGGCGCGCGAGCTCGGGAAGAAGGGCATCCGGTCGAACGCGATCTGTCCCGGTTTCATCGAAACGCCGATCCTGAAGACGATGCCGCACAAGGTCGTGCAGATGATGGAAGAAAAGGTGCCGCTCGGCCGTCTCGGCACGCCCGAGGAGATCGCCAACACGTATGCCTGGCTGGCTTCCGACGAGGCGTCGTACATCAACGGCGCGGTGATCGAGGTCTCCGGCGGCGTCACCATCTGACGCCTTGTGTGTCGAATGCGGGGCGGCCCGGACGGCCGCCTTTCCGTTCTGACGATCAGCAGCGGTGTCCGTCGGGGCGCGCATCGTCCGCCGAGCCGACTTGAGGCCGGGCGGAACACGGGTTAGCATTCGTCTTCCTGCCCGCCGGGGTCCGCCATGATCCGATCGCTACGCCTGTTCACACTCGCCGCCGGCGTGCTCGCCACCATCGGCGCGGGCATGCCCTCCGACGCCCAGGGCGCCGATTTCGTGCCCAAGCCCGAAACGTACATCTGCCCGAACGCCACGGGTCCTGGCGCCGTGAACTGCTTCCTCAACGCGGTCGAGCACCTCTACACGATGTGCCGCCAGATCAAGAGCATCGAGATCATCGAGTTCGGCTACGAGAAGTCCGAGGAGGGGGTAAACGGGGCCAAGACGGATTACTGCGTCGACAAGCACAAGATCTCGATGACCCGGCCCTACCAAGCCGCGCTGCGCGAGGCCACGGGCAGCCGCAGCGCCATCGACGGCCTCCGCGCGCTGCACGAACTCTGGCTGGGCGCGCTGGCCGAACTCAAGTGGAAGCCGGGGGAATCCGACGACGACTACAAGGCGCGCGTCGTCCGGCCCTACGAAATCTTCAAGGAAACCGCCGAGGCGGTGCGCACGGCGCTGGCCGCTGCGCAGACCAGGCTGGCGGGTCCGGCGCCCAAGGCCAGGGCGGCGATGGCACCGAAGGGTGCGAACTGACCGCCGCGACACTCGACGCACCAGGCACACCCGAAGCCGGCACGACGCCCGCGGCGGATCCGCACCTCGCGTCGATCTTCGGCGAGGGCGGGCTTCTCGCCCGCGAGCTGCCGGGTTTCCGCTTCCGTCCGCAGCAACTCGAGATGGCCGACGCGGTTGGCGCCGCGATCGCGCACCGCGGCACGCTGATCGCCGAGGCCGGCACCGGCACCGGCAAGACCTTCGCCTACCTCGTTCCGGCGCTGCTGTACGGCGGCAAGGTCATCGTGTCGACGGGGACGAAAACCCTGCAGGACCAGCTGTACCAGCGCGATCTGCCGCTCGTCCGCGACGCGTTGCACCTGCCCGTCACCCTCGCACTGCTCAAGGGCCGCGCCAACTACGTCTGCCACCATCATCTCGAGCGCGCCGCGTCCGAGGGGCGGCTCCCGTCACGCGACGACGCCCGGCACCTGCAGAAGATCGTCGCCTTTTCCCGCGCCAGCGAGACGGGCGACCGCGGCGAGCTGGCCGACGTTCCGGAGAACGCGACCATCTGGCCGCTCGTGACGTCGACACGGGACAACTGCCTCGGCGGCGACTGCGCGTTCCACGCCGAGTGCTTCGTGCTGAAGGCGCGCAAGGCGGCGCTGGAGGCGGACGTCGTTGTCGTCAATCATCACCTGTTCTTTGCCGACGTGATGCTGCGCGACGAAGGCCTGACGGAACTGCTGCCCGCGTGCAACACGCTGGTCCTCGACGAGGCGCACCAGCTGCCCGACACGGCGACGCTCTTCTTCGGCGAGCAGCTGACCGCCGGCCAGCTCGCCGAACTCGCCCGCGACGCGGAACTCGCCGTCCGCACCGGCGCGCGTGACGTTGCCGAGCTGCCGGACGCGGTCGAAGGCATCGGGCCCGCGATACGCAAGTTGCGCCTCGCGCTCGGCGACACGCCGGGCAAGCTTGCGCAAACCGCTGCCCGCGAAAGAGAAGGCTTCTCCGCGGCACTCGACGAACTGACCGCCGCGCTCGACCGCCTCGCCACGGAACTCGGCCTGTTCGCCGAGCGCAGCGAAGACATCGGCAACTGCGCGCAGCGCGCGGCCGAGGCATCCGCGCTGCTGGGGCGCTGGCGGATGGGTCTGGACGGAGCGCCGATGACCGGTAGCGAGGTTGGCGCATGGATCCGCTGGATCGACGTGACCACCGGCGGCTGGCAGTTGCATGCGGCGCCGCTGTCGGTCGCGGAACTGTTCGCGAAACAGGTTGCCGACTCGGGGCGGGCGTGGATCTTCACGTCGGCCACGCTCGCCGTCGGCCGCGACTTCTCGCTCTACCAACGCGAGCTCGGCCTCGCCGGCGCCGCTACGGGGTGCTGGGACTCCCCGTTCGACTATGCAAGCCAGGCATTGCTCTATGTCCCGCGCGACCTCCCGCCGCCGAATTCCCGCGCCCACACCGAGGCCGTGGTGGCGGCCGCCATGCCGGTGCTGAAGGCGAGCGGCGGCCGCGCCTTTCTGCTGTTCACGACGCTGCGCGCATTGAGCGCGGCACGCGAGCTTCTCGCCGCCGCTTTCGCGCGCGACGGCCACGCCTGGCCGCTGCTCGTCCAAGGAGAGGGCTCGCGCACCGAGCTGCTCGCGCGCTTTCGCGATCTCGGCAATGCGGTGCTGCTCGGCAGCCAGAGCTTCTGGGAGGGCGTGGACGTGCCCGGCAACGCGTTGTCGGTGGTCATCATCGACAAGCTGCCGTTCGCGCCGCCCGACGATCCGCTGCTCGCGGCGCGGCTCGATCAGCTGCGTCGCGAAGGCGGCAATCCGTTCTTCGACTATCAGCTGCCGCAGGCGGCGATCAGCCTGAAACAGGGCGCCGGACGGCTGATCCGCACCGAGTCCGATCGCGGCGTGCTGATGATCTGCGACCCCCGTCTGATCGACAAGCCGTACGGCAAGCGAATCTGGAAAAGCCTGCCGCCGATGCGACGCACCCGCGATGCCGCAGACGTCGTGGCGTTCTTCGGCACCGCGCACTGAGCGGCCGCGCGTTCCGCGTCGCTACCAGAGCTTCCACCACGGCTTCGGCGGGGGCCCTGCAATGTAGACGCTTTCGGGGAACGTCTGCTGGAGGATCTTCCGGCTGTCGTCGCGCAGCTGCACCATTCCGAGCTTGTCGTAACCTCTGACCAGCACGTCGAGCGCATCCTCGTTCGCCGGCGTGCGCGGATAGCTGAGAAGCGCGCCCTGCGCCCGGTTCACGGCCGCGACATAGGCACCGCGGTTGTAGTAGTAGCGCGCGACCTTCACCTCGTAGAGCGCAAGCGAATTGGTGAGGTAACGCATCCGATCGACGCTGTCCTGCGCGTAGCGGCTCTCCGGAAACTTGGCGACCAGCTCCTTGAACGCCGCGAACGACTCGCGCATCGCCTTGGGCTCGCGCTCGGACAGGTCGAGCTCGTAGACGTATCCGAGCAGCCCCTGGTCCTCGCGAAAGTGGACGAGGCCCTTGAGGTAGTACGCGTAGTCGACGCTGGGATGATTGGGATACGTGCGGATGAACCGATCGCAGGCAGCCACCGCCAGTGCGGTTTCGTTGGCGCGGTAATTGGCGTACGCGCCCTCGAGGATCGCCTGCTGGGCGTAGCGGCCGTAAGGGTAGCGCGCCTCGATCGTCTCGAACAGCTTCGCCGCCCGCGTATAATTTCCTTCGAGCAGCGAGTCGTGCGCCTGCGAGTAGAGACGTTCGGCCGTCCACCCGGCGGTCTCGTCACTGACTTCCGGCAGGAGCCCGCAGCCGCCGGCAACGAGCAGCATGACCAGGGCGAGGGTCGCGCGCGCGATCCGGCTCGCGAATGCGTTGCGCGGCGAGGACCTGAATGGATGCAGGATGGCAGTCATGCGAAGCGCGGCTGTCTGAAGCGCGGATTATAACCGACCCCTCCCCGTCGTTCGTTCCGCACCCTTTCCTTCTTCGCTGCGTGCCCGCCCGTCCTCCCGTCCCGGCCGCATCGCCCGTGCCCGCGCAACCGGCGACCCATGCGCTGACGCTTCCGGCGACGCTCGCCGGCCAGCGCTTCGACGCAGCGCTCGCGCATGCGCTCCCGCAGTTCTCGCGCAGCCGTTTGCGCAGCTGGATCGAAGCGGGACGCGTGCTCGTCGACGGTGCATGCGTGCCGCCGACGCGAAAGGTTCGCGGCGGAGAATCGGTGATCGTCACCGCGACCCCGGATCCGCGCGAGACGGCGCATGCCGCACAGCCGATCGGACTCGCGATTGTCCACGAGGACGACACATTGATCGTCGTCGACAAGCCCGCCGGGCTCGTCGTCCACCCCGGAAGCGGCAACTGGGAGGGGACGCTGCTCAACGCGCTGCTGCATCACGCGCCCGCGCTCGCCGGCGTGCCGCGCGCCGGCATCGTCCATCGCCTCGACAAGGAAACCAGCGGCCTCCTCGTCGTCGCCAAGACCATCGCCGCGCAGACCGACCTCGTCCGCCAGCTGCAGGCGCGCACCGTGAAGCGCGAGTACGCGGCGTTGGCGATCGGCGACCTCGCCCGCGGCGGCACCGTCGACGCGCCCATCGGCCGCCATCCGACCCGGCGCACGACAATGGCGGTCGTGCGCACGGGGAAGCCCGCACGCACGCACTATGAGGTGGTCGAACGATTCGGGAATGCGACGCTGCTCACCTGCCGCCTGGAAACCGGACGCACGCACCAGATTCGGGTGCACCTTGCTTCGATCGGCCATCCGCTGGTCGGGGATCCGGCTTACGGCAGGAAGGCGGCGATTCCGTTTCGCCGACAGGCGCTGCACGCCGTGCGCCTCGGCCTGGTCCACCCCGCGACGGGCGCGCGCTGCGATTGGACCTCGCCACTGCCTGCCGACTTCGCCGCGTTGCTCGCATCGCTGAGGACGCGCAAACCGCAATGAACGTGGCGACCGAACGCACGCTTGCCAACTGGCTCCGCGCCGACGGCCTCGACTGGATCGTTCCCGAATGGCAGGTGCCGACAACGGTGCGTGCGTTCGCCACCACGCGCAACGGCGGCACGAGCAGCGGCGCCTATGCGACGATGAATCTCGGTCGCACGACCGCGGACGACGAACGCGCGCTGGCGGCGAACCGTGCGCGTCTGGACGAGTATCTGCCTTCGCCACCCGTGTGGCTCGAGCAGGTGCACGGCACCGGCGTCGCGGTCCTGGGCGCGCCTGTCCCGTCGACACCGCCAATCGCCGACGCGGCCGTGACCCGCGAAACCGGGGTGGTCTGCGCCGTGCTGACGGCAGACTGCGTGCCGGTTCTCTTCGCCAGCCGGACCGGTCGCGCCGTCGGCGTCGCGCACGCCGGCTGGCGCGGGCTCGCGAGCGGGGTCCTGGAATCGACGATCAACGCATTGCGGGCGCTGAATGCGCCTCCCGCCGATCTCGTCGCGTGGCTCGGTCCGGCGATCGGGCCGACGGCGTTCGAGGTCGGCGCCGATGTCGTGGCCGCGTTCTGCGACCCGCACCCGGGCGATGCGCAATGCTTCGTGCGGCGGCCGGACGGCAAGTGGCTTGCCGACCTCGCCGGGCTTGCGCGCCGGCGACTGCACGCGTCGGGCGTGGCGGACGTCACGGGCGGCAGCTGGTGCACCCATACGGATGGCGCGCGCTTCTTTTCGTACCGCCGCAATCGCGCGTCGGGCCGGATGGCCGCTGTCGTCTGGCTCGCGCCGTCCGGCGTATAATGCAACGCGGTTGCATACCGCCGCCGGCGCCCAACCGGGGCCCGCCCCTTCTCCCCCGGGAGCTCCTGTGTCGCCTCTCGCCCTGATCGTTGTCGCGACGCTGACCGGCGGCGTGCTGGCCACGACGGCCGCCGCGGGCACGCTGGCGTTGCACACTTCGTGGGTATCGCGGCTGGTGTCCTTCGCGGTGGGAGCGTTGCTGGGCGCGGTGTTTCTCGAGCTCCTCCCCCATGCGCTCGAGACCGGCAGCGCGACGCGGGTCATGATGACCGTACTCTTCGGCCTGCTCGCCTTCTTCCTGCTCGAAAAGCTCGTGCTCTGGCGCCATGCGCACGGCCACGGCGACCACCGCGACACCGAGGACGAATCCGAGCACGACCACGCACTGCACGTGGATGCCGGCGCGGACCAGGGCCGCTCGGGGCTCATGATCCTGATCGGCACCAGCGTCCACAATTTCTGCGACGGCGTCGTGATTGCGGCGTCGTTCCTCGCCGATACCGCGCTCGGCATCGCGGCGACCGTCGCGATCGTTTCGCACGCAGTGCCGCAGCAGGTCGGCGACTTCGCCGTGCTGCTGCACTCCGGATATCGCCGGCGGCGCGCGTTTGCCTACAACGTCGCGGCGGGACTGGCCACGCTGGCAGGCGGCCTTGCCGGCTACTATGCGCTCGCCGACATGACACAGGTCCTGCCGATCGTGCTCGCGATCGCCGCCGCCAGCCTCCTGTACGTCGCCGTCGCGGACCTCATTCCCAGCCTGCACCGGCGACCCGAGCCGCTCGAGACCGTCAAGCAGCTAGCGCTGATCGGTCTTGGCGTCGGCGTCATCGCCGCCGCGCATCTTCTGCTCGAACCCTGAGGCCGACCGCCGTCCTCGCGCACGTCGCGCGGCCAGCGCCAGCCAGAGCAGCACGGGCGCGACGCCCGCACCGGCAAAAAACGCGATTCCCCCCGCAAACGTTGCCGACGTCAACGCCATCATGCCGATGACGTACAACCACGCGATGACGACGATGTGCACGGGAACGGCGATCGCGATCTGTACGAAGCAGGAGCGCCACGATACCATCGTCGGCCTGCATTACCCGGAGCGCCCGGAACAGGGCCGTCACGCCGCACGCCACCGAGATCGACCGTGAACCTGCACGCCCCAAACCCGGAACCGCAACCCTGGGCCGTAATGGCCGAACGCTGGCAGCAGCTCGGCCAGGAGTGGGCGCAGTGGTGGATGCACGCCGCGACGGTCGGTGCGCCGGCGATGCCGGTACGCCCGCACGCCGAGGTACCGATGCTGCTGGCCTGGGTTGCGGGCGCGATCGATCCGCAGGCGCTCGCGGGGCTCGTGGCGAAGTACCAGCCGCGTTTTCAGGCGCTCTGGACAGCCGCCCAGGCCGCGCTTGTACCCGGGGCCGAGGCGACCGCGCCCTTGCCGACCGTGATAGAGCCGGCGCCCGGTGACCGCCGCTTTGCCGCTCGGGAATGGAGCGAGCTGCCGTTCTTCGCCGTGATGAAGCAGAACTACCTGCTGGCCGCCGAATTCCTGAACGAACTCGCTATCCTCGCGCCGCTGCCAGAAAAGGAGCGTCACCGGCTCGTGTTCTCCACCCGGCAATACGTCGACGCGATCGCCCCGACCAATTTCCCGGCGACGAATCCGGAGGTGCTGCAGCTGGCGCTCGCCACCGATGGTGGAAGTTTCGCGCAGGGACTCGCGAATCTCGTCGCCGACGCCCGAAAGGGTCGGATCACGATGAGCAACGAGCACGCCTTCGCCGTCGGCCGCAACCTCGCGATCACGCCGGGCGAAGTCGTCTACCGCAACGAGCTGATGGAGCTCATCCAGTACGCCCCGACGACCCGTCAGGTTTTCCGTCGGCCGCTGGTGATCGTGCCACCGTGCATCAACAAGTACTACATTCTCGACCTGCAGCCGGAGAACTCGTTCGTCCGCTGGGCCGTCGCGCAGGGTCACACGGTGTTCATGATCTCGTGGCGCAACATTCCGCCTGAGCTCGGACATCTCACGTGGGACGACTATCTGGAACAGGGGGCGTTGGCGGCGATGCGCGTCGCCCGCGAGATCACGGCGAGCCCTGCCGTCAACGCGCTCGGGTTCTGTGTCGGCGGCACGCTCCTCGCCGCCACGCTCGCGGTGCTCGCGGCACGCAACGAACGCATCGTCGAAAGCGCTACGCTGCTCACGACGATGCTCGATTTCGCCGATCCGGGCGAGATCGGCGTCTACATTTCGCGCGAGGCGCTCGCCGCGCGCGAGGCGGCGCTTCGCGCCGGACAACGCGTCCACGGCAGCGAGCTGGCCAGCGCTTTCGCGAGTCTTCGCGCCAACGACCTCGTCTGGAACTACGTCGTCAACAACTATCTCAAGGGCGGTACGCCGCCCGCATTCGACCTGCTGTACTGGAACGGCGATTCGGCGAACCTTCCCGGGCCGATGTACGCGTACTACCTCGAGAACATGTATCTCGACAACCGGCTGAAGGACCCCGGTGCCTTGACGATGGCGGGCGAGGCGATCGACCTCGGTCGGGTGACGATGCCGGCCTACATCTACGCGTCGCGCGACGACCACATCGTCCCCTGGCGATCCGCCTACCGGGCGACCGCGCTGCTGGGTGGCGAGACCACGTTCGTCATGGGCGCCTCGGGCCACATCGCCGGCGTCGTCAATCCGCCCGAAAAGCACCGACGCAACTACTGGGTCAACGAGCTGATCACCGCGGAGCCCGACGACTGGTTCGCCCGCGCCCGGAGCGTGCCAGGCAGCTGGTGGTCGCACTGGGGGGCATGGCTCGCGCGGCACGGCGGCGCGCGCCGTAGGGCGCCGCAACGCGTGGGCAGCGCCGCGCATCCGCCTCTGGAACCCGCGCCCGGTCGCTACGTCGTGGAGGCGGCCGGCTGATCGGCGTCCCGTCGTCGCCCGGCCGCGCGTCATGCCGAGCACCGGCCGTCTGCGCTAAGATGCGCCAAGGGCACGGTTTCTGCCGCCGTCGGCTGCCACGAGACGGGTACGCAACTCACGCTCGCGCATTCCACCGGTCGCGGCGCACGCAGGCAGTCGGCGGCGGACCCATGGATCATCGTCCATCAACAGGAGGGGAACGGAAATGCCAATGAAGACTTCGCGCATCGCGCTCGTTACCGGCGGCATGGGCGGTCTGGGCGAGGCCATCTGCATCAAGCTTGCCGCGCTCGGCTACAAGGTCATCACGACCCATTCGCCCGGCAACACCAGGGCGCAGGAATGGCTCGACAGCATGAACAAGATGGGCTACGGCTTCCGCGCGTACCCGTGCGACGTCTCCGACTGGGACTCGTCCGCAGCCTGCGCCGCGGCGGTGACCAAGGAAATCGGCCCGATCGACGTTCTCGTCAACAACGCCGGCATCACCCGCGACTCCACCTTCAAGAAGATGGATCGTGCCAGCTGGGATGCGGTGCTCAAGACCAACCTCGACTCCTGTTTCAACATGACGAAACAGGTCTGCGACGCGATGGTCGATCGCGGCTGGGGACGGATCATCAACATCTCGTCGGTGAACGGCCAGAAGGGCGCGTTCGGCCAGGTCAACTACTCCGCCGCCAAGGCCGGCATGCACGGGTTCACCAAGGCGCTCGCGCTGGAAGTGGCACGCAAGGGCGTGACGGTCAACACGATCTCGCCGGGCTACATCGGAACGAAGATGGTGATGGCCATTCCCAAGGAGGTGCTGGACAGCAAGATCATCCCGCAGATCCCGATGGGACGCCTCGGCAAGCCGGAGGAAATCGCCGGCCTCGTGGCCTACCTCGCGAGTGAAGAGGCGGCGTTCGTCACCGGCGCCAACATCGCGATCAACGGCGGCCAGCACATGTTCTGAGCGGTTGCGTCGACGTGCTGTCGGACGAACGGCCGGAGCGATCCGGCCGTTTTCACGGCGGCGTGCTCAGCGCTTCGTCCTATAATCGTCGGCAGTTCCCAGCGAAGGAGTCGTCATGCGAGCCGCAGCCATCCGTCGTTTTGCTGTCGTCCTGGCCATCGCGTTCGCACTGCCCGTCGCGTGGGCGCCGAACGCCCGCGCGCAGGAGGCGTGGCCTTCGAAACCAATTTCGCTGATCGTCCCGTTTCCACCCGGCGGGGTCGCCGACATCGTCGCGCGACCGTTCGCCGAAGCGATGAGCCGCACGCTCAATACGCCGGTGATCATCGAGAACAAGCCCGGCGCCGGCGGTGGAATCGGAATGGGACACGTCGCCAAGGCGAAGCCGGACGGCTACACGCTGCTGCTCGCGCTGTCGTCGATCTCGATCCTGCCCGTCGCGGATCAGGTGACCGGTCGTGCGCCGATGTTCGAACTGAAGCAGTTTGCCCCTGTCGCCCGCCTGACCGCCGATCCGACGGTTCTTGCCGTACGCGCCGACAGTCCCTGGAAGACGGTCGCGGAATTCGTCGCCGACGCGAAAAAGCGGCCCGGTGCCATCACGTACGGCTCGTCCGGCAACTACGGGACGATGCACATCCCGATGGAGATGTTCGCGACGGCGGCCGGCATCAAGCTGCTGCACGTCCCCTTCACCGGCGGCGGCCCGGCGGTCGTCGCGCTGCTCGGGGGCACCGTCGACGCACTGTCCACGGGCCCGTCCACGGTGATCCAGCACGTGAAGGCCGGCAAGGTGCGTGTGCTGGCGTCGTGGGGCGACCGGCGTCTCGCGTCGCTGCCCGAAATTCCGACGCTGGCGGAAAGCGGATTCGATGCGGTCTTCTTCCAGTGGTCGGCGCTGTTCGCGCCCGCCGGGACGCCCGATGCGGTTCTTGCGAAGCTGCGCGAGGCCGCGCGCGTCGCCGCCGCCGACCCGAAGTTCGTCACCACGCTGAACACGGTCGACACCCCGGTGCAGTATCTCGACACGCCGGAGTTCCAGCGCTTCTGGGAGGCGGATGCCCAGAAGCTGGGCACCGCCGTGCGGCGCGTCGGCAAGCTGGAATGACGGCGCGCGCCGCGGGCGCGCACGGCGAACCGAAGTTCTTGTGCGACGAAATGCTGGGCCGTCTCGCGCGCTACCTGCGCGCGGCCGGCTACGATGCGACTCTGGCCACGGGCGGTGCGTCCGATCGGGTTCTTCTGGCCGAAGCGCTTCGCGAACGGCGCGCGTTCCTGACCTGCGACCGGCGCGTCGCCGAGCACAAGGCGGCTGCCGGTATCGCGGCGATACTGCCGCGTGGCGATCTCGATGCGCTGGCGCACGACGTCGCGGCCCGATTCGACATCGATTGGTTGCATCGACCGTTTTCCCGCTGCCTCGTCGACAACACGCCGCTCGCAGCGGCTGGTCCCGTGCACCGCGACCGGCTGCCGGCGGACGTTGCGACATCCCCGGCCCTGCATTGCCCGGCGTGCGGGCGTGTGTACTGGGCGGGCTCGCACCACCGGCGGATGCACGCGCGGCTTCGGCAGTGGAGCGGCGGATGACGCAATCGCGACTGCACCGGATACCGATACCGTGCGCGGCGCCCCGGGGCGCGGAGCAGTCAAAAAAAGCCCCGCGAGGGTTAACCCCACGGGGCTTGGAGGCTGTATCTCTCAGGAGGAGGAGAAAGATACAGAAGGAGACGATGCCTGCGCTCCGCCGTCATCACCACCCGATCGATCACGCTGAAGCACGATGAAATTCTGGCACAGCGTTTTAGACGGATTAATCTAAACGCGACCCCTCGCGCCCGCAAAAAAAAGCCCCACGGGATGGCCCGTGGGGCTCGAGGCTGTATCTCTCAGGAGGAGGAGAAAGATACAGAAGGAGACATCAGTTCCGATATATGGCTTCGCCGTTCGTCTTCAAGCCCCTGCCCCGCGCGGCAGTCCGGCAAACACCGAAAGCCACGCGGATTGGAGTGCACGATCCTTACGCAGCCTTGCGACCCTTTGTCGCGGCCTTCGACGCGTTGGCGGCGGCGGCGCGGACGCTGGCGTCGGCCAAGCTCACGACTTGCTTGCTGGCCTTCTGAAACTGGTCGAACGCGGCCGTCGAGGCGGCGAACGTCGACTTGAACGCATTGACCGCGGCGTCCGAACCGGCCGGCGCCGACTTGCTGGCCTTGTCGACCCACGCGGCGACGCCCTTCGTGTAGGCGGCCCACGATTCTTCGGCAAACGCCGAGATCTGGGCTTGCGCTTCCGACGCGACCTCGTAGAGGCTGCGCGAGTAGCCGAGCGCGCTCTGGACGCCGTTCTCCGCATACTTGGTGCGCAGCGCCATCAGTTCCTGGACGTCCTTGACCGACGCGGCAGCCGACGCACCTTCCACGCCTTGCGCGAGTGCGGCCTTGGCGGCGGCGAGGTTCAGCCTGAACAGCTTCTCGGCGTTCTCGATCGCGAGCGCGGCGAGCTTCGTGGCCTGGGCGACGTTGGCCTTGTTCAGTTCAGCAAATTGTTCCGTGGCGTTGTACATGGCGTTTCCTTTCGGCTGGGGTAAGGGGCCGCGGACGACCCGGTTCAGTGTTTCCGGATGCTGCGTTTCCGGCTGCCGGGAGCTGCTTTGAACGTCGTTGGCAGGCGGAAATGCTGCATCGCACAAAACCCATTGTAGGGACGCCCCATGCCGAAGTCAAGAACAATTTGCTGCATTGCACCAACTCTCGGCCAGCCTTTGGATCCTGTTTTCAAACATCCGTTAAATCAGTGGGTTATAATAATCACCTTGCCCCGACGGAGTTCGCAATGAGCGACGCGCCCCGCATGATCAAGAAATACCCCAACCGCCGCCTGTACGACACCGCGAACAGTGGCTACATCACGCTCGCCGACGTCAAGCAGATGGTGCTCGAGAACATCGACTTCCAGGTCGTGGACGCCAAGAGCGGTGACGATCTCACCCGCACGATCCTGCTGCAGATCATTCTCGACGAGGAGTCCGGCGGTCTGCCCATGTTCAGTTCCGAGATGCTGTCGCAGATGATCCGCTTCTACGGCAGCGCCCAGCAGACGATCATGGGCCAGTACATCGAGCAGAACGTCAAGGCTTTCCTCGCGATCCAGAAGAAGCTTCAGGACCAGGCCAAGCAGATCTACGGTGACAAGATGATGCTCACCCCGGATCTGTGGAAGCAGTTCATGCAGATGCAGGCGCCGGCCATGCAGGGAATGCTCGGAAGCTACCTCGAGCAGAGCGCGAAGCTGTTCATGGACATGCAGCAACGGATGCAGGACCAGACCCGGGGCATGTTCGCGGCCTTCCCGTTTCCCAATTTCGGTGCTGCGCAACAATCGGCCACCGAAGACGAGAAGAAGCGCTGAGCCCGCGAAGCGCTGCAAAAACCGGGCATGACGCCCGGTTTTTTTTGCGTCGCGTCACCTTTGCCCCCGCAGCCGCACATCCGATGCCGCGTCGCAGATGCACACCATGCACGCGCACGGGACGCGACGGCGCAACGACAATCGGCTGACCGCGCTGGAGCCATGAACGCACGATCTCGGAAGTCGCCTCGCGCGCAACCTGCGAAGGGCGCCGATCACACCGTCCCGCGCGTCGGCTTCGTCTCGCTGGGATGTCCGAAGGCGCTCGTCGATTCCGAGCAGATCGTCACGCAACTCAAGGCGGAGGGCTACGCGATCGCACCGAGCTACGCCGGTGCGGACCTCGTCGTCGTCAACACCTGCGGCTTCATCGATGCCGCCGTGACTGAATCGCTGGACGCCATCGGCGAGGCGCTCGCCGAGAACGGCAAGGTGATCGTCACCGGATGCCTCGGCGCCAGGAACGGCGGCGGATTCGTTCGCGAAGCGCACCCGAAGGTGCTGGCCGTGACGGGCCCGCACGCCGCCGGCGAGGTCATGGCCGCGGTGCACGCGCACTTGCCCAAGCCGCACGATCCGTTCGGTGATCTGGTGCCGCCGCAGGGCATCAAGCTCACACCGCGGCACTACGCCTACCTCAAGATCAGCGAAGGCTGCAATCATCGCTGCACGTTCTGCATCATTCCGTCGATGCGGGGCGA
>Ga0105106_10001123_pt1 | contig 19221 bp, 14 predicted proteins | sample PPLLaktember2015_5_FD_79109 | JGI IMG/M metagenome (GOLD analysis project Ga0105106, IMG submission 79109) | Freshwater sediment microbial communities from Prairie Pothole Lake near Jamestown, North Dakota, USA - PPLs Lake P8 Core (1) Depth... | ecosystem: Environmental > Aquatic > Freshwater >...
AGGGTTTTCAGGAATGAGGTCTCTTCCTCAAGGATGACCTTTGCAATATGATCCTTCCCTGTTACGAGCTCTGGATAATTTTCCCCCATAACATCGGCAAGAGCGGGAACAAGTTTGTAAAGAAACGGTTCTTCTGTCGCGAGGCTGTTATAACCGTATCGGACAGCCCTCCTGAGGATCCTCCTGATAACGTAGCCTGCTTTGTTATTTGATGGCATCTGTCCATCGGCTATTGAGAAGGATACAGCTCTGAGGTGGTCTGCAATGACCCTCAATGCGATATCCCAGGTTTCATTGACTCCGTATTTCCTCCCGGTGATTTCTGCAATCTGTTTTATTACCGGCTGGAAGACATCGGTATCATAGTTTGACTTCTTTCCCTGGACGACCATGCAGAGTCTTTCAAATCCCATTCCTGTATCAACGTGCTTTGCGGGAAGTTGTTCGAGTTTGCCATCCGAGAGCCTGTTATACTGAATGAAAACCAGATTCCATATCTCAATTACGTGAGGGTGTCCTGTATTGACGAGCTTATACCCCGGCACTTTCTTTCTTTCAGATTCATCTCTTATATCGACATGTATTTCTGAACAGGGACCGCAGGGCCCGGTTTCTCCCATTTCCCAGAAATTATCCTTTTTTGAACCCTCGATTATCCTGTCTTCAGGATCGTTAAAACATTCTTTCCAGCAGTTGAAAGCTTCATCATCCCTGGCGACATTTTCTTCAGGGCTCCCTTTAAAAATAGTTGCATAAAGCCGATCCTCAGGTATGTTAAGCTGTTTTACCAGGAATTCCCATGCCCAGTCTATGGCTTCCTTTTTAAAGTAATCTCCAAATGACCAGTTACCAAGCATTTCAAACATGGTATGATGATAGGTATCACGACCCACCTCTTCAAGATCATTATGCTTACCGGATACCCTAAGACATTTCTGTGAGTTTGCTATTCTCCTGCTTACCGGAAGTTTGTTCCCCAGAAAAATATCCTTGAACTGGTTCATCCCGGCATTTGTGAACATAAGTGTAGGATCATTCTTAATGACCATTGGTGCAGAAGTGACTATCAGGTGCTCTTTTGAACGGAAAAAATCAAAATACAACTTTCTTAACTCGTTTGCTTTTAGTGTAAATAACATATTTCAGCACAATAAGTAACTTAAATTTTAGTTTGTAAAATTAATTAATTGTTTTAGATTTGTCAGTTACGGTCAAAAAAACCAGAGCAGTTAATGGCCAACAGGAAATATTTTCTTGATTTATCCGATCTTCAGTACAAACGGGTAAGGTTACCCTGGAAGAAAAAGCTGATCCGCTTCACTTTGGGATCTTTGTTTTGTGTTGCTGTTACCCTGTTGTATACTGCCATAATCAATAGCATTTTAGGTTCCCCTAAAGAAAAGGCATTGAGTCAGGAAATTGAAAATATAAAGCTTCAATACTCACTGATGGGACGTGAGATTGATAACTCGGTGAAAATCCTCGATGATCTTGAACAATCAGATGGAAACCGTTACAGGCCTATTCTGGATATGGATTCCATTCCTTCCTCGATCCGGAATATGGGAAAAGGAGGTGTTAACAGATATGAAGAACTCGAGGGTTATGATAATTCATTCCTGATGCTTTCATTCCGTACTAAAATTGATGAGATCAGAAACAGATCAACTGTTCAGTATGAATCTTTTAATGCCATAGAGGAAAGAAAGAATGAATGGAAAAGGGAGATGGAATATCTTCCCATGATAAGCCCGGTTAATGTTATTTACAGGCTCGGTGACGGAATGAAATTCAGGGAAAAACACCCTGTTCTCGGAACACCTCAATGGCATCACGGACAGGATTTCAGCGCTCCTTACGGAACTCCGGTTTATGTAACCGGTTCCGGAAAGGTTATTGAAGCAGGATGGAACGGCGGATTCGGCAATTGCATCGTTGTTGATCATGGTTATGGCTACAGGTCAACTTATGGTCATCTCAGCAAAATCAGCGTTACTACCGGATTAAATGTAAAACGGGGTGATTTGATAGGTATAAGCGGAAGTACCGGGACTTCCTCAGGTCCTCATTTGCATTACCAGATTGATCTTTACGGACAACATAAGAATCCTCTCTATTATTTCAATAATGATCTTACTGAAGAGGAGTATTTTGAAATGATTCAGACGCTCACTTCCCAGACAAAATTCAGGTAATATTTTTCAATATTACAAATGATCCGGGTCCCTGATCCAAATCATAAGGAAGATTTCATAAGTATTTTGAAATATTTATCTTTGCTGGATCATGACCAACACAAAATACAAGTATAATCCCGACTCCCTGAGCTTTGATAAGATCAGACTGGGAGTGAAAGCAATTTTACTCAGGTCGCTGGCATATATAATCGGATCAATTATTATTGCGCTAGTGCTTAATTTCGTGTTTGGATTATTTTTTGATTCTCCCAGGGAAAAAACCCTTAAACGCGAAATTGAACAGCTTACACTTCAGTATGATTTAATTCACAGGGAAATGGGAAATCTTGAAAAGGTGATCGACCATCTTCAGGAAACCGACGATAACCTTTACAGAACTATTTTCGGAGCTGAACCTGTCCAGACCACTCAGCGCCAGGCTGGTATTGGCGGGGTCAACCGTTATGATGAACTTGAGGGTTTCAATAATTCCAGACTTGTAATTGAAACCACAAGAAAACTCGACGTCATGAGGAAGAAAGTATATGTTCAGTCGAAATCGTTCGATGAACTTATACTGCTTGCCAGGGAAAAAGAAGTCATGCTGAGGTCAATTCCGGCAATCATACCTATATCTACAAAGGATCTTTCCAGAATTGCATCCGGGTTTGGATTAAGGATACATCCTGTTTACAAAATCAGCAAATTTCATTCAGGAATGGATTTTACCGCTCCTCTGGGAACAGAGGTTTATGCATCGGGTGACGGGACCGTCAAATCGGTGCAGTCGAGCAAAAGGGGTATGGGTAATTATATTGTTATTAATCATGGTTTTGGCTACACTTCAATATACGCACACCTTGAAAGTTTTAATGTAAAGGAAGGGAGAAAGGTCAGGAGAGGAGATATCATCGGATATGTTGGCAATACAGGAATGTCAGTTGCACCACACCTGCATTATGAGATCAAACTGAATGAAGTAAATGTCGATCCTGTTAACTATTTCTTTAATGACCTGTCACCTGCAGAATATGAAAAAATGATTGAGATCGCTTCAAAAACGGGTCAGTCATTTGATTAATTTTACTCTGGACAGGGCAAGGGAAGAACGAAGGATATCAATTATAGAAATAATAATGCCGTATAAGGAAAAGAAAATAGAAAAGCTCTATTATTCCATAGGGGAAGTTTCAAAAATGATTGAGGTTCCGGTTTCAACGGTAAGATTCTGGGAAAATGAGTTTGACATACTGAAACCCATGAAGAATAAAAAGGGGAACAGAATGTTTACCGGGACAGATTTGAAGAATCTGATGATCATTCACAGGCTGCTAAAGGAGGAAGGGATGACAATGGCAGGTGTGAAAAAGAAACTTTCAGGGAAATGGGATGAAGCTGACCATAAATATCAGATAAACGAATCACTTCAGAAGATCAGGGGTATTCTGCTCGATTTACGGGATAATATTTAAATAATACTCCCTGAATCCCTGCCTGCCTGCCCTAAATGAGACTTTACTAATAGCCAAGTAAAGCGTGGTTGGGAGCATAAGATTTTCACAGAGGAGAGACAGAAATCCACAGCGAAAATATTCACTATGAAACTTTCAGATCTTAGTAACTATCTTGATTCAGAAATTCCTCTGTCATTTCAGGAAGGATATGACAACTCCGGACTACAGGTTGGTCAGCCTGGAAAAGAGATAACTTCAGCACTGATTGCTCTCGATGTTACAGAAGCAGTAATTGATGAGGCTTTTCAGAAGGGCTGCGACATTATTGTTTCGCATCATCCCCTCATTTTTAGCGGGATAAAGAAAATAACCGGAAATACATCAACCGACAGGATACTTGTCAAAGCCATAAAGAATGATATTGCTGTTTATTCAGCACATACCAATCTTGATATGATGAGTAACGGAGTAAGTGTAAAGATGGCCCAAAAGCTCGGTCTGCAGAATATCAGGGTCCTTATGCCTTTAAAAAACAGACTGGTTAAACTGGTGACTTTTCTTCCGGAAGATCATCTTGATAAGGTGCGGGAAGCGATCTTTAATGCAGGCGCCGGAAATATAGGCAATTACGACCACTGTGGGTTCAGTGTTTCAGGAACAGGCAGCTTCAGGGCAGGAGAGGGGACAAATCCTTATACCGGGCAGAAGGGTAAAATACATTTCGCGAATGAAATAAGATTTGAGACAATATTTTTTTCACATCTCAAGGAGAAGGTTATCAAAGCGCTTCTTGGAGCGCACCCTTATGAGGAGGTAGCATATGACCTTTATCCGCTTGAAAATAATAATATTGAGATCGGACTGGGTTGCACTGGCGATTTAACAGAACCGGTCAGCGAGATAGATTTTCTCAACAAGATATCTTCAGTATTTCAAGCTCCGGGAATCCGTTATTCAGGGCTGACAGGCAAATCAGTCAAAAAAGTTGCCCTTTGCGGGGGCTCAGGAGCTGCACTTTTAAATGACGCGGTTTCATCGGGTGCTGATGCCTTTGTTACCGGTGACATCAAATATCACACTTTCTTTGAGGCTGATGGCAGGATTTTAATTGTTGATTGCGGACATTATGAATCTGAAAAATTCTCAATAGAAATTTTAAAGAACCTAATTGTTAAAAAATTCCCTAAATTTGCAGTCCGGTTTTCAGAAACAAATACCAATCCGATAAATTATCTTTAAAATGGAAAAAGTCAAAACACACGAAGCTGAGATATCTGTAGAAGAGAGGCTTAGGGCGTTATATGGTTTGCAACTAGTAGATTCAGAAATAGATAAGATCAAGACTCTTCGGGGTGAGCTGCCGCTTGAAGTTCAGGATCTCGAGGATGAGATTGCCGGGCTCGAAACCAGGCTTGGAAACTTCAGGGACGAGGTGGTTAGCCTTGAAAAAGCGGTTTCAAAGAAGAATAATGAGATTACCGATGCTGAAGCACTAATTAAAAAATACGAGGAACAGCAAAAAAACGTAAGGAATAACCGCGAATTTGACTCTCTGTCAAAAGAGATCGAATTTCAGAATCTTGAAATAGAACTTTATAATAAAAAAATTAAAGAGTTTTCTGTTCAGGTGGAAGAAAAGAAAATGGTAATTTCTGAATCAGAGGCAACATTGGCCGACCGCCAGACGGATCTCGAAAACAAGAAAAAAGAGCTTGATGAGATTATTTCCGATACCCAGAAGGAAGAAGAGGGTTTATACAAAAAATCTGAAAAAATAGAGGCTGTAATAGAAGAGAGGCTGCTAACCGCCTATAAAAGGATAAGATCAAATGCAAGAAACGGGCTGGCAGTTGTTCCCGTTCAGCGTGATGCCTGCGGCGGATGCTTTAACCAGATTCCACCCCAGAGGCAGCTTGACATCAGGTCAAGGAAGAAAATTATTGTATGCGAATACTGTGGCAGGATACTTGTTGATGATGAGATAATAAGCGAAAGCCACTTGTAGAACAGGACAAAATGATATTGGAAACCACCTCATACGGGTGGTTTTTTTATTTAATTAACTTTACACTATAATACTCTTTTACTAATTATGACCAACTCGGATTTTAAAACAATGATTCTTGAGGGAATCCCGGAGACATTGCCAGCCCCTAAACCTTATGATCAGAATCTGAATCATGCCCCCAAACGAAAAGACATATTGTCGACTGATGAAAAGAGACTTGCCATAAAGAACGCCTTAAGATATTTTCCTGTTAAGTTTCACATGATACTGGCTGGCGAGTTTGCAAGAGAGCTTAAGGATACCGGAAGGATCTATATGTACAGATTACGACCTGATTACGAGATCAAAGCCCGCCATATTGACGATTTTCCTCATAATTCGAGGCACGCTGCAGCTATTATGCTGATGATTTCAAATAACCTTGACTGTGCGGTGGCGCAGCATCCTCACGAACTGATTACTTATGGCGGTAATGGCGCTGTCTTTCAGAACTGGGCTCAGTACAGGCTTGCAATGAAGTACCTGGCTGGCATGACTGACGAACAGACACTTGTTATTTATTCTGGTCATCCGCTTGGTCTTTTCCCTTCACATAAGGATGCGCCGAGGCTTGTTGTAACTAATGGAATGGTAATCCCCAACTACTCATCACAGGATCACTGGGAGAAATTTAATGCGCTGGGCGTTTCCCAGTACGGTCAGATGACAGCAGGTTCTTATATGTACATTGGCCCTCAGGGAATTGTACACGGAACTACAATTACTATTCTGAATGCCTGCCGAAAGCTCCGGGTGAAAAATAAGAATTCTGACCTGCCTCTTTTCGTATCATCCGGCCTGGGCGGCATGTCAGGGGCACAGCCCAAAGCTGCAGGTATTGCTGGTGTTATCTCTGTTGTAGCTGAAGTCAATCCAAAAGCGATAAAGACACGTTTTTCACAGGGATGGGTGGACGAAGTGATTTCCGATACCGACAGACTTATAGAACGGGTAAATGTTGCCAGGAGCGAAAAAAGGATAGTCTCCATTGCATATCAGGGAAATATTGTGGATATATGGGAGCAATTTGCCAGGAATAGTATCAAAATTGACATTGGTTCAGACCAGACTTCACTTCATAATCCCTGGGGGGGAGGCTATTATCCGGCAGACATTTCATTTGAGGAGTCAAATAAGCTAATCTCTTCTGATCCGGAACGTTTTAAAGAACTTGTGAGGGAATCTTTAAGAAGGCAGGTCAGGGCAATCAATATCCATTGCGAAAGGGGTACGTACTTCTTTGATTATGGGAATGCATTTCTTCTTGAAGCATCGAGGGCAGGAGCTGACATTCTGGACTCAAGTGGAAATTTCAAATATCCCTCTTATGTTGAGGATATAATGGGCCCGGAATGCTTCGATTACGGATTTGGTCCTTTCAGGTGGATATGTTGTTCAAACGATCCGGCCGACCTGGAAATAACTGACAGGATTGCAGCTGAAACACTGGGTAAGATGCTGGTGGACTCTCCACAGGAGATAAAGCAACAGTTGTCGGATAATATCCACTGGATAAAGGAAGCTGCCAGAAACAGGCTGGTTGTCGGCTCACAGGCGAGAATTCTTTATGCTGATGCGGAGGGCAGAATTGAAATTGCAAAAGCATTCAATTCTGCCATTCAACGCGGAATGATATCGGCTCCTGTTGTTATCGGAAGGGATCACCATGATGTGTCAGGTACTGATTCACCCTACAGGGAGACTTCGAATATAAGGGATGGTTCAAGATTTACGGCCGATATGGCAGTCCAGAATGTGATTGGAGATTCCTTCAGGGGAGCTACATGGGTTTCGTTGCATAATGGTGGGGGAGTGGGATGGGGAGAGGTTATTAACGGGGGATTCGGGATGGTACTTGACGGATCAGAAGAAGCTGAGAATAAGCTCAGAATGATGCTTATGTGGGATGTAAATAATGGCATAGCCAGACGAAGCTGGGCAAGGAACAGCGGAGCCATGTTCACACTTGACAGGGAGATGAAAAGAACTCCGGGACTTAATGTGACAATGCCTTATATTGCTGATGATAAACTCATTGCAGAAGCGCTACAGCTATAGCGACAACACCTTCCTCCCGGCCGATGAATCCAAGTTTTTCTGTAGTAGTGGCTTTTATTGATATGTTATCGGGAAGTGTTTTGAGAATTGCTGAGATGGTTATTTTCATTTCAGGGGTATATGCAGCGATTTTAGGTTTTTCAAGGCATATGGTGCAATCGATGTTTCCAACACTATAACCCTTTTCACTGATTGTATCAAAAGTCCTTTTCAGTAAAACCTTGCTGTCGATATTTTTAAATTCAGGGTCAGAATCAGGGAAATAATGACCAATGTCCTGTAATCCTGCTGCTCCAAGAAGAGAATCACATATTGCATGAAGAAGGACATCGCCGTCAGAATGAGCAACACAGCCATATTCAGAAGGTATCCTGATTCCCCCCAGCCATAGTTCAAGTCCTGGCTCCAGACGGTGAAAATCGATACCCTGTCCTATTCTGATGTTCATTGGGGAGAAACGCTGCCTTTCTTCAATGTGCCGATGTCAAAAGCAAGCGAGAACCGGAGGGTCCTGGCCAGAGGGTGATTTGAAACAGTCGGCATAAGGTATGAAAAATCAATGGCGAAGCCCTTAAGCTTGAACCCTGCTCCGGCAGTAAAGTATTTCCTGTTACCCTTGGATTCATGTTCATGAAAATATCCTGCCCTCAGTGCAAACTGTTTATTATACCAGTATTCCGCACCTATTGAATAAGTTATCTCATGCATCTCTTCGGGGAAACCTCCTGGTGCATCATAGAATGAATGGATTATTGCCGTAGGAACGCCAACATCAGGGTCCATGCCGTCAACAATTTCTCCATCAGCATCATAGATAGGAGGTGTCGGGACAAGGAGCTTGTTTATATCAAATGCAAGTGAAAGACTGTTAAAATTATCAAGGTTAATGGTCCAGGCTGTACCAAGCCTCATATTCATCGGGATAAAATCGGAAGTTTGACTGTCAGAATAGCTCATTTTTGATCCGATATTCGAGAAATTGAATCCCAGGCCAAACTCAGCATCTTTACTGAACATAGTAATATCCTTTTTGTAATAGCCCGAGATATCTGCTGCAAATGAAGTGCCTGGTTTTGTTGCTTCACCTCCCGAATAAGATCCTCCTGTAAGGTTAGAATATATAAACCTGAAGGCAATTCCTCCTGAAAAATTTTCAGAAAAAAGCCTTGAGTAGCCTACATCAAAGGAGAATTCATTAGGTTTGAAGGTTCTTTCAAGGTTTCCGTATTCATCAGTAAACGGAACATCGCCAAGGGAAGAATATACCAGGCTTGAACTTAGAACCTGTTTTGCATCAATCCTGTAAAAACCTGCAAGAGTGGCAATATTTATGTCTGGAACAAGGTTCCTTAACCATGGGGCGTATGATATTCCAACGCCGGCATTCTCTTCAATAAACGCAAATTTAGCAGGGTTCCAGTGCATGCTGAATGCGTCAGGACTTGTTGCCACACCTGCGTCTCCAATTGCTCCGGCACGTGAGTCAGGGGCTATCGTCAGAAAAGGAACCACCGTCTGAATGGCATTAAGTTCCTGTGCATAGGACCTGGCTGCAAACGCAAAAAACAATAAGAAAACAATAATAGGAGTAAACTTTTTCTTCATGCTGATATATATCTTTCTGAGATTTTGCAAATATAAAACAAATATTTCAGTGACTTATTGTGTCATTGTTAATAAATGATCATTCTCCCTGAAATAGTGGCAGTTTCACCTTTTTCTGTTTTAATTGTGACTCTGTAGGGATAGACTCCCCTGCCTGCCCTTGATCCACCGGCACTGTTGCCATCCCATTCTATCGGAGCGAGCTGGTATCCGGTGGCAGGTACAGAAGCTTTTATGATCCTTATTACTCCTCCGCTCATATTGAATATTGAAACTGTTATATCAAATAATTCGCCGGGCCTGTTATGTTCAGAAGTGATATTTGTACCTGTTGTAAAAGGATTAGGATAATTCAGAAGGTTTTTCAGCACGAATTCCTCTCCGTTTTCAACGAGAAAAATTATCGATTCTTCATTCGAATTATTGAAATTGTCCCAGACTTTTAATGTGACAGTGTGATTTCCCACAGCCAGTTCGGAAAAGTCGTAAATTACTTTTCCTTTATTGTAATTGTCAAAATCGTTTTCATAATAATTATTCAGGATAAATGATCTGTTCCTGTCATTATCAAGCCAGCATAAAAGGTCGTGTCCGAGGCCTGTTCCCGATGTGTTTATTCCTCCTTCATCCTCAATCAGGGCCAGGAGCCTTGGATTCTTGTCGGTTATGCCCCCGCTTCGGAAAAGGGTGTCATTCAGATAAAGCCTGATATCTGGTCCTGATTTATCAGAGTATTCTGTGTCGCTGAATCCACCCACTACAAAATCAGAAAAATTACCGGTCATATCATAACTTCCATCGGAGGTATAATAACTGATCTTTCCCCGGCCATAAGAATAGTCAATATCGCGCGGAACAATAAATGTAAATCTGAACCTCCCGTTTTCCACACTGGTTTTGCCGCTGAAAAGTACGTTGTTCTGAAGTTCAAAAAACATTTTCTGGCCTCCGTCGTTTGCCAGAGTCTGAACCTCGCGCGGCCTGCCGTAAACCAGTGGTACAATAACACCGTTGAAATCACTTTGCTGATGCCCTGTAAGGTTCTCAACATGACCGGTTACCGTAATCATGGAAAGGGCTTTAAGGGTATCGGAAGTTATTCCTTCCGTTATATTGTTTATTGAGTCAGTGATAATATTACCGTGCCAGGGCCATGAGAGGCGAATTGCAGGATCGCCGAGAAGCAGAAAATTCCTTTTGTTGGTATTGCTTCCGGTCCTGTTTTTGGCGATCCTGATAATATCTCCTATCCTCAGGGCATTTCCTTCGGGATCGCGGTCGAAAGTGACAGAAAAAATATTCCTGTTCAGTGCATAGTTCGGCGCAGAATAAACAAGCCTGGTTGTCGACATAAGTGCAATTGCACCTCCCTGTTGATCAAGAAGTATCCTTTCGCCGGATGAAATTTTAGCATTGATTTCACCAGTAGCACTGTTTTTGATTATATCATCAAAGCGGCTGAATTCACAGGTTGCGGTAATAAAAAGCGGAAGCCTGGTAATGTTTTTCCACTGGCCTATACTCTCAGGAGTGACCACTCTTTCATGTCCGAGACTCGTCTCATTGCCATGGCCGATATAATTGAATACAAGAGCTCCGGAATTAATCCGGTCATTAATTGCCTGTGTGACATCTGGATAAAACTGACCGGTTGATGTAGTAACCTGATTATAAGCATCAAAATAGATCTTTTCAATATTTACCCAGGGATCATTTTCTTTAATCAGATCTGCAAGTCCTTCTGCATCTGATATATGGGTATTGCCGTCTTCATCATCGGCAGTAATGCATACAATATTTTTCCAGTTCCCCTGATTTAAGGGACTGAGATACCATTCAATTTTTGAGATTACTATTCCTGCAGAAGCTGTATCAGATATAGGGATACGTCCAATCCCAAGATCCTCCGTGCCTGAGTCCTCACCTTCGCCGTCCTCAAGGAGGCCATAAAAGTCATCTGAAGTAAAGGACGAAATTATTACGCTGGAATTCTTTGTCTGGTAAGTTGGTACGTAATTGGTATTTCCCGGTGGCGGTGTTTTGTTGTCAAAGGAACCGTCACCGAATAGAAGGAGATACTTTAAGGGATGGCTTGAGTCCTTTTGAAGAAGAAACTTCATCCTCAGAAAATTCCTTATCGCTGCAATATCGGGAATGCCACCTGAAAATTCATTATAAATCTGGTCAGGAGTAACAATCAGCGATACAAGGCCGCTGTTTTTCAGGTGTATCTCAGAAAGTTTCTCAGCATATGGTTTGAATAAAGGGTGGGTAACAATTATCATATCAGCAGGATAAGAGGCATGGAGATCCTGATTTGGAACAGCTGCCTGTTTTATTAAAGGAGTCATGGCATTGCTGCTGCTGAAAGCGATAAAGGTTCTCAGCGTATCCGTAGGCAGCCGGAACGTAATATTATCCCCTGTCTTTGTATAATTTACATTTCTGGCAGAAAAAGGATCAGAAACATCCCAGATAGTTAATCCGCCCGGAGAACTTTTGATGGTGAATTGTGTAATAATACCCTGGCCAACAGATTTTGAATCGGTAAAATGCATTGACTGACCGTCATAATTATTATTCCTTCTCGCATGTAATTTCACGTAATCAATCCATCCTCTTGCCGAGATATCTCCGTTATTGCCAAATGATACCTTAAAAACAGGTGATGATGAGAGCGGGAAGATTTCGCCTTCAGTATCTGCAGTCTGGGCGAAAGTGCCTGTGGTTGATGCCAGGTTGACACCATTTACCGGGATTTCGGCGAGGACAGATCCATTTTCGCTAAGCCTGAAAAGTGTTGGCGATGAAGCTCTTGCCAGGACTCGTATACTATATTTGATTTTCTCAGTTGTGATAATGTCCTTAAATCCCGGATTTATTTCGGTCTCCTTTAAATAACTAACCGGCTGGTACCACTCACGGCCTGAATGAATGATATTTTCAGTTTCTATCTCATGTAAGTACAAAGCATCTGAAGCTGATGAAGCGTAATCAGCCTGTAAAGTTGATTCCACGATTGTTCTTGTTCTTTTACCCTGTGTCTGCCCCGAAGTAATAAAATAGAAGGCTGTATCGGAATAGTTATGCCTAATAAAGTTATAATCCCCTGTCGGATTGTCATAGATCCACCTGTCTGTGCCTTTACCATAAAACAATATGAAATCGCCTTCATTAAGAATCCCATCTGTGCCCGTATCTGCATAAATTGCAATTTCTCTGAGATCATCAGCATTTGATCCGTCATTATAATATGATAGCTGACCAGTATTGTTGCCAAAAATCCTGGGATTTGAGGGATATTCAAGCCCTAATTGCTTCAGTCTTGCATAATCAATCCTATAGATCCCGTCTTCTGAAACTGCTATTTTAAACCACTTGCCTGACGAAAGGACCGATGAAGAAGAATAATCTTCTGTCCCTCCTCCGACAACCGGTTTGAAGGAGGAGAGGACAAGAATCATAAATGTTATTATAGCCAGTCGGACCATTATTAACGGCAAAGATAGAAATGTAGTTCCGGTTTTTAGTTTAATTTGCGGGATGAATTCAATTTTAAACAAAATTTAGGGCAGGGTCATTACGTTGATATTTCAGTTTTAAGAATTATTATGAACCGAACAGTTCTGGTTTCTATCTTTATTTTGATTTTTTCTGATCCGGTCATTTGTCAGGAGACTAATTATGGTCCTGGCTATCAGACTCTCATGATAAACAATCCGGCATTTTCAGGCAGTAATTCAGACGGTATCATGAGGCTTTCATATTTTAATTTTTATCCCGGTAACCAATATAATTTCCATTCCGTTTTTCTGTCCTATGATTCATACTTTTCTTCCCTTCACGGGGGAGCAGGTTTCTATATTTCAAATGACTACATGGGAGGGATAGTTAATGAATTAAGAGGAGGGCTTTCATACTCCTATTTTTTACAGGCAGGCAGGAACCTGTATATTAATGCAGGGCTCTCAGCATCTTTTTTCCATCGCGGCTTTAATTTCAGCAATGCAGTTTTCCCTGACCAGATTGACCCGATGGGTGGTATTTCTGGTCCATCAGCTGAGCAGATGTCAAATGAAAATAAAACAGTTTTTGATGTCGGTACAGGTTTAATGTTCATTTACAAGAATGTTTCCGGTGGATTTGCCATATCTCATCTTACTCAGCCTGACCTTAGTGAAAACGGATCGTCTGCTGAAACGCTCGGGCGGAAATATCTCATTCATTTACTTGCTGATATTGAGCTTAATAAGACGAACGACTTCAGAATACTTCCAATGGCATCTTTTGAGCTGCAGGGTAATTTTCTAAGTGCAGGTGCCGGGGCAGCGCTTGAAAACAATTCACTGTCTGTCAGTTCTGTACTGATAATCAATAATAATAATAACCTGGATATTCAGGCGGGGTTTTCGTTTCGATGGGAAAAAATAACCTTTTATTATAATTACAGGTTCAATTTAATATCAGGATATGCATTGATGCCTTTTTCGCTTGTCCATCAGACTGGCCTGACTTTCAGTTTGAACAATGTTGAAAAAAGAATTAGAACAGGGACAATAAATATACCTGATATGTAGTTATATTTGATGTCTGAAAAAATGATAATATAAAAGTATATTTAAAGAATCATTAAAGTCATTAAAATTAAGGAGTTATGTATAGATTCAGAATCTTGCCGGTTATATTGGTTGCTGCGCTGATTCTCTTTTCATGCAAGGGTAGCAAGAAAGGCGACTCAAATGTTTCATCTACTACAGGGTGGAGATACAATGATCCTGACAACGGAGGGTTTGAAGTTGCAATCGGGGCAGAGCAGAAAACAGGGCCTGGCCTTGTACTTATTGAAGGGGGTCGTTTTACAATGGGACGTGTGGAACAGGATGTGATGTTTGACTGGAATAATTTACCCAGGACCGTCACGGTCTCTTCATTCTATATGGATGAGTCAGAAGTAAGGAATGTCGACTACCGTGAATACCTGTTCTGGATAAAAAGAGTTTACAAGGATTATCCTGAAGTTTTCAGGAGAGCCCTGCCTGATACACTTGTCTGGAGGAGCCCGATGGGTTTCAACGATCCATATGTTCAGTATTATTTCCGACATCCTTCATATAATAACTATCCGGTTGTCGGAGTCAGCTGGACAAAGGCAAATGATTACTGTTTGTGGAGAACTGACAGGGTAAATGAACAGCTGCTAATCGATGAAGGCGAACTTAATCCTGATCCAAACCAGCTTAATGAGAAGAATTTCAATACTGAAGCTTACCTGGCAGGTCAATATGAAGGAGTTGTAAATCAGCTTCGTGAAAGCCTCAACCCTAATCAGACCGAAAGGCGTACCAACTTTGAAGATGGATTGCTGCTGCCGTCTTACAGGCTGCCAACGGAAGCAGAATGGGAATTTGCTGCCTATTCTTTAAAAGGTAACACGTTTGAAGAACGGGTTTACGAGCGAAGGATCTACCCCTGGGATGGTCATAACGTAAGGAACTCTGAGAAAAAATACCGGGGTGAAATGATGGCTAATTTCGTTCGTGGAAGGGGTGACATGATGGGTGTTGCAGGAAGCCTTAATGATAACGGAAGCATAACCACTGATGTAAAATCTTACTGGCCCAATGATTATGGTCTTTATTGCATGGCTGGTAATGTAAATGAATGGGTTCAGGATATTTACCGCCCTCTTACATCGCAGGATGTTGACGGATTCAATCCTTTCAGGGGTAATGTTTACACCGACCTCAGGAGAGATGCCAACGGGTCAGTGGTTGGGAAAGACAGGCTGGGACGGCTCTATGTTGATACCGTACAGGACATGGATGTTGCCAACAGGTATAATTACCAGAAAGGCGACTACAGAAACTATCGGGATGGCGATTTGCAGTCGTCGATTCCTGCTGGTGCTGACTGGACTATCGATGATGCGAAACAGGGATCTACAAGGATGTATGTTCAGGAAGAAAAAGACTATTTTACACTTATAAATGATAATGCAAGGGTTTATAAGGGCGGATCATGGAAAGACAGGGCATACTGGCTGAATCCTTCAACAAGAAGGTTCCTTGATCAGGAAAGCTGCCGTGATGATATCGGATTCAGATGTGCCATGATCAGGGTAGGAAGCCCGGCAGGACTATAATGGAATAACAGGATTTTAATAATAGCCTCATTATGCATCCATAATGAGGCATTTTTTTAAATTTATGAAAACGGAACAGTTATACAGGATTTTCAGGGAAGAATCAACGGGTATCTCAACCGATACACGGACTATTAAAAAAGGCCAGCTCTTTTTTGCATTGTGGGGCCAGAATTTTAACGGCAATAAATATGCCATTGAAGCCCTCGATAAAGGAGCTTCCTATGCAGTAATCGATGATCCTGTATATGAAACAGACAGGACAATACTGGTAGATGATTGCCTCCTTGAACTGCAGGCCCTGGCCCAGCATCATAGAAAAATGACAAAAGCTCCGGTTCTGGCAATAACCGGCACAAATGGTAAGACGACAACAAAGGAACTGATCGCTGCCATTATGTCAAAAAAGCTTAAGGTACACTTTACAAAGGGGAATCTTAATAATGAAATCGGACTTCCTCTTACAATATTAACAGCACCTGAGGATGTCCAGATGATGATATTGGAAATGGGGGCAAACCACCTGGGTGAAATCCGGACTCTTTGCAATATTGCCAGGCCTGATTATGGAATTATAACGAATATCGGAACAGCTCATCTTGAAGGTTTTGGTTCTTTCGAAGGAGTGCTTAAAGCAAAAACTGAGCTATATGAGCATCTCAGGAAAGTTAATGGTATAGCATTGTACAATGATAAAAATCCGTTGCTGACCGAAAGAATTTATAAGCTTGTAAACAGGGGAGTCCCTTATTCGAATCCTACGGGTGTCGAACTGATAGTTGAAGCGTTGCCTTCGGATATGAACCTTGCTGTCAGGGTCAGATATCAGCATAGGATTCATGATATTCAGACGGGCCTCTTCGGAGCCTATAATCTGGAAAATATTTATGCGGCGATAGCAACTGGTCTGTTCCTGGGAGTAGAAATGGATGAGATAGCTGAAGCTGTAAGCAAATATCAGCCGGGCAATAACAGATCGCAGGTAAAAACTACTCCCAGCAACACCCTTGTATGCGACTCTTACAATGCCAATCCAACAAGCATGATGTTCTCAGTAAGATCATTTTTTGAGCTAAAAACAAGCAGAAAAGTATTGATCCTTGGTGATATGCTTGAGCTTGGTGAAAAAAGTGATGAGGAACATTTAAAACTTCTGAATGAGATCAAATCGTTTAACCCCGAAAAGGTTCTTCTTGTGGGAGCTACCTTTCAGAAGGTTTCAGCCGGTTTTGGCTTTAATTCGTTCCAGGATCTGTCATCATTAAGGGACTACCTGAAAGCAGAACCTGTTAAAGGTACTCTTATCCTAATAAAGGGATCAAGGAGAATGGCTCTCGAAAAGATATATGATCTGCTTTAGGAGGAGTTCTAGTTAACTTGAGCGGCTGTATCAGGTACAAACCTGATGTTGATAATAATGACTTCCGATCTGCTTCCTGATCTGACTCTTGGTCCCCAGAGACCGTAGCCTGATGAAACAATAAAGTGAGTATTCCCTTTCTTCAGATATCCATAGCTCAGCTCATACATCCTTGCTGTTATATAATTTAACGGCCACATCTGTCCATTGTGTGTATGGCCCGAAAGCTGAATGTCTATCCCATGCTTTTCTGTTTCACTCAGGTCAAACGGCTGATGGTCGAGCAGAATAACAGGTTTGGATAAATCAGCTTCGCTGACAAGTTCGCTGAGATTCTTGCGCTCTTTACCATAAAACCTCTTTGAATCCCTGTCCAGCCTGCCTATCAATTGAATACCGCCCTCTATTTCGATTACTTCGTCTTTCAGAATTCTTATTCCTTTACTTTCTATATAGGGGATGGTGCGCTTCGCCCCTCCGATGAATTCATGATTGCCTGTAATCGCATAAAGACCGTCTTTACATTTAGGGCATGTGAAATATCCTAAAAGGTCATCCCGCAGTACGGGGCCGATCTCTCCGTCAACTATATCACCAAGCAGAAGTACAAGATCAGGTTCCTGCTTCACAAGAATCTCCGATAGCTTTTTCATACTCCTCTTTCTGATAGTACTGCCCAGATGAATATCTGACACTGCTGCAATTCTGATGCTATCCAATCCGCCTGCCGGCTTGTTAATTGTTAAATTGTAGGATTTTACATGCGGGATAAGCGCATTGACAAATCCACCTGCAATCAGGATAAAGGATAACAGGATAGTTGTAATATATGCCCATTTCCGGAAGGCCATTGTATTACCGCCTGTAAGGATACCGGGTATCCGCAGAGCCAATAAAATAATATCAGAAAGGAACAGGAACAGAAAACCGTAAAGAATAAAAGCCATCCAGAATCCGCCGATGATATTCAGGATATCTGATAATACTGAGGAATGACGGGCTTCAAGGATCTTTCCAAGAACAAAGGTGGATGCCAGGATAATAAAAACAAACATATACCAGACCCTGAAATTATGAAAAGCCTGAATAGAGTTATATCCTTTAATGTAAATATAAATATTTGCAGAAGAGTAGATTGTAAGTACTATTGCCAAAAAGATGATCAACTGGTGCATTTTCATATTAATTCAATTGGATTTTAAGTCTGCTAAATGTTTTTTCCCCTTTGATATAAAACCGGAAAACGATGCTCTTGTTCACCAGGTGAACCCGGGAATTGCTTATTGTAAGATCACCGACCAATCTTCTTTTTTCCTTTAATCTCTTAATGCTTTTATAATAATCAATATGGGCTTTCCATACTGCTTTCACGTTGGCCGGTCTGCCAATAAAGATGAACCTTATTGCAGCTAACCCGTCCAGTAATTTCCTGGCTAATATTATCCTGTGCAATTTATTATCAGGTAAATTTTTATAAAGAAGAAATAAATTATTACGAAAATTGAGATAGGTTTTTTGTACTGATTCATAAGGAAGGGTTCCTCCGCCAACGTGATATACCGTTGATTCAGGAACATAAGAAATACGGTAACCTGCAAGCCGGAACCGCCAGCATAAATCAATCTCTTCCATGTGCGCATAAAAATCGTCATCAAGTCCGCCGCATTTTATCCATGCTTCCGACCTGACTATCATGCATGCCCCTGTTGACCAGAAAATATCGGCAAAGTCATCATATTGCCCGGAATCTTTTTCGATGTGTTCAAAAATACGTCCCCTGCAAAATGTATATCCGTACTTATCTATGTACCCTCCGGCTGCACCGGCATATTCAAAATGATCCTTTTTATGGAATGATCTGATCTTCGGCTGGCATGAAGCAACATCCGGATTTTTATCCATGAATTTAACTAGGGGATTAAGCCAGCCTTCTGTTACAGCGACATCCGAGTTAAGAAGTACATAATATGTTGCATCTATTTGTTTAAATGCCCTGTTATAACCACCAGCAAATCCATGGTTGGTATCAAACCTGATTAACCTTACATTTTTGAAATTCTTTGAAGTCCAGTCTGCTGAACCATCTGTCGAGCCATTATCTACAACAAATACTTCAGTATCCTGACAGGCAGAATACCTGACCACAGATTCAAGGAATTCCTGTAAATACTTCAGGCCATTCCAGTTAAGTATAACAACAGCAGATTTAATCATCCAAATCCGTTTTTTTATATTTCCACCTGCGGTGAGTCCATATCCAGTATTCCGGATAACCCCTTATCAGATCCTCCAGCCTTTTAACATGCTTTTCAGTAACCTCATATTCCGGCAGGCCTAAGGTGGTCTAAAACAGTAATTCCATGGTTACTTCATAATAT
>Ga0105106_10001124_pt1 | contig 19220 bp, 14 predicted proteins | sample PPLLaktember2015_5_FD_79109 | JGI IMG/M metagenome (GOLD analysis project Ga0105106, IMG submission 79109) | Freshwater sediment microbial communities from Prairie Pothole Lake near Jamestown, North Dakota, USA - PPLs Lake P8 Core (1) Depth... | ecosystem: Environmental > Aquatic > Freshwater >...
AATTGAGATCCGCATCCCCGATCATATCGACAATTACAACCGAATCTGGCGCTCCATCTAACTCAGAAACAAATGCACTCGAGCCAAGGATCCAATCCCATCCAGGGATATTACCGTTGTCCTCTGCATCAAACAGGACAATCCATATTTTTTTTTCGAGATCGACAGGTAATTCCCGAGCCAGTCCCAGCAGAATGGCTACACCTGATGCGCCGTCATTAGCTCCTGGTACAGGAACATTGTGGTTATTAGGATCTAAATCCTGGTCAGCGAAAAATCGCGAATCATAATGTGCCCCGAGAATAATCCAGGGTTCTCCATCTCCACGGCGTGCAATAATATTATTAATCTGACTTCCCGACCACTGCAATGTCTGAAGCTCGGTTTCCCAACCTGAGCCTTCGAATTCACGTAATGCCCAATCAACAAACTGTTGATGAGCCACTCCCCCGATAATGCGCGGTCCTAAGGACAATTGGTATTCTACATCTTGTAAGGCTCGAATGCTATCAAATTTGTAATCAACTTGGTTTATACATCCTAGAAGTAATGTTGGTATAATTATGAAAATAATTAGTTTTGTGGCGTGATTGACTATACGCATAATATATCTTGGTATTCCCTCCGTAAATAAATATTAGAATTATTGATTGTTACATTTATGTCGACTTACTACTTTTTGATTTTGCTATCCTGATCGATTAGCATTACACGCAGATCTTCCCTGCTCCTCTTCGCGATCACCCTATATCAATGGTTTGGGAAATAATTCGATTATTATTATATTCTAGAAATACGGAAGAAAAATAATATTGTTTATTTGCCTATGCGAATAGTAAGGTGATGCTCTATCAAGTTCCCTGCAAAGCAATAAGCTGCCTATATATTACATCAACACCCCTTACAAATAAAAAGAGCCTCACATTAGAGGCTCTATAATTTATATATTTTCTATATGAACTAAAATTCGTCCTCGTTCACCCACATATCGTCATCCTCATCATCCGCATCATCAACTTCCCACTCATCCACCTCTTCCAATTCCTCTTCTTCTTCTTCCCAATCTTCACCTACCTCTGCATCATCTGCTCGTGAGTAGGTCATACATCCCATATCTGGATCTACCTCAACAGCAGCAGCGCCACAGTAACCATCGTCAAGAAAGAGACAATCTACATAGTGACATCGAATCCGGGGCATGCTATTCTCCTAATGTGGTTTCATGTACCATCGCAATTACTATTGAATCCAGCAACTGCCCTCTGCATGGACGGGGGAGATTTTACCTCATATGCTAAAATCCGCAAGGCACTATTTTCTTAAATTTGTAATTAACTTATAGCCCATGACCTTTATTGTAAGATCGATTTCCCCGATGATGTTATCCAGGCTTAATCCGATTTGCTTCCATAACATTTGGTAGTGCCTCAATCCGGGTGAGTACCCTCGTCAGCTGGTCAATATCTTTCACCTCTAAGACCAGATCTAACACCGCCATGCTCATTTTTGCCTCATGGTTCACTCCGGCTTGAACCAAACCCATATTTATGCCTTCATTGGCTACCAAATTAGAAACATCTCGAGCGAGACCATCCCGATCATATGCCCTAACCCGAACAGCCACTGGATAAACCCTTTTTTGTTCTCCCCATGCAACTCGCACCAGACGCTCCCGCTCACGCAAGCGAAGTATATTCGGGCAATCCTGCCGGTGGATCGTTGCCCCCCTGCCTCTGGTAATATATCCAATTATTTCTTCTCCAGGTACAGGATTGCAACATCGTGCAAGTGTAGTAAGCAATCCTTTTAACCCAACAACGGTAATCTCATCACTTTGTCCAGCAGTCTCAGCTATCAGGCGCGACCCAAATAATAAGCCCTCTTCATCCTCTTCTTCTTGCATCAGGTGATTGGTGATCCTGACCAGTGGAATATCTCCACAACCGATTGCCATTAGCAGATCATCCAAACCTTTATACTCAAAGTCACGCGCAATTCTCTCAAGGTTTACATCACTCAGACCTAATCTTCGCAATTCTCGATCAAGGGCATCCCTTCCCTGAGTAATATTTAGCTCCCGTGCTTGTTTCTTAAACCAATAACGAATCTTAGCTTTAGCTCTTTGGGTTCTTACTAAACCCAGGTTCGGGTTTAACCAATCTCTGCTCGGTCCACCTCTTTTTGAAGTTAGGATCTCGACCTGTTCACCCGTTTTCAATATGAAATCAAGTGGAACTAGCTTTCCATTGACTTTTGCACCTCGACAGCGATTGCCAATATCTGTATGAATGTGATAAGCAAAATCAATTGGGGTTGAGCCTGCCGGCAAATCGTAGATATCACCCTTTGGGGTAAATACATATACACGGTCTTCAAAAACATCCGTTTTTAAGCTATCAACAAATTCTCCTGCATCTTCGACATCCTGCTTCCATTCCATTAATGACCGAAACCACAGGATCTTTTTTTCAAATGCCTCGTCTCTTGGTGCGCCTTCCTTGTATCGCCAATGTGCAGCGATACCCAGTTCAGCATTATGGTCCATATCCGAGGTCCGAATCTGTATTTCAAGTTGTTTTCCATCATCATACAACACGGCTGTGTGTAATGATTGGTAAAAATTATCTTTTGGCACCGCAATATAATCGTCAAACTGACCTGGGATTGGTCGCCAATGCGTATGGATGACTCCCAATACGCTATAACATGCAGGTATATCGGATACAATGATCCGAACCCCGCGGACATCATGCACCTGATCGAAGGCTACCCCTTTACGTGCCATCTTTTTGTAGATCGAGTATATATGCTTCGGTCGTCCTGAAATTTCAGCATTAATCCCTGAAAGCGATAACATGCTAACTAATCGTTCAATAATATCATTTAGATCATGCTCTCGATCGTCCCTTCGTTCCGCTAGATTTTTCGCAATCTCTTTGTATTTCTCAGGATTCACATATCTGAAAGCCAGGTCCTCCAGCTCCCATTTCATCTGCCAGATACCTAATCGATTTGCTAAAGGTGCAAAAATATCTAATGTTTCCTGGGCAATTCGCTTTCTCTTATGTTCTGCCATATGACTGAGAGTTCGCATATTATGCAATCGATCAGCCAGCTTTATCAAAACAACCCGCACATCCTCCCCCATTGCCATGAATGTCTTTCGTAAAGTCTCTGACACCAGATCATATTTTCGACTTCGCATATAGTCGTCTGCACGGTCATCAACCCCTGATACTCCAATAGAATCCTTTCTTGTGCGACTTTCGACAGGTTTCATTTCATCAGGATGCTGGTCGCCGCGTGAGACGCGCGGCAGGTGGATCAATTTGGTAACACCATCCACAAGTTTAGAAACATCTTCTCCAAAATCCTGGCGGATATCTATAATTGTTAGCGCAGTATCTTCAACAGTATCATGAAGCAGACCAGCAACTACCACCTCGGGCGGTACCCTGAGTTGCGCTAAGATAGTTGCTACACATATACAATGGTTAACATAAGGCTCACCAGATGCTCTTTTCTGATCTCTATGAGCAAGCTCTGCTACCCGATATGCCCGTGCAACGAATTCGCGATCGGCTGTTGTATAAGTTATCGGTAGACTCTCAAGTAAATTCTCTATTTTCATCGAGTTAACGCTATCTTATGATTAAGTTATAAAATTGGTAAATCTACATTATGACATTTAATCGCAAATCTTGGGATAATCATCATAATTCTTCTCGACCCCGATTATACTAGTTGATTCTCCATAAAGATGTTATATAATACGACACAACAATGGCAGGTTTCCAAATACAGTCAAATGGGCACACTGATGCAGGTCAGCCATGAGGAGGTTCAAGTTGGCCGAGGCTGCTATTTCTCCATCTCAGACCCCAAACAAAAATATCACACCTAAAATTCGCTGGATTGATGTTAAAGAAGGGATTATCGGATATCTTTTCATTTTACCCGCATTTATCATCATCGGAGTATTCGGCATTTTCCCGATTGGATTTGCAACCTATGTGAGCATGTTCCAATGGCGGATAAATCCAGGTCCATATACAGGATTGAGTAATTATGTTAAAGCGATTGATAATTTAACCTATTTATTGGGTTTTTGGCTGGCATTATTATTTGCCTATTTGATGATTCGAAATATTCAATCTATGATCAAGCTAGCAAAGAATCACACCGAAAAACCCTGGATCTGGTTCATACCCGGTGTAATTACAACAGTTGGAATATTCTACTTTATCCGATTTACGGTTATTTTACTTCCTGAGATCCTTGCGATTGGTGCCCGTGTTCGTGGTTTGGAAAAGACCCAGGCGTTGTTTATCCAATTCCTTAAAGAAGCCTGGCTCACCTCTGCAGTAGTAACAGCACGGATTATTGCACTGGTTATCTTAGCGGTCGGAATTATCGTTGCTGTTTTGATCGGACGATATCTATATATAAGCTCCAGGAATTCTCAATATTACCTCTCGGGAATCATGATCACTGCATATGCCGGTATCGCAGGTATACTCAGTTGGCTTACATGGACCCAGATCCAGGCAGCATATCTTGCAGCACAAGAATCAGGCGTAACAGTTGACATATGGACTCAAATAATAACCATTTCTGGTGGATTTGTTTTGTTACTCCTTTCCTGGCTGGTATGGAATAGCGCCGGTCAGAGAAATACTAATATCAGCATGGCACTACGCATCCTGGCCGGAATCACACTTGCAGTCGGTGCATGGGTATTAATTGCCGAGATTCCATTATCAATCAGGGCTGGCGACAAAGACTGGTGGGAAGGATTGCTGGTCACTGTTTGGTATTCTGTAGGAACTGTTCCAATCCAATTAGTAATTTCACTTTTACTCGCGGCAATGTTATTCCAAAATATTCGTGGTAAAAGCGTTTTCAGATTAATTTATTTCCTTCCATATATTACTCCAACAGTCGCGGCTGCTGCAGTATTCAGAGTATTCTTTTCTGGTCGTCCAACCGCGCCAATTAATAGTCTACTTCAGCTCTTTGGTGGAAAGACACTTCTCTGGCTGGATGAACCAAAAGGAGTTTTCCAGTTAATTGCAGGACCAAATATATCCTTACCAGACTGGGCAGTCGGACCAAGTCTGGCTCTGGTAGTAATCATTATCTACAATGTGTGGTCGTACGTTGGTTACGACACGGTCATATTCCTTGCCGGGCTGGGAAACATACCAGGTGAATTGTACGAAGCTGCTTCGATTGATGGCGCGGGAAGAATCGATCAATTCAGGCACATTACGCTACCCTTACTCTCTCCGACAACCTATTTCCTTACAGTGCTTGCGGTAATCGGAACATTTAAGGCATTCAATCACATTTGGGTACTGAGATCCGGAGCAGCCCTTGGAACAACCGACACAGCCACTGTGTTGATCTTCACAGAATTTAACCGCAACACTCGTTACGGTTATGCAGCTGCTTTGTCGATAGTTCTGATGGGTGTCATAGTAATCCTGACCGTGGTCAACAACAAACTTGCAGAAAAAAGGGTTTTCTATGGCTAGTCTCACATCACCATCTGCCCCAAAGGACTACCGTAATGTTGATATTGGTCGGATTATTATTTATGCTTTACTATTATTAGGTGTATTCATAGCCGTCGTGCCATTTTTCTGGATGATCAGCGCTTCTCTCATGAATCTGACTGAGGCGACCGGCAGGTCTATCCTTCCCTCTACGCCGCAATGGACTAACTACACAAAGGCATGGAATGATGCAAACTTTTCAGATTATTTTGCAAACTCCTTAATCATCGCCGTAATCACCGTAACCGGACAACTTGTGTTTTGCACTTTAGCCGCATATGCCTTTGCCAGCATTAAATTTCCAGGTAAGAATATTGTCTTTTCGATACTCTTAACCACCCTGATGATCCCTGAAGCTGTGATCTGGATCCCTAATTTCATCACCGTTACCTGGATAGGACGCATCAGTCCAATTCCCTGGATAAATAATTGGCCTGCACTCACCGTCCCATTCATGGCCAGCGCTTTTTCGATTTTTCTCTTGCGGCAATTTTTTCAACAACTACCAAGCGAGCTATGGGATTCCGCTCAAATCGATGGTGCTGGACATTTCCGCTATTTGTTGCAGATTGTAGTCCCGCTGTCTAAACCTCCCTTGCTCACAGTTTTATTGTTTTCTTTCATCGGATCTTGGAATTCGTTAGCCTGGCCAATCCTGGTGACAACTGAGCCTGATTGGAGGCCAATTTCCTATGGTCTTCTTAGCTTCCTTGATGAAGCAGGAGCCCAGGTTCATCTCCAAATGGCTGGTTCGGTTATTACCATTCTACCGATTATAATAATGTATCTGTTGATTCAACGTTCCTTTACCGAAGGAATTGCAACAACCGGCCTTAAAGGATAACAACAAGACGAAAGGTGGTGATGCGCATACAATAGGATCTGCAAACAATAAAATCTTTAGAACAACCATTAGTAACAAAAATTTTGAAGGAGAAGCTAAATGAAAACCCCTAAATTCGTTCTATTGCTTGCAACACTCTTACTCGTGGTGTTGCTAGCCGTTGCTTGCACTACGCCGACTGAAGAACCTGTGGCTGAGGAACCTGTGGCTGAGGAACCTGTTGTTGAGGAACCCTTAGCAACTGAAGAACCTGTTGCTATAGAAGAACCTATGGCTACAGAAGAACCCGCCCCCGAACCCTGCGCTCCCGCCACCGAAGGTCCTCTGGCTGGTGTCGATCCGCGCGGCCAAACAGTTGTTTGGTGGCACAACCACAGCGGCTCCCGTGAGGAACGCCTCCTGCCTCTGTTGGAGGAGTTCAATGCTACGAATGAGTGCGGGATCACCCTCGAGCCCCAGAATCAGGGTGGCTATGATGATATCCGTGACAAAATGAATGCCGGTATTCAAACCGGTGAGCTACCCGGACTGGTTGTTGGTTACCAGAACGACCAGGCTTTCTATGCCCTGGCTGGCGGTCTTGCAGACATCGAAGGTTATATGACTGATCCTTACTGGGGTCTCACCGCCGAGGATCAGGCCGATTTCTTCCCCGCCTTCCTTGAGGCTTCCGTTCACCCAGCCTTTGATAGCATGCGCCTGGGCTTCGCCCCTAATCGCTCTGCTGAGGTCATGTACTACAACCAGACCTGGTTAGAGGAATTAGGTTTCGCTGACCCGCCAACCACACCTGCAGAATTCCAGGATATGGCCTGCGCCGCTGCTGCTGCGAATGCCGATGGCACGGGTGGCTATGTCTTACGCGACGATGCCTCCGCTGTAGCTGCCTGGACCTTCGCCTTTGGTGGTGATATCCTGACCGAAGACGGGACTGGTTATGTATATAATGGCCAGGCGACCGTCGATGCAATGACCTTCCTCAAGGGTCTGTACGATGCGGGTTGCGCCTACTTCTTGACCGAAGGTTATCCCGATCCTGCTTTCGCCGCTCGAGACGCCATTTTCACCACTGGATCAAGTTCAGGCATGCCCTTCTATGGTGAAGGTATTGCCACAGTTGCTACTGAGGCAGGTACCGAACCCGATGTTTGGGGCGTGGCTGCGATCCCGCACACCACTGCTGATCCCGTTATCAATATCTATGGCGGTGATGTCATGATCCCCGTCACCACCCCCGAAACTCAGTTGGCTTCCTGGATTTTCATTAAGTGGTTCACCTCTCCTGAAATCCAGGCTCGCTGGGTTGAGATAAGTGGTTACTTCCCCACCCGTGCCAGCGCGGCCGATTTCCTGGGCGAATATGTTGCTACCAATACCCAGTTTGGTCAAGCGCTTGACCTGTTGCAATACGGCGCATTCGAACCCCAGCTGATCTCCTATCAGTCTGTCCGCGATAGTGCTACCGCGGCATTCAACGAGATCATGCAGGGTGCCGACATTCAAACGACCCTGGATGCATTGACCGAAGAGGCCAATATCCTTCAGGCAGAGTTGATGGGGCCGTAGTCTCGCTAATCTAGGAATGAACACCTCAGGGAATAATCCCTGGGGTGTTTTTTTTTTCCGATCAGCAGTTTATGGTATACAACCGGCTTCTCCCCCTTGATCCTTCGTGTGTCAGCAGATCCATTTTTAGCAAACAATAAAGCATATTGTTTGCCAGTTTACGCGAAAAATTGCTTTGCCACGCGATATCCTGACTGGTAAACTTTGTTGGTAAATTTTTGGGCAATAGAGATAAATAATCCACTGGTTGAGCAAACAATTGCGTCCCAAATACATTTACCAATCGTCGATCTAGAATGCTCCAATACTTTCGTCGCCAGCTTCCCTTTCCATCGTCCACCCATAGATCTTCTTGCTCTATGAACAATAACTCAATCGAAAAATTTGGGTTTAGCGGCAACATGGAGATATAGATCAGCTCTTCAAATAAGTGCTCCGCTATGCCATGGCGCGGTGATCTTCTATGGCTAAAAGGTCCTTCCACACTAGAACGGTATCGCACCACCCACTTATTCACTGGAATCGGATATACCAGCTTTACTTTATGTTCTTGGAGTAAGCACAGTAATTTTTTCCTGATCGATTGAAAATGACTCGTTTGAATTTCTACCAACAGGTCACCTTTCACGATATCTATCAGATAGCCGTTCACTTTTTCTTCAAATATATCCTCAGGTGCTCCGTACCACGCCTTGATCTGTGCATGCAAAGTGCTTTCTCTTAGCGTTCCAACACTTCCATTTGACATACACAGATTGTAGCAAATAAGACCAGTTCGGTCAAACTTGATGTACAATAATATACCCGACCATCGTAAAGGAGTGTCAAATGTGTGGAAGATTTACTTTAACCCTTGATCCGGACCAGCTCCAGGATTTGTTTCCCTGGGCTACAATTCCTCATGATATTGCCCCGCGCTACAATATAGCCCCTACACAACCGGTTGCAGTGATTCCCAACACCGAAAAACCACGCCTGGAATATTTTATTTGGGGTCTTATCCCATCCTGGGCGAAAGATCCGGCATTGGGGAATCGTCTCATTAACGCCCGTGCCGAGACCCTCAGTGAAAAACCATCTTTTCGCACTTCACTAAAAAGAAGACGCTGTCTTATTCCTGCAGATGGTTTTTATGAGTGGATGCCCTCCCCATCCGGGAAATCTAAAACACCAATGTACATCCATTTGGAATCCGGCAGGGGTTTTGCGTTCGCCGGTCTATGGGATATCTGGCACGCTGCCGATGGCTCTGAGATCCACTCTTGCACGATCATCACCACCCAACCCAATTCCTTGATCGCCCGCATCCATAATCGTATGCCAGTGATTTTACCAACGGAGGTTTACTCAGTCTGGCTTGAACCGGGTGAGATCGAACCGACCAATCTGAGCCAGTACCTTACCGCATATCCTGCCGAAGAAATGATGGCATATCCGGTTTCCCGCGCCGTAAATAGTCCCCAAAATGACTCTCCGGCACTGATCTCACCTGCGGAATAATCTTGTTTTGTGAAAACGTATCCGGATCGATATAAAACTGTTAGCCTCAATCACATACCCGTTGGAGATGCGATTGGACGGATATTAGCTGCGGCGATTAATGCAGTTGATCCGTATATCCTTGTCCAAAATGCTTTCCACTATCCGCAAAGACAAATCTCCGTACATAGATCAAAGTTCAATTTATCTCCGCACGGAAAATTGATACTGATCGGAGCTGGAAAAGCCAGTGCCGCCATGGGGCAGGGAATCATTGATCGTATCGGCTGTGATTCGATCAGCGGTGGGATGATCATCACAAAAAATGGTTATATCCCACAGCCTACGGACACAGATACGGGTAATGTTATCTTTGTTGAGGCTGGCCATCCCGTTCCAGATGAACGCGGGCTGAATGCTACAACTTACCTGACCCAACTGGTCTCAGGACTGAATCCGGATGATCAGGTAATTTGCCTTCTTTCCGGAGGTGGTTCGTCATTATTAACCAGGCCTGCTGGGAATATTTCTCTTCCAGACATTCAGCAATTGACCGATCTGCTATTATTATCAGGTGCTTCGATCCAGGAACTCAACACGGTCCGTAAGCATATCGATGAGATCAAGGGTGGTGGACTCGCTCGCACCATTTACCCTGCTCGCCTGATCGTTCTGGTTGTCTCAGACGTCCTGGGCGATCCCTTAGATCTGATAGCCTCTGGTCCCTGCTTCCCTGATCCTTCGACTTATTCAGATGCTCTGAATATCCTCAATAAATATGAAATCACCCATAAAACTCCCAAAAATATAATCAACCATCTCAACCTTGGGATTAATCACATATTTAATGAAATACCCAAGATAGGAGATAAGATTTATTCTCGTGTGGACCACTTAATCCTCGCCAATGTTAAAACTGCTTCCCGAGCTGCCCATCGTCAGGCATGCGCTGAAGGATTTGATGCTTCGATAATCACGACCAACCTTACCGGAGAAGCGCGCCAGGTTGGATTGGAATTATCCCATCTGGCCCGCAACCGAAATCATTCATGGATTCCACGCGGAACTCCAATCTGCCTCATATTTGGTGGTGAAACAACCGTTTCCGTAAAAGGATTGGGTCGTGGAGGTCGTAATCAAGAAATAGCTCTTGCCGCTGTGCAGGGTCTGGCAAGCCTAGAGAATACCGCTCTTCTCACCCTAGCAACCGATGGCGGCGATGGCTCTACCGATGCTGCTGGTGCCGTAGTTACAGGGTTGACCGCCGCCAAAGCCCACGCCCTCGGGATAGATCCCGCCCGATTCTTGGATGACAACGATGCGTATTCTTTCTTTGATGCCCTGGGAGATTTAATAAAGCCAGGTCCTACATTTACGAATGTAAATGACCTGGTTTTTCTATTTCTTTGGTGACTATGCGCAATTATTCAAACACCAAACTCCTCACTCACTTCATCGAGTTTCAGACTTATCACCTGACTGGTAGAATCGCGTCCCATCGTGACCCCGTAAATAACGTCTGCTGCTTGTACCGTGTTGCGGTTATGTGTGATCACGATAAATTGTGTATTGTCACTCAGCTCGGTCAGCATCTCCCGAAATCGGCCTACGTTCGCTTCATCTAACATAGCATCAACCTCGTCTAAAATGCAAAACGGGGTCGGTGATATTTTTAATAGTGCAAACACTAAAGCTACTGCTGTAAGGCTACGTTCACCACCTGAAAGCAATAATAGTCCTTGTTCCCTCCGCCCGGGTAACCGCGCTTCAATTTCGATTCCAGTCTCGGAAATATTATCTGGCTCTGTAAGTACTAGTCGAGCAACGCCACCATTGAATAGACGTGTAAATATTGTTCGAAATTCTTGAGCAACCGCCTCAAACGTCCTGCGAAATTCGCGCTGCATAAGTAAATCTAACTCAGCAATGACTTCCAGGATATCCTTCTCTGCTTTGTGCAAATCCGTCACCTGTTCATTCATGAACTCAAAACGATCTTTCACCTCATGGTATTCAATTCTGGCCTCGAGATTGATTGGACCAATCCGTTTTAATTGTGCCCGCTGTCGTTGGATGGCATCTTCAATATCCATGGACAATTCAATTACATGCGGAAGCTCTTCGACCAATCCCTCCAAGGGCAAAGGTTTTGGACCTGTCACCGTATCTGCATATTCAAATGACACCAATCCAAAATCGTCTTCAACTCTCCTGCGCAAAGTGCCTAGCGATTCCTCACGGCGTGCCAGTTTAATTTTCGCCTGAGCATGGCTGTGCTCTGCATTGCGAAATCTTTGGCGCTCTTCTAAATCTACCGATAATAGCTGATTTTGTTCTGAATCGTTTCGTAATAATTCAGTCTCTATCGGTTCGATCTGAGCATGCAGTTCAACAATATCCGCAGAAATCCTCACATCATCAATTTGTTGTTGTTCCTGGGCTAACTCGATACTTACCAGTTCAGCTCGGTTGCCATCCAAACGCATCTGAAGTGTAGCTATATCATTATTAAGTCGATCAATATCTGCCATCCGATCAGCCAATCTGCGCTTGATATCATTTGCAGCCTGCTCGCCCACTGCCGCCCTGGTTTTCCAGTAAGACAGCTGGGCCAGCACTTCATCCATATTTTTTTCTTCCAGTTCCATCAGCTTTTGGCGATGATTTTCCCGCGCAGAATCGATTTTCCCGGAATACTGTTCAAATTCTGCCTGGAGTTGCTTTTCTTCATCAATATCACCACGTATTTCAGCTTCAAGCCGTTTTTTCTGAACCCCCAGCCAGGCAAAATTCTTTTGCAAATTCTCTCGATTTAGTTCTAATTTCCGTACTTCTTCATGAGCAGATCTATATTTCTGCTGGAATTGTTCGAAATCAAGGTTAGCATCATTCATCTGATCTGTAAGGCTCAATAAATTCCCTTGTGCGTCATCGAGATTTCCCTTGGCCTCATGTACCCTTTCCGCCAGGCTGTTCTGCTCAGCCTTCATCTCCCTGATTTGCCTTGGCCGACTCAGGATTCCTCGGGATGCGGAACCCGAAGTGATCAAACCACCAACCGCAAACAATTCTCCCTCAAGTGTCACAATACGCAGATTAGGAAGCTGCTGCCAGTTGCTGCTTGTCAGCAAATTCCGCGCAGCTGCTCGGTCAGAGACAACGATCACCTGACCCAACAGCAGCTCTACCACATTTTTATATTCCGCCGCATAACTTACCAGCTCAGCTGCTACCCCAAGAACAGATTCTTTCCCGCCCGGTACTTTCTCTAAATCCAGTGCGATCATCTTTGGCGGATTGACATTATCCAGTGCAAGGATCGCCCCTTTAACTGTTTTTGCCTTCAGCAGGTCCAATCCGCCATCAACACCAATTGAGTCGCGATAGATAACTGCATCGACATATTCTCCCAGTGCTGCAGTGATTGCATGCTCCAGGTTCGCCGGCACTACCATCTGTCCCCCCACTGCCCCCAGGATTCCGTTCGCTTTAATTAAACCGAGGCTGCTCAGGAGAATTTGGGCTCCATCTGCGTATCCTGCCATTTTCCGCTCAGCATCCTCAATAATCTCGACCTGCGTACGCATCCGTTCATAACGGCTCTCTAAAGTAGAATGTTCATCTCGAAGTCTTCTTACTAATCCATCGGATTCTTTTTGTTGCTTTTGAAGCACTGTCAGCACTTCAGATTTAGCTTTTTGCAGTTTCTCAAGTTCTACCAATCTTGCTTGTGTTGAGATGACCTCAGCAGAATTTTCCTCCAATTCTCTTTCTGCCGACGCAAGGTTATCCTGCGCAATTTTCAGCGCTTCTCTTTGTCGCTCCCGCAATGCTTGTTTTTCAGCCAGCCGTGCTTGGTATTGTGCTTGGGTCCCCACCAATTGAGAAAGGAGATTCTGTGTTTCGGTAACTTGATTCTCGATGATTATCCTTTCACTTTGTAAGAATTCCAATGCCTCCGAAACCAAACCAACCTGATCCGTTGCATATTCAAGGTCACGATTGCTTTGTTCCAGTTCGAGTTCAACTGCTGCCTTCCTGTCTCCCAATAATATAGAGCTCTCACCAAGGTTGTTTATCTCACTCTCATTTTCCTCGATTTGGATTTGAAGCGAACGGATCCTTTCTTTTGCAACAGCTTGATTTCGACCGAGAGATTCCCTCTGTTGATGCAGTTCTGCCGTTCTCTTATGTAAATCTCCCAGCGCGTCTCGGTTCGACTGAATTTTAGTCCTCAGCTCAACGATATTCTCGTCCAATCTACTTTGGGCCTGTTGTACTAGATTGAGCGCTTCTTCTTCTGCCCTGGCAACATTCTGTGCTTCGATAAAATCAGCTTGTGCCTGATGCCATTGGTACCCGTACCAATCTCTAAGGAGGATTTTTAGATCTGTCCTGATCTGCTCATACTCCTGAGCTCGCTTGGCCTGTCGTTCAAGGCTGCGCAGACGCGGTTGTAGTTCTGAAAGTATATCCTGTACACGTTCGAGGTTTCTCTTGGTTGAATCAAGTCGGCGAATTGCTTCCTCCCGCCTTGTCCGATATAACCCGATTCCAGCCGCCTCCTCGAACAATCTACGACGCTCTTCGGCTTTTAGTGCCAAAGCTGCATCAACCAGACCTTGACCAATGATGGTATAAGTCCGTTCAGCCAGGCCTGATTTTGCCAATAGCTCTGAGACGTCTTTTAGGCGTACACGTTGGCCATTCAGCAGGTATTCATTATCTCCATCCCGATATGCCCGCCTTGTGATAGCTACCTCGGAAAAATCGATCGGCAACCATCCATCGTCATTATCGAAAACTACTGTTGCTTGAGCCATTCCTGCGCGTGGTTTTTGTTCTGAACCAGAGAAGATCATATCTTCGGTTTTCTTCCCACGTAATAGGCTGTAGGATTGTTCACCGAGTACCCACCGAATGGAATCTGCTATGTTCGATTTACCTGAGCCATTCGGTCCTACAATTGCTGTGATACCATCCGCGAATTGAAATTCCGTTCGCGCTGCAAATGTTTTATATCCATGGATTTCAAAGGATTTTAATCGCGCTGGCATGTTAACTAATACCAATCAATTCAAGTGATGTTTTGGCAGCTGCCTTTGCTGCAAGATGTTTACTCGGACCAGTTCCTTTACCAAAAACCTGTCCGTTGATGACCACTTCGATTTCAAAACATTTCTCATGATCCGGACCACTGTCTGACACAATTCGGTACAACGGCGTACCTAATCCCTCGGCTTGTGACCATTCCTGTAGCTGGCTTTTTGGATCATGATCCCTTCTGGTAATCAAAACCGCCCGAACTGCTTCTTCCAATAACGGCTCCATTAATATTGCTACCGCATCCACCCCCTGATCCAGGTAAATTGCCCCGATCAATGCTTCAAGTGTAGATCCCAGCAGTCCGGTTCGTGAATTCCCACCGCTTTCTGACTCACCTTTTCCAAGCCGTAATGCCTGGCCAATATTAAGTTGTCGAGCAAATTCTCCCAATTGCTGATTGCCAACCAGCGCTGCTCGTAGCCGTGTTAACTGTCCCTCTGCCATTTCTGGAAAATGATTGTAAAGCCATGCCCCCACTAGAAAGTCTAGGACCGCATCCCCCAAAAATTCAAGTCTTTCATTGTCCTCTAAAACACCTTTATGTTCATTTAAAAAAGAACGGTGAGTGAACGCCCTCCATAACAGGCCTGGATTATTGAATCGCAAACCGATCCGTTGGGCAAACTCAACAGGAGTCTCGTCATCTCGATCATCCGGAGATGCCATGGGATTATCCTCCCGAGGACTCAGGGAAAGTCGGCTGCGCGCAATCCGTAGCTGACGCTCCTTCAATCCTCGCGCTTTGAAGTAGTAGATAATTATTTAATATTATAAGCCATAACCTAGGTCAAATTGCAGCGCTTAATTAATCTTTGATTTTATCTTGAAATTACCTTAGATGTAGAGCTATAACCTGTGAACCATAGATTTTAGTCCTGAACCGGTCAAAATGCATACGATTGGATCTGAGATCAATTCCAGGACTTGTTCCAACCCTTTCCAGATCACCGCCGATGTGGGTTCTACATATAATCCTTGTGCGCCAAGCTGCTTCTTACCTTCCTCAATATCGTCCTCATCCACCGATACAATGGTTCCTTGATGCTGGTTTACAAGCTGCAGGACCCGATCTCCCCGGACTGGATTGCGAACCCGGATTCCCTCCGCCAGGGTCGGCGAATCTGTAATCCACCCCATTCCCGCCGGTCCGTACGTAATCAACGCCCACAAGGGGGCACAGGCGCGTGCCTGAACCCCGATCAGTTTGGGGATGTTTGAGATTTTGCCAGATTTCAGCATAGCCATAAACCCATAATATATACCGATCAGTAAACCTCCCTGACCAACCGGCAAGATTATAGCGCCAGGTGTTTGACCGAGCTGCTCTACCACTTCATATGCGATCGTTGCATATCCAGGTAGGTTGAAAGGTAAATAAGCGTGGCTTCCATAGGCAATACTTTGGTTAACGGTTCGTTTGGCTGCTTCTGTAGCATTGGATCTCCCCCCCGTTACCATGGTGACTTTAGCTCCATAGGCTTCGATTTGGACTTTTTTCGGACCAGTCGCAGAATCAGGGATGAAGATATTCGCTGTCATGTTCGCTCGGGCTGCATAGGCTGCAATCGAAGCCCCTGCATTCCCTGATGAATCCTCCACAATCTCAGAGATACCTTGGGAAGCCAAAAAACTTGTGATTAAGCTACTCCCACGATCTTTGAATGATCCGGTCGGATTTTGATACTCGCATTTTAGCCAAATATCCCGACCAAAAGCTTTTGCTCTGACTAGGGGTGTGTTTCCTTCACCCAGGGAAACCATCTTTATTTCGGACAACCTGCCGAATGATTTTCTATATTTCCATATACCCGGTGCAGTAGAGACTAATTTATCTGGTTGATATACCCAAATCTCCCGATAATCAAACACTCCATGACACTTTGGGCAAATATACTCGCAACCTGCCTCTGGATATGGTTCCCCGCAGTTCTCACACTGGATCATCTCACTCACCTGGTTTTGGGATGTAATCCCCTTCGATCCACACTTGACCATTCGGTCCGGTTTCTCTTTTCCAGATTGGCACAATTTCCTTTAAACGGTCGATTCCATAGTGCGCTGCTTCAAAGACACCGGTGTCTCTGTGAGCAGCAGAACATGCTATAACTACTGTCGGTACCATTGGCGTTAATCGACCGATACGCTGTATGATAGCGATTCCCTCAATACTTGGCCAGCGCTCTCTCATTTCCAGGGCAATTTGTTCCATTTTTACTTCTGCCATCGGTACATATGCTTCGTAATCTAGATATTCGGTCTCATGCGCATCACCACGCTCAGTTCGTGCCCGCACAACCCCAGTAAAGCTGCAAATAGCTCCAGTGGACGGCTGTGTTATTGCAGATGTGATTGCATCAAGATCGACCATTTCTTCTTGAATTTTGTATATCGTCACGAAGCGATTATCCTCTGCACCTCCGCTAACTGGCGGGAAAACTGCAATTTCTGCACCCAATGGGATGAGATCCATGCTGTCCGCATATTCTTTGTTGACCGCGATCAGAGCTGTTTGAATATCTTGAATTATCCCAGGGTAACGAACCCCGATCGCAATTCTCAGATCATTGATACTACAATTATCAGGTATTTCCAGGAATATCTCTTGCAATCCCACTCGTTCTTTGATCGTAGCAAAAAATAAAATTCTCACCTTATTACTCATTTTGAATATCTCCACTTAAGCCTCCGTGTTTTTCCACAAGGCGGATATTCTGGATCCGCATTTTCTTATCGATCGCTTTGGACATATCATAAACAGTTAATGCTGCTACCGATACTGCGGTTAATGCCTCCATCTCTACACCCGTATTTGACTTCGTCCTGACCTCAGCCGTGATCTTTATCCCAGGCAAGTTTTGATCTGGTTCCAGCAATACATCAATATAGGTCAAAGGTAAAGGATGGCACAATGGGATCAGTTCTGCGGTTTTTTTTGCTGCCAATACTCCCGCCACTTGCGCAACCGTCAGCACATCTCCTTTCTTGACCTTTCCCTCAGTGATCATTTCCAAAGTTACAGATCTCATTTTAATCTCACCTTTGGCAACTGCTTTTCGATCAGTTTCTTGCTTATGACTTACATCCACCATTTGCGCTTTACCGGTCGCATCCAGATGCGATAATCGATTGGTCATGGAATTAACCTCCTTACCCGACTAAAGCAGCCAGGCTCTGCGTAAAAGGTTGTCGAGCGATGCCTCGTTCGGTAACAATACCCGCTATATATCGATTAGGGGTCACATCAAAAGCTGGATTTGCCACCTTCGCTCCTTCTGGTGTGATTGCACATTCACCTATATGTGTGACCTCACCAGGCTCTCGCTCCTCTATCGGGATTGCATCTCCTGTCACTGTGTCCAAGTCCACGGTAGAGATCGGCCCAACACTGTAAAATGGTACCCCATGCGCATTGGCTGCCAGTGCCAGGTTGTATGTGCCAATTTTATTTGCTACATCGCCATTTGCTGCGATCCGATCACAGCCGACCAGACACAGATCAATTTTCCGGGTTCGCATTATGTGCCCCGATGCACCATCAACAACCACCGTGTATGGGATGCCCAATTTGCCCAGCTCCCAGGCCGTCAACCGAGCACCTTGCAGTCGCGGTCGGGTTTCATCCACATAAATATGCACTTTCTTGCCAGATTCGTGCGCATAACGGATCACTCCCAGCGCTGTCCCATAATCGACCGTTGCCAACGCACCCGTATTGCAGTGATGGTAAATATTTGCCCCATCGGAAACTAAGGAGTTTCCATATTCAGCCATTTTTTTATTTGTCCGTACATCCTCATCCGCGATTTCGATCGCCTCAGCCAAGACAGCCTCCTTTACGCCGCTTACTCCCTCACCTATTGTTGTCTCGACTCTCTTCATCATCCGCTTCAAAGCCCAGGCCAGGTTAACTGCAGTGGGTCGTGCCGCTCCCAGTATCTGAGCTGCCTTATGCAAATCGCTGACTAATTCGTCGACGCTTCCAGACTTACTGTGCTTCGCAGCCAGCGCCATTCCAAATCCGGCTGCTGCTCCGATTGCCGGGGCTCCCCGGATCACCATCGTCCGGATCGCCTCAGCCACATCTACATAATTGAAATAATCACGGTAAATCTCCTGCTGTGGCAGCAAACGTTGATCCAGCATACGGACAATCCCATCCGACCATCGGATTGTAAAATAAGCGCTCATTATGGCTCCTCTTAGCCCCATTATAATCGCAGGAAAGAGCATGTTATAATATTCGCCCTATGAACAACCTCTTTTCTAAGTGGACGCAGGGGCTGTCTAAGTCCAGTAAAGCTGCCTTTGGTCAGATTGCTTCCATCCTGGGCGCTACAGATATCTCAGAGGAAACCTGGGAGGATTTGGAAGCTCTCTTGATCCAGGCCGATGTGGGGGTAGAAACTACCCTCTCAATCCTAAAAACACTCGAAGATCGGGTTGATCGAGAAGGAATTACCCGATCGCAAGATGTAAAAAATGCCTTACGGGAAGAGTTGCGGTCCCGGCTGGATACTCCTCCACCTATTGATTTCTCCCATTCCCCAACTATCATCTTGATTGTTGGGGTTAATGGGTCTGGTAAAACAACCACAATCGCAAAGCTGGGGTTATACTTTACCCAGGAGAAAAAAAGCGTTCTGTTGGGAGCAGCAGATACATATCGA
>Ga0105106_10001126_pt1 | contig 19201 bp, 15 predicted proteins | sample PPLLaktember2015_5_FD_79109 | JGI IMG/M metagenome (GOLD analysis project Ga0105106, IMG submission 79109) | Freshwater sediment microbial communities from Prairie Pothole Lake near Jamestown, North Dakota, USA - PPLs Lake P8 Core (1) Depth... | ecosystem: Environmental > Aquatic > Freshwater >...
ATCGGCCTGGGCGAAGTTTTCCACCGCGTGACGATGCAAGTCTTCGTCCGCTAATATTTCACGATGATCGCAGCACCCGTCCAATGTGACGGTTATCGAATACCGAAGGGGTCGCATTACGTAAAAAATCCTATAGTGATAGGACCGTCTAACGGCAGGTTTTAGCGGCGGGTGGGGGATTTGGCAGGAAAAAGTCTGAGTGTAGAACCCGCTTTCGGGGCTGAATCCCTTCGGGCGAGGGCAAAGCCCCCCGCCCGTCCGCCTGCACGCAGTGTTGTGCCGCCGCTGGAATTAACTAGTAGTAGCCATTGTTTCATCAATATCCGTATCAGAAAAGCCGATTAATTTACCAACTTGCTTGATAAACATTTTCTCGGTGATATAAAAAGTTCCATCGCGTTTTGCAAGTGTGACCAAATCCACTAACAAGCCAATTGCGTCATCAGGCGAACTGGCAAAAGCCGAATAATATACCGCAAATTTTCCAGTTGTATCTATGGCTTGTGTTAACTCAGCCTTCTCGTTATCCGTCAAATTCGCGTTACCGATTATGGTTTGCAGATACTCGCGTTCTTCGGCTTTTACCGTGCCATCAACTTTCATCAGGTTAACGAGTGTTTGCACTTTGGGCATATCAGGGCTAATCCCTGAAACAGACGCACGGCTTACCGCAGCTGTAATTGTCGGTTCGATCTGTGCGATTTCGGCGGGGGCTTCTTCAATCACTTCTTCCGAAAGTACAATCTCTGTTTCAAAAATTTCGATGGCTTTTTTCCCGACTTGGCGCGTCAAGTAATTTGACCAAATCACCATTGCCGCCGTGCCTACAACAGGAAGCCACTTACTGATAGCTGATTTTAGGGCTTGTTGTGTGATGCGCCCAGCCAGCATAACGATAATTTGCTGAAACGCCCGTAATGAAACACGCCTTATCAAAACTTTACTGCCTTGCATGACTAACAAAGAACCAGCACTTGCCCCTACTGCCGTTATCAACACGCCCGCCAATAATTCTTTGGTCATAACTTTACTTTTCCCATACGCCATGCCCACATCGTAAATCATCGCTAATTGATTGCGAATGACAGCGGCAATTTCGGGAATGACTGCCACCATGCCCCACGGACCTGGAACAAGGCTTGCGCCGCCCGAAATGGCGGCATTGGTTACGGAGTACGAACTGATAATAGATGGGGCAGATTTTTTGTCAGGAATTTTGTCGGGGTTTTTAGCAAAATAACCACTGCGGTCAGATACAACTACTCAAACACCCCCATCATTTTTTCAGTAAGTTTACTTTGGATAGTGTTCGCAACTTCATTGGTTTCGCCTTTGGCTTTTGCGTCATTTTGTTTCGTCATTCGCGGAACTCCAATTTTAGAGAGGTAATGCGGGCTTAAGCGGCACAACTGCGGTGGATATACAGAATACTCGCGGTGATAATGGAATCTAATCCGCGAGCAAATATGTACCAGACACTTTAATTTTACACCGATCCGCTTGCGTCGCGGGTTTTCTGCTCGCCACCCCGGCCCTGTCTCTTAGGAACCCACAGGCGAGAGGGCCGGAGTCTTTTCGCTCCCACCTCCATCAATCTACACATATTGGAGGCACGTCCCCTGCCGCAACTTCGTTGCGCCGGACACTGTGCTGCTTTGTAGCAAACCCTCCCCGCTGAGCGAACACCGCTCTGCCCGTCCATTGCAAGGCAATGGCGCTGCACGGCTCAGAGGAATATTCTTGGACAGCCCGACGACCACCAGCGCCAAAGGGGATTTAATCCACGTCAACAATAAGTACCTGTAAGAAAAGAGAGCAACCGTGAAACCGGTTGCTCTCATCTTCCTATCGTCAGCGGGGAGGGAGGAATTCGAACCCTCGGCCGGGTTTAACCCCCGGCACTCACTTAGCAGGCGAGCCCATTAAGCCACTCTGGCACCTCCCCAGGCGCAAGCGATTGTACCATAACAATCCGGCACACACAACCACCGCCCATGCGGCTTCCCGGATCTTACAGAGTGTCAGACTGGTACTTTCGCTTGACTGCAGCGGAGGGAGAGGGATTCGAACCCACGTTGGATTGCTCCAAACCTGTTTTCAAGACAGGCGCCTTAAGCCACTCGGCCATCCCTCCTGGCGCAGAAATTCTACCACAACCAGTCCGCTCCTGCCAACGCCTGCCAGGCACGCTTTGTGCTATACTTCCCCTAATCCTGCCCTGAAAGGAATGCCCTCCTGCCTGCATGTCCCACCTGGCTCGCTCGACCTTAATTGTCGCCATATTTTTCGGACTAGAGAAAGGCTTGGGTTTCTTGCGCCAGGTGGCCATTGCCCGCCAGTTTGGTCTCTCCCCTGAATTAGATTCATTCAATGCTGCCAATAATGTTCCTGACCTGATCTTCGCCCTGATCTCCGGTGGGGCGCTGGCGATCGCTTTGATCCCGGTGCTCTCGCAGACCATGCAAGAGCATAGTCGCTCTGCAGCCTGGGAGTTGTTCTCCCGCATCGCCAATCTGGTGTTCCTGGTGACGGCGGGGCTATCCATCCTGGTAGCTCTGTTTGCCGAGCCACTGGTCGGCTGGCGGCTGGGAATTGCTCCCGGCTTTACCACACCACAGCAAGAGCTGGTCGCAGATCTGATGCGCCTGAATCTGTTTGCCACACTGCTGCTCTCGGTTGGCGGTTTGGTGATCGCCGGATTACAGGCCAACCAGCATTTCCTGCTGCCTGCCCTGGCGCCCAGCATGTACGACCGCGGCACGTTGCTGGGTGTGTTCATCCTGGCGCCCGAGCAGGGTTACCAGATTGGCCCGCTGACCCTGCCAGCCTACGGTATGGGTATCCACGGCCTGGTGTATGGCACCATCCTGGGCGCAGCGTTGTTCCTGCTCATCCAGATTCCCGGGATGCTGCGCTTTGGCTATCGCTGGAAACCCATCCTGGGACTGGGTCATCCCAGGGTGCAGCAAATACTGCGTCTGCTTGGGCCGCGCGTGGTGCATATGTTCTTCATCCAGGTGATCTTCCTGGGCCAGGACAATATCGCCTCACGCCTGAACGCCGGCTCCATCTCTGCCCTGGTATATGGCTGGCTGTTCATGCAGGTCCCTGAGACCTTGATCGGCACCGCCATCGGCACCGCCCTTCTGCCCACCCTGTCCGAGCAAATCGCCCGCCACGAGCTGGATAGGTATCAAATCACACTCAATCACATCCTGCGCCTGATCCTGGCCCTCACCATCCCCAGCGCGGTCCTGATCAGCCTGATCCTACCACCGGTGGTCGCCATCCTGGGTTTCGATGCGGATGGCAGCAGCCTGGTCGTGTGGACGGCGCGCGCCTTTATGCTGGGGTTGATGGGCCATTCACTCCTGGAAGTGGCGGCGCGCGGCTTTTACGCCCGCCAAAATGCACGCACCCCCATGTTCAGCGCAATCCTGAACGCCATCGTATTCCTGAGCCTGGCAGCCTTGCTGGCTCCGCGCCTGGGCGCGCCTGGCATCGCCCTGGCGAACTCGATCGCCTTTACCGGGCAGGCCTTATTGCTGCTCTGCTTGCTGCAGCGGCAGTTCTCAGGCTTGTTGCAGGTGGGCAGCACCCTGCTGCGAGTGATCATCATCACCAGCGTGGCGGGTCTGCTGGTTTATGGGCTGCTACAACTCAGCTTACCCGCCTTACCCCTGGCAGCCCTGGCGCTCCTGGCAGGCGGCGCTATCGTCATCCCCTTCATCTGGCCGGAGATCAAACTACTCATCAAACTATGACAGCCTACAACTTTGACCACACTCCTGAACGACGCGGCACCCACAGTGTTAAATGGGGTCGCTATGCCCCAGATGTGTTACCCCTATGGGTAGCAGACATGGATTTCCCTGCTCCGCAACCGGTGCTGGATGCGCTCCACAAACAAGTAGACCACGGCGTGTTTGGTTACCCCAACGCCATGGGCGGGGAAGACCTGCCCGAGCTGCGCGGCCTGCTGGTTGAACGCATGCAGCGCTTATACAACTGGCAAATCCAGGCGCAGGATATCGTGTTTCTGCCCGGCGTGGTAACCGCTTTCCATATGGCCAGTTATGCCTTTGTCCCCCCAGGCAAGGCCATTCTGGTGCAGCCGCCGGTTTATCCGCCCATCTGGCATGCTGCAAAAACCACCCGCGTCATGCAGCAGGAAGCTCCGCTCAGTCAGCTCGCCGATGGAAGCTATGCCGTAGATTGGGAGCGCTTCGAGGCCGCCATCACACCGGAGACCAGCATGTTCCTGCTGTGCAACCCGCACAACCCGGTTGGGCGCGTCTTCACCCGCCCAGAGCTGGAAAATTTCACCGAGATCTGCCTGCGCAAGCAGGTCCTGATCTGCTCCGACGAAATCCATTGCGACCTGCTCTTTTCCGGGCACCCGCATATCCCGATTGCCTCCCTCGACCCGCAGATCACCAGCCGCACCGTCACCCTGATGGCGCCCAGCAAAACCTTCAACATCGCCGGATTGCAGTGTTCGTTTGTCATTATCCCCAATTCGGAATTACGCAAACAATTCCAGCGCGCCCATATGGGCCTGGGAGGCTGGGTCAATACGCTGGGGCTGGTTGCTGCGGAGGCTGCTTACGCTCAGGGGCAGGAGTGGTTGGAGCAGGTCTTGGTTTACCTGGAAGGCAACCGGGATTACCTGGCCCAATATGTCCACGAGTGCCTGCCTGGCATCCACATGGCAAAACCAGAAGGCACCTATTTAGGCTGGCTGGATTGCCGTGCGGCTGGCCTGCCGACCAACCTATGTGAATTTTTCCTGGAGCAAGCCCGTGTGGCGCTCAATGATGGGCGCACCTTCGGGCCGGGCGGAGAGGGTTTTGTACGCCTTAATTTCGCCTGCTCCCGCTCCACCCTGGCACAGGCTCTGGATCAAATGGAACAGGCTTTAGCCAGGTCCATGAACCGCACCCTATCCTAGAAAGCAGGTGGGAAATCTGATGCGCAACTATCCCTTAATCCCAACACTGATCACTCTGCTGACCTTTCTGACCATCCATCTGTTACCAACCCCATTCGAGCCTGCACCTGCGCTGCCGGACTGGCAGAATCGTGTCGATCGCTGGGTGCTGGATACGGCCGCCAGCGGCGAAACCGAATTCTTGGTCTTCATGCAAGAGCAGGCTGATCTGAGCGGCGCGGCGAGGCTGAAAACGCAGGCTGCCAAAGGCCAGTATGTGTTTGAGCAGCTGACTCAGACATCGCAGCGTACTCAGGCGCCCCTGCTCCAACAGTTAAAAACTGCTGGCGTCCAGCACCGCTCATACTGGATCGCCAATCTGGTCTGGGTGCGTGGGGACGCGGCCCTGGTGCAGGAGCTTGCCCAACGCCCAGACGTAGCCCATATTTACGCCAACCCCCAGGTGGAAGTCGAGCTGCCCTCGGTTGAGCCCAATACTGGCATCGAAGCTATTGCAGATACCGACGAAGTCAGATGGAATCTCACCCTCGTAAACGCCGATGATGTTTGGGCTACTGGTTATACAGGTCAAGGGGTGGTCGTCGGCGGGCAGGATACTGGCTACCAGTGGGATCATGACGCCCTCATCACCCAATACCGCGGCTGGGATGGGGCTGCTGCCGACCACAGCTACAACTGGCACGATTCCATTCATTCAGATAGCTTCTCTACCTCGGCAGTAACGGCTGAGACCTGTCCAGAATATGATTCTGCTTATCCCTGTGACGATAACGGGCACGGCACGCATACCATGGGCACCATGGTCGGGGATGATGGCGGCGAAAATCAGATTGGCATGGCGCCGGAGGCGCGCTGGATTGGCTGTCGCAATATGCTCCACGGCGTGGGCACCCCGCAGACCTATATCGAGTGTTACGAATGGTTTGTCGCCCCCACCGACCTGGATGGCGCCAACCCCCGCCCGGATCTGGCTCCGCAGGTGATCGACAATTCCTGGAGCTGCCCTATAAGCGAAGGCTGCACCGATCCGCTCGTCTTGCTCCAGACAGTGCAGAATGTGCGCGCGGCCGGCATTCTCACCGTACACTCCTCCGGTAACTCCGGGCCAACCTGCAGCACAGTCAACACCCCCGCCGCAATTTATGACGAATCCTTCACCGTGGGAAACACGAATAGCGAAGATGCTATCTCGCCATCCAGCAGCCGTGGACCGGTTACCGTGGATGGCAGTGGGCGCCTCAAGCCGGATATTTCTGCTCCCGGAAGCGGGATCTACTCCAGTTATGCCAGGGATGATTACACGGATACGTACACCCTGCTGTCTGGCACCAGCATGGCCGCGCCGCATGTCGCCGGGCTGGCAGCCCTGCTGATCTCCGCCCAACCCCTGTTCGCGGGTCAGGTGGATGATTTAGAGACCATCATCCAGGAATCCGCCGTTCACCTCACCACCGACTCGCCCTGCGGGGACGACATTGCGGGCGTCAGCATCCCCAACAACACCTTCGGTTGGGGGCGCATCGACGCATTGCAAGCCGTAGAGTACCAACGCATGGATGTGGAGGTATCTGCCTCGGCTTTAATCATCAGGCCTGGCGAGACATTGACTTACACACTGACACTCACACATCTGGGCGTCTCTGCACTCACATCCGTCAGGTTATTCAATGAATTACCGCTTGGGGTATCTTTCGTCAGCGCCAGTGACGGCGGTTATCTGGACGGCAATTTGGTAGTATGGGATTTTGGAAGCCTGGCTTATGACGACTACCGGCAGGTAACATTCAGCGTTTTAATTTCTCCAGACCAGGTTGGACCCATTATCAATGAGAATTTCTACGCCACCAGCGATCAGATAGCCTCGATTAATGGGCCTGCGGTAAGCGTGTTGGTGGTCAACGAAGTTTTATACTTGCCATCCATCCTATACGCCACACCTTAGTAATAGTGGACTTACGCACTTTGTTGAAGGATGGGGGTTGTTGGGCGTGCTACGCACGCCCAACAACCCCCATTTTCCCCGGAACTGCGCAACTCCTATCATACAAAAAACCAGGCTTGCGGGCCTGGTTTTTGATTCTGGTAAATAAATCCAGCAACGGATTATGAACGGTTTTTTTGGCGCAAAAGCCGCGCCGAATTGGCCAGGATGCCCAGGTCCGGCAGCGACTGCGCTGCGGCTGCCAGCATGGGCGGCAAATAGCCCAACGCCGCCAGGCTCAGGCCGACCAGATTATACAGCGCCGTAAAGGCAATATTGGATTTCACCACCCCCATGGTGCGCCTGGCAATGCTGATCACCTCTGGCACCAGGCGCCAATCCTGGCGCATCAGAGCAATGTGGGCTGTCTCCATCGCCAGGGTATTACTGGCCGCGCCCATGGCAATACCAATATCCGCCTGCGCCAGGGCCGGGGCATCGTTCACGCCATCGCCCACCATTACCACCGTATGCCCGGCAGCCTGGAATTCACGCACAATGCGAATCTTATCTTCGGGCAGCAGCTCCGCCCGGTAATCCACTCCCAGCTCGCGCGCCAGAGTGGCCGCTGCCTGGGTATGATCCCCGGTCAATAACTCGATATGGCGCATCCCCAGGCGGCGCGCCTCTGCCAGAGCTTCAGGCACTTCCGGGCGCAGGGTATCTTGCGCGCCCAGAACCGCTAGCGCCCGCCCATCCACCAGGAGGAACAACAGCGCCTTGCCATCCACCTCCAGCCGCGCAGCGGCTGCCAGTAGTTCCTCATCCAGGTTGGATAATCCTTCCAGCAAGCGCCGGCTGCCTACGTCCACCCGTAGCGCGCCCACCTGGGCCTGCACGCCATAGCCGGGGCGCGCCTGAAATTCTTCCGGCTCCAGCAAACTTACATCAGCTTGGCGCGCTGCTGCCCGCACCGCTTCCGCCAGGGGATGCTCGGAATAGCGCTCCGCCGAGGCTGCCCACTGCAGTACCTGCCGCCGGGTGGTTTCCGCGTCCGGCGATAACCCATTCGATTGGCTCCAGACGATATTCGTTACCTGCGGCTGTCCCAGGGTGAGCGTGCCGGTTTTATCCAGCAACAGCACATCCGCCCGCGCCAGGCTCTCCAGATAACGCCCGCCTTTGATCATCAACCCGCGCCGCGCCCCATTGCCTATTGAAGCCAGCAGGGCGATAGGCGTGGCCAGGGCAAAGGAGCACGAACAGGCTACCACCAGCACCGCCGCCGTTGCCAGTGGGTCACGCCGCAGGATCAGGGTCAACACGGCAATCGCGGCCACAACCGGCAGGTAATAGGCCGAGAACTTATCCGCCACGCGCTGCACCGGGCCGCGCTGCGCCTCGGCTTCTTCTACCAGGCGGATCACACGCCCAAAGGTAGTGTCCTTCCCCACCCGGGATGCTTCCACGCGCAGGCTGCCCAGTTGAGCCAGGGTGGCCGCGTATACCTGGGTGCCCGGGCCGGCCTCCACAGGCATTGACTCGCCGGTAATCGTCGCCTGGTCCAGGGTGGCGTTGCCTGCCAGCACTAACCCGTCCACCGGGATCAGCTCGCCGGGGCGCACCACGACCACATCGCCCGGTTGCACCTGATCAATTTGCACCTGCACTTCTTCACCGTTTCGCAGCAAGCGCGCCGTTTGAGGCGCCAGGGCCGTCAGCTCTTTTACCGCCCGGCGGGCACGCTCGGTCGTGAATTGCTCAACCGCATCACCCACGCGCATGAAAAACACAACCACTGCTGCAGTCGCCCACTCACCCACTACCACGGCTGCGATCACACCCAGTGTCATCAGCGTATGCGAGATGATTTGCCCACGCCGGGTTGCCAGAATCACGTTCCGAAATACTGGATAGCCTCCCAGCAGGATCACTGGCAGGGCGATCCACCAGGGCAGGTGTTCCGTAAGCGCTTCGAACAGGCCTAGCCATTCCCCCACTATAACGACGAACAGCACCGTTCCAAACACCAATGCCAGCAGGCTCAGGATACGCCGTTGATAACTCGTGCCTGCCTGCCCGCCGTCTGTTTGCGTTTCTACGTCAGGAACAGAGTAGCCAGCTCCCGACACTGCCTGGCGAATTAAAGCCAGGTCCACCTGGCGCGGGTCCAGGTGGACAACAGCTTTTTCTGAAGCCAGATAAACAGTTACCTCTTCAACCCCCGGCAAGGATGCGATGGCGTGCTGGACATGCCGTGTGCACTCGGCGCAGTCCATGCCCTGCACGGGCACTTCCAATACCTGGCGCTCACTCATGAATGCAAAACGTTGTCAGGCGCGGCACCCCCCGCCGGGATAGCTGTCTCTAATTGCGCCCCCGCCATCAGCAAGCCAAGCTCCTCGCGCGTGGTCGTTTCAGGATCCACCACTGCCACAATTTGCCCGTGGTACATGACCGCGATGCGATCTGAGAGCGAAGTAATTTCATCTAGCTCCGCAGAGATCAACAACACCCCTGTGCCTTTATCGCGCTTGGCGACAATTTGACGGTGGATATATTCGATCGAACCGACATCCAGGCCGCGCGTCGGTTGGTTGGCAATCAGCAAATGGATTGGGCGGCTGAATTCACGCGCTACGATCACCTTCTGCTGGTTGCCGCCCGACAGCGTGCTGGCGGCTACCAGGTAGCCGGGAGTACGCACATCAAATTCTTTCACCAGTTGTTGTGCATTCTTTTCGATCGCTTCGGGGTTGCGTCTCAGGCCATTGGCAAAGGGCTCCTGATAATAGGTGTTCAACACCATATTATCCGCAATCGTATGCTCCAATACCAGACCGTGTTTGTGGCGGTCTTCGGGGACATGCGCCATACCCTCTTCAACCAATGTACGTGGGTTAACTGCAGGGACAACTTTGCCATTCAACTGGATTTCGCCAGATTTAATGGCACGCAGGCCGGTCAATCCTTCCGCCAGCTCGGTCTGGCCATTGCCTTGCACCCCTGCAATCCCCAGAATTTCTCCCGCGCGCACCTGAAAGGTGACATCACGCACGGTCATGTGCCCCTGATCATCCGCAACACTCAGATTTTTAACATCTAACACAACTTCACCTGGCTTCGCTGGGCCTTTTTCAACTCGCAGCAGGACTTCGCGTCCTACCATCATGGCAGCCAGACCTTGCTCACCCGTCTCTTGAGGGGTTGTCGTGCCAACTACCTCTCCCCTGCGCATTACGGTGATCCGATCCGCAATCGCCAATACCTCTTTGAGCTTGTGTGTGATAAAGATGATCGACACGCCTCGTTCGGTAAGCTGGTGGACAATCCGAAACAGGTCTTCCACTTCCTGGGGTGTCAAGACTGCAGTCGGCTCGTCCAATACCAGGATTTTCGCATTTCGATACAATGCTTTAACAATCTCAACCCGTTGTTGGATGCCAACCGGCAATTCCTCAACAATCGCATCGGGGTCAACATCCAGGCCATATTCCTGGGAAACCCGGCGTATATTCTCCCTGGCAGTATTCAGGTCAAGCGCAATCCCGCGCGTGATTTCATCTCCCAGGATGATATTTTCTGTAACAGTAAATACAGGCACGAGCATAAAATGCTGGTGGACCATACCAATTCCGTGGCGTATGGCATCGTGCGGGGTACGAATTTCAACAGGTTTTAACCCATCAGAGCTGCGGCTATCCAAAAGAATTTCACCTTCATCCGGGCTATACAAGCCATAAATGACATTCATCAAGGTGCTTTTGCCAGCGCCATTTTCACCCAGCAAGGCATGGATCTCGCCTTTGTATAAGCTAAAATTAACCTGGTTGTTGGCCAAAACACCCGGGAAGCGCTTGGTAATATTACGTACTTCCAGTACTAATCCGTCATCCATAACCCTACCTCGCTATTCTTTCGTATACGGCTCACCTTCAGCCGCAGGGGGGCGAGAGCGTCCCACAAACCCAGCCAAAACGATAATGGTCATTAAATAGGGGAGCATACCGATGAATTGGTGAGGAATCTGAACTTGTCCCGCAAACTGGAGTTGGGTTTGCACTGCTGTAGTGAAACCAAACAGCAGGGCTGCCCCCCAGGCGCCTAATGGGCTCCACTTACCAAAGATCATCACCGCCAGGGCCACAAAACCGCGCCCGTTGGTCATCCCTCGCTCAAAGGAACCAACTGCTTCCAGGGTCAAGAATGCCCCGGCGAGGCCAGCCATCGCCCCTGCCAAGATTGTATTGACGTATTGCATTTTATAGACATCGATACCCACAGTATCTGCGGCGCGAGGATGCTCGCCTACAGCTCGAGTCCGCAGGCCCCACGCCGTCCGAAAAAGCACAAAATTAACGATGAAGACTAATAAGATCGTTGCATAGGTAATCGGTGGATTATTAAACAATACCGGGCCGATCAGGGGGATATCCGCCAGCGGACCAAGTGGGATAGGGCCCAATTTTCCTTGAGTCCTCAAACCAGCAGTATAGAAATACCCAGTCAGACCCAGCGCCAGGATATTGATGACCGTGCCTCCAATGATCTGGTTCGTCCGCAAGGTAACCGACATAAAAGCCATCAGGAGACCGAGCAACGCACCAGCTAGAAGAGCTATCAAAACAGAGATGAAGAGATTACCGGTGTAAACATTGGCGAGGAAGCCAATAAAGGCTGAAAAGAGCATTTGCCCTTCAATGCCGATATTCACAATCCCCGAGCGCTCGCAAATCAAACCGCACATGGCTCCAAGCACCAAGGGAGTCGAATGCCGTATTGCCGATGCCAACAAGGCAGTCGTAATTTGCAGATTAACGATCGACCCATAGAGTATCGCAACCAGGACAAGACCCAGGACGATCAAAATATTCCTGTTTTTAATGAGAGTTAACTGCAGAGTTGATGAAGTTCCCATGCCGCCCACCTTATAGTTTACCCCAACCCGTGGTTAATTTCACGCCCTCTTCACCAGTGCTGCGCATGCGTAACAAACCGCGCACAATCACATCCGCAGCCACGAAAAATAAGATCAGCGCCTGGATCACATCGGTTATTTGCGTGGCTACTCCGGCAGTAAATTGCATTTCATTGGAACCAGCTTTCATCGCGCCCACCAGCAATGAGGCTGGAATGACACCAAAGGGATGGGTTTTTCCCAGCAAGGCTATGGTAATCCCATCAAAACCCAAACCAACATTAAATCCTGGTTGGTAGCGACCGACTACACCCTGGGTTTCCACAGCGCCGCCCAAACCGGCTAACAAGCCAGATATGACCATCGTCAAGATAACTGTGCGTGCCACTTTGATACCAGCATAACGAGCCGCATGCGGATTCAATCCCACTGTGCGGATCTCAAACCCAAAGGTCGTCTTCCACAACAGCCACCAGATGAAAATTGCCACCAGAATTGCAAGCAAGAAACCGATCGGCAGCCCAGCTACCGCTGGTATACGCGCTGTGTCCAGGATTTCTGGGGTGCGAGCGACAATATTGCCGGGCGTTACATCTTTAAATGGTCCATCTGCCAGATAATCGGTGAGGTTAATGGCAATGTAATTGAGCATAATCGTGACGATCACTTCATGTGCGCCACGAAATGTTTTTAATGCACCTGGGATAGCTCCATATAAGGCGCCAGCCGATGCGCCTGCCAGCAGCGCCAGAGGAATGTGAATGATTGCTGGAAGTCCGGTGACGGAAAAACCAACGACGGCTGAAGTCATTGCGCCTAGGAGTAATTGACCCTGGGCGCCGATGTTGAACAAGCCGCCCCGAAAGCCAAATGCTACTGCCAAACCAGCGAAGACCAGCGGGGTTGCTTTTTCGAGCGTCCTTGCCAGCACAGCCATAGAGCCAAATGATCCTTTCAAGAGCGCCCCATAGGCCTGGATGGGGTTTGCTCCGGAAAGCAACAGGATCACTGCGCCGATCAGCATGGCTAACAGCACAGCTACGACTTGTAATGTCAGCGAACGCAGCAGGCTTTCGTTACGTATGATATTAAAAAACTCGCTTAACTGGGATTTCTTATGAGGGCTTACGGGGGATTCGCTCATGATCTGAATAACTCCCGTTCAGAGGGCTCAGTGTACACATGTAATTTTACCCCGCTTTAAGCTTAAAAAAGGGTGGCGCACCCTGAGGCGCGCCACCCAAGAGTAACCTTACTCCATACCAAACTCGTAACCAGTCAGTAACGAGCCGTCTTTCAGGGCTGCGTCAATTTCCGTCAGCTTGGTTTTGACCTCGGTTGGGATCTGGCTCTCGAAATCATGGAAGGAAGCCAGGCCAGCCGCACCAAAATAGTTGCCAGACGGGAAGTTGCCGTCCTTGGCCAGCGAGATCAGCTCAAAAACGCCAGGAGTGATCAGTTTCATAGCGCTGGAGATCAAGCAGGGATGCGCCTCGGGCACGGTTTCCCACTGATCAGAGTCAACGCCAATGCAGTACTTGCCCGCATTGCCAGCCACTTCGATCAATGCGCCGTTCCCGGTCTTGCCGCCCGCTCCAAAGATTACATCCGCGCCGTTATCCAAAGCTTGCTTGGCTGTAGTCGCACCCCACTCCGGATCAGTGAAAGCTACATCCATACCACCGGGGTGATAGGTGCCAATGACTTTGATGTCGGGCTTGATATACGCAGCACCCTTCTCATAGCCAACCTTGAAAGCCTGCACCGGGGGAACCAGATTGGTGCCCAACACGGCTGCGATCGTGCCTGTCTTGGTCATCATTGCTGCTAAAGCGCCAGCCAGGAAGCCAGATTGATCCTCGTGGAAAACCAATCCAACCACATTGGGTAAGAAGGGTTCGCTCTGGAATGCATCTACGCCGATGAACTTAATATCTGGGTATTTAGCGCCAGCTTCCGCGGTGGCAGCGCCAAGGGCGAAACCAACCGTGACGATGACATCATATTGCTTATCCGCAAACAAGGCTATATTGGCGCCATAGTCCTTGGCATCCTTGGTCTCAACGTACTTGACCAATGCGCCGAGATCTGCTTCGGCTTTCTGGACACCCTCCCAGGCTGACTGGTTAAAGGACTTATCATCAATTTCGCCTACGTCAGTCACCAGGCCAACGCACAGCACTTCTGCCTTGCCACAGTCCGCTTCGGTCACTTCTGCAGTTGTGGCGCCAGCGCATGCTGAAAGGACCATGGAGGCTATCATCAAGACAGCCAGGATCAGGGAATACTTTTTAGACATTGAAATTCTCCTCCAAGAGAGTTTATTGTGAAATTGGTAGGATTCGGATGGCAAACGAAATATTAATTTAGATTCCGCGCGCCTCCTTTCTTTGTTTTACCAATACACTGGTTATAGTTTAGCACTAAGAAATGAACTCTGCAATAGGACATTACTTACAGTCCTCAGTTTTTTTCAGGGACGTAGCTCTCCGGTTGACAAATCCACACCCGTATCGATCACACCATCATTTAAATCAACCAGAAATTCCTCGATGTGCTGCTGGCGGCCCGGGCTCAGGAAAGCAGAGTTTATATCGCCAAGGTTTAATTGAGTTTCTGCACGCCCGCCTCCCTGGCCGGCTATTAAGGTTGGCCAGAGTTCGCTCACCGCGTTTGGGATATCCGCCTGAATGGTCGCAACCCAGGAAGTCTCGTTGCCAGATGGTGGGGGCGCATTGCTGATGATGCGCATATCTTTGCTGGCCAAATAAGCCACCAGTTCAGGGTTAACCAGCTCACCGACCAAAAACGCCGTATTCACAGACTGAGCCAGGAGAGCATCTACCGCAGCTTGCTGTTCCGCCAGGCTGGCGCTCGCCGGAACTTCCACTGTAATCGGATACTGGACATAGGGCGGGTAAGCTGGACGGCACAGGCCACAGTAATACACCACTCCATTACTGAAACCATTTTTCGCCGACCTTCCGGCGGGTGTATCAGCGATGCTCAGCACACCCACCCTCCAGTGCGGGGTGATGGCTGCGGCGATATAGCCAGCCAGAAAGCCGATGTGATCCGCTCTCTGCCCCGCGCCGGCCAGGACGCTGAGGTTATCTCTAGGCTCGATGCCCAGGAAACCAATCGCCAGGAACTGTGTGCCGGGAGCGCTTGCCGCCAGAGCCGCTAGGCCCGGGTCTGGTGGGACTACCACCACCAGGCGCACCTCCGGTCCTATTTCTCCTACATTGATTGAGGGGGAAAGACTGAATGCCAGGCTTTGCTTCTGGCTGAGCTCCTCTAGCAGGGCTCGCAAATCAAGATAGCTGCCTTCTGGCGCGAGCAGGATCACTCGCCCCGGTGCAGGGGTTTCGGTCGGTGTGTTGGTCGGTGTAGGGGCTGCGCTCGGCTCCACGACCGTCTCACTGCTGGTTGGTGAAGGAGTTGGACTGGCAACAGTTGGGGCTGCTGGAGCACAGGCCGCGATCAACAACATCAGTACGCCAAATAATCCAGCCAGACGCAACCTCAATAGTTTGATAATTCGCAAATGAGTCTCCAAAACGGTTTGCGCGTCCGATGCACATACCGTTATCAACATTGACCCTTATTTTACTATATCCCCGGCGGGTCACATTCACCACCCCACAGCTTTCATCATGGATAACTTTACTGCATGCTTAAACAAAGTATCTGGCATAAATCTTGTATAATAACCGTCATGATCACCTTGAACATTCCCGGACACGGGCAATTGCTGCTTGAACACCTGGTATGTGATGTTAATGGCACCCTGGCGATTGACGGTCAATTAATGGAAGGTATTGCCCGCCTGCTAAACCGGCTGCGCGACCGGCTCGAATTGCATCTGCTTACCGCCGATACCCATGGACGCCAGACAATTATCGATCACCAAATAGGCATCCAGGCTGTCCGTATCTCTCCAGGAGACGAAGCCGGCCAAAAAGCCGCTTATGTGCAAAAACTGGGCGTAGAACGAGTAGCTGCCCTGGGGCAGGGCGCCAATGATGCTGCTATGCTCAAAGCGGCCAGCCTGGGCATCTGCGTCTTATCCCGCGAAGGCACCGCTATAGAAGCCATGCTGTCTGCCGATCTGGTCGTACCCGATATTTTTACTGCCCTGGAACTGTTTGAAAAACCCTTAAGAATTGTTGCCAGCCTGCGAAAATGAATCTTTCTGAACCTGAACCTATTCCCGACGATCCCAACCGCCTGCCGCCTGCGCGACGCCGGCGTGCTTTGCGCTTGCTTGCGCCTCTGGATGCCGACGAACAAGCGGCTTTTTCTTCTGAGCTGGCACTTAAGATTTCCCCCAGCTTTGATTTCTTCCTGTTTTCCGTGATCGCCGCTGTGATAATGGGCGTTGGGCTATTGCTCAGTGCGCCAGCCTTGTTAGTCCTGGGGGCGGTATTGGCCCCTGCGATGACACCTGCCATCGGCGCCTCGCTGGGAACCATGCTCGGTTCCTTCCGCTTCTTCTTCCGCAGTCTGTTCGGGATCATGCTGGCAAGCTTGTTCGTGCTTCTGGTAGGATACGGAATAGGAATCCTGGCGCGCCCATGGCTGCCACTGGATTTCGGTCTGGCATCCATCTACACCCAACTCAATTGGACAAATTTCCTGTTGTTAGCCCTGGGTGCAATCCTCACTTCTGCAGCCATCTCACGTTCTACCAAAGGACCTTTGCTCCCCAGTGTGGCTCTGGCCTACGAGCTCTACTTGCCACTGGTTGCCACCGGGATCGGGTTGGGCAGTGGTGCTCCCCACCTGTGGCCCGATGGCCTGGTTGTGTTCACTATTCACCTCGCCTGGGCTACTTTGCTGGGCGCCCTCACGCTGGGAATCCTTGGCTTCCGTCCACTGACCTGGTTTGGTTATACATTCGGCGCGGTAGTCTCCTTGATCGGGGTCATCTTGCTTATTGGAATCAGCGGCGCCGGAGCTGCTTTTGGCGGACAGATTGCCCTGCCGACAGCGATTCCATCTGCCACGCCGACCTCCACATTGACTTTCACGGTTACACCATCCCCCATTCCTCCCACTGCTACACTTACCCCCACCCTCACCCCCACACCAACCCTGGCGCCCACAGAAACCCTCACCCCAACCCCCACGCCGGTGCTGGCCCTGGTGCGCACCCGCGACGGGCTGGGTGCGTTGATCCGCTCCGAACCAGGCGGGCAGGTCATTGGCAGCTTTCTCGATAACGTGATGATCCAGGTGCTGCCCGAGCGTTTTGAAGATAATGCGGGAGTATGGGTGCGGGTCATCGGTCCGGACGGCACACAGGGTTGGATGCTCCAAAGCCTGCTGGTTACTGCCACCCCGGCCCCCAACTGGTAAAGCATTCTAGCTTTTGTCAGGCAAATCTCCAGGACCAAATGAACCGGGCAGGAGCTCATCTACGCTCAGCTCACGCATCACGCGCCCCTGATCGTCCACAATCAGCACCAGGGTATCCAGGCCAAACTCTGCCAGCACCTGACGACATGAACCACATGGGGCGCCTGCATTGGAGGTCGCCACAACCAGCGCTTCGAAACTTTTTTCACCTTCGGATACTGCTTTAAACACTGCCACGCGCTCGGCGCAAATACTGTCAGGATAAGCAGCATTTTCAACATTCACGCCGTCATAAATTTTCCCCGAACTGGTTAGCAGGGCGGCTCCGACCCGATATCGAGAGTATGGTGCATACGCCCAGCGGCGCGCCTCCACCGCGGTCTGAATTAATTTTTCGCGCAGCTCGTCGGATAACATAAAGTTTTAATCTCCATCGGGCTGATCAGCAGGTACGCGCTGGGCGCGCACTTTCCGTATCCGCCGCCCACTGACCTGCTCCACAGTTATCACCAGCCCATCTTCTTCAACAATCTCACCTACGCCAGGAACGCGCCCAAGCCGGCTGTAAATGAAACCACCGATCGTGTCGGCTTCTTCGCTGGGCAAGTTGCTGAACATAATCTCGTTAAAGTCATCCAGATGCACCCGCCCCTGGAAGATCGTGGCGCCATCCTGGAGTGCCAGATAAGGAGCTTCTTCACTCTGATCATACTCGTCACGAATTTCACCCACGATTTCTTCTACGATGTCTTCCATCGTCACCAGTCCAGCAACTCCCCCATACTCGTCCACGACAATCGCCATGTGGATGCTGCGGCTCTGCATCTCTGTCAGCAGCTCATCAACCCGTTTGGCTTCCGGAACGAAATAAGCGGGGCGCAGCAAATCACGCAACGAGCTGGTTTGGTTGCCCTCACGCCATACTCGCAGTAAGTCCTTGGCATACAATAAACCCAGTGTGTTATCCACCGTTTCCTCAAAGACTGGGGCGCGCGAATGCCCGGTATGCAGAAACGCATCGACAGCTTGTTCCAGAGGGGTATCTACATCTAATGCCAGCATATCAATACGCGGCACCATGATCTCACGCGCCAGGGTATCATGGAGTTGGATGATCGATTGGATCATCTCCTGCTCCACCTGCTCAAAGATACCTTCCTCGCGTCCGGCATCGACCAGGGTCATCAACTCACTCTCTGTTACACTGCCAGGGGCATCGATTCCATTTTGCGATTCGTTCGATAGGCGTAAAGGCCAGATCAGAAATCCTGCCAGAACCATGACGGATTGTGCCACCAATGCCAGGCGCGCAGCCCAAAGATCTGCATTTTTGGCGATCAGATTCTCCAGGGTTGCTTCAACCCATACGAAAACGACCGCAGTAGCCAGTAGCACTGCCACAATCCCAAATGATTGGAGCGTGGTGTGGCTGAGGCAGATTACCAATAGGCCAGCCAGCAAAAAGCGTACGATCAGTAAATAGGCTTTCAGGCTTGCGCCCAGCTGAGCAGCCTGCAGCAATACCTGCAGCGCCCGGTTTGCAGGTAGCTCGATCTGTGAGCGTAACGCCAGTAAACGCGCATGATTGGTGTTTAGATAGGCTGCCCGGACCGCGATTAATCCAAAGTCGAGGAGCAGGATAAATACAAAAGCAATTAGAAGGGGGATATCGTCGTTCATTTCTCCAATTTTCGAATTGCGCGTGCCGGCACGCCCACTGCCAGAGTATAAGGCGGAATATCCTTGGTGACTACCGAGCCAGCCCCGGTGCGCGCGCCCTCGCCAATTTTGACTGGCGCGACCAGCATGGTATCACTGCCAATAAAAACACCCTCTTCTATAATTGTGGGGTGTTTGTTTTTCCCGTCATAATTACAGGTAATGGTCCCCGCGCCGATATTCACGTCACTGGCGATGGTTGCATCGCCAATATAAGAGAAGTGGCCCATCTTGGTTCCGGGTCCCAGGTAAGAATTCTTCACTTCTCCAAAATTACCCATGTGCACGCCTGCCGCCAGATGAGCGCCCTTGCGCAAATGGGCAAATGGAC
>Ga0105106_10001128_pt1 | contig 19186 bp, 19 predicted proteins | sample PPLLaktember2015_5_FD_79109 | JGI IMG/M metagenome (GOLD analysis project Ga0105106, IMG submission 79109) | Freshwater sediment microbial communities from Prairie Pothole Lake near Jamestown, North Dakota, USA - PPLs Lake P8 Core (1) Depth... | ecosystem: Environmental > Aquatic > Freshwater >...
TATCGCAAGGAGTGACGGCTACCGAAGGAGTGACGGGGCTATCGCAAAGAGTGACGGCTACCGAAGGAGTGATCAGAAAGGGGTTGTTCTAAAAACGGGGGATCTTTGATCACTCTCTCTCGTCACTTCTTCGGTAGCCGTCACTGCTTCGGTAGCCGTCACTCCTTCGGTAGCCGTCACTCCTTCGGTAGCCGTCACTCCTTCGGTAGCCATCACTCCTTCGGTAGCCATCACTCCTTCGGTAGCCATCACTCCTTGAGCCGGGTGATCCACCGCAGCAATATCAATCCGGGGATCGCGATCATCGCGCAGACGACGAAAAACCCCGCCCACCCGAGCGAGGCCGCCATCCAGCCCGTCGGCGCCGCGGCGAGCACGCGCGGCACGCCCATCAGGCTCGACAGCAGGGCGTACTGGGTCGCGGTGAAGCGTTTGTCGGTGAGCGCCGCCATGAAACCGACGAACGCCGCCGTTCCGAGGCCCGCGGTGAAGTTCTCCAGCGCCACCACGGCCGCGAGCGCGCCACTGTTCGGCGGCAAGCCCGCGAGCACGGCGAAACCCAGGGTGGACAGCATCTGCCCGAGGCCGAATAGCCATAGCGACCGGTTCATGCCGATGCGCATGATCCAGATGCCGCCGAGGGTGCCGCCGGCGATCGTCGCCCAGAAGCCGAAAAGCTTCACGACCGCGCCGATCTCGGTCTTGCTGTAGCCCAGATCGAGGTAGAAAGGCGTCGTCATGGCCGATGCCATGGTGTCGCCGAGCTTGTAGAGCAGGATGAAAGCGAGCGCGAGCCACGCCCCTTCGCGCGTGAAGTAATCGCGGAAGGGCAGCACGACGGCATCCAGCAGCGTGCGCGGCCGACCTTCGGGCAGCGGCGGCTCGGGCGAGAGCAAGGTCACGACGATGGCGCCGAACATGAAAGCGGCCATCAGCCGGTACATCGTGGGAAACGAGAGCATGTCGGCGAGGATCAGCCCGCCGCCGCCTGCGAGCAGCATCCCGAGCCGGTAACCGTTCACGTAAAGCGCGGAGCCGAGACCGAGCTCGTCCTCCTTGAGCGTCTCGCGGCGATACGCGTCGATTACGATGTCCTGCGACGCCGAGAAGAAAGTGACGCACAGCGCCGCGATGGAAATGTAGAGGAGATGGTCGGGCGTGGGCGCTGCGTAACTCAATGCGACGAGCGCTGACGCGAGTGCCACCTGAGTCACCGCGAGCCAGCCGCGCCGGCGCCCGAAGAGCGGCGGCGAATAGCGGTCGAAAAGCGGAGACCACAGGAACTTGAGCGTGTAAGGCAGGCCGACGAGCGCGAAAAGCCCGATCGCCCGGATGTCGATGCCGCCGTCCTTCAACCACGCCTGCAGCACCGAGCCGGTGAGGAGCAGCGGCAGCCCCGAGGCGAATCCCATCAGCAGCGCGACCAGCATGCGCCCGCTGAAGATCGCCGCGACCGTGTCGCCCCAGGAAGGGCGCTCGGCGGGGCCCGCGGCAGCGCGCGGCCCGGTCATCCGGCAGCGACTCGTCGCGCGCGCTTTTCAGGCGCGGGCGCGCACGCCCGCGCGATCGTGAAATCGTAATCTATGGTGAGCGGCGCGTGGTCGGAGAAGCGCTGCGCCTTGTAGATCGCGCAGCGCTTCGCGGCGGCCGCGAGCCGCGGGGTCGCGATCTGATAGTCGATGCGCCAGCCAACGTTCTTCGCCCATGCCTGCCCGCGGTTCGACCACCACGTGTACTGATCGGGCCGGCAATCGACCTTGCGGAAGGCATCGACCCAGCCGAGCTCGTCGAACACCCGCGTGAGCCACTGACGCTCCTCGGGCAGGAAACCCGAGTTCTTGCGGTTGCCGCGCCAGTTCTTCAGGTCGATTTCCTTGTGCGCGATGTTCCAGTCTCCGCAGAGCACGATCTCGCGCCCTTCGGCGCGCAACGCCTTGAGGTGCGGGAAGAAGCGCTCCATGAAGCTGAACTTCACGCGCTGCCGTTCCTCTCCGCTCGAGCCCGAGGGCTGGTAGAGCGAGACCACCGACAGGTTGCCGAAATCGACCCGGATGTAGCGGCCTTCGCGGTCGATGTCGGGAACGCCTACGCCTTCGACGATGCGCGACGGCTCGTGGCGCGTGTAGATGCCCACGCCGCTGTAGCCCTTCTTCTCGGCGCAGTGAAAATGGCCTTTCAGGCTGCCCGCACGCATCAACTCCTCGGTCATGTCGCCGGGGTGGCATTTGAGCTCCTGCACGCAGACGAGGTCGGCTCGCGTGCGCGCGAGCCATGTGAAGAGTCCTTTGCGAGCGGCCGAGCGGATGCCGTTCAGGTTCAGCGTTATAATTCGCAGCATTTTTCTACCCACGGCGCGCCCTCGAAAGAGCGTGCGCCACATGCGGGGGCGTCACGTTGCCGGCAGACTTTCGCCAGGAGTTCATCCGCTTCGCCGTCGCGGAGAAAGTGCTCTGCTTCGGCGAATTCAAGACGAAAGCGGGGCGGATGTCCCCGTATTTTTTCAATGCGGGGCTCTTCAATCACGGCGCCGCGCTGAAAAAGCTGGCGCAATTCTACGCGAAAGCGATTACCGCATCGGGTGTGCCCTACGACATGCTGTTCGGCCCCGCCTACAAGGGGATTCCGCTCGTCGCCGCGGTTGCGATCGCGCTCGCCGACGCGGGCCGCGACGTGCCTTTCGCCTTCAACCGCAAGGAGACCAAGGACCACGGTGAAGGCGGCAACGTGATCGGCGCGCCGCTCGCGGGTCGGGCGCTGATCGTCGACGACGTGATTTCGGCGGGAACCTCGGTTCGCGAATCGGTCGAACTGATGGGGGCGGCGGGTGCGACCCCCGGCGGCGTGGTGATCGCACTCGACCGGCTGGAGCGGGGGGCGGGCAGGCTGTCGGCCGTACAGGAAGTAAGCCAAACCTATAAGATGGCCGTTATAAGCATCGCTACGCTCGACGATCTCGTCGGCTATCTGGCTGCCGACCCCGCGTCGACCCCTCAGCTCGAGGCGGTCCGCCTATACCGAGAGCGCTATGGAGTGACCGCTGATGCCTGAATTTATCGAACGTTCCGGGACGCTGCTCGCGGCAGCCGCCCTTGTCGCGGCGTTGGCCCTTCCCGGCGCCGCATCTGCCCAGAGCGGGAAAATCGTCTGCTGGAAAGACACGTCCGGCCGGGTCATCGGCTGCGGGGACAAGGTTCCCCCCGAGTTCCAGGGCAGCGCCACCAAGGAGCTCGATTCGCACGGGGTCACCCGCAAACAGACCGAGTCGGCCGCGGAAGCGAACCGCAGGCGCGAGAAGGAGCAGGCGCTTTCGCAGCAGAAAGCCCAGGACGATCGCAAGGCGCTCGAGCAGAAGCGCCAGGACACAGCTCTACTCGAGAGTTTCAGCAACGAGAAGGAAATCGACCTGAAGCGCGACCGCGACCTCCAGGTGCTCGACCTCCAGATCGAGCAGCTCGAGGGCGCGCTCAAGAACACGGGCCAGCGCTACGCCGAGGCGAAAGGCCGTGCCAGTTCCCTGGAGAAGAACAAGAGGCCGCTGCCCGCCGCGCTCAAGGACGAGCTCACGCGCGTGGCGCAGGAAAAAGGGCGCTTCGAGCGCAGCATCGAAGCGAAGAAGAAAGAGAAGGACGAGTTGCGCGTCAAATACGCCGACTTTCGCAAGCGCTACACCGACCTTCGCGCGCAGCAAGCCTCGGCACGCAAGTAACCCGCGCCGGTTATCGGTAGATAACCGAAGGAAGGGAGGTTACGGAGGGGAACCTTGGGTTCCCCTCCCTCCGGGAGGAGGCGGTGAACGAACAGAGGGAAACCAAAGGTTTCCCTCCGTAACCTCCCCTTCCTACGGTCTGGACGTCATTCCGGACTTTGATCCGGAATCCATTTGAAATAATGTGCGTGAATAGCGCACCGCGGTGCTGACGATAGTCAGCTCGTCAGTTTGCGCTTCAGTATTTCGGTCACCTGCTGCGGGTTGGCCTTGCCTTTGGTGGCTTTCATGACCTGCCCCACCAGCGCGTTGAAAGCCTTCTCCTTCCCGCCGCGATAGTCCGCGACCTGCTGGGCGTTGGCGGCGATCACGTCGTCGGCGATCTTCTCGAGCGCCCCGCTGTCCGATATCTGCCGCAACCCGTGCGACTCGATGATGAGATCGGCGGCGGCGTCGCCCGTCCCCTCGCCGCCCCACATCGCGTCGAACACGTCCCGCGCGGTCTTGCCGGAGACGGTGCCGTCGGCAATGCGCTCGACGAGCCGCCGCAGCTGCGCGGAAGCGACCCGGCTTTGCCCGATGTCCAGTCCCTCGTCGTTCAGGCGCGCGCTCAGAGCGCCGGCGATCCAGTTGGAGCACAGCTTCGCGACGGGTCCCGGGGCGCCGCCGGCGGCGCCCTCGAAATAATCGGCGAGCTCGCGGCTCCCGGTGAGCACCGCGGCGTCGTATGGGGTGATGGCGTATTGCGCGACGAAACGCTCGCGCTTCGCGCCCGGGAGCTCGGGCAATCGCGCCCGCACCGCCTCCAGCCACTCCCCGGAAATCTCGAGCGGCAGGAGGTCCGGGTCGGGGAAGTAGCGGTAGTCGTGCGCGTCTTCCTTGCTCCGCATCGACCGCGTCTCGTCCCGGTCGGGATCGTAGAGCCGGGTCTCCTGCACCACGCGCCCGCCGTCTTCGAGCACTTCGATCTGGCGCCGTACCTCATATTCGATAGCGCGCTCGAGGAAGCGGAAGGAGTTGAGATTCTTCACTTCGCAGCGCGTGCCCAGGACATCGGCCCCGGCGGGACGCACCGAGACATTCGCGTCGCAGCGGAATGAGCCTTCCTGCATGTTGCCGTCGCAGATATCGATCCAGCGCACCAGGCCGTGCAGCGCTTTCGCGTACGCCACCGCCTCCGCGCTCGAGCGCATCTCCGGCTCGGAGACGATCTCGAGGAGCGGCGTTCCGGTGCGGTTCAAATCAATTCCGGTCTCGCCGTGAAAGTCCTCGTGCAGCGACTTCCCTGCGTCTTCTTCCAGGTGGGCGCGAGTCAGGCGCACCGACTTCTCGGTCTCGCCCACGACGATCGCGACCGTGCCGCCTGACACGACGGGGATCTCGTACTGGCTGATCTGGTAGTTCTTCGGAAGATCGGGATAGAAGTAGTTCTTGCGCGCAAAAATCGATCGCCGGTTCACCGTCGCGCCGACCGAAAGCCCGAAGCGGATCGCTTTCTCCACCGCCGCGCGATTGAGGACCGGCAGCACACCGGGCAGCGCGATGTCCACGGCGGAGGCCTGCGTATTCGGCGCCGCCCCGAAAGCCGTCGACGTGCCCGAAAAAATTTTCGAGCGCGTATTCAGCTGGGCGTGCACTTCCAGCCCGATGACCGTTTCCCACTTCATGCGTCGATGTCCGGAGGGGCACGCAGGTGCCAGTCAGTCGCAAGCTGATACCGGTGCGCGACGTTGAGCATCTGCGCTTCGCGGAAGTAATCGCCGATGATCTGCAGGCCGACCGGAAGGCCTTTGCCGTCGAGCCCGCACGGGATGGACAGCCCCGGCAGCCCGGCGAGATTGACCGCGATCGTATAGATGTCCGAAAGGTACATTCGCACCGGGTCGGCGGCTTTCTCGCCGAGCCGGAAAGCCGTCGTCGGGCTCGTGGGGCCCATGATCACGTCGCATTTCGCGAAAGCGGACGCGAAATCCTGCGCGATGAGGCGCCGCAGCTTTTGCGCCCTGATGTAGTAGGCGTCGTAGTAGCCGTGCGAAAGCACGTAGGTGCCGATGAGGATGCGCCGCTTCACTTCCGCGCCGAAGCCTTCGGCGCGCGTCTTCTCGTACATTTCGTCGAGATCGCGATACTTCGGTGTGCGGTAACCATAGCGCACGCCGTCGAAGCGCGCGAGATTGCTCGAAGCTTCGGCCGGCGCGAGCACGTAGTAGACCGGCACCGAAAGGCGCATGTTGGGCAGCGTCACTTCGACCGTTTCACAGCCGAGCGCCTTGTACTGCGCGATCGCCGCTTCGACCGCTTTCGCGACGTCCGGCGCCACGCCGTCGGCGAAGAACTCGCTCGGCAGGCCGATGCGCAAGCCGGAGAGATCCTTGCCCAGGTCGCGGCCGTAGTCTTCGGCCGGCCGCTCGAGGCTCGTCGAATCGCGCGCGTCGAAACCCGCCATCGCGTTCAGCATGAGGCCCATGTCCTCGGCGCTGCGCGCCATCGGGCCCGCCTGGTCGAGGCTGGACGCGAAAGCGATCATGCCGTAGCGCGAGACCACGCCGTAGGTGGGTTTGAGGCCACAGATGCCCGAGAGCGCGGCCGGTTGCCGTATCGAGCCCCCGGTGTCGGTGCCGGTCGCACCGGGCGCGAGGCGCGCCGCGACCGCCGCGGCCGATCCGCCCGAGCTTCCGCCCGGCACCGTCTGCGTGTCCCACGGATTACGCACCGGCCCGTACCAGGAAGTCTCGTTCGACGAGCCCATCGCGAACTCGTCCATGTTCGTCTTTCCGAGCGTCACCGCGCCCGCATCGATGAGCTTTTCGACGACGTGCGCGTCGTAGGGCGAGACGAAGTTCGACAGCATTTTCGAGCCGCAGGACGAGAGCCAGCCTTTCGCGCAGAAGATGTCCTTGTGCGCGATCGGCACGCCGGTGAGGGCGCCGGCGCGACCGGCTACGCGCGCGCGATCGGCCTCTCGCGCCTGCGCGAGGCTGCGCTCCTCGTCGAGCGCCACGAAGCAGTTGTACTTCGGCCCCAACGCCTTGATGCGCTTCAGGAAAAGCGAGGTCGCTTCGACGCTCGAAAAAGCGCCTGCGGCAAGGCCGTCGGAGAGCGCTTTGAGGGTGAGGGTATGCACTGGGGTCTGTCCCGGACTTTCGCGACGGGTGCGAAAACCGGGACTGACCCCGGCGTCCACCCACGCGCCTATTCGATCACTTTGGGCACGAGATACAGGCCGCGCTCCACGCGGGGGGCGACCGACTGAAAAAGCGCGCGCTGGTCGGCTTCGGTCACGACGTCGTCGCGAAGGCGCAGCGTCAGGTCCTGCGCATGCGCCATCGGTTCGACTCCGGTCACGTCGACCGCCTGCATCTCTTCGATCATGCCGAAGATGCGCACAAGCTGTTCGAGCACGGCGTCGGCCTCGGCATCGTCGACTCTGATGCGGGCAAGTCGGGCCGCGCGCAATACATCCTCGCGGGTCAGGGCCATAAAAGGGGATGTGTCGCTGTTAAAAACCGGGGCAGCATAGGGTATCATAAGCGATTAATGCGACGCACCATTCCCCATACTTTATAAGAACCTATGTTCGGTTTCCTGAGCAGCTACTTCAACGACGACCTGGCGATCGACCTCGGCACCGCGAATACGCTCATCTACCTGCGCGGCAAAGGCATCGTCCTCGACGAGCCGTCGGTCGTCGCGATACGCCAGGAAGGCGGCCCGAACGGCAAGAAAGTGATCCAGGAAGTCGGCATCGCCGCCAAGCAGATGCTCGGACGCACGCCCGGGAACATCACCGCCATTCGTCCGATGAAGGACGGCGTCATCGCGGATTTCACCGTCACCGAGCAGATGCTGAAGCACTTCATCCGCAAAGTGCACAACTCGCGCCTGTTCAAGCCGAGCCCGAGGATCATCATCTGCGTGCCTTGCGGCTCGACGCAGGTCGAGCGCCGCGCGATTCGCGAATCGGCGATCGGCGCCGGCGCGAGCCGTGTGTTCCTGATCGAAGAGCCGATGGCCGCTGCCATCGGCGCCGATCTCCCCGTCGGTGAAGCGACGGGCTCGATGGTGGTCGACGTCGGCGGCGGCACGACCGAAGTCGGCGTGATCGCGCTCGGCGGTCTCGTCTACAAAGGATCGGTGCGCGTCGGCGGCGACAAGTTCGACGAAGCGATCATCAACTACATCCGCCGCAATTACGGCATGCTGATCGGCGAGACGACCGCCGAGCAGATCAAGAAGGAAATCGGCTCGGCTTTTCCGGGCTCCGAAGTGCGCGAGAAGGAAGTCAAAGGCCGCAACCTCGCCGAAGGCATACCGAGGAGCTTCACGATTTCCAGCAACGAGATACTCGAAGCGCTCACCGATCCGCTGAACAGCATCGTGTCGGCAGTGAAATCCGCGCTCGAACAGACGCCTCCCGAGCTCGCGGCCGACATTGCCGAAAAAGGCATGGTGTTGACCGGCGGCGGCGCGCTGCTGCGCGACATCGACCGCCTGCTCATGGAAGAGACCGGGCTGCCCGTCGTCATCGCGGACGATCCGCTCACCTGCGTGGTGCGCGGATCGGGCAAGGCGCTGGAGAAGATGGAGCGCCTGGCGACGATATTCACGAACGATTAGTGGAACATCAGCCGCCGCCGTTTTTCAGGACAGGCCCCAGCCCCCTAGCCCGCCTTTTCATATTCACCCTGCTGTCCCTGGTGCTCCTCGGCGCCGATGCGCGGCTGAAGTATCTCGACACCGTTCGTCAGGTCGCTTCGGTGATCATCTACCCGCTGCAGCGCATAGCCGGCGCGCCCTTCAGCATCGTGCAGCGCACTTCGGAGTTCTTCACGACGCAGGCGTCGCTGCAGACTGAGAATGCGAAGCTCGCCCAGGACAATCTCACCCACATGGCGCAGCTCCAGCAGCTCTCCTCGCTCAAGACCGAAAACGAGCACCTGCGCAAGCTCCTCGGCACGAGCCAGCGGCTTTCCTCGCGCACGTCCTTCGCGGAAGTGCTCTATGCGGCGCGCGATCCTTTCTCGCGCAAGATCGTGATCGATCAGGGCTCGCAGAACGAGGTGCAGGCGGGCCAGCCGGTGATCGACGGCCTCGGCGTCGTCGGCCAGGTCACCCGCGTCTATCCGTGGCTCGCGGAAGTCACTCTAGTCACCGACAAAGGCCATCTGGTGCCCGTGCTCAATACGCGCAACGGCCTGCGCGGGGTGCTCGGCGGAACGGGCAACGACGGCGCGCTCGAGCTGAAGTTCGTGCCGCTCAACGCCGATTTCGAGAACGGGGATCAGCTCGTCACCTCGGGCATCGACGGCGTCTACCCGCCGGGTTTGCCCGTAGCGCAGATTACGAGCGTCGAGCGCGACGCCGCTTTTCTGTTCGCGCGCATCCTGTGCAAGCCGCTCGCCGGCGTCGCCAATCACAAGCAGGTGCTGGTCGTGCACGCCGAGCAGAAGATCCCCGAGCGTCCCGCAGAGGAAGAGAAAAGGAAGACCCTACCGGCGAAGAAAGGGCGACGTGGAGGTGCCGGTGGTTGACTTTCCCTCACCCCTGACCCCTCTCCCGCGGGGAGAGGCGGTCCTCCCTCACCCCCGACCCCTCTCCCGCGGGGAGAGGGGCCTCCCTCACCCCCGACCCCTCTCCCGCGGGGAGAGGGGAGATTCGCGGCGCGGACAGTTGATACTGTCCGCGCACAGATAACGATGGACGTCGTCTCCCGCGACGAGATCCTGCTCCCGGTCAAGCCCGCGTTCATCATCGCGACGCTGGTCGCCGCCGCGCTCGTCAACATGATGCCGTGGTCAGGCTGGGCGCTCTGGCTGCGCCCGGACTTCGTCGCGCTCGTCGTGCTGTACTGGGTGATCGAGCAGCCGCGCCGCGTCGGATTCACCGCGGCGTTCAGCCTGGGGCTGCTGATGGACGTCGCGGAAGGCGCACTCCTTGGACAACACTCCCTTTCGTATTCGATACTGGCTTTCGCAGGCATCGCGCTCAACCGCCGCGTGCGCATGTTCAGCCTCACCTCGCAGGTCGTGCACGTGATCCCGCTCCTGCTGGTGAACGACCTCATCGTGCTCGGCGTGCGGCTCCTCGCGGGCTCGGATTTCCCCGGTTACCGCTATTTCCTCGGCAGCTTCATCGCCGGCGCCCTGTGGCCTCTCGTGTCGGTGCTGCTGAAGCTCCCGCAGCGCCCGCGCATGGACCCCAACCATGTCTGAGCTCAACATCACCCCCGGGGTCGAGCTGCGCGACGCGGAGCGCGAGCTGCATCATTTCCGGCTGCGCCTGGGGATAGCGTCGACGTTCGTGCTCGTCATGTTCGGGCTCCTCTTCGCCCGCTTCCTGTACCTGCAGATCTTCATGCACGATCACTACCACACGCTCGCCGAAGCGAACCGCATCTCGATCCTGCCGATCGTGCCCAACCGCGGGATCATCGTCGACCGCAACGGGGTCGTGCTCGCGACCAACTACTCGGCCTACACGCTCGAGATCACCCCCAGCAAGATCGAGAGCCTCGACGCCACGATCGCGGAGCTCGAGACGCTGGTGGAGATCACCGCGCGCGACAAGCGCCGCTTCAAGAAGCTCCTCGAAGAGAGCAAGCGCTTCGAAAGCCTGCCGATCCGCACGCGCCTCACCGACGAGGAGATCGCGCGCTTCGCGGCCAATCGCTACCGCTTTCCGGGAGTCGACGTGCGGGCGAGGCTCTTCCGCGAGTACCCCCAGGGCGAGCTTTTCTCGCACGTGATCGGCCACATCGGGCGCGTCAGCCAGAAAGACCTCGACCGCCTCGAAAGCGAAGAGCGCCTGTCGAACTACCGCGGCACCGACTACATCGGCAAGACCGGCCTCGAGTACAGCTACGAGGACCACCTGCACGGTACTACCGGCGTCGAGCAGGTCGAAGTCGATTCCGGCGGTCGCGCCGTGCGCTCGCTCTCGCGCACCTCGCCGATTTCCGGAAGCAATCTGGTGCTGAAGCTCGACGCGCGCCTGCAGGAAGTCGTTTATCGCGCGTTCGGCGAGCGCAGGGGGGCGCTGGTCGCGATCGAGCCTGCGACCGGCGGCGTGCTCGCTTTCGTGAGCAAGCCCGGCTTCGATCCCAATCTCTTCGTCGACGGCATCGACCAGGAGAACTGGAACGAGCTCAACAACTCGCCCGACAAGCCGATGGTGAACCGCGCGATGAACGGAACCTATCCGCCGGGCTCCACGTTCAAGCCTTTCATGGCGCTCGCGGCGCTTTTCACGGGAAAACGCACGCCGAGCCAGGCCATTTCGGACCCGGGCTACTACAACCACGGCGGGCATCATTTCCGCGACGACAAAGTGGGCGGCCACGGCATCGTCGACATGTACAAGTCGATCGTGGTCTCGTGCGACACCTACTACTACCAGCTCGCGAACGACCTCGGCATCGACGCGATCTCGCGCTTCATGGGCCATCTCGGCTTTGGAGCCAGGACCGGGATAGACATCGCCGGCGAGTCGACGGGCGTGCTGCCTTCGCGCGAGTGGAAAATGCGCCGCTTCAAGCAGAAGTGGTACTCGGGCGAGACCATCAGCATCGGGATCGGCCAGGGCTACAACTCGTACACGCCGCTCCAGCTCGCCGCCGCGACCGCGACGCTCGCGAACGACGGCGTGATGTTTCGGCCGCACATCGTCAACTACGTCGAAGACGTCCACAAGCGCGAGCGCACCCCGATCGAGCCCAAGCCCTGGCGCACGCTCGACGTGAAGCGGGAGCACATCGCCATCGTGCGCAATGCCCTGGTCGGAGTGAACCGCGAAGGCACCGGCGCCCGCGCCTTCGCCGGCACGCCGTATACCCACGCCGGCAAGACCGGCACCGCGCAGGTGATCGGCATGAAGGCCGGCGAAAAGTACGTCGAAAGCCGCGTTGCCGAGCGCCTCCGCGACCACGCGCTTTTCATCGCCTACGCGCCGGCGGACAAACCGACGATCGCGCTCGCGGTGATCGTGGAGAATTCCGGCTTCGGCGCGCGGGCCGCCGCGCCGATCGCGCGCCAGGTCTTCGACTACTGGCTGCTCGGCAAGGAGCCCGCCAAACCCGCCAAGGACGAGGACGATGCACCCAGCCATTAGGCGCGTCGCGCGATTCTTCGGCGGTCACCTCGACCAGCCGCTCCTGGGCGCGGTCACGCTGCTCATGATCACGGGGCTGCTCGTCCTCTACAGCGCCTCGAACGGCAGCCTCGCGCGAGTGAGCAGCCAAGTGCTCAACATGATGGTCGCGCTGGGAGTGATGTGGATCTTCGCCAACACCGCTCCGCACTACCTGATGCGGCTCGCGGTCCCGGTGTATGTGATCGGGCTCACCATGCTGCTGGGGGTCGCGTTCTTCGGACAGATCGTGAACGGCGCGCGCCGTTGGCTGGATCTGGGAGTCACGCGCATCCAGCCTTCGGAAATCATGAAAATCGCGGTGCCGCTCATGCTGGCGTGGTATTTCGACCGCTACGAAGCGACGCTGCGCCTCAAGAACTACGTGATCGCCGCGGTGCTGCTCGTGGTGCCCGTCTTTCTGATCGCGCGCCAGCCCGATCTGGGCACCGCGGTGCTGATTTTCGCGGGCGGATGCTACGTGATTTTTCTGGCCGGCCTTTCCTGGCGCGTCATCGCCGGGCTCGCGCTCGCCGGGGCCGCCAGCCTGCCGGTGGTGTGGTCGGTGCTGCACGATTACCAGCGCCAGCGCGTGCTCACCCTGCTCGATCCCGCGAAGGATCCGCTCGGGGCGGGGTATCACACCATCCAGTCGACCATCGCCGTGGGCTCCGGAGGCATCGCCGGCAAAGGCTGGCTAAGCGGCTCGCAGACGCACCTCGACTTCATACCGGAGCGCACCACCGATTTCATCTTCGCGGTGTTCTCGGAAGAGTTCGGGCTGATCGGAAACGGGATGCTGCTGATTCTCTTCCTGCTGGTCATCGCGCGCGCCGCAGCGATCACCGCGAACGCGCCGACGCTTTTCGCGAGGCTGCTCGGCGGCGCGATCACACTCACTTTCTTCACGTACGCCTTCGTCAACATGGGAATGGTGAGCGGCATATTGCCCGTCGTCGGCGTGCCGCTTCCGCTCATCAGCTACGGGGGCACCTCGCTGGTGACGATCTGCCTGGGATTCGGCATCCTCATGAGCATCCATACGCACAAGAAGCTCGTGCAATCATGAAGCGCTACGCGGGCGCGGCGATCGTGGCGGGGGCGCTCTCCGCCTGCGGCACCGTTCCGCGCCAGGAGGCGCGCGTCGAACGCCCGCCGCAGACCGCGCGCAAGCCCGCGGTGCGGGCACCCGCGCCGGCGCCCGCGCCGGCGGCGCCGGCGCGCTTCCCCCGCGGGGGCGGCTATTACCTCGACGACGGCCCCGGCGATGCGCCGCCCGCCGACCTCGCGGGCGTTCCAGAGCCGGTCCCGCAGCTCGAGCCGTTGCGTCGCGCAACGATGCGGCCGTACGTGGTGATGGGGCAGACTTTCACGCCGATGACCGAACTCGCGCCTTACAACGCGCGCGGCGTGGCGAGCTGGTATGGGCGGCGTTACCACGGCAAGCAGACCTCGTCGGGCGAGATCTACGACATGTATGCGATCAGCGCCGCGCACCCGACGCTGCCGATCCCGAGCTATGCGCGCGTGACGAACGTCGCGACCGGGCTATCGGTGGTCGTTCGCGTCAACGACCGCGGTCCTTTCCTCGATAGCCGGCTGATCGACCTGTCGTATACCGCGGCGCACCGCATCGGCGTGCTGGGCGGCGGGAGCGCGCTGGTCGAGGTGGAAAGCATCATTCCGGATGCGTCCGGTCCTGCGACCGCGTATGCGAGCGTGCGGCCTGCGCCCCGCAAACCCGCGGGCCCCGCGCCCGCGGTGAAGGAGCCCGCGCCCGTGGCTGTCGCGGCGGCGGCGAGCGGCAGCGAAATCGACCCCATACTCGCGATCGCAGCGGCCGCGCGCGACGTCGATCCCTCCGTCAACCCGGAGCCTGCGTCTCCCCGGATCGCTGCAGCGGCGACGCAACCGGCGCCGCGGCCGTCGACCGGCGCGGCCCCCGAAGCCGGCGGCGTGTATCTCCAGCTCGGTGCTTTCGGGTCGCGCGAGAACGCCGAGAGCTATCTCACGCGCGCGAGGACGCAGATCGAATGGCTGGGGCAGCTCCTGCACCTCGTGCCTCGCGACGACGGCATCTATCGCGTCCGCGCCGGGCCGTATCCGAGCTCGTGGGAAGCGAGACAAGCCGCCGACCGCATCGCCTCCGCCATTGGGATCAAGCCAGTAGTAGTAACGAGATGACAGTGCAGTCGCTGGCCGGAGTTGGCGTCGGCGGCCGGTGAACGATACAGAGGGAAACCGATGGTTTCCCTCCGTAACCTCCTTTCCTTCGGCGACCTGGCGGTCGCTCCGCGTACTCAGAGCACGTAGCGGGCGAGGTCTTCGGATTGCGAGAGGTCTTTCAGCCGCTCGTCGACGAAAGCGGCGTCGACGACGATCGTCTGGTCCGCGTGCTTCGCCGCGTTGAACGAAACGTCCTCGAGCAGGCGCTCCATCACGGTGTAGAGCCTGCGCGCGCCGATGTTCTCGGTTTTCTCGTTCACCTGCCACGCGATTTCCGCAAGCCGCCGGATCGCTTCACTCTTGAAGTCGAGGGTGACGCCCTCGGTCGCGAGGAGCGCCTCGTACTGGCGCACGAGGCACGCGTCGGTGTTGGTGAGGATCTGCTCGAAATCGGCGACGGTGAGGCTCGCGAGCTCGACGCGTATGGGAAAACGCCCCTGCAGCTCGGGGATCAGGTCGGACGGCTTCGAGAGGTGGAACGCGCCGCTCGCAATGAAGAGTATGTGATCGGTCTTGATCATCCCGTACTTGGTCGATACGGTCGTGCCTTCGACGAGCGGCAGGAGATCGCGCTGCACGCCCTGGCGCGAGACGTCGGCGCCGTGCGCCTCCGACCGGGTGGTGATCTTGTCCATCTCGTCGAGGAAAACGATGCCGTTCTGCTCGACGTTCCTCAGCGCCTGCGCCTTCAGGTCCTCGTCGTTCACGAGCTTCGCCGCCTCTTCCTCGACGATCAGCTTCATCGCCTCGCGGATTTTCAGCTTCCGCACTTTCTTCCTGCCCTGCCCCAGGTTCTGGAACATGTTCTGTATCTGGGAAGTGAGGTCCTCCATGCCGGGCGGCGCGAAGATCTCCATCGAAGCCTGCGTGGCGGAGGTCTCGATCTCGATCTCCTTGTCGTCCAACTCGCCTTCGCGCAGCTTCTTGCGGAATTTCTGGCGCGTCGAGGTATCGTTTTCGGACGCGGTTCCCGAGTAATCGCGCGCCGGCGGCAGCAGCACGTCGAGGATGCGGTCTTCCGCGAGGTCCTCGGCCTGATGGCGCACCTTGCGCGTCGCGTGCTCGCGCGCTTCCTTGATCGCGGTCTCGACCAGGTCGCGAACGATCGTGTCGACGTCGCGGCCGACGTAACCCACTTCGGTGAACTTCGTCGCTTCGACTTTGACGAAAGGCGCGTCCGCGAGACGCGCGAGCCGGCGTGCGATCTCGGTCTTGCCGACTCCGGTGGGACCGATCATGAGGATGTTCTTGGGCGTGATCTCCTGGCGCAGCGGATCGGCGACCTGCTGCCGGCGCCAACGGTTGCGCAGCGCGATCGCGACAGCACGCTTCGCGTCGTGCTGGCCGATGATGTGCTTGTCGAGCTCGTGGACGATCTCCTGCGGCGTCACTCGAGGACCTCGATGGTGTGCTGCTGGTTGGTGTAGATGCAGAGGTCGCCCGCGATCGTGAGCGCGCGCTTCACGATTTCTTCGGGCGCGAAGTCGGTGTTGTCGAGCAGCGCTTTCGCCGCGGCTTGCGCGTACGGACCGCCGCTGCCGATCGCGATCAACCCGTCTTCGGGCTCGAGCACGTCGCCGTTGCCGGTGATGATGAGAGAAGCCTGCGAGTCGGCCACGCCGAGCATCGCTTCGAGTCGGCGCAGGATGCGGTCGGTGCGCCAGTCCTTCGCGAGCTCCACGGCGGAGCGCGTTATATTGCCCTGGTGCTTTTCGAGCTTCGCCTCGAAGCGCTCGAAGAGAGTGAACGCGTCCGCGGTTCCGCCCGCGAAGCCCGCCAGTATGCGGTCCTGGTACAGGCGCCGCACTTTGCGCGCGCTCGCCTTGATGACCACGTTGCCGAGCGTCACCTGGCCGTCGCCGCCCAGCGCGACGCGGTTGCCGCGCCGCACCGAAAGTATGGTCGTGCCGTGAAAGATCGTATCGCTCATCGATGAATTCGGGGTGGGTATGGCGCGGGACGCCGCGGGAACGCTTCAGATGGAAATGCGGCCAGGCGGCGCGACTTCAAGCGCATTATACGCGGCGGCCGCGGCCACCCGGCGTGGCAGGCGGCGCTCGCCTCCGGCTCGGGCCCCGCCGCCATACGAACAGAAGGAAACCCATGGTTTCCCTCCGTAACCTCCTTTCCTTTTGTAGCGCGTTCGCACCGAAAGTCCGACACGCGCCTCCCTAATAGTCGACGTTCACGGTGAGCCACTGCTCCACCGGCTCGCTGCCCTGGCGGGCCGGCGCGAAACGCCAGCCGCGGACGGCCTGCAGTGCGTGCTGATCGAGATTCGCGTATCCGCTCGTCTTCTCGAGAGTCGCTTTCGCTACGCGGCCATCGCGGCTCACGAGCACTTTCAGCGTGACGCGCCCCTGCTCCGCGGTGCGCGGATAACGCACCGGCGAATCGAGCACCCGGGCATCCGCAAGGCGAGGAGGAGGCGCTGGTTTCGGCGCTGCCGGTGCCTCCGGCGGCGGTGCGGGCGGAGCGCGCCCCGGCTCGCCCTTCGGTGTAGCGGTCGCTTCGGGCGCGGGAACCGTGAATGCCGGCTCCGGCCGGGCCGGCTCACGCGGCAGCGCGAGGATCTCGCGCGGCGGCAATGGAGGAGCGATTGCCTCCCGCGGCGCCGGCTCGCGCAGCGGCCTCGGCGACGGCGCTCGCGGCTTTTCCGCAAAGGTCGGTTTCGCCCGAGGCTTCGCTTTCGCAACGCGCGGCGTTTCGGGCTTCGTCTCGCGCGGCGCCTCGGCTTTCTCGATCTCCACTCGCAGGATCTCAACGCGTGGCACGCGCTCTGGCGGTTGCGGCGTCGCCAGCAGCACGAGCGCGTGCGCCACGATGCTTGCCGCAATCCAGCCGGCGAGCACGCCGCTGCGGCGCCGCGGCTGCCGGGGCGATTCCGGGGGAGTGGTTTTCACCCGCAGTCCCAACGCGGCGCGAGCGTCAGCCGCGTGCGAGCGTTCCGGCGATGTCGACTTCGTGCGCACGCCACGCGGGGAGAAGCGCAGTCGCAACGCCGACGAGCAGCGCGATGCCGACGATCCACAGCTCGCTCGAATACCAGATCCAGCCGGTGACCGAAATCTGCTGCGCCTGTCGCAGAGCGAAGCCGAGCATGGAAGTGAGTATGTGCCCGAGCAGCAGTCCTGACACCGCGCCGACGCAGGCCAGGATGATGCCTTCGAAAAGCAGCAGCGCCATGATGTCCTCGCGCGTCGCACCGAGGGTGCGCATGACCGCGATATCGTAGCGCCGCTCGTGCAGCCCATTGTAGAGCGCGATGAAGATCGAAAGCGCCGCGGATACCATCAGGACGAGCGCGAATCCCTGCAGGAGGTCCATGCCGACCGCGATGATGCCGAAGAGCCGCGCCGTCTCGTAAGACGGCGAAGCGGCCTGCAGATTCTCGTAGGCATTCACGAAGCGCGGCAGCTCGCCCCCGGCGCCGGCCGATGCGTACTGCAGGAGGAGCGCGCTGATGGTCCTGCCGTCGTCCGGAAGCGGCTCCGCGACGAGCTCGCCTTCCGCCGGCTTTTGCTGGGCGTGCACCGTCCAGTAGCTCGCGACGTCGGTGAGGACAAGCTGGTCGATGACACTGCCGGTGCGCGCGAGCGTGCCGACGACGCGGTAGGGAAGCTCGTTGTGAGCTTCGCCGCCGCTCGTGGCAAACCCGTGCGACGCGACGAAAGTGGAGCCGATGCGCGGACGCAGGCGCGCCGCGACGTCGGCGCCGAAGACCGCTTCCAGAGGCTCCTGCCAGAGCTTGCCATCCACGAGCCGCGCGTCGTAATGAGTCAGGTAGTCGTGGCTCGTGCCCACGACGCGAAAGCCGGCGTAATTGTCGCCGAGCGCGAGCGGTATCGCCTTGCGCACGCTTTTGTGCTTCGCGATCTCCTGCGCTTCGCTCCACAGGACGCTGCCCGTAGGAACGTCGAGCTCGTAGATGCTGGAAAGCACGATCTGGGTCTGGCTGCCTTTGGCGCCCACCACGAGATCGATGCCGCGCGCGTCGCGATACACGCGCTCCTCGAGCTGCGCGCTCGAGAGCAGCAGGAGGGTGACGGCCGCCACGCCGAAGGCGAGCAGCGCCACGTTGAGCGCGGTGCTCAAGCGCCGCTGCCACAAGTACGAAAAACTGATGCGCGCGAGCGTCATGATCCCAGCATGTACTGCTTGCGAAAGCGCGACTTGATGCGCTGGTCGTGGGTCGCGATCAAGAGCGTCGCCCTGCACGCCTTTGCCTGCGCTTCCAGCAGGTCGAGCGTCTGCATGGCGTTCGCGTCGTCGAGATTGGAAGTCGGCTCGTCCGCGAGGAGCAGCGTCGGCCGGTTCACGATTGCGCGCGCGACCGCGACCCGCTGTGCCTGGCCGAAGGAAAGCTGGTGTGGGTACATGTCGGCCTTGTCCGCGAGCCCCAGCTCCGCGAGCACTTCCTGAGCGCGGTAAGGCTCGCGCGGCAGGCGCGAAAAATACTGCGCCAGCACGACGTTCTCTTCGACGGTGAGGCTGGCCACGAGATGCATTTTCTGCAGCACGATGCCAACGTGCCGCGCGCGGAAACGATCGAGCGCCCGCGGTTTCAGCCGCAGCAGAGGCTGTCCTGCGACCAGCACGTCGCCGTAGCTCGGCCGCAGTATGCCGGCCAGGATGTGGAGGAGCGTCGTCTTGCCGCTGCCGGAAGGCCCGAGTATCAGCCAGTGCTCGCCCTGCGCCGCTTGCCACTCGCGGATCTGCAGCGCGTCCTCGCCGTTGTAGGCGTGCCGCAGGTCGCGGATTACGAACATCGGGGTGCTCCCGCCGCTCCCGTCGCGCGCACGCCCGTCACGCCGCGCGCAGGACCGTTGCGGGGTCCGCGGCAGAGCCTTCGACGCAGAGGCTCAGCCCGCGCTCGAACAGCGCGCGCGGGAGCTTGCGGCCGATGAAAACGAGCGTGCTGCCGCGCGTCCCACCCGGCGGCCACGGTCTCCCCGGCTCCGCGCCGAGCAGGCCGTGCACGCCCTGGAAGACGATGCGCTCGTCACGCCCGGCGACGCTGAGGATGCCTTTGTAGCGCAGCATGTCGGCACCGTAGCGATCGACGAGGAGCGCGAGAAAGTTCTCGAGCTTTTCGAGGTCGAAAGGCCGCGGTTCGCGGTACACGAAAGA
>Ga0105106_10001129_pt1 | contig 19175 bp, 12 predicted proteins | sample PPLLaktember2015_5_FD_79109 | JGI IMG/M metagenome (GOLD analysis project Ga0105106, IMG submission 79109) | Freshwater sediment microbial communities from Prairie Pothole Lake near Jamestown, North Dakota, USA - PPLs Lake P8 Core (1) Depth... | ecosystem: Environmental > Aquatic > Freshwater >...
GGGCAGCCTCGATGATGAATTCCACCCCGTGGTTTGGGATGTATGTGCCATAATAGATCACTTTAAAACTGTCGTCTGTTTTAGGAGGGATATCCAAGGACTGAAAGTAGCGTTCGTCTGCGCCGATTTGCACACATCTGAAACGCTCTGGGTCGGCTCCATGAATTTCTGCGAAATAGTGAATAAATTGATCTGTGTCCAGGATGAGGATGTTCGGCAAACGGCAGGCGAGCATTTCCAACCACCGGATCATCTGGGCGGTGAGTGGATGCTTCTCTTGTAGACCGCGTTCCTGGTAAATTAGAAAGAGAGAGACTAAGACATCCCAAACCAGAGGCTTCCCTCGCAACCAACTCAGCCAGCGCGCCAGGAAAACATCGTAATGACCCGGGAAGCCTACCACCATGACATCATAATGCCCTACCTTGCGGTATTTCCCCAGAAGGCTGCGGTAGGCTTGCAGGACGCGCCACCAGAAAGCTGGTCGCATCCAGCCGCCACTGGCTGTTTTTACGCGGTCCTCCCAGCCTTGCCATAGCGATTGCTGGCATTCGATCACCTCAATGCCAGCACGCCTGAGTCCTTCGATCACGATTTGATTGCGAGAGTAATCCGTACGGTACGTGCCAAAGTAGCAAATGCGCATTGTTGAAGCCAGCAGCATTTATTCAAAACGCGGCAGGTCAAGTACCAGCTGGCGGTCTCCTTGTTGTAAAGTAATTTCCCAACCCGCGGAGGCAGGTTGCAGCGACCAATTGGCGCCAGTCCAATCACGGGTCAGAAAAACGGTCACTAAAGCCAGCGTTCCAGAAGTAGGCGATAGATATTGTACCTGGAAATCCTGGCTTGCGGTGGAATGCTGGGTTTCGATCTTCCCTCCTTCGCTATCGAGGGGGATCAGTGCTAGCTCTGCAGCATTAACCCCCGAGCGCAGAATATATCGATCCATCCTGTGGATTACATCACCTGACAAGTGCCAGGTAAGAGCTGCTTTTCGATCTGCGGGACCGTTGGCTTGATCCAGGATCAGGATCGGCCCCTGGTGGTAAAAATAAATTCTGCGACTGTGATCCCAACCATGCCAATCTTCAAGCAGTACGTTGGCCTGGTCCAGGTGGGCGCCGGTCTCAAAACTCTCGACGCGCGCATAATAGGGGGGGTCTTGCGCCCATGGATTACCCAGGCGCGTCAGGGTATGCAGCACAGCGCTCAGGCCTGATCGTTCAATCAGTAGACCGTTCAGATTCTCGCGAGGGATGCGCTTATCGCGAAATTGGCTACGCCCGGCGGGCAACCAGTCCAGAACTTGCCCATCGACCTGCTCACCAGCCAGCTGGCCTTCCTGGTAGATTTGGGTGATTGTGCCGCTGCCTTTGTAGCGATGCCACCCGCTGAACCGTAAATTAACGAGCAGGTAAGCCGAGTCCTTAGACCACCCATCCCGGAAAACGATTTTATCCGGAGCCAGAGGTCCGCGGCGCGTTGGCAGACCGGAATCCCCATACAGCAGACACGAACCCGCCTGCGGAGACTGCCCGGTAAGGTCTAATGCATCATCCAAACCTGGCACAGCGGTTTGCTGGCCTGAAATTGCGCTGAAATAGTCCAAAGAACGCCCGGAAATCCACAAAAGTTGGGGATCCTGCAATAAACTGGCTCCCAGGTAGGCAATACCCGTTTGGACCAACGGTACAGGATGGTTTATCCGTAGGGAGGAGCCATCGGGTAAGGCCTGCAGTCCGAGCCAATCAAAGGAACGCTGAACTACCTCTTGTGGAAATTGCCCGGAAAGCCTGGACTGGAACAAGGCATTGTAGATCCATTCTTGTTGGTAATCGATGGCGTCATCGGTGTTACGAAAGTGTGTCTGCCAGCCTTGCGGCTGTGCATTCAGATAGGCCCGGTTTTTCGCCGAAAGCTGCGCATCTGCCAGGTCTTCCAGCTCAAGTAAGGCGAGCAACCCGGAGCCGATCTCCTGGTTCAAGAATATCCCGACGGGTAACTGCTTGAATGCCAGGGCATACAGCCAGTCCGTCCATTCCACGCTCCAGGCGCGCCGGTTGATAGCCGCGAACCATGCACGCAAGTTTTGGTTTTCTGCCTGGCTGAACAATTCGGGATATTCCCTTTGAATCCGGCTGTAATAATAGACCCGCAGAGCGGCTTCGAATTGGGAATACTTCACACTATTGGATGGCGCGGTGAAGCGTCCATTTTGCATTTCTTCCAGCAGACGCACGCGAAACTCACCTATCCAGAAGGGTTCACCGCTGCCTAGAGCCAGCATGCCGTATTCAGGGACGCTTTTTTGTGGATTTTCTCCGATGAGGGCTAATAAATTTTGGAAGACTTCTTCCCCATTATAAGTCTGGGGATCTGCTGCTGTCTCCCCGCAAATGAATGGAGACTCTTCCGTAATTCCAGGATACGCTGGCGCCTCCAGGGGGTAAAAGCTGGTTTGGTAACCATTTAGAATCACCAGCCCACCGGTCAGGATGAAGAATGCTAGGAAAAATCCGACCGCCTTACCACTTAGAGAAGGTCGTGAGCCGGTTCGCGGAAACAGTAAAAACCTCGCCAGGAGGCAAAAGCCGAACAAAATTGCCCAGTAAAGGCTTAAAATCAAGGCCTGGAGAGCGCTCAAGAACTCCTCGTCAGAAAAGCGCACCTCGATCTGACCCAATCCAGCCGCGAAGATGCCCCCCACCCCGGATAAGAAAATCCATATGAACAATATTCCCGGGAATCTACGACCACGCGCCAGGGTTAATCCGCATTCGAGCAGAAATAAATACAGGCTCGCCAGTGCAATCCAGGCTGCCGGTGTAGAGGCGCGTTCTTGTGATATCACCCAGGCAACCAATCCGATTGCCAGGGTGAAAATATATGGGATTATTCTGCCGGCAGAATTTCGAAAATCCACACCCGATCCTGATGATATACCGGACGGTAGAATCGGCTGGCGCGCAACACTTCCGGGTCTAATAGCGGCTCTCCGTTGTTATTTACGCTCCCCTGGAGCTGTCCGATGTAGATATGGGTAAAGCCGCCGCCGGTGAGCAGTTCACGGATTTGTGCGCTGTTTGCACCATTATATTCGAGCTGTTCAACGAGGCTATTCACCTGCTTGCGATAATCCGGATGAGTCCCTTGTTCAAATCCGTAATTAATCGGCGGCAAACTTGTGGATCGTTGCGCCAGCATGGGTAACCACCAGCCGGCATCTGATCCCACAACTGTATAACCATCGAAAGCCGAAAATGCATTGACCAGGAAGTGTGCATCTTGCGGGACATGGGTGCGAATCCACGCGGCCGCGCGCAGGTCAGGATAGGTTACCAGGGCAAATTTCCCGGGAGAAATATCCTCAAGCCGCGTGCGAGCGCCTGAAACGGATATGCCCAGGAGGAGCAACAACCCCAAGCCGGTAAGGACTCGCCTTGTGTCTACTAGGCTTTTCCGATTCCTGGCATTCGTTGGTCGTGGAGAGGCATTAAAGCCAGAAAACAACCAGACAACCGCTGCGCCCCCGATCAGACTGGCTGGAATGTAGGCAGCGATGAACACTGTAAAACTGGAGATCGCCCCAGCCCCAGGCAGTTTGAGCCACTGAGGATTTGCGATCAGGGTATTCAAGAACCACCACGAACAAATGATGGCAAGTTTCTTATCGCGCCGCCATAAGCCCCATGCGATCAAGATGGGTAGCACCAGCCATAACCAGGCTGGCAAGAAAACAAACAAATCGCCAATGGTATTGGCTGGTTGTACCACCTTTTGTGTAGACGCAACAGGCATACTCATCTGGTGGGATAGGATCTCCATCATTTTCCCGGCATAGCTGCCTACAAACCATGGCAGGAACAGGATCCCTCCAACAACACTTGCCAGTGAAACGCGGGCAATCGAACTTCGCCAGGAATCTCGCCCGAGATTGAAAATGGTGGAAACCCCTATCCAGACCAGGGCCAGGACCAGCACTCGGTAATGGGTTAAGGCCAGTCCTCCCAGGGCCGTTCCCGCCAAAATTGCGATCTGCCAGCTTTTCTTGCGCGTTTCAAGCAGCTCCCACAATAGCCAACCGATAACGGGTAGAATTGCCTGGCCGGCAAGCTGAGGATAACGTCCCCAATTCATATAATCCATCGGCATCGGTGAAAGCAAACCCGCTACTAAAACTGCTACGACGCCTCCCCATCGGCTGCCGCTCATCCGCACTCCCAGCGGATACAGGCTCAAAACTGCTAAAACATTGAGAATTTGACCATACCAAAGAACGGATTGGGGAATTGAGAGATTCGTTATCCAATGGAATGCCAAAGCGGCAGCATGGAATCCGAAGTGATACGTAAAGGTGGTCAGCTCGGAGTATGGCAGCCAGGAGGTGAATAATCCGCCATGCTCGGCCAGCAATTGAGTGATAACGGCATGCTGGTACGAGTCCCCAAATAATGGCGCTGCCAGGTCGCGGGCGGGCCAAAAACGGGTGAAAAAAATTACGCTCAACAATACGATTAACGCCAGGTCCGCGAGGGGCTCTTGTGAATGTCTGGAAACAGGAGAGCTTGCTTGCTCGGAAGAGCTGCCTCTTCGCCGGAGATAAGCCCAGGCTCCGACTAAACAACAAACCCCGGGGATAAGCCATGCAGTCAAATTATTGAGCTGTAATCCGATCAGTCCGCTGAATAGCAGGATCAGTGGATATAGCGCCAGGCTGAAACCGATGGCCAAGCCAGTTTTCACGCCTTTCGGTAAGGGGTGCCATACCGGCAAAGCAGCATTCAGGATACTCCAGCCAGGAACGATAAACAACCAGACGCCCGCCAGTAACCACACGATCCAATTGACCACCTCGGTGAGCAGACCCATGACTGCCAGCTGTGGGTCATAAATCAACCGGAAGGTTAACTGCAATGGGCGCGGGGTATCATTTTGATATAAAGCCCCGTCGAGATAGGCGTCTTCCGGGCCACGAGCTAAACGTAAGCTGCCCTGTCCTTCATATTTGATCTGCAGGTAATAATCCTGGCGAGCGGATCGGTCTTGGGCAGGGATTCGGAAGCGGAGATTTCCAGGGGCTGCCAGATCCTCGAGCGCTTGAGTGGTCTGCGCCAGCAATGGACCATCCAGGCGGGCTTCGCCGAACAAACTCATTACCAGGCGCCCCGAAGCCGAATTTTGTTTGTCAATATGCAAAACTACAGCCTGTAGACCATCAAATCGGGAATGAAATGTTTGACCGATGGTTTCGCCCCCTGGCAGGCGGATAAAATCGGTGTGCAAGGGTTGAGCCAGCTGGACAATGGGCGCGCACGCTGAGAGGAGTACTGCCAGCAGGCTGATAAGCCAAAGGATCCTGGTGCGGTAAATCAAGACGAGGCCTGGTGCGGTCATTGATTCGAGATTATTGGGAAACCTCGGTAGGATGTATACAAATTAACGATCTTCTGGTGATTTATCGTGCTCGATTTCTAATCTGCGCAGTCGATAGAGGACTTCCTCCAAGATTTTTCGATTGAAGCCGATCAAATCTGCCAGCAAACCGATGAGCATCACCTGGAACCCCACGATCAGTAAAACTGCCGAAAGGATCACCGATTGGATCAAGCCGCTACCCTGTCCCACAATGTAGTTCAAATAAATAAAGCGCAGGCCAAGGAACGCCCCAATAACGATCATCAATAGACCCAGTGCGCTGAAGACCCGTAGCGGCCGGTACATGGTGTAAGCGCGCAGGATGGTCGCACTTGAATTGGCTATATAGTGTGGAATACTGCGCATCAATCGAGATGGACGAGTTTGAGGGTTAGTGCGTACAGGAATATAGGCAACTGCCATACGTTTGGAGCCAGCCTGAATCAGAGTTTCCAGGGTATAAGAATAGTCGCTTAGAACCAGGGTGCGCAAGGCTGCTTCCCGGCTGATCGCCCGGAATCCACTGGTAGCATCGGGCGTAGGTGTCCCGGATGCCTGAGCGATCACCCAGCTCCCCACGCGTTGCAGGATTCGTTTCACCGGAGAAAAATTCTGCAGTGTGGCGACACCTCGGTCACCAACGACGATATCGGCATTGCCTTCTAAGATCGGCGCGACTAATTTTTCGATCTCGCCCGCCTGGTATTGGTTATCTGCATCGGTGTTGACGATGATATCAGCCCCATTTTTAAGGCTGGCTTCGATGCCGGCGACGAATCCGGAGGCCAATCCCATGTGGCGTGGCAGGCGAATGACATGCTGTACGCCATTTTGAATCGCAATCTGGTCAGTGCCATCCGTACTGCCATCATCGATGACCAGGTATTCAACGACATCCAGACCTTTTACCTCACGCGGCAAAGCGTTGATTGTCTGCGCCAGAGTCTGAGCTTCGTTGTAACACGGAATTTGGATGATGAGCTTCACGGTTCAGCCTGAAGGACTGTGGGATCTTATGCCAATCTACTTGGATACGATAGGCAGGAAAATTGGAAAACCCTGGCGCGACCATAGCTGATACGTCACAGCATTTCCAGCAACGCGACCATCCAGATGGGTGATTTTCAAATAGACGGTCATATCGATAGCTGCGCGCCATTCCAACATGCTGGTCTCTCCAATAGCGGAGGGGGATGTCTGAGTCAAGATCGATGCCCCATCGGATGACAGGAGCTGTAAGATGGCAGCCGCGCTCGTCCCAATGGGTGTGGCTCGAACCGCCAGGCGTTGACCGCCTTTGAGCGTGTACTTGAACCAATCCCCGTCATTGAGACCATTTGATCCGGCTGCCAGATTACAGAAACTGTGAGTCTGCACGGCAGCGACCCCGCTCACAATTGTAGCAGAAACTCGATCATTATCATTCTCGTATTCATCTCCCAGGGTACACACATCCAGGGGGATCATAGTGGATATTTCCGCCGAGGATGGATATGCTTCCGTATTGCCAATTAAATCGGCGCCGCGCATTCGGAAACTATATTGACCACCCGGTTCGCCAATAAACCAGATTTGTTTCAGGGATCCATCGATCCCGGTTTGCCAATCTGTCCAGGTGGAGCCTATCAATTTCTGAATATCAAAGTGATGGATGCCGGATACGTTGTCATTGGCGCCCCACTTTAGCAAGAATGCAGTGCTGGTTTGTTCTGCTGGCTGGGAGAGCAGGGCGGTCACCGGTGGAGTTCGATCCAGCCATAAATTCCACGCGCCGGCCCCAAACCAGTTGCCAGCTCGATCGTAAGCGCGAGCAAATATCGCAATATCCCTTTGGTCCGATAGGCTGGTTGTATCGAAAGGTGCGCTCCATCCATCGGCAGAATCCCAATCCGCGCCGACAAAACTCCAATCGCCATATGTCCAATCCCCAGGATGCCAGAAGAAGTCCACATGGCTCATTCCGCTGGCAGAGTCTGAGGCTGTTACGCTTAAGGAGGTAATGCCGTTGGGTAGGAAGGTGTTGTTGGGGGGAGAATTGAACAAAGCGCCTGGGCGTGAGGTGTCATTCCCAAACAGCTTGATATTGTATGTGTAGGCGCTGCCGCCAACCGACGGGTGATTCCAGGCGCGCAGCTTGAGATAGTAGGTACCGCTGCGGCTAATACGGTAAGACAGAAAAGAATCGGTGCGCACGCCCAGGGCCTGGTCATCATTTTGAGCCAGCACGGATAAGCCATCGCCATCCAGGAAATCAAGGAAAGTGTCCAGGGATGAACCGATTACCTGCGCTTCGGTAGTAATTCCAATCTGGTCGCCAGCCGAAAGGGTGATCTTATAATAATCGACATCTCCACCTGGGCAAATGATCCCGCTTAAAGTACCGTTGATCGTAAGGCTGCGCGCTTGCGCAGGGGTGTTGTCGGGTTCCCCGCTGCTGGAGCAAGTTGGCGGTGGGTTGGTGTCGATGCTTAAATCATCGATATACCAGCCTTGATAGGCGTTCTTAGCAGCATCCAGGGTCTCGAAATGGAAGCGAAGCTGGATGGTCTTGCCTGCGTGCGCCGAAAGATCCAGCGCGGGGCTTTGCAGCCAAATATTGGGGGGATCGTCCACCAGCTGTAGCAGATTGCTGAAAGGGCTGCCATTCACAGAGATTTGGATCCAGCGTTGGTCCCAGTGCTTGTCGGGGCCTTCAGTCTCGTAGAAATACCAGAATCGCAGGTAATAGGGTCCGCCAGCCGGAATATTAATTGGAGGAGAAGTCAGGTCGCCATAATTGGGTATACCGTTATCGTACCCGCTGGTTGCACTGCTGACTTCATATCCCCAGCTGACCGATCCTCCAGCGGTGTGATTTTGCTCCAGGGTCTGATCCCAATTGCTGCTGCCTGTCCAGCCGGCGTAACCGCTTTCCCAGTTGTATATGATCGGGGCGGAATCCAAGTTCGCCTCAGGAGCTGCTGCATCCTGGATAATAAAGGATTGTTCGGCGCTCCAGGCGCTTTCGCCAGCGCTGTTACGCGATTTCACCTGCCAGGTGTATGTGGCGCCTGGAGACAGTGAGCCAAGAAATAGGGAGGCTGAGCTTTGCCAGGTTTTGAGCGCCCCGTTTAGTTTTACCTGGAACTCGGTTGCACCCCAGCCGTCATCCCAAACGACGCTTAGCGAAGGCGCGCCGCTGAAAATCGCGTCATCCAAAGGCCAGATGAGGCGCGGTGTTGAAGGCAGTTGTGTGCGCAATTGCACCTTGATTGATGACAACGCATTGAGGCCAATGCGATTGTCGCTCAAACTGCTATCGGGATTAGCTAAGGTCTCGCCGCGCCCGCTGGCATCCTGATCTGAGTAGAGAGTCGCATACACGCTGGAGCCCACTCTCACCGACTCTACGTTATCAACACCGACAGCGCCCAGCGCTGTAGATGCGTGCGTGCCGGTGCTGAGAATGACGCAATCGCCGGTGAAATCTCTATCGGAGAAGATCGCCACCTGGGTCGCAGTTGGAGAACAGGTAGGGGGCGGAGCGCAGGAATAATTCTTGGCAAAATGGCGCAGCCCTGCTAATCCCGGGGCATAGTTGCCATCCGAATCACGGATCTCCAGGGCAACGCTCACCGGGCCATCGGGTACTTGATCGGCGCAAACGTCCCAACTGTAAGCGAATGGGGAGCTGGTGAAAGTAGGTCCGATGAAGCGCCATTCACTGCCGTATTTGACCTTTAGCCGGATCGATGCCAGGCTGGTATTATCCACCGCCCAGCCTGCAAATGTAATGTTGCTGCTCCCGAGGCTGAACCCAACCTCCGGAGAGGTCAGGTCGCCCCAGGGGGCATTGGTGTCTGTGTGTCCGAAATTACCCGATACATAGGTGGAACGAGTTTCCACGCAAACGTCACCAGGCTCGTCGCAATAAGGGATATCGGCAGGGATGCGCGGGCGCCCGCCATTGATATCAACATCATCAAAGGTGATATCTACCGAGCGGCTCCAGTATCCAGAGGCAGGCTGTGTCTGCACCTGGAAATGCAAGTGGTGATTGGTGCTCGCTCCAGTGTCATCTGCCACCCCGATGAATTGCCCTCGAACAACCGGCGCGCCGATCACTTTGAGCCCTGGGGGGATGCTGTTTTGAGCCAGATGCAGGTAAAGGTGGTAGGTGACCGGGACCGTGGTAACGTCCTGCATGACGAGATAATTGACCTGGCTGGAGGTTCCATTGGGCACATCGTCTCTAAACAACCACACCGTACCGGATTTTGAAGCGTAGAGGTCAAAAAGTGCAGAGGGCGCCGTCGAAAAATCAAAGGCGTAATGGGCGTTCAGGCTGGTAATATCGGCATCATGCGCCGTGCTGCGGGTCAGGTACAGTGTGCGACCTGCCTGCCAGGGTAAAAGGTATCCACTAATCGGCGCAGTCGGCATGACAGCTTCAATTGCCTGGTTCATCAGGAGCAAGTCAGCGCGCGTCTCGTCTGGGAGCAACTCAGATGGGACATTTTCCAAAGCGGGTTTCCAGTCCGGATCGGAAGGCAGCAAAGCCTGCCAGCTCTTGCCATCCCAGTGAGCCAGACCCAATCCTGGCTCGGTTGGGATCACTTCGCCGGTCTGTGGATGTACTGGAATGATCCAAACCGCCGCCCAGATGCGGTCTGCAGATGAGGTATACAGGCTCACGGTAATATCATAAAATGGCACTTCTTCCACCAGATCGCGTTTGGCTTTGGCAGCTTGCAAGACGGCTTTTTCTGCACCGGAAAGTTCATCAGCTTGGGCAACCTTACCGGGAATTGGTGGAGGGGGTGCGGCAGCGGCGCGTTTAGGGCCGGTATTTCCGGTAAACAGGCTGGCAACGACCATCAGGGTGACCAGAAATTTTTTCATAATCCTAATCAATACTCCAGATCGGTTTTTCAACGCTTATGGATAACCAAATCATACCCCAAAACTGTAAGTTGCGACTAATCAGCGGGGTTACAGTCCTGCAAAGATTTGCAGGTTGGTATAATTGTCCAGTGCAAGAAATCTGCCGGAAGTCATCCGGCGCCGATTTCCTGATTGAGGTGGCTAGGCTCATCTATGCGATTTAAACGTGTCTTATGGTTCTTCAGCATACTTTTGCTCATTTCTGCCGTTATTTCGGGGTATCTGGCATGGCGAGATATGCGTCAGGCAGTGGTTATCGTGGAGTGGGAGACTGCCAGTGAGCTGGATACGGCTGGATTTAACCTGTACCGGAGTGAGGATCCAGCTGGTCCGTTCGTGCAGATCAATGAGACCCTCATACCCGCATCTCCAGATCCTTTGATCGGTGGTTCCTATTCGTACGAAGATCAAAGCGCTTTACCCAATACGATCTATTATTATCAATTGGAAGATGTTCAAAGCAATGGCAGCAGCACCCGTTTTGGGCCGATCCAGGTCGAAGCTGTATCCGGAGGAGGTCTTCAACTAGCAATGGCTGGTTTATTAGCCCTGGTGGGCATTTTTTCGATGTATATACTGAGATCGTAAGTCAAATTGATACGGGCTAAACGAAGCTTTAATGATTTCCAGATATCGATAGCCAACCTGGGCGTGCGCCTGGTTAGCGATGATGCTGATTTGTTGGAACTTTTAATGACCCGCTACCACCGGTACCTGGGAGGAGGCGCCGTGAATTTAGAGCTGCGCCTGGAGAGAGTGCCCGTACCTGGTGTGATCTCCTGGGAACATATCTCCCCGGTATTCCGGAATGAAAAGATCTTTCTATCTGAGCATCCACCTGCCAGCTTTTTCGACCTGACTGCGGGCATAGGCCAAATCCAGCTGGTGTCGGCGCGACCGGTAGATGAGATGGATTACATCTTGCGTGTAGTCTTTAGCCTGGTAGCTTTCCAATCCGGCGGGTTAATACTGCATGCTGCCGGTATTGTGCACCACGAAGCTGCCTTTCTCTTTCTGGGCGAATCGGGGAGTGGGAAAACAACGGTAGCACGCCTTTCGAGCGGCAATATCATCCTAAACGATGATCTGGTCTTATTGATGCCCATGGCAACGGGCTGGCAGGTTTATTCAACACCGTTTTGGAATCCCAGCCAGGTCCATCCCAATTCGTCAAACGCCAGTCTGGCAGGGATGTTCCGCCTGATAAAAGATCAGCGTGTCTATTTTGAGGAGTTCAGCCTCGCACAGGCCCTGGCAGAGATGATCTCCTGCGCGCCTGTGATCTCGGCTCACCCAGGATACGCCAAGATGCTCATCCAGCGCTGTGATAGTCTGTTAAAATTGTTTCCCTTTCTAGGCCTGCATTTTTTACCCGATAATTCATTCTGGAAGTTGATAGACGCCAGATTTTCGAGGAAGCTTCTGAATTCCAGTATTCTTTGAAGTTATGGATTTTTTGAACCGAAAGGCGCCTTCGAACGACTATAAGGGTGAGGCACAGGCTGCTCATTCGAGCCTCGAGTCTGATTTTGATTTGTTGCAGCAAGTCGCACAAGGCGATCATAACGCTTTTGCTCTTCTTTATGAACATCATAGTCCGCGCATATTCACCTATTTGGTACATCTTGTTCAAGATGAATCCGTAGCGGAGGATTTGATCCAGGAAGTATTTGTGGCTTTATGGACTGGCGCTCACCGTTTTCGCGGCCAATCCATGGTTAAGACCTGGCTTTATCAAATCGCCCATCACAAGGCCGTATCATGGTTGCGCCGGAATGTTTCAAAATCCGGCTTCGAGATTAGCAAATTATTATCGAAAACGGATACCCCGGAAGACCAGGCGGAAGATTCCTGGAGAAACGAACAAGTGCGAGAAGCCGTAACCCAACTTTCAGTAGATCATAAGGCGGTCATTGAATTGGCTTTTTATCACGAATTGACGTATACCGAAATTGCCCAAATTTTACGCTGTCCATTGGGCACGGTGAAAAGCCGCATGAGTTATGCGCGGAAATACTTGCTCACTGTGTTGAAAACGAAGGATATCCGTTGACTATTGGTTCTTGGGAGAAGTGAGCGTTTGAGCGCTCCGGGTATATGAAAAAACAAGATCGCCACGAAATCGAGGAAATGCTGCCCTGGTACGCCAGCTCAACGCTGCCGCCGGAACAAATGGAAGTGATGCGCGCTGAGCTGATTGAGCGACCGGAGCTGGCCAAGGAGCTCGAAGATTGGAGAGGCATCCAGGCAGTAGTGCAGAGCCAGCCTCGCTGGTCCCCGCCGGACAGAGTCTGGCAATCGATCCAGAAACAGATTACTGCGACGCAGCCCAACCGGGGCATTTCTGCCAGGCCGGTTGCTTCCTGGTGGGCAGGTCTCGTCCTGGCGATTATGGTACTGGTGGGATTGTGGTACATCGTCCAACCGGGTATTGTGCTGCAATGGACGGTCAGTGGGCAGTCTCCGGAAACTTACCGCATCTATCGCGCTCCGTCAGGCACTGCAGATTTTCAGCTCATCCACGAAATTAAAGCCCAAGACGAGATCAGTTATTATCGGTACGTGGATACATTGCTTCTGCCCGGTCAAAGCTTCAGTTACCGGGTCGAGGGTGTTGGGCAGGTGGGTCGAATTGCAGTGAGCCAGATGGTAACCATTCCTCCCCTGGCGGCCCTTCCTGGGCAATTAGCTGTTATTTTAACAAGTTTGGCCGCAGGTTATTGCGCGGTGATGCTCTTTCGGATCTGGCCATTGCCTCTCGCCAGACGTTGGCCCGGAATATTGGTATAAACTGAGGTCATCACATCGCAAGGGGGAATGTTATCTCGCGCCTGGCAGTTGCTTCATCCATGGCATAAAAGCAGGTGTGTGACCGGGCGCAACCCACCCGCACACCTCCTCTCCTGCTCCAACTGAGTAAGTTCTGAATCTGATAAAAGTGTAAGAGACTGGTGCTTGCATTGTTGGGAAGAATGAGTTAGAATGGATACGATTGTTACAATTGAATTGCAAATATAAACAGGGGAATTTATTATTTGGAACCGTAATTATTTGGGAGGTTATTATGGAACATGAAGAACTTCAGCGCAAGCCTTATGAAAAACCCGAGATTATCCATGAGCTCGAGCTAGAAACGCGCGCGGGTTCCCCGCTTTCGTCCGATCCGGATCCATTGGCTCTGCCTTAATTCGGTTTCGTCGAATCAGAGGCCTATTTAGCCCTATTTATTGAGGCTTGAATTGTCTGGGGGATCGCCTGCTGCAGGCGATAATGCTGAACCCGGTTGTTCGATAACCAAAGTGAAATGATCAATAATGAGCTTCGCATCATTGCGAAGCTCGTTGCCATTAAGTAAGAAAACAAAAGGGGTGGGTGGGCGGGTGGGCGTCACCCGCCCACCTCAATCCCCTCCCAACTGCATCAGTCCTATGATTAAGGCTGTGGGGACTCGTGATATACTCGCTTTATCCTGAGATTGCTATGGAACCAGGTAAGGCATTCCGGAGCTAAATTCGTGGTGTCGGTAAAACGCTCTCGTAAATACTTATTTTCCATCCTGATGGTTCTGGCGCTTCTGGGTTCGATGCAACCGCCCCCGGTCCCTAGCGCGGCTGCGGACCTGGATAAACCCCTCGTCCAAATCATTAAAAACGATTCCTCAGGCATTATCCTGGAATTCAGCGTACCCGCTTATTCGCTCAGGCCCCAAAATATTAACGATATCTCCTATGATTTAATCGAATACCCTGGTGTAACCTATTCGGCTGAGCCGGGATACCCTCAGGTGCCTGAGGTGAATACCTTGATCGGTGTGCCCGCAGATGCGCAGATCGAGCTGGATGTGTTGCAGGATGATTCGATCCTCTTGTCAAGCACGATCCGCCTTCCTCCGGTCCCGGTGCCTGCCGAACTAACCAATGATTTACAGCCCGGCGCTCTGGTTTACAAAGATATTGTTACCGAAGATTTGTATCCAAGCCGGGTGGTGCGCCTGGGGGATGAAGCCTGGCTGCGCGATCAGCGAATTGTGCGACTGATTTTTAATCCTTTTCAATATGCGCCTGTTACCGGCAGCTTGCACTGGCACAAAACCCTGCGTGTGGAAGTGCGTTTCAATAGCAACAAAGATACAACAACGAATCTTCAGGCAACGCCAGGCGAACCAAATCCCTTCGAGAGTGCTCTGCGCCAGAATTTGATCAATTACGATCAAGCGAAGCAATGGCGGCTCACTCCGCGCGAAGTGAATCCATCCCAATTGCTTGAGCTCCAGCCTGAGGATACGGGTTCTCGATTCAAGATCTCTGTGGATCAGGATGGGATTTATAAGTTAAGCTACCTGAAATTGTTCTCAGCGGGTGTGGATGTTACTAGCCTGGACCCAACAACATTCCGATTGACCAACCAGGGCGACGAGGTGGCGATCTACGTTTACGACAACAATAATAACCCACATCAATTCTGGCCGGGAGAATATGTATTGTTCTACGGTCAAAAATTTACCGGTGAACGCATGGCTTCCCGTTTCAGCACTGAGGATGACCTGTGGCTGCAATTTCAGACGCAGCTTCCCGATGGCGCTTACGACTCCTGGGAGCCGCAAATGAATGCAGCCATGCTGGAAAAGTACACAGACCAAAACATCTATTGGCTGACATATGGTGGTAATCCCGGCATGCGCATGACTCCACAGGATGGCGACCCTGGAAGCGCATCGATCCCGGCCTCCTACCGTGACGTGGTTCATGCGGAGCAGTCGCTGGTGTGGAAAACCACCTTGTTTACCAGCGAAGATACCTGGTTTTGGGAAAAAATTACAACCTCTTCATCGGTAATCCGCCCGTATACCACGACCATCAGCGCCCCGGTTAATGATAGCGCAATGGCGATCCTGCGCGGCGAGCTGGTGAGCGAGGCATATAACGATGCACTAAGTCCAGACCACCACCTTACCGTCTATTTCAATGATCTAGGTCACACCCAGACCCTTGTGGATGCCACCTGGGATGGTAAAAGCCGCTACCGTTTTGAGGCTGCCCTGCCACAATCCAGTTTGCTGAATGGCACGAACCAGCTGGATGTGCAGATATCCACCACCCCAGCCGTACTGGCTGAAACAGTCTACTTTGACTGGTTCGAGGTGGAATACCAGCGCCAATTTCAGGCGGTGGATAACCAAATTTCTTTTGGCAGCGATCTAACGGGTGATTGGAAATATCAGGTGCAGGGCTTCACTACCGGGGATTTAGCGGATTTAGCCGTCCTGGATATTACCCAGCCGCTGACTCCAACAAAGATCAGCGGAGCAACGTATGCGGGCGGGATGCTGACCTTTCAGGCCACGCAGAACTCAGGCGCCCGCTATATCGTGGCGGCGCCGCAGGATTTGCCCTCCGACCGCATTGTGGCTTACACTCCCCCGGACCTCAGCTTGCCTGCCGATTACCTGATCATCACCCATGCGGATTTCATCGCCAGCGCCCAGACACTGGCAGGTTTTCACAACGGCCGCGGCCTGACTTCACGCGTCGTGGATGTCGCCGACTTGTACAACCAATTCACGGATGGGATCTACAACCCCCTGGCTATCAAGGAATACCTGAGGTACGCATTTTCCACCTGGAGCACCCCGCCGGCTTACGTCGTCCTCATCGGCGATGGGCATTGGAATTTCAAGGGTTATGCAGGTTATGATTCGCCCCCGATCTATATGCCGCCCTACCTTGCCTGGGTAGATCCCTGGCAGGGAGAGGTGGATAGCGCCAACCTGTTGGCTACCCTGGTGGGCAGCGATCCACTGCCGGATATTTCGATCAGCCGCATCCCGGTCAATTCAATCAGTGAGTTGAACCAGGTTATCAATAAAACCATCGCCTACAGCCAGGCCCCAATAGACGAATGGCACCGTCATTTCACTTTTGGAGTGGATAATACCCCAGATCCAGCCGGGGATTTTGTAACCGTGACGGAAGAACTCATCACTGATTACATAAAACCTGGCTGGGTGGCGGACAGGGTATACCTGGATGACTTTGTGTGTAATCCATTGCCTCCGTATGATTGTCCTGCTGCAACCACTGCCTTAATAAACAGGCTGAACATCACGGGCACGCTGGTGTTGAATTACAGCGGGCATGGCGGGATCAATTTTTGGGCGAGCGAACAGTTACTCAGCAATTCCGATATTTCTTCGTTATCGAATGGGAGCCGGCTGCCCGTGATTCTATCCCTGGATTGCCTGGACGGTTATTGGCTGCATCCCAATTTGACGGTTGATTCCAAATCGGGTCCGGGATTGATTGAGGAGATCGTGCGCGTCGACCAACGCGGCGCCGTGGCGGCTTATTCGCCCACCGGGTTGGGCGTATCCACCGGGCATGATGCCTTGCACAGGGGATTCTATGACTCTCTCTTCCAAAATGGGGAGTGGCGCCTGGGCCCAGCGACGATTGCCAGTAAAGTCGCCCTGTATGCCACCAACTCCAGCTTTGACTTGATCCACACCTTTACGATCTTCGGCGATCCGGCCCTGGAGATGCCGAATCCATACGATATCGCAGCCTCAGCTTCCATTACCGCACAATCGGCTGCGCCTGGGACGCCGGTCACTTATACTATCCACATAACCAATACCGGTTCGATCACGGATACTGCCCTGGTCACAGCCGAAGGTGCAATATGGCAGGTGGATACACCGGCAGATCTTGGGTTGATCGCGCCAGGAGACTCGGTTGAAGCGCAGGTGAGAGTAAACATCCCTCAGGATGCCATTGATAATGCAACGGATATGGCTGTTATCCAGGTTGTCTCCCAGGGGGATCGTCAAAAGGCAGCCAATGTTGCGATCACGACTACCGCACATCCTTATGGCGTCTCGCTAGCTCCGAACAATGCTCAACAATTTGCGCTGCCGGGCAGCACGACGGCTTATGAGTTGGAGGTGACAAACGTGGGCGGTTTTCCTGATACTTACGACCTTACGATCAGCGGCAACGCCTGGCCCACCACAGCCAATGCTTCTGAGATAGGCCCACTCGATCCTGGGCAGAAAGCGCTGGTTACTGTAGAGGTAGATATCCCGGCAGATTTGGTTTTTGGCGCGATGGATATTGCCACAGTTCAGATCACATCTCAAAACGACCTAACCCGGTCTGCTCAAGCATCTTTGTGGAGCAGCGCATATTTCATTTTCCTACCGAATCTCAGGCGCTAGATGACCGAGCATCATTTACAAGTCGCGATTGAACTCTCGCGGGCTGGTCTCAGGGCGGGTGAGCCAATGCGACTCACGGTAAAGGGGAAAAGCATGCTGCCTCTCCTACGCGACGGGGACGGTGTATGGGTCGAGGAAGTCCCTCAGGACTCCTTGCGGCGGGGCGATCTGGTGGTGGTGGAGCTGAACCAGGAATTGATCGTTCATCGCCTGGTGTCAATCGATCAGACTTCATGGTCTACCAAGGGCGATCACGTCATCCACCTGGATCCCGTACAGAATCCTGGGCAACTCGTAGGACGAGTGGTTACCGTTGACCTGCCTGATAAACGATTGGACGTCAATCGAGAACCCTGGAGAATAATCAACCGTTGGCTGGGGGGAATCAGCTATTTAGAAGCGCAAGTTTGCGGTTGGTTCGAAACGCGATCCAGCTCGTCCAAAGAACCGGAACAGACTCCATGGGTGAAATATGGGCGCTGGGCCCTATTCGTCTTCACGCGCACTCCGTTTGAGTTGGTAAAATATGCCTGGAGGTAAGCCAGCCATGCTTAGTAAAGATAGTTATCCAATGCGGGATGCGCAGGTTACGGGAAAAATTATTCCCTCAGAACAGCCCGGTAAAACGGAGGCGGTATTGGTACTGCCTTCTCAGGGGAAAGTGAAAGTACTGAATGAAGTAGCGGCGCGTATATGGGCACTATCGGATGGTAGCCGGCAGGTTCGCCAGATTATCGATATCATTTGCACCGAATACCAGGTTGAATCAGGGCAGGCAGAGGTTGACATCCTGGAGTTCTTAAGCGAACTCGAAATGAAAAAAGCAATCCAGGTACTGGATCATCCAGGCGTGTAAGGTATATCGAAAATTTATGATCAGGCGACTGGGTAAGACCCTTCCTCCGGTTCAGTGGAGAATAATTGCTTTAATTTTAATCCTGGCGCTGTCGGCCGTGGGGGTATTTCAAACCGTCCGAGCTGCCGTCACGCTCATGTATTTTCTGGCTGATGGACAGGATGGCATGGTTGAGCTGGAATGGCGGACGGCCACTGAAATTGATAATGCTGGTTTTTTCATCAATCGCAGCCTGCAGGAGGATTCAGGATTCGTCCGTATCAGCAACTTTATCCCGGCACAGGGGGATGGAATCACAGGCGCAACGTACACCTTCCTGGATACCAATGTCACAAATGGCACCACTTATTGGTACCTGCTGGAATCGATCGATTTCGGTCAAAATTCCCAATTCTACCAACCCCCGGTGTCTGCCATCCCCGGGGATGAGCTTTCTCAAACTCCTACAGTCACGGCTACGAGAACCGGCACGCTCGATTCGCAAACCGCAGAAGCGACTCCGACGGCAACGGGCACAGCAACCCGGACAGCGACTCCGCCATTTACTGCGACAACTCAGCCTACCAATACCAGTGTAGGCGCCTATCCAGGGCCAGCCACTTCCACGCGACCTGCCGCCCAAACCCCCGTTGGCGCGTTTACCCGGACCCCGAGTGTGCCGTCAACTCCGACCGTGCCGCCGGCGCTCCCGACAAGCGTCGTTACCCCTACAATTACAACCACTTTTCTGCCTCTCCCAGAGATAGTCCTCCAATTTCCTGAGTCACC
>Ga0105106_10001131_pt1 | contig 19154 bp, 17 predicted proteins | sample PPLLaktember2015_5_FD_79109 | JGI IMG/M metagenome (GOLD analysis project Ga0105106, IMG submission 79109) | Freshwater sediment microbial communities from Prairie Pothole Lake near Jamestown, North Dakota, USA - PPLs Lake P8 Core (1) Depth... | ecosystem: Environmental > Aquatic > Freshwater >...
AAAGGTGCACGATCCCCGCCGAACGGCTCGCCTCCAGCACCGTGAAGCCGCGCGGCACCCGCACTTCCGCGTCGGGGTAGCGCAACGTGATGAGCTGGCGGCGGCGCGTGTTCACGACGCGCCTCGCGCCCCGCGCCGTGACCACACCCCCGACCAGCAGCAGGAACGCGACGAGCCAACCGTCGCGGTCGGCCTCGAGCTTCCTGCGCTGCGCCGCGTCGAGGTCCGTGCGATGGGCCGCCTGTGCCTGCGCGAACGCCGGGTCGTCGGCCTGCGCGTCGAGCTCCCGCCCCATCGCGACGAAGCCCGCGAGCGCCAGCGCGGGCAACAGCACCGCCAACGCCAGCAGCGTGTGAGAAGCGCGCGCGAACCAGGCGCGATGGCGCAGCCAGAGCGTGATGCCGATCGCGCCGTGCGTCCACACCAGCGCCACGAGGACGAACTGCCGCCACGCGCGGTTCCCGTCGAAGATCTGCCAGACGATCCGCTCGTAGCTCGGGCTGCCGCCCATCTCGGTGACGACTCGCGTGCCGAACACGTGGCCGATCAGCAGCAGCGGGATGGCGAAGCCGAGCACGTAGCGCAACGCCTCGACGGGTGGCATCCGCAACGTGCGGCGCTCGTACAGCGCGAGGAGGGCGAGGCCGACGTGCACCGCGGCGGCGCCATAGAGCACCGCCGTCCCGGGCACGCTGGACCACACGCGCACTGCGACCGCGAGCATCGCCTCGGCCGCGGCGAGCGAATGGAGGCCGAGCGCGTGGTTGACGAGGTGCAGCCCCGCGTACGAAAAGAGCGTGAGTCCCGAGGCCAGCCGCAGGTTGCGGCGCGTGACCAGCGAACTGCCGGCAGCGTCGGCCATGCGGCCCCGAATCCTAGAGCAGCAGCGCGGCGACGAAGATGCCGACCATGGTGAACACGAGCGCGACCTTGACGGCCGTGCCGAGCAACAGGCCGATCCACGTGGCGACGCCGACCTTGCCCGCGCGCATCAGGTTGCGATCAGCGATGTACTCGCCGATCGCCGCGCCGACCAATGGCATGAACAGCAGCCCGACGAAGCCGGTGAACACGCCGGCGACCGTGCCGATCGCCGCCCCGGCAATCGCGAGCGGGCTCGCGCCCGCCTTCTTCGCACCCAGCATTGCCGCGACGTAGTCCGCGGCGAAGGCGAGCACGGTGAGCACGGCTACCACGCCCACCGTCCAACCCGAGATCTCGGCGAAGCCGTCGATCCACGCGGCGAGCGCGATGCCCCCGAGCACGAACACCGCACCGGGAAGCGCGGGTAGCACCGTGCCCACGACGCCGACAACGATCATCGCAACGGCCAGGATCCACAACACTATCGTCATGCACGCCTCTCGGCCGCACCCGGCGGTACCGGCGCCGATGATACAGCCCGACGGTCAGAGTTGATCGGCGACGAAGTCCGCGACGTACGTCGTCCAGCCGGCCTCCGGAATGACCGTGATCTCCGTCGCGCGTGCGAGGTCGCGCTCGAACAGGTCGCGTCGCAGCGCCCCGGCGAAGCCGGGATCCGAGGTCGCGACGCAGGTCTCGCCGTTGACGCGCAGCGACAGCTTGTCGAAGTTCGCCGAGCCGACGATGGCCCAGCCGTCGTAGAGGGCCGCCTTGACGTGCGTCATGCCCGGATAGGCGTAGACGCGCACGCCGTTCTTCAGGAACGCACGTGTCGCGATGAGGTTGGCGCTGTTCATGAAACCGGAATCGCCGCGGGTGGGCAGGATGACGCGCACGTCGACGCCGCGCCGCCGGGCCGCGACCAGCGCGGCGACGATCGCGTCGTCCGACACGTAGGCCTGCTCGATCAGGATCTCGCGGCGCGCGGCACGGATCGCCGCCAGCTGCGCGCGCAGAATCTGCGGATCGCCGGGCCGCGTGTACAGCGGCCGTACCTCGACCATCCCCGGCGCGGCGGGTGCCGCCGCCGGCGCCCGGCGGACCTGCGCCGCCTCCGGGAGTCCCGCCAGCACGACACGGTGGAACGCCTCGTCGAAGTCCTGCGCGAGCCGCGCGGCGATCGGCCCCTCGACCTCGACCATCAGGTCGTGCCAGACGTACCGATACTGGTGGCCGATGTTCATCCCGCCGACGAACGCGCGCTCACCGTCGATCAGCAGGACCTTGGTGTGATCCGACGTCAGGAAGGGATTGGGCAGCGTCCGCACCTCGACGTTCGCCCCCTCGCGCAGGTAGCCGGCGGCGGAGAGGGGTTTCGCACCTGCCTCGACCGAGTATGGATAGGGGGTCCGCGACGCGTCGGCTCCGGCACCGATGGAACCGAGCTCGTCGAGGAGCACGCGCACGCGAATCTCGCGGGAACGCGCCTTCAGCAAGTCTGCGATCCGCACCGCGTAGGCATCGCGGTCGAAGATGTACATGCGGATGTCCACGCTCTCGCGGGCATCCTGCACGGCCTGCACGAAGCGCGGGAAGAACGCATCCCCGTCGATCAGCAGCCGGATCCGCCCGCCGTAGCGAGGCGAATCGACGAGGCGGTCGAGGTCGCGTTCCCACGCCGCGAGGTCCATCGGGGAACCGGTTGCGAGTGGCGGCACGGGCTCGGCGCTGCCCACCGGACGCGGCACCGCCGCGATTGCGCTCTGCGCGGCCTGCGTCAGGAAGCGCTCGGTTGACGCGAACGGGCGGGTAAGCGGGGCGAGCACGTGACTCTGCAGCAGTAGCGACTGCGTGAAGTCAAGCGAAACCCCCATCGCGCCGATGCTCGCCGCAGGATCGGGGGCCGCCGCCGGCGCGATCAGCACCGACTGGCCCGCCGCGGGATCGAACAGCACGTAGCCCGCGCCTGTGTCGGGATGGCCGGTGGCGAACAGCAGCGGCAGGGACGCGCCCCAGCGCGCCGCCAGGTGGGCCGTGACCGCCCGCGCGAACTCCTGTTCGCCTACCGTGCGTACCACCGCGAGCTCCGCCGGCTTGCGCTCGTGCACCCAGGTACGCAGCACCCCGCCGCCGTCGCGGTGAAACACGATGTCGACGCCCTGCACGGCCACCAGCGTGGCCTGTCCGGGATCGGCAGGCGCCAGACCCGCGAAGACCTCGCGCAGCAGTGTGTCCCAATCGGCGCGTCCGTGCAGCCGCACCGGCCGCAAACCCGGCTCCGCTTCGATGTTCGGCACCTCGGCAGCGACATCGAGTTGCGCGACCGCATGGGGGGGAGCCCCGGCGGAGCCCGCCGCGATCGGCCAGCTCGCTTCGAGGAAAACATCTCCTCCCGCTCGCGGGTAAGCGAGCAGCACACGCCCGGGAGCGAGCCAGGCGGCACGTGGAGCGCCCGTGCTGGGCAGGGCGGTCACCGGGGTCGCGGCCGGCCCCTGCACGACCGGCGTCGGCGCGCATCCGGACAACGGGATCAGCGTGCCGACCGCCGCAGCCAGCCACAGCGCCCCACGAAATCGGACGATCATCGCCTTGGATCAGCTATGGCAACATGGTAGCGGAACCGTCGTACCCGCGGCGCCCCGCCCATCGCATGAACGCCGACCGCCCCATTCCCAACGTCCTCTCCATCGCCGGTGTCGACCCTTCGGGTGGCGCCGGTATCCTCGCCGACGTGAAAGCCATTTCCGCGAACGGCGCGTACGCCTGCGCCGTGGTCGCGGCGCTGACCGCGCAGAACACCGTGGGCGTCGACGGCATCTTCCCGGTGCCGCCGGATTTCGTGCGCATGCAGATCGACACGCTGTTCAACGACGTTCGCGTCGACGCGGTGAAGATCGGCATGGTCGGGCAGGCGCCGGTGATCGTCGCGGTCGCCGAGCGCCTCGCGCAGTGGAAGCCCCCGCACGTCGTGCTCGATCCGGTGATGATCGCGAAGAGCGGTCACGGGCTGCTCGAGCGCGCTGCCGTCGGCGCGCTTGCCGAGTCGCTGCTGCCGCTCGCCACGATGATCACGCCCAACCTGCCCGAGGCCGGCGTGCTGCTGCAGATGCGGGCCCCGGACAACGCTAAAGAGATGATCCGCTGCGCCGAGCGCCTGCGCGAGAAGATGGCCCACGCGGGCGAGCGCTGGGTGTACCTGAAGGGCGGACACCTGCCCGGCGGCGCGGCGATCGACCTGCTGCACGACGGCGACCGGATGATCGAGCTCACGGCACCGCGCGTCGACACCAAGAACACGCACGGCACCGGCTGTACGCTCTCTGCGGCGCTGGCCGCGCTGATTCCGCAAGCGCCCGACGTCCCGACCGCCGCGCGACGCGCGAAGGACTATCTCACCAAGGCCATCGCCAACGCCGACCGGCTCGACGTCGGCAAGGGCCACGGGCCGGTGCACCACTTCCACGCCTGGTGGGGAAAGTAGGGTCAGACTCGACTTTTCCCTCCTCCCGGTCGACCACCGCGACCCGAAGCCCTGCCTCGCCACGGGACTCCGGCATCGCGCGAGCCCTGCGGGTTGTGACGTCGCGCCGATTGGCGTATCTTGCGCCGACGCTAGGGGTCCTGCCGACGCGGCCTGAACGGCTGTGGGGCGGGTGAGAGAAACCCTAAGAACCTGATCCGGGTAATGCCGGCGAAGGGAAGCGGCGCCCTCCACGGAGGGCCGAACGCTCCTCCGCCGCCAACCGGCGAGCCACCGAGGAGCCCCATGAACGCCAAGGACGAATTCTTCGCGCGCGACGCAGCGGTCGATGCCGCCGCCGTCGCGCCGCTGCCGCGCTCGCGCAAGGTCCACGTCGAGGGTTCGCGCCCGGACCTGCGCGTGCCGATGCGAGAGATCGAGCAGAGCGACACGCCCGCGTCGTTCGGGGCCGAGAGGAATCCCGCGATCGTCGTCTACGACACCTCCGGCCCGTACGGCGACCCTGCGGCGACGATCGACATCCGCAAGGGCCTGCCGCCGCTGCGCGAGCGCTGGATCGGGGAGCGCGACGACACCGTCGCCCTCGACGGCCCGACGTCGGCCTACGGCCGCGCGCGCCTCGACGACCCCACGCTCGCAGGGTTGCGGTTCGACCTCCATCGCAGGCCGCGCCGTGCGCAGCCGGGACGCACCGTCACGCAGATGCACTACGCGCGCCGCGGCATCGTCACGCCGGAAATGGAGTTCGTCGCGATTCGCGAAACCCTGCAGCGCGAGTCGATGCGGGCATCGCTCCCCGCAGCCGTCACGCGACAGCATCCCGGCCAGTCGTACGGCGCCGCGATCCCGCAGGAGATCACGCCGGAGTTCGTCCGCGACGAGATCGCGCGTGGCCGCGCGATCATTCCGGCGAACATCAATCACCCGGAGACCGAGCCGATGATCATCGGCCGCAACTTCCTGGTGAAGATCAACGCCAACATCGGCAACTCGGCCGTCACCTCGTCGATCGGCGATGAGGTCGAGAAGATGACGTGGGCGACGCGCTGGGGTGCCGACACGGTGATGGACCTCTCGACGGGCAGGAACATCCACGAGACCCGCGAGTGGATCGTGCGCAACTCGCCGGTGCCGATCGGCACGGTGCCGATCTACCAGGCGCTGGAGAAGGTCGACGGCCGCGCCGAGGAACTCACCTGGGAGATCTTTCGCGACACGCTGATCGAGCAGGCCGAGCAGGGCGTGGACTACTTCACGATCCACGCCGGCGTGCTGCTCCGCTATGTCCCGATGACCGCGCAGCGCCTGACCGGCATCGTCTCGCGCGGCGGCTCGATCATGGCCAAGTGGTGTCTCGCGCACCACCGCGAGAGCTTCCTCTACACGCGGTTCGAGGACATCTGCGAGATCATGAAGGCGTACGACGTCGCTTTCTCGCTCGGCGACGGGCTGCGGCCCGGCTCGATCCACGACGCCAACGACGAGCCGCAGATGGCGGAGCTCGCCACGCTCGGCGAGCTCACCGAGGTCGCGTGGAGGCACGACGTGCAGGTGATGATCGAGGGTCCCGGCCACGTGCCGATGCACATGATCAAGCACAACATGGACGAGCAGCTGCGGCTGTGCGGCGAGGCGCCGTTCTACACGCTGGGGCCGCTCACCACCGACATCGCGCCGGGCTACGACCACATCACCAGCGCGATCGGCGCGGCGATGATCGGCTGGTACGGCACCGCGATGCTCTGCTACGTGACGCCCAAGGAGCACCTGGGCTTGCCCAATAAGTCCGACGTCAAGGACGGCATCATCACCTACAAGCTCGCCGCGCATGCGGCGGACCTCGCCAAGGGCCACCCCGGCGCGCAACTCCGTGACAACGCGCTCTCGAAGGCGCGCTTCGAGTTCCGCTGGGAGGACCAGTTCAACCTCGGCCTCGACCCCGACAAGGCACGCGAGTTCCACGACGAGACGCTCCCGCAGTCGGGCGCGAAGCTCGCGCACTTCTGCTCGATGTGCGGCCCGCATTTCTGCTCGATGAAGATCACGCAGGACGTGCGCGACTACGCGGCGAAGCAGGGCGTGGCCGAGAGCGAGGCGCTGGCGAAGGGGATGGAGGCGAAGGCGGTCGAGTTCGTGACGAAAGGCGGCGAGCTCTACTCGAAAGCGTAGGGAGCCACTGCGCAACCCCCGCGGGCTGCGCTGCGGTTCCCTGGGGCCTGGCCGTCACTTGCCCTGCATCTGGGTGAGGTACTCCATCAGCGCGTTGATGCGCGTGCGCACGTAGGCCGTCTGGTTGTAGGGCAGGTCGGGGAAGAGCTCGGACGCCTTCTCGGTGTAGTCGTGGCCCCACACCGGCATGTCGCGCGGGCCGTGGCCCTTGCCCGCGCCCTCGATGATCTCGAAGGTCTTCTTGACCGGAAAGATCCCGCCGTTGCGCTGCGCCATCGTCGTGAGGTCGGGCATCGGGCTCTTCAACTCCTGGGCGTAGGGCCCGGTGCCCTTGCCGTCCTTGCCGTGGCAAACCGCGCACTTGGTGTCGAACTCCCGCTTGCCGAGGTCCGCCGGCTTGCCCTGCGCGAGCGCCATCCCGGCCAGCGAGCACATCGTCACGGCGACAGCCGTTGCCAGTGTTCCGCGGTACCGCATCGTCGACTCCCTGGAGATTGAATTCGGGCTTGCGACCCGCTGATCCGCTACAAGTAGCGATTCCGGCGCGCCGGCGCCTTGACACTCATCAACGGCGGCAGGGATCGACTCCGTCCACGCCGGAATCGTATGTGCCCTTCCCGCGGCAACTGCGGCCGGGACTTGCGGCGCCGGCGGTGCCACCGCCGGCGTCCACGCCGGAAGAGCCGGACCGGGCGCCTGCCGAACGGCAAGTTGCCGGATCGCAATGACGTCCGCCGGTGCGGCGCGGACCACGACGCGCGCATCCGGGACCGGGAACGCGAGGGGGTTGACCTGCGTCAGCGTGACGAATTCCGTGGAGGTTCAGGCTTCGACTCATGATCGGTGCCCCATCTCCCCCGGCGCTGGACGCCGGTGCGCTGGACCGCGCGCTCGCGAGCCACGGCGGGGAGCCGACCCTGCTGGTGCAGATCCTGCGCGCGGCACAGGAGGTCGACGGCTGGCTCCCGCCGGCGACGATCACCTACATCGCCGCCCGGCTCGGGCTGCCGCGCGCGCAGGTCGAAGGCGTCGCGGGCTACTACGCGTTCCTGCACCTCGCGCCCGTCGGGCGCTATCACGTGCTGTTCTCGGACAACGTGACTGACCGCATGGCCGGCAGCGAAGCGTTGCTCGACCGGCTCTGCCGCAACCTGTGGATCGAGCGCGGCAAGGTGTCCGAGGACGGGCTCGTCTCCGTGGCCACGACCTCCTGCACCGGCATGTGCGACCAGGGTCCCGGGCTCCTCGTCAACGGCATCGCCATCCCGCGCCTCGACGACGCGCGCGTGGACGCCATCGCCGACCTGATCCGCGACCGCGTGGCGCTCGCGGACTGGCCCGTCGAGCTGTTCGCGATCGCCGACAACGTCCACCGCAGCGATGTCCTGCTCGGCGCCAACGTGCGGCCCGGCGACGCGCTGCGCGCCGCGATCGCACGCGGGGAGCGCGATCCGGAGCTCGCCTCGAACGAGCGGTCGTGGCGGGAGCGGGTGCCGATGATCCCGCAGGGCCCCACCGAGACGCTCGAGGAGATCAAGCGCTCGAACCTGCGCGGACGAGGGGGCGCCGGCTTCACCACCGGCCTCAAGTGGGAGGCCTGCCGCACGTCGCTCGGCGCGCGTCGCTACGTCGTGTGCAACGCCGACGAGGGCGAGCCCGGCACGTTCAAGGACCGGGTGCTGCTTTCGAGCCACGCCGACCTCGTGGTCGAGGGCATGACCGTGTGCGCCTACGTGATCGGCGCCCGCCAGGGCTTCCTCTACCTGCGCGGCGAGTACGCGTACATGCTCCCGCACCTCCGCGCGGTGCTCGCGCGACGGCGTGCCGAGGGCCTGCTCGGCAAGACGATCGCCGGGCAGCCGGGCTTCGACTTCGACATCGCGATCCACGTCGGCGCGGGCGCCTACGTCTGCGGCGAGGAATCCGCGCTGATCGAGTCCCTCGAGGGCAAGCGCGGCATCCCGCGCAACCGCCCGCCGTATCCGGTGACGCACGGCTACCGCCAGCAGCCGACCGTCGTCAACAACGTCGAGACGTTCTGCGCGGCAGCGCTGATCGCCATCCACGGCGGCGTCTGGTACCGGGAGATCGGCACGACGCGCTCGGCCGGCACCAAGGTGCTGTCCGTGTCCGGCGACTGTGCCCGGCCCGGCATCTACGAGTACCCGTTCGGCGTCACGGTGCGCCAGGTGCTCGCGGACTGCGGCGCCGAGCGCACGCAGGCGGTCCAGGTGTCGGGGCCATCGGGCATCTGCGTCGGCGCCGCGGAATTCGACCGCCAGCTCGCCTTCGAGGACCTGCCCACGGCCGGGGCCTTCATAGTCTTCGACGAGTCGCGCGACATGTTCGAGGTGGCGCGCAACTTCGCCCATTTCTTCGCGCACGAGAGCTGCGGCTTCTGCACGCCCTGCCGCGTCGGCACGACGCTGCTCTGCAACGTGATGGACAAGCTCGCCGAGCAGAAGGGCTCGCTGCACGACCTCGCGCGGATCGAGCGGCTCGCCCGTCTGCTGCAGGCGTCGTCGCACTGCGGGCTCGGCCACACCGCCTGCAATCCGCTCGTCGACACGCTGAAGCGCTTCCGGCCCGCGTACGAGCGCAGGCTCCAGTCCACCGAGTTCGAGCCGGCGTTCGACCTGGACGGCGCGCTCGCGCGCGCCCGTGCGATGACCGGCCGCGACGACGCGGGCGCGCACATCGGCGCGGTCGACTGACCGGGGCCTGGTCACACGGCAGGAACACCCCGATGCACTCCACACCCGACCGCGACACGTTCATGCTCGACGGCACCGCCGTGCCGTTCACGCCCGGCGAGACCGTGATGCAGGCCGCGCTCACCGCCGGCCACTACATCCCGCACCTCTGCTACCACCGCGAGTTCAAGCCGCACGGCAGCTGCAAGGTGTGTACGGTGCGCGCGAACGGACAGACCGTCGCCTCGTGCACGCTGCCCGCGCAGGCGGGCCTCGTCATCGAGTGCGCGGCCCCCGATCTCGAGGAGAACCGACGCACGCTGGTGCAGATGCTGTTCGTCGAGGGCAACCACTTCTGCCCGTCGTGCGAGAAGAGCGGCAATTGCCTGCTGCAGGCCGTGGCGTACGACCTCGAGGTGCTTTCGACCGACCTCGACCACTTCTTCCCGAACCGGCCGATCGACGCCTCGCACCCTGGACTCCTGCTCGACCTCAACCGCTGCATCCTCTGCGAGCTTTGCGTGCGGGCCTCCGCCGAGGTCGACGGCAAGAGCGTGTTCGCGCTCTCCGGCCGCGGCATGAGCAAGCACCTGATCGTCAACGCCGAGTCGGGTCGGCTCGCCGACACCGACATCGCGGTCACCGACAAGGCGGTCGAAGTCTGCCCGGTCGGCGTGATCCTGAAGAAGCGCGTGGGCTTCGCAGTGCCGATCGGCAAGCGGCGCTACGACCTCGAGCCGGTGAGCGCGCAGGCGAAGGGCGACGCACCGCGCGCGGCGCCGGAAGGCGAAACGCGATGACGGTCGCCGCGCCCCGCAAGCTCAAGGTGGCGACGACCTCGCTCGCCGGCTGCTTCGGCTGCCACATGTCGTTCCTGGACATCGACGAGCGGCTGTTCGACCTGCTGCAGCACGTCGAATTCGATCGTACCCCCCTGACCGACATCAAGCACGTCGGGCCCTGCGACATCGGCCTCATCGAAGGCGGCATCTGCAACGCGGAGAACGTGCACGTGCTGCGTGAGTTCCGCCGCCACTGCAAGGTGCTCGTGGCGATGGGCGCCTGCGCGATCAACGGCGGATTGCCGGCGCAACGCAACCACCTCGACCTCGGCACGTGCATGCAGGAGGTCTACCTGACGGAACCCGGCCTTGCCAGAGGCTGCATGCCCAACGACCCCGAGCTGCCGCTGCCGCTCGACAAGGTGCACCCGCTGCACGAGGTGGTGAAGGTCGACTACTTCCTGCCCGGCTGCCCGCCGCCCGCCGACGCGATCTGGTCGTTCCTGGCCGACATCGTCGCCGGACGCGAGCCGCGCGTGCCGCGCGAGCTGATCCACTACGACTGACTGCGATGGCCATGCAAGTCGACCTCGAAACCGCGCCGACGCAGACCGGCATGCGCCGCGTCGCGATCGACCCCGTGTCCCGCGTCGAGGGCCACGGCAAGGTGACGATCCTGCTCGACGCGGACGACCGCGTACATCAGGTGCGCCTGCACATCGTCGAGTTCCGCGGCTTCGAGAAGTTCGTGCAGGGCCGGCCGTTCTGGGAACTGCCGGTGATGGTGCAGCGCCTGTGCGGCATCTGCCCGGTGAGCCACCACCTCGCCGCGGCCAAGGCGCTCGACATCATCGTCGGCGCGACGCGGCTCACGCCGACGGCCGAGAAGATCCGCCGCCTGATGCACTACGGGCAGATCCTGCAGTCGCACGCATTGCACTTCTTCCACCTGGCCTCGCCGGACCTGCTGTTCGGCTTCGACTCGCCGATGGAGAAGCGCAACATCGTGGGCGTGGCCGCCGAGTATCCGGACATCGCGCGGAAGGGCGTACTGCTGCGCAAGTACGGGCAGGAGGTGATCCGGGTGACGGCGGGCAAGCGCATCCACGGCACGGGCGCGATTCCGGGCGGCGTCAACAAGCGCGTCACCACCGAGGAACGCGACGTGCTGCTCGCCGACGCCTACAAGATGATCGGCTGGAGCCGCGAGGCGGTCGAGCTGGTGAAGCGCCTGCACTTCGCGAACGTCGGGCTGTACAACAGCTTCGGCGCGTTCCGCTCGAACATGCTGTCGCTGGTCGCCGCCGACGGCAGCCTCGACCTCTACCACGGCGACCTGCGCGCCCGGGACGATGCGGGGCGCGTGATCTTCGACCACGCGAGCTACGAGCACTACTGGGACCTGATCACCGAGGAGGTGAAGCCCTGGTCGTACATGAAGTTCCCGTACCTGCGCGCGCTCGGTCCCGAAGACGGGTGGTACAAGGTCGGGCCGCTCGCACGCGTGCAGAACTGCGACCAGATCCCGACACCCTTCGCCGACGCCGAGCGCCGCGAGTTCGTCGACTTCGGCGGCGGCCAGCCGATCCACGCGACGCTCGCCTACCACTGGGCGCGCATGATCGAGATGCTGTTCGCGGCCGAGGAGATCAAGGAGCTGCTCCACGACGACGACCTGCTCGGCGACGATCTGGTGGTGACGGGTGCGAGCCGACGCCGCGGCGTGGGCGTGATCGAGGCACCCCGCGGCACGCTGATCCACCACTACCGGCTCAACGCCAACGACCAGGTGATGCGCGCCAACCTGATCGTCTCGACCACGCACAACAACCAGGCGCTGAACCACGCGATCCGCCAGGTCGCGAAGCGCTACCTGGACGGGCGCACGCTGACCGAAGGGCTGCTGAACCACATCGAGGTGGCGATCCGCGCCTTCGACCCCTGCCTCTCCTGCGCGACGCACGCGCTGGGACAGATGCCGCTCGAGGTCGAGCTGGTCGATGCCGCCGGGGCGCGCGTCGACGCCCTGCGCCGCGACGGCGACGGCGGCATCGCGCGAAACCCGGAGTGATGCCGCCGACCCGGCTCGTCGTGCTCGCCTGGGGCAACGAGAGCCGCGGCGACGACGGCCTCGGGCCGGCGTTTCTGGCACGCGCCGAGGCGCTGCCCGATCCCGCTGGCGTGGCGTCGACCTTCGTCGCCGACTTCCAACTGCAGCCCGAGCACGCGGTCGACCTGGACGGCCGGGATCTCGTGCTGTTCGTCGATGCGAGCCGCACCGCCGAGCCGTCGTACGTGTTCCGCCGCGTCGAGCCGGCGCGGACCGCGACGTTCACCACCCACGGCGTTGCGCCGGGCGTGGTACTCGGCGCGTTCGAGGCGACGTTCGGCCGCGCGCCGCCCCCCGCCTTCGAGCTCGCGATCCGCGCCGAGCGCTTCGACCTCGGGGAGCCGCTCGGTGAGCGCGCGCGCATGTGTCTCGAGGAGGCGCTCGCGTTCTTCGCCGCCCTGCGCGGCAACGCCTCGGCCGTCGCCTGGCAGGGCATGGTCCGGGGGCCTTGATCCCGCGCAAGGGGGCGGGCGCGGCCCGCTCGCAGAATGACCCGGTGGCGCGGGCCGTCACGCTGGCGCCGGACACCAAGGAGGGAGATTCCATGCGTACCGCAGCGGCACTGCTGCTCGCAGGCTTCGCCGGCACCGCGCTCGCGGCGCCGAGCTGGCAGGCGATCGGCGAGAACGCGAATGGCAACAAGGTCTTCGTCGACACGGCGAGCGTGAAGAGCGCCAAGGGCGTCACCACGGTCGGCTACCGGACCGAGATGAAGAGCGCGCTCGAATCACCCGGCGGCGGCATCACCAGCATGCGCTCGACCATGCAGGTCAACTGCAAGGACATGACCGCGGCGGGCATCGAGGTCGTGCTGTTCGAGGACGAGGCCAAGGGCAAGATCTTCTCGCGCAACAAGGCGCAGAAGGTCGAGTTCCTCAAGGAGCCGGTCGGCAGCTCGGCGGACATGGTGGTCAGGCACGTCTGCAAGAAGTAGACGGACGCGGGCCCGTTGTACGGCTATTTCGACCACGACGCCGACGTCGGTGTATTCGGCCGCGGCGCCACGATCGAGCAGGCGTTCGAGAATGCCGCGCGCGCGACGTTCGCGCTGATGTGGGAGCCTCGGGACGTCGCGATGCAGGAGGAGGTCGAGGTCCGATTCGAGGAAGCCGACGTCGAGCTGGCACTCGTCACCTGGATGAACGCGCTCCTCGGCCAGGCCGCGGCGCGGCGTCTCGCGCTCGCCGACTTCGCGCTCGAACGCGACGGCGACCGGTGGCGGGGCCGCGCGTGGGGTGAGCCCTGGCGCGACGACCTGCCGCGCGGCACCGGCGTCAAGGGCGCGACGCTCACCGCGCTGTCGGTGCGCCCGGTCGACGGCGGCTTCGACGCGCGCTGCGTCGTCGACGTCTGAAGGAGTCCGCGATGGACCTCGCCCGCCTCCGCGCCCGCGACGCATGGTCCTGGGAACTGCCGCGCCGCGGCGCCGAGCGGCGGCACGACGTCGTGCTCTACGGCTCGCGCGAGCTCCTGGCATCGATGGACGACAAGGTGCTGGAGCAGATCGGCAACGTCGCGCGCCTGCCCGGACTGGTCGGCGCGGCCATGACGATGCCCGACGCGCACTGGGGCTACGGCTTCCCGATCGGCGGCGTGGCCGCGTTCGACCCGGAGGCGGGCGGCATCGTTTCCGCCGGCGGTGTCGGGTTCGACATCTCCTGCGGCATCCGCTGCATGCGCACCGGGCTCACGCTCGACGCGATCGCATCGAAGCTGCCGAAGCTCGCCGACGCACTCTACCGGGACATCCCCGCGGGCGTCGGCGAGGAAGGCTCGCTCAGGCTCACCGTGCCCGAGCTCGACGACGTGCTCGCGGGCGGCGCGCGCTGGGCCGTCGCCCACGGCTACGGGAACGCCGCGGACCTCGACTACATCGAGGAGCACGGCCGGGCCGAGCACGCGGTACCGGCGATCGTCTCGCCGCTCGCCAAACAGCGCCAGCTGGGCGAGATGGGGACGCTGGGGTCCGGCAACCACTACCTCGAGGTGCAGTGGGTCGAGCGCATCGAGGACGCGGAAGCCGCACGCGCGTTCGGGCTCTTCGAGGGCCAGATCCTGGTGTCGATCCACTGCGGCTCGCGCGGGCTCGGCCACCAGATCGGCACCGAGTTCCTGCTTTCGCTCGCGAAGGGCGCCGCACGGCTCGGCATCGCGCTACCCGACCGCGAGCTTGCCTGCGCGCCGATCCGTTCGCCCGAGGGCCAGCAATACCTCGGCGCGATGAACGCCGCGATCAACTGTGCACTTGCCAACCGGCAGATCCTCGCGCACCTGACGCGCGCCACGTTTGCGCGGCACTTCGCCGGCGGCGCAATGGAGACGCTGTTCGACGTCTCGCACAACACGTGCAAGGCCGAGCGGCACGTCGTCGACGGCAAGGCGCGCCTCCTCTACGTCCACCGCAAGGGCGCGACGCGCGCGTTCGGCCCGGGGCATCCCGCGCTTCCCGAGCGCTACCGCGACGTCGGGCAGCCGGTGATCGTCGGCGGCAGCATGGGCACCGCCTCGTGGATCCTCGCCGGAACGTCCGAGAGCGAAGCGCAGGCGTGGAGCTCGGCGTCGCATGGCGCGGGCCGGGCCATGAGCCGCGCGCAGGCGCTGAAGCGCTGGCAGGGTCGCGAGCTGATCCGCGAGCTGGAAGGCAACGGCATCCTGATCCGCACGCGATCGATGCGTGGCGCCGCCGAGGAGGCGCCCGGCGCGTACAAGGACGTCGACCGGGTTGCCGAAGCGACCGAGCGCGCCGGCCTCGCGCGCCGTGTCGCGCGCCTGCGGCCGAAAATCTGCATCAAGGGCTGAGCCCGGCGCGCGAGGCGGAGCCGAGCGCAGGCCCGAAGGGCGCGTCGCCGGGCGAGGCCCTCGGGCCGACAGGTAGCGGCCACCTCGCGGCACCACAGGACACGGAGGCCCGGATGAGGCTGTTGCGCACGCGTTGACCGCGGTCAACACCGTGATTCGCAGTCGCAGTACGGTGTGACGGTCGCCAAGAGATCGCTCCCGGTGTGGGAGCGCACGCGCGACAAGGCAACGAGTCCGCATGTACTTTCGCGACCGCACCGACGCGGCGCAGCGGCTTGCGGCAGCACTCGACGCCACCTACCGGGGCCGCCATCCGCTGGTGCTGGCGATTCCTCGTGGCGCCGTGCCCATGGGCCGTGTGATCGCCGACGCGCTCGGGGGCGACCTCGACGTCGCGCTCGTGCGCAAGCTGCGCGCCCCGGGCCAGCCGGAGTTCGCGGTCGGCGCGATCGACGAGACCGGCTGGGCCTACATCGCCGACTACGCGGCAAGTGCCGGCGCCGACGCCGGCTACCTCGCGCGCGAGAAGGCGGCACAGCTCGCCGTGCTCGCGGAGCGGCGCGCGAGCTACACGCCGGCACGACCGCCGCTCGACCCCACGGGCCGTACCGTGATCGTCGTCGACGACGGCCTCGCGACGGGCGCGACGATGATCGCCGCGCTGCACGCCGTGCGTGCGAAGCGCCCGGCGAAGCTCGTCTGCGCGGTCCCTGTGGGTGCACCGGACAGCGTGCGCAAGGTCGCACCCTATGCCGACGAGGTGGTCTGCCTCGCCACCCCCCCCGACTTCTACGCGGTCGGGCAATTCTATGGGTCGTTCCCCCAGGTCGACGACGACGAGGTGAGGGCGATCCTCCGCCGTGCCACGCCGGCGGCCGCGGGCGACGGCGAGGCCTGACGATGCCGGCCGTGCAGGCGGCAGTGTCGATCACCGCCGGGGACGTCGCGCTCGACGGCGCGCTGGTCGTGCCCGAAGGCGCGCTCGGCATCGTGCTGTTCGCGCACGGCAGCGGGTCGAGCCGCAAGAGCCCGCGCAACACTTTCGTGGCACGGGCGCTCCGCGCAGCCGGACTCGGCACGCTGCTCTTCGACCTGCTGACGCCCGGCGAGGACACCGACTACCAGCGGCGCTTCGAGATCGAGCTCTTGTCGCGCCGGCTCGCCGACGGCATGCGCTTCGTGCGTGACGACCCGCGCACGCGCGACCTCGCGGTGGGACTGTTCGGTGCCAGCACCGGCGCCGCGGCGGCGCTGCAGGTCGCCGCGCGCTTCCCGGCCCACGTCGTGGCCGTGGTGTCGCGCGGCGGGCGCCCGGACCTCGCGGGCCCGGCCGCGCTGCGCCGCGTCGAGGCGCCGACGCTGCTCGTCGTCGGTGGGCACGACTACGGCGTCATCGAGCTGAACGAGGCCGCGCTCGCCGAGCTGCGCTGCGAAAAGGAGCTTGCGGTCGTTCCCGGCGCGACCCATCTCTTCGAGGAGCCGGGCACGCTCGAGGAGGTCGCCCGGCTCGCGGCGGCGTGGTTCGTCCGCCACCTCGCCCCGGCCGCGTGATGCCGTCGCTCGGCTGACGCCTCGCGCGCTTCGCTCAGTCGCGGCCGGTGACGGAGAGCGCGTAGCCGCCCGATTTCTCGTCGCGCTCCAGGGACAGCAGACCGCGGGTCTGCGCCTCCTCGAGCAGTGCGTTGAACGAGCGAAAGCCGTAGTACGACTCGTTGAAGCCGGGCTTCACGCGCTTGATCGCCTGCTTGACCATCGAGCCCCAGACCTTGTCGTCGCCGCCGCGCTCCTCGGCGAGCGCCTCGACCGTGCCGACGATGAGCTCGAGCGCCTCCTGGATCTTCTCGCCCTCGACGCGCGCCGGTGCGCTTTCGGCCGGCTCGGTCGTCGCGATCCCGGTCGCCGCTTCCTCGCCCGTCTCGGTGGTGGATTTCTTCGACGCGCGTCTGCGTCTCGTTGCCGGAGCGGGCTCCGCGGTTGCCTTCTTCGACGTGCGCTTGCGGGACTTCGTCTGCGACGCCGCCTCCTCGGCAGGCTCCGCCACGGGCGGCGCCTCGGCGGGTGCCTCAGTGGGAACCACTACGGCGGGCTTCGCGGCCGCCCTCGTGGTTCCCTTCGCCACGCGCTTGGCGACACGCTTCTTCTCCTCGCGCACCAGATCGTCGTAGTAGATGAACTCGTCGCAGTTGGCGATGAGGAGGTCCGACGTGGAGTTCTTCACGCCGACGCCGATCACCAGCTTCGCATTCTCGCGCAGCTTCGAGACCAGCGGCGAGAAGTCGGAGTCGCCGCTGATGATGACGAACGTATCGACGTGCGCCTTCGTGTAGCAGAGGTCGAGGGCGTCGACGACCATGCGGATGTCGGCGGAATTCTTGCCCGACTGGCGTACATGCGGGATCTCGATCAGCTCGAAGTTCGCCTCGTGCATGGGCGCCTTGAACGCCTTGTAGCGGTCCCAGTCGCAGTACGCCTTCTTGACCACGATGCTGCCCTTGAGCAGCAGCTTCTCGAGCACGCGCTTGATGTCGAACTTCTCGTAGCGCGCGTCGCGCACACCGAGCGCGATATTCTCGAAGTCGCAGAACAGCGCCATGCTCGTGACTTCCTGGCTCGCCATCTCGTGCCGCTCCCTTGCCGCGCCCGTGGCGCACCGGTTCGTACGATAGCAGCATCCGATCGCCGTCGATGCGGCGTGCTTTCCTCCGGCGCCCCGCAGGGCCGCGCTACACTGCGCGGCAACCGCCACGATCGCACCCCATGAGCCTTCCCGCCCTGTCGCTGCTCGAGACCCGCGTGCTCGGCGTGCTCGTCGAGAAGCGGCACACCGTGCCGGACACCTATCCGCTGACGCTCAACGCGCTCGTGTCGGGCTGCAATCAAAAGACGAGCCGCGACCCGGTGATCGAGGCCACCGAGGCCGAGGTGCAGGCGGCGGTCGACCACCTGCGCCAGCTCGCGTTCGTCGTCGAGTCCTCGGGCGGGCGCGTGATGCGCTACGCCGAGAACACCCAGCGCGTGCTGGGCATTCCGTCCGAGTCGGTGGCGCTGGTCGCGACACTGTTTCTGCGAGGGCCCCAGACACCGGCGGAGATCCGCCAGAACTGCGAGCGCCTGCACCGCTTCGCCGACGTCTCCTCGGTCGAGGCCTACCTCGCCGAGCTGGCGGCGCGCAGTACGGGTCCGATGGTGGTGGAGCTGCCGCGCGCGCCCGGCGCGCGCGAGAACCGGTGGGCGCATCTCCTCTCCGGCCCGCCCGAGATGCCCGCCGTCAACGCACCGGCCGTCGTGTCCGCGGGCGACGCGGTCGCCGTCGGCGAGATCGCGGCGCTCAAGCGCAACGTCGACGATCTCGCCCGCGAGCTCGCCGAGGTCAAGTCCGCGCTCGCGCGCGTGATGGACGAGTTGGGCATCGAGCGTTAGAGGCGTGGGTAGGCCGCGCGGCGCGATGCGGGGAAGCGGTCCGGGTTTCGTGTCCGTTCCCGAAACCTGGACCGCTTCCCCGCGTCGCGCCGATCCGTGGTCACCGACACTGGCCCGCACGCGGCCCGGCGGGGGTCTCCATTTCGAGAACGGACACGAAACGGCGCCCCCCGCCGGGCCGCGCGCCGGGCCGCGCGCGTGCGCCAATGGGCGCTGCGGGGTATGCTGCGCGCGGAAGTGACGCCGCCGGGCGACGGTGCCCGCAGGCGATCCGAATACGCGACGAGGAGTGCGACATGGGATTGCTCGACGGATTGCTGGGCCAGGTGCTCGGCGGCATAGCCCAACAACGCGGTGGTGGCGGCGGCGGCGGCGGTCTCGACGACCTGCTGAACCAGATCGGCGGCAACGCGCGTGGTGCGCCGGGCGGCGGTGGCCTGGGCGACCTGCTGAACCAGATGGGGGGCGGCGGAGCGCGCGGCGCGCCGGGTGGCGGTGGCCTCGGCGACCTGCTGAACCAGATGGGTGGCGGCGGCATGCCGGCGAACCAGGCCGGCGCCGGTGGCGGCATGGGTGGTGCGGTCCTCGGCGGCCTGCTGATGATCGCCCTACAGATGCTGCAACGCAACGGCGGCCTCGGCAACGTGCTCGGGCGACTGCAGGAGCAGGGTTACGGTCGCGAGGCGGATTCCTGGGTGAGCACTGGCGACAACGCCCCGGTATCGGCCGACGTGATCGAACAGATCTTCGGGCGGGACGCGATCGGGCAGGCGGCGCAGGAAATGGGCCTGTCGCCGGAACAGGCGTCGGGCGGCCTCGCGCAGATCTTCCCCGAA
>Ga0105106_10001132_pt1 | contig 19137 bp, 18 predicted proteins | sample PPLLaktember2015_5_FD_79109 | JGI IMG/M metagenome (GOLD analysis project Ga0105106, IMG submission 79109) | Freshwater sediment microbial communities from Prairie Pothole Lake near Jamestown, North Dakota, USA - PPLs Lake P8 Core (1) Depth... | ecosystem: Environmental > Aquatic > Freshwater >...
CGTCAGTCGGAGGCGGCGCCTGGGCTCGACGCTTACGACCCGGTCTGTATCGACATTCGTCATTTCTCCGCCCCTCTCGGTTGCGTTCTCGAGGCGGTCGAGGTCGATGGGGTCGATCGGTTCGAGCAAGTCGAGTGATGGCACGGGATTGGCCTTGCCCAACAAGGCAACGACCTGATCATCGGTGATCACGACTCACCTCCTTTCCAGGCAGCGGGGGGTTGGCGATCACCTGTCAGCTTGCGGTATTCGGAGCCGAGGTTGCGACGGGCGCGGTAGGCACGCTGCCTGGCCGCCCCTTCCTCGATCTCGAGCGCGAGCGCCACGTCGGGGTAGGAGAGCTCCTCCCAGACGGTGAGCTTGAGAATCTCCTGGTCGATCGGCCTCAGGCGAGCCACCGCCGCCAGCACCAAGCGGTACTCCTCGTGCTTCACGACGATTGCATCGGGCGGGACGGCGTCGACTCCGGTGAGCCCGGCGAGGCGCTCGATCAGCCGCCGGCCACGAGTGCGATGACGCCATTGGTGGGAGAGGACGCGATAGGCAACTCCGTACAGCCAGGGCAGGACGGCATCACCCTCCGGCAGCTGATCGAATCTCCTCCAGGCGATGAGGAAGGTCTCGGCGACCGCGTCGGCCACCTGAGAGCGGTGGGTGCGCCGGGCACAGTAAGCCTGGACGGGCCTGCCGTAGCGGCGGTAGATCTCGACGAATCTCTCTTCGTCGTCTGCCGGCGCCGACCGATCTCGGGTGCTTGCCGTCATCACAGACCCATGTGCCCCGGTATTCGAGATTGTCACCAGATTCCGGGTGACCAACCGCCTCGATCGGGCACTTGACTCTTGAGCAACGAGGGGTTGCTGGTGGGTCCCACCCGACTCGCGAGGGGTGGGACCCCACCACCGTATCGGAGCGTTATCGTCGACGCCATGCGATTCGGGCTTTCCTTCCCCAACTTCGGCCCGTACTCGGAGCCGGAGACCGTTATCTCCCTGGCGGTGGCTGCCGAGGAGGCCGGATGGGACGGGTTCTTTGTCTGGGACCACATCGTCGTGGCCGATGGGATGCCCGTCGCCGATCCCTGGGTGCTCCTCGGTGCAGTGGGCCAAGCAACGACGAGAATCCGGCTCGGCCCGATGGTGATCGCCCTTCCCCGGCACCGGCCCTGGGTGGTGGCCCGCCAGGCGGTGACACTGGACCGTCTCACCGGAGGTCGCGTCATCCTCGGTGTCGGGCTCGGCTTCCCACCCGACCCGGAGTTCGCCACTTTCGGGGACCCGACCGATGCCCGGGTGCGGGCCGACCGGCTCGACGAAGGGCTCGACATCATCACCGGGGTGTGGGGGGATGAGCCCTTCGCCTTCGAGGGGGAGCACTACACGGTGCGTCGCAACCGATTCGAGCCGCGGCCGGTCCAGGAACCACGAATTCCTATCTGGGTCGCCGCCATGCTGCCCAATCTCCGCCCATTGCGGCGCGCTGCCCGTTACGACGGCGTCTACCCGATAAGGGCGGACATGAGAGACATGACGTTGGATGACATCGCGTTGGCTGTGTCCTACGTCGGGAAGCACAGAATCGGGAGCGACCCGTTCGACATCATCGTGTTCGGGGGGCAAAACGGTGACGTGCAAGAGCTGGAGAGGGCCGGTGCCACCTGGTTCATGACCGGCCCCAGCGAGGGAGGAGAACCGGTCGCCCGGACCCTGGAATGGATCGCAGGCGGCCCGCCGGTCTGAGCCCTAGGAGGTGGGCAAGGGCAGCGCGGCGTTGAATGCGTCGATGACTTCCTGGGCGGCCGGGTCGTCGCGCACCAAATAAGAGACGCCGTCTTCCTCGTCGCCCACGACAGGGAGCGTCACCGAGTCGGTCGCCTCAGCGGAACGCATCCCCCATCCGGTTCGGGCCAGTGTGAAGAGTGTCAGATCGGAGTCGGCGGTGAGATTGGATCCGACGGCACCTATCACCCAGGGGCTGCGAACCATCCCGGGGACCGACGACGCTTCGGCCATGATCTCGGTCAATACCTCGCGCTGTCGGGCTGCCCGGGCGATGTCCCCACCGCTCTGGGACACCCACTCGCCATCCCGATATTCCTCGAAGCTCCGGGACCGGGCATAGGCGAGGGCAGTGGCTCCGTCCACGACCTGTGTTCCTGCGTCGACTTGGAGCCCTGACTTGAGATCTCGTGCGGGATAGGGGAAGTCGAGCTCGATCCCGCCGAGCGCGTCGACGATGCCGGCGAACCCGGCGAACTCCACTTCCAGGTAGTGGTTGGCACGGATCCCGGTTGCCTGGGCCACGGTGTCGACCAGGAGGTCCGGCCCGCCGAAGGCGTAGGCGGCGTTGACCTTGTTGGTGCCCTCTCCGGGGATGTCCACCTTCAAATCTCGTGGGATGGAAAGTAGCTGACGGCGCCCTTCGGCCACCTGGGCGAGGATGATCACGTCGGCGCGCGCCCCGGCGAAGTCCCCGAAGTTCCCCTCGAGGTCATCGGGGAGATTCTCCCGGCTGTCGCTGCCCACGATCAGGTAGACGCCCTCTCCTTCGGCAAGGGAGGGCAGGTTGCCCGCGTCACCCATCTGGAAGTCGGCGATGAAGGTCAAGCCGAGAAGTGCTGCCGTCCCCAGGATCAGGAACATGAGGATGCCGATGACCCAGCGCTGGCCGCGGCTGAAGCGACGGCGGCGTTTGGCCGGCGGTGCGGTCGTGGAGGATTGCTGGTGGCTCATCGGTGGGGGTCGAGAGCACGGTAACCCCGGGGTGTCCCTTAGCCGGGTTCGTCGTGAGATGGCACCCTTCCAACCGCTCTCTCCGCTCCGTACCTTCATCACCATGTACGCAGCGGCCATCTCGGTGGCGCTCGTCGGGGGAGATGCACGACCGGTCCGGGTCGAGGCTCACGTCGGGCGCCAGCACGAGGCATTCAAGCTCTCCGGCCTCCCGGACACCGCAGTCCGGGAGGCCAAGGACCGTGTCAGGGCCGCGGTGGCCTCGGCCGGGATCCGTTTCCCCAATCGGACCGTGACGGTGAATCTAGCCCCGGCCGACCTACCCAAGAGCGGCACCGACTACGACCTGCCTATCGCCCTCGGCATCCTCGCGGCCAGCAGGGAGATGCCGGACCCGAGATCGGCGGTGGTCGTCGGTGAGCTGGCCCTCGACGGAGGGGTCATGGCCGGCTCCAACGCGCTCGGCGCCGGGGTCCTCAGCGCCCGAGGGCGGGTCCCCTGTCTGGTGGCGTCGGCGGCTGCGGGCGAGGCGGCCTCGATTCCGGGTGCCAGGGTGTACGGGGTGGGCAGCCTGGCCGAGGCGGTCGACCTCCTCCGCTCCGGGCTGGACAGATGTGACCCGGTCCAGCCCGGGTCGTGGGCGCCGACCGCGTCCGACGCCGACCTCTCCGACATCCGCGGGCAGGCAGTGGCCCGGCGTGCCCTGGAGGTGGCGGCGGCCGGGGGCCACCATTTGCTTCTCCATGGCACTCCCGGATCGGGCAAGACCATGCTCGCTCGCCGCATCGTGGGGATCCTTCCCAGGCTGGAGGTACCCGAAGCCGTTGAGGTGGCGATGCTCTGGGCAGCGGCGGGGCGGCGCCGGGGACTCGACCTCACTCCACCCTTCCGATCGCCCCACCACACGGCGTCGAAGGCAGCCCTTGTCGGGGGCGGCACCGGCAACCCGGTGCCTGGGGAGGTATCGCTTGCCCATCGGGGAATCCTCTTTCTCGACGAGTTGGCCGAGTTCCCACGCGGCCATCTGGACACCTTGCGCCAGCCGCTGGAGGAAGGTGTTGCGTCGGTGGCGCGGAGGGGGATGTCGGTCGACTTCCCGGCATCGTTTCAGCTGGTGGCAGCCACCAATCCTTGTCCCTGCGGCTATCTCGGCGACGGGCGCAAACCGTGCGCCTGCCGGCCGGCGATCAGCGGGAGGTACAGATCGCGGATCTCGGGCCCGCTGCTCGACCGCTTCGACCTGATCGTCCGTGTGGGGCGGGTCGAGTCGGGTGAGTACTCCGGGCCGCCAGGAGAGCCGAGTGCCGCGGTGTCGGTGCGAGTGGCGCAGGCCCGTGCCATCCAGGTCGGTCGGGGCCGGCTCAATCGTCATTTGGTGCTGGGCTCCGAGACCCGGGAGACGCCCGGGGCGGGCGATCTGGTGGCCCGGGCAGTGGGTAACTCACTGCTCACCGCGCGAGGCGGGGACCGGGTGCGGCGGGTAGCCCGCACCATCGCCGACCTGGCGAAGTCGATCGAGGTCGAGGAGTGGCACATGGCCGAGGCGATCGGGCTGCGTGGCGAGTGGCGGGATGGGTGAGCCTTTCCTGATCCGCCCCGAAGACGGCAGCTATCCCGCAGGCCTTCGCGATCTGGAGGCGCCACCACCCTTGTTCGTGATCGGCGAAACCAGCGCGTCGCCGGCAGTGGCCCTGGTGGGGACCAGGAGGTGCACCAGCTACGGGCTCGGGCTGGCGCTGGCCTTTGGTCGTGCCCTGGCCAACGCAGGGTGGATCACGGTGAGCGGGCTGGCCCGCGGCATCGACGCGGCTGCTCACCGAGGCTGTCTGGATGCAGGTGGCGAGGCAGTGGCGGTTCTCGGTTCCGGAGTCGACATCGTGTATCCGGCCGAGAATCGCGATCTGTACCAGCGGATCCTGCAGGGCCATGGCATGGTCATTTCGGAGTATCCGCCCGGGACCCGGCCCGATCGGTGGCGTTTCCCTGCGCGCAACAGACTCATCGCCGCCATCTCGTCGGCGGTGGTCGTGGTGGAGGCCGGAGAGAAAGGGGGTGCACTGATCACGGCACGACTGGGCGCCGAGGTCGGGCGACCGGTGCTCGCCGTGCCTGGGGACATCGACCGTCCCGCCTCCATCGGCTGCAACCGCCTGATCCGAGACGGAGCCATCCCGGTGTTGGGGCCGGAGGACTTGATCGCCGAGTTGGAGCTCATGCTGGGAGCCCCGCCCCGAGGGTCGGCCGGCGGGAACGGGATCATCCCGGCTTCTGGCGTCCTTATCGATGACCTGCCGGGGATCTGGCGCTGCACCCCGGCCGAGGCGCTGGCCAGGGTGGCCCGAATGGAAATCGCGGGCCAGGCCCGTCGTGATGGCGATCTCGTCCTGCCTGAGCCGGTCACACGCGTTCGAGGAAAGACCTGACTGCGTGATTGAGGGCTTCGGCCGCCTCGATGTTGGCCATGTGCCCCAACCTGGGCGGACGACCAGTGTCGAGTGCGGCATCATGCTGTGCATCTCCCGGCCCACCGAAAAGGGGGATCGTTGGTCCGCCTCCCCATAGAGCAGCAGGGCGGGCGCCTCGATGGTGGGTAGCACGTCTCTCAGATCGGCCGCTGCCATGGCGCGGAGCATGGTTACCACACCGGCCGGGTGGAGGCCGGACATGATCGACACAGGGAGTCCTCCACTGCCCCCGGAGCCGCGTTCTCGCTGAACAATGAAGGGATCCAGGTGCGGGCGAAATCCCTGGGGGATAGCGAAACCAGGTCACGCAGCGCGCCTTCCAGACGTTGTTCGACGACCTCCCGTTCCAATGAGCCGCTCCACCCGGCGTATACGCCGGCGAGCACCAAGGACCTGGGGATGTCCGGCCGTCGACGTAGAGCGCGAGCGCCAGCGTCGATCCCCAGGAGAGACCGTGAACGTGTGGCCGATTCAGATCGAGAGCGTCGATGAAATCGGCCAGCCGGTCTGCGTAGGGTTCCCGACCGAGATCTCAGACTCGATCGGATGGGATCGTGCAGTGCCCATCGGGCTACCTCGGGGCGTTGACGCGTCAAACTAAGCCCTGCCCAATAGCATCACCCCCGTGAATCTTCCCGAGATGCCGGCATGGGCGGCACCTGCCGTTGCCGACTACCTGACCAGGATGCGTGATCAGCGTGAGCTGTCTCCGCACACCCTCGACGCCTACCGGCGTGACCTCGGGCAGTTCTTCGCCTATTGCGACCAGAACGGGACACGATCGGTCGGTGGGGTCGATCGTCAGAACGCGCGTCGCTATCTGGCGTTTCTCTCCGCCTATGGCTACTCGAAGCGATCGATGACGAGGAAGTCTTCGGCTGTTCGGTCCTTCTACAACGATGCCGGCCGAAGGGGGTCGGCGGTCACCAACCCGTTCGAAGGTGTCTCCAGGCCGCGGCTCGACAAGCCACTCCCTCATGCCCTTCCAACCAGGACGGTCATCCATGCCATCGAGGCGATCGACCCGGGCACACCGGAAGGCCTGCGCGACAAGGCGCTGGTCGACGTCCTCTACTCGACGGGTCTTCGCATCTCGGAGCTCTCCTCCCTGACGGTCGACGATGTGGGTGGGGAGATGGTCACGGTCGTGGGGAAAGGCCGAAAGACACGGCGGGTCCCGATCGGGCGACCGGCCCAGGAGTCTGTTCGCCGCTATCTCTCCGATGGCCGTCCCAGTCTGGCCGGGGTCGACGCCGGGAACGCATTGTGGGTTGGAGTCAGGGGCGGTCGGCTCGACACCAGGGGCATCCGGAGAGTTGTCAAGAATCGGGTGGCCACCTTCCCCCATGCCCTCCGCCACAGCTTCGCCACCCATCTCCTCGAGGGGGGCGCCGACCTCAGGACGGTGCAGGATCTTCTCGGGCATGCCGATCTCGCCACTACCCAGATCTACACTGCCGTGACTCGCCAGCATTTGAGAGGGACTTATGACCGAAGCCACCCGAGGGCCTGAGGCCAATCAGGTCGATGCCCTATGGGAGCGATTCAAGGCTTCGGCCGATGCCGATGCGCGTGAGCGCCTGATCCTCCACTACTCGCCCCTGGTCAAGTACGTGGCCGGGCGGGTCGGCGCCGGGTTGCCGCGCTCGGTGGATCAGAACGATCTTGCCAGCTACGGCCTGTTCGGCCTGATCGACGCCATAGACAAGTTCGAGCTGGAGCGTGGCTTCAAGTTCGAGACCTACGCCATCAACCGGATCAAGGGAGCGATCCTCGACGAGTTGCGCGCTCTCGACTGGGTACCGCGCTCGGTTCGGTCCCGGGCAAGGCAGATCGAGTCGGCCATCGCCGAGTTGGAGCACTCCCTGCAACGGGCGCCGACCGACCAGGAGCTGGCCGACAGCCTCGAGATGCCGGTCGATGACCTCCAGAGCGCCCTGGCCGAGATAGGCCGGTCCGGGATCGCCGCTCTGGACGAGTTCGTGGGATCCGACTCATCGACGTCGGTCGGAGACATGCTGGCCGACCCCACGGGCGTGTCGCCGGAGACTGCTTTCCAGGCGGAGGAGACCCGTCATGGCTTGGTTGATGCCATCAACCGTCTCCCGCAGCGGGAGCGTCTCGTCGTGACCCTCTACTACTACGAGGGGATGACCCTTGCCGAGATCGGTGATGTGTTGGGCGTGACGGAGTCCCGGGTCTGCCAGATCCACGCCAAGACGATGATGTCGCTGCGCAACCGGCTCGGCGAGCCTTCCTGGGGCTGAGCCTTTGGGCTCTCCCGAGCGCCACCACTACCGGATCGAGCTCTCGGGCCGGGTCGCCCGCTACTTCGCCGACCCACCCTTCCTGATTCGGCATCCGGTTCGCTCCGATCGAGACCGTCTTGCTGAGTTGATGCTCGACGCCTACCTCGGGACCATTGATTACGACGGGGAGGGAATCGACGAAGCCGAAGCCGAGGTCGACGACTACCTGGGAGGGACCCCGATGCTCGACTCCTCCTGGGTGATCGAGGACGGCGATCTCCTCCTTGCGGCGATCTTGGTTTCGCAGTGGGACGAAGGCCCCTTGGTCGCCTACGTCATGACCCGGGCGGCCGCCAAAGGGCATGGGGTCGCCGCATCCCTGATCGAGAAGGTCATCGGTGACCTGCAGAGGCAGGGATGGATGACCTTGGATGCCTACATCACATCGGGGAACACAGCCTCGGAGCGGCTCTTCGCCAGGGCCGGGGCGGAACGGGTCGACTGACGGATTACCCAACGCCGCACACCATCCGTACAATCGGGGGCATCACGCACGCTTGCTAATCCTCACTGGTCGGGCGCGTCCCGAGAGAGGACACCTGGGATTCGGGTGGGCACTGCCGGCAGGCGGAGGAAAGAACCAGAAAGGAGCGGTTGTGGCTGCAGTCACAATGAAGCAACTCCTGGAAGCCGGTGTCCATTTCGGGCACCAGACCAGGCGTTGGAATCCGAAGATGCGCCCCTACATCTATGGAGAGCGCAACGGGATCCACATCATCGATCTTCGCCAGACGGTGGACCAGGTAGAGGAAGCGGCCAAGTACATCCGTGACCTCACCGCCGGAGGCGGCACGGTGCTCTTCGTGGGCACCAAGAAGCAGGCACAGTCGGCCGTCGCCGAGAACGCCACCAGGGCTGGGATGCCGTATGTCAACTACCGGTGGCTGGGTGGGATGCTCACCAACTTCGCCACGATCCAGAAGCGGATCTTCTACATGCGCGAGCTTCGCCGACTCGAAGCCAGCGGGGAGATCAACGCGTTGCCCAAGAAGGAGCGTCTCAAGCTCCGTCGGGAACTGTCCAAGCTGGAGCAGAACCTCGGGGGCGTGGTCGACCTGCAGCGGACGCCTGACGCGGTGTTCATCGTCGACGTCAACACGGAGGCGACCGCGGTCACAGAGGCATCGCGTCTCGGGCTCACAGTCATCGCACTCGTCGACTCGAACAGCGACCCTGATCTGATCGACTTCGTGATCGCCGGCAACGACGACGCGATTCGTGCGGCCGACCTCATCTCCGGGGCAATCGCCGACGCTGCACTGGAGGGACGCAATCTGGCTACCAACAAAGCTGCCAAGGGCGACACTCCGGAAGACGCAGTGGATGTCGAGCCCGAGCCGGCAGTCGAGATGGCGGTCGAGGACTTCGTCCCCGAAGTGCCCCAGGGAGAGACTCCCATTGGCTGAGATCACCGCCAAGGACATCCAGAAGCTCCGTCAGGATGCCGGTGTCGGGATGATGGACGCCAAGACGGCCCTGACCGACGCCGATGGCGACCTGGACAAGGCCTTCGAGCTCCTGCGGGAGCGGGGCCAGGCACAGATGGCGAAACGAGCTGACCGCGAGGCCAACCAGGGAAGCATCGGCTCCTACATCCACGTCCAAAACGACCGGCCAGTGATGGGAGTCCTCGTCGAGCTGGTGTGCGAGACCGACTTCGTCGCCAAGAGCGACGAGTTCAAGCAGGTCGCCGACGACATTGCCATGCATGCCAGCTGGGGCCGACCGTCGTGGGTGACGAGGGACCAGGTCGATCAGGACGTGCTCGCCAAGGAGCGCGAGCTCATCGCCCGTCAGGCGGCCGCCGAGAGCAAGCCGGAGAACGTGATCGAGAAGATCGTCGAGGGAAAGATCGAGTCCTTCTATGCCGAGAATGTGCTCTACGACCAGAAATTCGTGAATGCGGAGAGATTCGATGGCACTGTGGGCGACATGGTGGGCCAACTGGCATCGAAGATGGGTGAGAACATCTCCGTGCGCAAGGTGGCCCGCGTCGCCGTGGGCGAGTAGGAGGCAAGGTGTCCGAACCACCGGTGAGAAGGGTGGTGCTCAAGCTGTCTGGAGAGGCCTTTGCCGATCCCGACGTGGGCTATGGCATCGACCCCCAGACCGTTGTACGGGTCGCCGAGGAGATCGCCGAGGCGCAATCGACTGGTGTGCAGGTGGCGGTGGTCGTCGGTGGTGGAAACATCTTCCGCGGGGTATCCCAGGCGGCAAGGGGCATGGACCCTGCGTCAGCGGACTACATGGGAATGCTCGCGACGGTGATCAACGCGCTGGCGCTGCGCGATGCGCTGGAGAAGGCAGGTGTCGCCACACGGGTGCAGAGCGCGATCACGATGCAGGAGCTGGCCGAGCCCTACATCCGGTTGCGCGCCATCCGCCATCTCGAGAAAGGGCGCGTTGTGATCTTCGCCGCAGGGACGGGGAACCCCTTCTTCACCACCGACACGACGGCCGCCCTACGCGCGGTCGAGGTCGGGGCAGACGCACTCCTCAAGGCGAGCAAGGTCGATGGGATCTACGACTCCGATCCGAAGACCAACTCCGATGCCACCCGGATCGAGGAGCTGTCCTACATGGACTTCATCGCGGCCGAACTCAGGGTCATGGACACGACCGCCGTTACGATGTGCAAAGAGCACGGGGTGCCGATTGTCGTGTTCGACATGATCACTCCTGGCAACATCGTCAAAGCGGTGAGCGGGGAGAAGATCGGCACCGTGATTCACTGACGAGGAGTGAAGAGTGATCAGCGACCTCCTGAGCGAGGCCGAGCACAAGATGGAGCAGGCCACCGAGCACGTGGCCTCGGAGTTCATGACGATTCGCACCGGCCGGGCCAACCCCCAGCTCCTGCATCGAATCACGGTGGAGTACTACGGATCGCCGACACCATTGCTGCAACTCGCCTCGATATCGGTCCCCGAGCCGCGCATGCTGGTGGTGCAGCCTTTCGACAAGACGACGGTGAGCGGGATCGAGAAGGCCCTGCAGGCATCGGACCTCGGCCTGAACCCTTCCAACGACGGTCATGTCATCCGCATCGCCTTCCCCCCACTGACCGAGGAGCGAAGGAAGGACCTGATCAAGCTGGTGAGGAACATGGCGGAGGAAGGACGCGTCGCAGTGCGCAACATCCGCCGCCACTCCAAGGCCGACATGGAGTCGCTTCATGGCGAGATCTCCGACGATGACATCCGCCGGGGTGAGGAGGAGCTCCAGAAGCTGACAGACCATTACGTCGACAAGATCGATCGTCAGCTCGCCCACAAAGAGGAAGAGCTTCTGGAGGTCTGATCTTGGACGACAAGTCACCGGACAAGGAGAAGAGATTCGGGCGTCCCTGGGAATCTGAAGAGGATCGGGACGAGGCCGAGGTGTTCACCCTTCCTGCGCTCCCCGACTCCGAAGAACCTGTCGGGGCCGAGGCTGGGGAGACGAAGGAGGTCGACCATCTCGCCGACTGGGAGGCGAGCTTCAGCCCGAGCAGCCTCGATGATTACTCGTCCGACGAATACACGGGTTCGACCACTCAGGAGTACCAGGGTCTGGCCGAGGAGGTCAGCCGTGCCGCCGGGGAGGAGTGGGAGCTGCAGGCGGTCGCAGCGACCGTCCCCGGTGTGGACAGCGGTCTGGTTGGCTTCGAGGACGTGACCGGGGCGCTGGCCGACCGGGAGGAGGACTACGAGGCCAGCGAACAGGCCCTCACCAGTGACCTCGCCATGCGGGTCGGCTCGGCCGTGGTCATCTTCGGGATGTTCCTCGGCAGCCTGCTTCTCGGGGGCTGGTGGTTCACTGGATTCGTCATCCTCGTGATGGTGGTGGGGGCGGGTGAGTTCTATGCGACCGTCCGATCCGAGGAGTACAGGCCGTTGGCCCTCTTCGGGTTGCTGGGAGTGGTCTTCATGGGGGTTGGGGCGTATCTCACCGGCGCGGTTGCCCTGGCCGGGTGGGCCGCAGCCTTCGCCGTCGCGACGATCCTGTTCCTGGCCCTCTCTCCCCGCCGGCAGCCACTCGAGGATGCGTCGGTGACGATCGGGGGGATGGCCTGGGTGGGTTTGCTCTCGTTCGCCATCCTCGTGGCAGCCGGGCCGCAGCCGGTCGCGTTCATCCTCTTCGTCGTGTTCGTCGTGGCGATCAACGAAACCGGGGCGTACTTCGTCGGGCGATCCTTCGGTCGGCGGAAGATGGCTCCGCAGATCTCCCCCAAGAAGACTTGGGAGGGTTTCTTGGGCGGTCTGATCGCCGGCCTGGTCGCGGCTTCGATTCTCGCCGCTTTCCCCGCGTGGGAAGCGATCGGGCTGACCCGAGGCCTGGTCGCCGCGGCCGTGATCGGCGTGGTTGCCCCCATCGGTGATCTCGTCGAATCGATGGTCAAGCGGTCTCTGGGTGTCAAGGACATGGGCTCGGTTCTTCCCGGTCATGGCGGCATGCTCGACCGGGTCGATGGCTTCCTGCTGACAGTCCCCGCCATCTACTTCCTGTTCCGGGGTTTCGGGCTGCTGTGAACCGGCCCGTGGTCGTTCTCGGGGCGACCGGCTCGATCGGAACCCAGACGATAGAAGTGGTGGCCAACCTCGGCCTCGAAGTGGCGGTGCTCGCAGCCAGGACACCGTCGGCCAGGCTCGCAGAGCTCGCGGCCGGCCATCCTTCGGCCCGGGTGGTCGTCGCCGGAGGCTCCACCGAGGAGCGAGAGGGATTCGAGCGAGCTGCGGGCCGACGGGTGGATTTCGGCTCGGACGCCGTCATCGACGCCGCCCGCACGCCGGGCACAACAGTGGTCAACGGCATCGTCGGTGCCGCCGGGCTGCGCGCCACCTTGGCCGGTCTCGAGGCAGGTAACCGGGTCGCCCTTGCCAACAAGGAGAGCCTCGTGGCCGGTGGTCCGCTGGTCACGAAGGCCCTCGCCGGTCACGGGGGCGAGCTGATCCCCGTCGACAGCGAGCACTCTGCAATCTTCCAGTGTCTCGCCGGTGAGGAGCCCGAGTCCGTCTCCCGGCTGATCCTCACTGCCTCGGGCGGGCCATTTCGAGGCCGGTCACGGGAGTCACTCGAAGACGTGACGGCCGAGGAGGCTCTGCAGCACCCCACCTGGGACATGGGAAGGCGAATCACCATCGACTCAGCCACGTTGTTCAACAAGGGTCTCGAAGTGATCGAAGCGCATTTCCTGTTCGACGTCGGGTTCGATCAGATCGATGTCGTGATCCACCCGCAATCGATCGTCCACTCTGCAGTGGAGCTCGTCGACGGTTCCTGGAAGGCACACCTGGGCTTCCCCGACATGAGGATCCCGATCCAGTACGCCCTGACCTTCCCCACCCGCGCCCCGTCGCCGGCGAGGCCGTTCGACCTGGTGGGTCTCGATCTCACCTTCGAGGCACCGGACCCGGTGAGCTTCCCTGCCCTTCGCCTCGCCTTCGATGCCGGTCGTGAAGGAGGGTCGTCGCCGGCGGTGCTCAACGCTGCCGATGAGATCGCCGTTTCCGCGTTTCTCCAGGGTCGGTTGGGGTTTCTCGGCATCGCCGACGTCGTGGAGCGCACTCTTGCCGGCGTCATGTGGCGTGAGCCGGCGACCGTCGACGAGGTGATCGAAGTCGACAACGAGGCCCGGGCGATCGCTGCCGGTTTCGTGGCGAGGGCATGTTGCTAACAGGCCTGCGCAGGTAGCGTGTCCATATGCTCGGAGGCTTCGCGGCTGCCATCGCCATCATCCTGTTCGTGACCGCTCACGAGGCCGGCCACTTCTTCGCGGCCAAGGCGGTCGGGATGAAAGCCACCGAGTTCTTCTTCGGATTCGGGCCCAAGATCTGGTCCACCCAGAAAGGGGAGACCGAGTACGGGTTCAAGTGGATACCGCTCGGAGGCTATGTCCGCATCGTCGGGATGAACCCGATGGAGGAGATCTCTCCGGCAGACATGGGCCGGACATACCGAGAGAAGAAGTTCTGGGAGAAGAGCGTCGTGGTCCTGGCCGGGGTGGGCATGAACTTCCTCATTGCCTTCGTCATCTTCTACGGGATCATCCTCACCAACGGCGTCTCCGAGCCACAACCGGTAGTTGACGAGGTGGTCCCGACCGCGGTCGTCGGCGATGAGACCGTCCCCACACCGGCGGCACTCGCAGGCTTCGAGGAGGGGGACGTGATCAAGTCGATCGGCGAGCACCCGATCCGGGCGTGGGACGACGTCCCCGACGCCCTGTCGCGGGTGGGGGCGGGCCCGACGGTCGTGGTCATCGAGCGTGACAGCCAACTGCTCAGCATCGATGTGAACCTGATCGAGCGAGATGCGGGCGACGGGTCGGGCTCGTCGGGGTTCCTGGGTGTTGCACCGGCGATCGTGACCGAGCAACCCGGGGCCCTCGGCTCGATCGGAGTGGCCGGCAGCCAGGTCTGGGAAGGCATCGGGTTCACCTTCCAGGCGATCGGGGACATGCTGAAGCCATCGAGTCTCGCCCAGTATGTCGGCGTCCTGGTGGGCGACACCGAAGTCGATGAGGAGATCCGGCCCGTGAGCCCAATCGGGATAGTCAACATCGGCTCCCAGACCCAGTCCGCCGCCGCCTTCCTCGGCGTGCTGGCCTTCGTCAATGTGATCCTGGCCACCATCAACCTGTTGCCCCTCTACCCCCTGGATGGAGGGCACTTCGCGGTTGCGCTGTACGAGAAGCTGACCGGCAGAGAGGCCAACATTCGCAAGCTCGCCCCGATTGCCGCAGCCGTGATCGGGCTCTTTGCGTTCCTCGGGTTCGTCGCTGTCATCCTCGACATCGTGAACCCGATCTCGCTGTGATCGGCGGCGGACCTTGCGCGGCGCCCGACAGACGCTGGTCGGTCGGATTGGGTGGTGTGGGGTCTACCGTTCTGATCTGAGATGATCGAGCGCCGCCAAACCCGTCAGCTCCACGTCGGCAATGTCGCTGTAGGCGGCGGCGCGCCCATCTCGGTCCAGTCGATGACCACCACCAAGACCGCAGACGTGGACGGCACTCTGGCACAGGTCTATGCACTTGCTGGTGCCGGGGCCGACATCGTCCGCATCACATGCAATGAGGTCGAGGCGGCTCAGGGCCTGGCCGAGATCGTCCCCCGCTCACCGGTGCCGATCATTGCCGACATCCACTACCAGTACCGCCTTGCCCTCGCCGCACTCGAAGCGGGGGTACAGGGTCTCCGGCTCAACCCGGGCAACATCCGGAAGGAAGACCAGATCAAGGCGGTAGCTCGGGAGGCCAAGGACCGTGGGGTGCCGATCCGTGTCGGGGTCAACGCCGGGTCTCTCGACAAGGACCTGCTCGACAAGTACGGGAGCCCTGTTCCACAGGCTCTGGTCGACTCGGCGCTCATCGAGATTCGGTATCTCCTGGAAGTCGACTTCGATGACATCAAGATCTCGGTCAAGCACTCGAATGTGCCTTCGATGATCGAGTCGTACCGTCTCCTCTCTCAGACCGTCGACTATCCGCTCCATCTCGGGGTGACCGAGGCCGGACCGCCTCCGGCCGGGCTGATCAAGTCAGTCGCCGGAATCGCCACGCTGCTGAACGAGGGGATCGGTGACACGATCCGATTCTCCCTCACTGCGGACCCGGTGGAGGAGGCAAAGGCCGGGCGCCAGTTGCTCGAGAACCTCGGACTCAGAGAGCGAAAAGGCCTGGATCTGATCGCCTGTCCCTCCTGCGGCCGGGCCGAGGTCGATGTCATCGACGTGGCCACCCGTGCCCAGGCCGCCCTCGAGGCGGAGAACCTCCCGATCCAGGTGGCGGTGATGGGGTGTGTCGTCAACGGACCCGGTGAGGCCCGGGAGGCGGACATCGGGATTGCCGCCGGCCGGGGGAGGGGCCATCTCTTCATCAAGGGCCAGGTCGTACGGGTGGTGCCAGAGGCGGAGATGGTGGAGGCGCTGGTCGACGAGGCGCGCAAGCTCGTAGAGGAGGGAGTGGAGAGTCGTCTCGCCCACGCCGAGGAGAATGCGGCCGAGATCGCAGCGGCGACCCGCGATGAGCTGATCCAGATCCAGGGCGACGCCAATCGGTCCCGGGACCGGCGGGCCAAGGTGGCCGAGGTCGCCCAGTCGGAGTGAATCGGGAGGCTTCGATCCCGAACCGACTACCGTCGCCCCGCTCCCTACCCACTCAGAGAATGCGCTGGTCACAGGCCTTCATCCCCACCCTTCGCGATGCACCTGCCGACGCCGAGGCAGTGAGTCACAAGCTGTTGGTGCGTGCCGGTTTCATACGCCAGCTGGCGGCGGGCTCATACACCATCCTTCCCCTCGGCCAGAAGGTCCGTCTCAAGGTCGCCGCGATCATCCGGGACGAGATGGATGCGATCGGGGGCCAGGAGATGGTGCCCCCGACCCTGCATCCGGCGGAGATCTGGCGACGCTCGGGCCGCTACGAGTTGATGGGGGAGAACCTCTTCAAGCTCGAAGACAGAAGAGGGGCCGATCTGGTGCTGGGCATGACCGAGGAGGAGGTCTTCGCCCTCACCGCCCTGGAGTTGTCCTCCTACCGCGATCTTCCCCAGATCTGGTACCAGATGCACACCAAGTTCCGGGATGAGCCCCGTCCCAAGTCCGGTCTACTCCGCGTCCGTGAGTTCACGATGAAAGACTCCTACACCCTCGACATCGACAGGGAGGGCCTGGACGCCGGTTTCGAGAAGCATCGCGGTGCCTATCAGCGGATCTTCGCCAGGATGGGTCTCACCGCGGTCGATGTCGAGGCCTCGTCCGGAGCCATGGGCGGCTCCGAGTCGGTGGAATTCATGGTGCGGAGCGATGCCGGTGAGGACTGGATCGTCACCTGCACCAGCTGTGGCTACCGCGCCAACGTGGAGCGGGCGACGTCAGCCGTCCTCGAAGTCGAAGACGGTGAGCCCGGCGCTCTGGAACGGTTTCCCACCCCCGGGCTTCGCACGATCAAAACACTGGCCGAGGCCCATCCGGAGAAGGCCGCACCCGACCGCCAGGTGAAAACACTGGTCTACATCCTCGATGCCGAGCCGGTGCTGGTGCTCCTGCGTGGGGACCATGAGTTGCAGGAGCAGAAGCTGCTCGATGCGACCGGCGCCGTCGATGCCAGACCGGCGACGCCCGAGGAGATCAGAGACTTGCTTGGAGCCGATCCGGGGAGTCTGGGGGCGGTCGGCGAGGTCGGTGCCCGGATCATCGCGGACGAGACGCTGCGGGGCCGGGCCAACCTGGTGACCGGGGCCAATGAGGATGACTGGCACCACTCGGGAGTCCATGTCGAACGCGACATCGCGGTCGGTCAATGGGCCGACCTGAGGGCAGTCTCCTCCGGGGAGCCCTGCCCGGTCTGTGGCAGCCCTTTGGACCTGTGGAAGGGGATCGAGGTCGGGCACATCTTCAAACTGGGCACCAAGTACTCGGTGACGTTCGAGGTATACGTCCAGGACGAGCACGGGGAGAGCCACCCGATCATCATGGGCTCATACGGGATCGGGGTGGAGCGAGGCATGGCCGCGGTGGTCGAGTCGTCGCACGACGAGAAAGGGATCATCTGGCCGGTCTCCGTCGCCCCCTATGAAGTGGTGATCACAGTGCTCCGAGTCGACGACGACACGACCAGCGCCGCGGCCGACAAGCTCTATTCCGAGTTCCAGGGTGCCGGCATCGAGGTGCTGCTCGACGACCGGGCGGAGCGACCAGGAGTCAAGTTCGCCGATGCGGAGCTGATCGGGATCCCGTACCGGGTCACCGTCGGGCCGCGGGGAGTGGAGCAGGGCTCGGTCGAGGTGACGACACGACGTGGCCTGACCACGGGTGAGATGGCGATCGGCGACGTGGTCGCCCAAATGGCCGGGGTGATCGGCCCACAGCGACACGGGACGTGATCAGGTCCTGAAGCAACGACTGGGGCGTTCGGCGGTTGCGCCGGTGCAGCGTTTATACTTCCGCTCACAACAGGACGCTTTTTCACCAGGTGGGCGCCTTTGGCACCCGCCTGTACTTTTGTGGAGTGAGACAGTCGGAGCATGGCTACAACGACCATTTCTGACATCTGGACGGTGGTGGAGACCTATCTCGCCGCCGAGAAACTCGAGCTCGACGATGTCGAGTTGCTCGGACGCGGGCCGGGTCAACTACTCAGAGTGGTCGTCGATGGCGAGAACCTGAATGTGGACCGTCTGGCCGAGGTCTCCCGAGGTCTCTCCCGTCTGCTCGACCATGATACCGACCTCACCGACGCCTACCGGCTGGAGGTGACCTCACCAGGGTTGGAGAGGAGCCTCCGCCGGCCCGCCCACTACGCGAAGTCGATTGGCCGCGAAGCGGTGGTCAAGGTCGCCCGCGGAGAGGACAAGACCTCACTGCGTGGAGTTCTCACCACTGCCGGTGAGCTCTCGTTCACCATCGAGACCGAGGACGGGCCATCTGTTGTGGACTACGAGGACGTGCTCACCGCCAAGACGGTCTTTCGGTGGGAGAAGGCCCCGAAACCGGGTCACTGAAGGAGAATCATGAAGCTCGACACGATGATGGAAGCCATCGAGGTCCTCGCTCGCGAGCGGGGGGTGGCTGTCGACACCATCCTCGACGCCTTCGCCAACGCCCTGGTGGCCGCATACAAACGCAGCCCGGGCGCCGCCGAGGAGGCACGGGTCACCATCGACCCCGACTCCGGGGAGGTGATCGTCTACGCCCAGGAGCTCGACGAGGACGGCAATGTGGTCTCCGAGTGGGAGGACACCCCGGAGGGCGAGGCGTTCGGCCGGATCGCGGCCCAGTCGTTCAAACAGGTCATGCAGCACAAGCTCCGTGAGGCCAAACGAGAGCATGTGTTCGAGATGTACGACGGCCGGGAAGGGGATCTGGTCACCGGGCTGGTCCAACAAGTCGATTACCGGTCGGTGATCCTCGATCTCGGCGACGCCGAGGCGATCCTGCCCGGTTCGGAGCGAATCCCGTTCGAGCGCCTGGAACGTGGCAATCGGGTCAAAGCGCTCATCCTCGAGGTCCGCAACGAGGCCAAAGGGGCCCAGATCGTCGTTTCCAGGAGCCATCCCGATCTGGTGAGGCGACTGCTCGAGTTGGAGGTGCCCGAACTGACCGACGGGACCGTCGAGATCGTCAACATCGCCAGGGAGCCCGGTCACCGGACCAAGATCGCGGTCATCTCCCACGATCCGAATGTGGATCCCAAGGGTGCCTGTGTGGGAGCACGGGGCTCCCGGGTCCGCCAGGTCGTCAACGAGCTGAGGGGAGAGAAGGTCGACGTGGTTCAGTGGCGCGACGACATCGGCCAGTTCATCGCCGAGGCCCTCGGCCCGGCCAAAGTCAAGGAAGTCCACATCGACGGGGAGACGAAGACGGCCGACGTGGTCGTCTCCGAGCACCAGTTGTCGCTGGCTATCGGAAAGGAGGGCCAGAATGCCCGGCTCGCAGCCCGGCTCTCCGGGTACAAAGTGGACATCCGATCCGATAGCGAGGGCGTCGAAGAAGAAGCGGCCGTGGTCGAGGAGCCTGTTGCGGTTGCAGAGGTCGAGGAGCCGGTTGCGGTTGCAGAGGTCGAGGAGCCTGTTGCGGTTGCAGAGGTCGAGGAGCCTGTTGCGGTTGCAGAGGTCGAGGAGCCTGTTGCAATTGCAGAGGTCGCGGAGA
>Ga0105106_10001133_pt1 | contig 19129 bp, 16 predicted proteins | sample PPLLaktember2015_5_FD_79109 | JGI IMG/M metagenome (GOLD analysis project Ga0105106, IMG submission 79109) | Freshwater sediment microbial communities from Prairie Pothole Lake near Jamestown, North Dakota, USA - PPLs Lake P8 Core (1) Depth... | ecosystem: Environmental > Aquatic > Freshwater >...
ACCATGTCCGCTGATCAGATCCACGTCGAGTCCGCTAACACGATCAGCATCGGACCACTTGTTCGGTTCATCGAAGAGCAGGGCGCCGAAGTTACGGAAGCACGCCGGATCCGGCCATCTTTAGAAGAAGTCTTTGTTCGGGTTACCGGTATCGAGTTGGATCTTATGCGGAAAGACAAGGAAAAAGGCGGAGGCAGCCTATGAAACAGTGGATTGCTATTTGGAACATCATGCTCAAGGATATGCAAGCTTATTATCTCAAACCGCCAAACATCAGTTGGGGTTTGATTTTTCCAATCGCCTGGACAGGGATGTTCTTTATCAGGTCGGGTAGCGGTTTGGAAAACATTCTCACACTGCTTCCGGGAGTGATCGCAATATCCATTCTGTTCGGCACCACATCCTTGCTGGCAGTCACTGTGACTTTCGAAAAAAGAAGCCGGTCATTCGAGCGTTTACTGCTTGCTCCCATTCCATTAGAGCTGCTGATGTTGGCAAAGACAAGTGGAGCGATCCTGTTCGGTGTAGTCAATGCCTTTGTTCCAATTGTTCTTGCCATGTTCCTGACCGATCTATCTCAGGTGAGATGGGCCATCGTGTTGCCAGCTATTGTGATGCTCGCAATTGCATCGACATTCTTGGGTCTTTTTATCGCGGTTTCGGTCAGTGAGGTATTTGAAGCCCAAACATTTTCCAACTTTTTTCGTTTTCCAATGATATTTCTATGTGGTCTGTTCTTCCCGATTAGTGCTTTACCATTGTTCCTGCGCCCATTATCGTACATGTTCGCGTTAACCTACGGGGTTGATATTCTTCACGGTGCAATACATAGCCAAGAAGTGCTTCCGATTGGCCTGAATTTTTTAATCATTGCCGTTTTTTGTGTAATCCTGTTTTATATCAGCATAAAGAATATACATAGGAAATGGATTATATAAATTAGACTTACGCAGTTCAGGGAATAAATGGGGTTGTGTGGGCGGGCTACGCCCGCCCACACAACCCCATCCCCCTTCAACTGCGTAAGTCCTATAAATCTTGGTTAGTTGAATCGCCTGTGCGATAACTACGTTGAGCGCATACACTAGATGAGTTGCTAGTTGAGCTCTTGAGCGAGGTCTGTCGCGGGGCGCAATCGCCGCTCGTGGGCGCGACGCTGCGCCTGGCGCGCCGCCCGGCGCATACAATGGGGTCGTTCGAGCTGTACGATTTCCTGCAACGCGGCGATAATGCCGCCCAGCCCATGCGCAACATCGATGCGTTTGTGGAGACCATCCGCGAGCGCGAGCTATGCACCCTGGAGTCTATATTCGCAAAATTATCAGATTCTCTGATATAATGATTATCAGAATATCAGGAGACGAATATATGGATACCACCCAACTCCAGCTCTCTCAACGCGGCGTAATCGTCTTACCCAAGACCCTGCGCGAGGCATATAATCTGCAAACTGGGGATTCAATAACCCTTCTGGATCTTGGCGGAGTTTTTATATTAAGCCCGCGCCGTTCTGAGATCGATGTGCTTGCCAACCAGGTGACTGAGGCTTTGGTAGAGAAAGGCGAAACGCTGGAAAGCATGCTGCGGGCGCTTCGAGAAGAACGCGAGCATTATGGCAAACAGGATTAGGGTCTTCCTGGATACCAGCGCTCTCTTTGCAGGCATCTGGTCATCTGCAGGAGGCGCGCGCATGATCTTGAAACTCGGCGAGGTGGGGGCGCTGCAGATCGTGATGAGTTCCACCGTCCTTTCAGAGATCGAAAACAACCTGCGGAAAAAGGCCCCCGGCACGCTGGGGGTTTTAGCTTTGATTCTGGACCGAAGCCAGACAACCATTTGCAAGCCACCAACTGCAACCAGTCTGCAGAAAATCCAGGCTCATTTGCCCCATCCTGGCGATGCGGTTATCCTGGCGGAGGCCTGGGACAGCGGTGTAGATTATTTTGTAACCCTGGATCGCAAGCACTTTTTAAGGAATCCTGAAGTAATCGATGTTGCACCTTTTCCAATCGGCACGCCAGGTGACTTTCTAAGCTGGTTTAAGAGTAAGTTTTAACCTAATAAAGCCGGAAATAACCCGGTGATATAATCTTCGCCATGCGCAAACGCTTTTTGGGGTTCTCGCTGCTGGCGCTGATCGTGTGCTGCCTGTTAGGTACCGGGGCGTATTACCTGCCGCCGATGCACTCCCGGCTGGCATGGCGCGTGGCGAACCTGCGCTCGCAGGTGTATTACTATTTCAACCCGCCCCAGGAAGCCGTGTTCGTGCCCCAGGGACAGCAAACCCAGATCGATACGCTGGTGCAAGCCACGCTGCAGGCGCTCGTCCCCAGCGCCACAACGACCGCGCCTCCCAGCCCGACCGCGACCCTGCCCGCAGAGACCGCCACTCCCCAGCCTTCGCCGACCTCCACCCTGATCCCCACGCCCATCCCAGACAAGGCGGTGCTGAGCGGCATCATCCACGAATACCAGCAGATGAACAACTGCGGCCCCGCCACCCTGGCGATGGCGCTCAGCTATTGGGGCTGGCAGGGCGACCAACGCGATACGCGCGCCTACCTGCGCCCCAGCTTTGCCGTGGTGGACGACAAGAACGTCAATCCCCAGGAGATGGCGGATTACGTGCAGACGCACACCGGGCTGAAAGCGCTGGTGCGTGTGGGCGGCGACGTGGAGCTGCTCAAGCGCCTGGTGGCAGCCGGCTTCCCGGTGGTGATTGAAAAAGGCTTCCAGCCTCCCAAGGAGGACTGGATGGGACATTACGAGGTGATCAACGGGTACGATGATGAGCGCGGCCGTTTTATCACCCAGGACTCGTACATCATGGCGGATTTCCCCCTGCCCTACGAGCAGGTGACCGAGCGCTGGTGGCGCGACTTCAACCGCGTGTACCTGGTGATCTACCCCGCCGAGCGCGAGCGCGAGGTGCTCAGCATCCTGGGCGCGCATGCCGACCCGGAGGCTAACCACCAGCTCGCCGCCCAGGCGGCCCTGGACGAGACCACCGCCCTCTCTGGACGCGACCTGTTCTTCGCCTGGTTCAATCGCGGCTCCAACCTTACCGCCCTGGGCGATTATCTGGGCGCCGCCCAGGCTTACGACCAGGCATTTGCCAAGTACGCCGATCTGCCCAAGGGTGAGCGGCCCTGGCGAGTGCTGTGGTACCAAAGCGGGCCTTATGCCGCTTATTTCTACTCCGGCAGGCACCAGGACGTGATCGACCTGGCGAACACCACCCTGGCATTCCTGGCCCAGCCGATCCTGGAAGAATCGCTCTACTGGCGCGGCCTGGCGAAGGAGGCCCTGGGAGACCCACAAGGCGGGCTGGCAGACCTGCAAAAGGCAGTCGAGCTCAATCCGAACTTCACCCAGGCGGTCGTCGAGCTTCAGCGCCGGGGTATCCAGGCGCCTTAAGATGGCAGAACAAGAATAGTAGGATGAAATTTTAGAACAAATACAGTAACCATACTACTTCCCTCACCCCAGCGCTGGAAGAACACCAGCGCTTCCCCTCTCCCGATGCCGGTAGAGGGGAACAACATCGGAAGGTCCGGGGATGGGTGAGGGCGGTAGCGGCAGTATTTTTTAATGTTCATGATAATATCGGATAAAATCCACGGAATCCGTATAATCCGTGTCCGACGAATGATATGCGTAAGAGAACCCTGACCCTCGCAATGGGAATACCCGCCACCCTCTTGCTACTGGTGGTGGTCTACAATTTGCCGCCCGTACACGCGCGCCTTGCCTGGCGCGTGGAGGATTTGCTGACGCGGGTGAAGTACACCCTGAACCCGCCGGATGAGGCGGTCTTCGTGCCGCAAGAGCAGGACGATCCACCTCCCTCGGTGCTCACCCTGACCTCCACCCCCACTCCGTCGCCTCCCACCCCCACGAGCTTATCCCCAACCGGATCGCCTCTGCCCAGCGCCACATCTACCCCCACCGCCATCCCGCTGCCCGAGTCTGTAATCCTGGAAGGCGTCGTCTATGTGGACCAACACGGGCGTTGGAACTACTGCGGTCCCGCCAACCTGACCATGGCGCTCAAATTTTGGGGCTGGACGGGCAGCCGCGACGACGTCGCGGCCGTAGTAAAGCCCGGCATTGATGATCCCAACCTGGACTTTATCCAGAGGGGAAAATTGGATAAGAACGTCATGCCCTACGAGATGGCGAATTTCGTCATCGAGCACACCGATCTGAACGTCGTCGTCCGCTCTGGCGGCGATATCGAACTGGTCAAGCGCCTGATCGCCGGTGGTTTTCCGGTGCTGGTCGAGAAAGGCTACTACGAAGCCGACTATACCGGTAAAGTCGCCTGGCTGGGCCATTATCTGTATACCACCGGCTACGATGAGAACAACGGCGAATTTATCGTCCAGGACGCGTATCTTAAGCCCGGTAAGGATATGCGCGTCGATTACCAGACCTACCGCGACGGCTGGCGCTCCTTCAACTACCTGTTCATGGTCGTTTACCCACCCGACCAGGAGACCCAGGTCTTTGAGATCTTAGGCCCCTGGGCTGACCCCGCCTGGGCGGACCAGCGCGCCCTCGAGATCGCAGACCAGGAGAAAGACACCCTGACGGGCATCGACCAGTTCTTTGCCTGGTTCAACATGGGCAGCAGCCACGTCGCCCTGACCCAATATCCGGAGGCAGGGGCTGCTTACGACCAGGCCTTCTCACTGTATTCCCTCCTGGAGAACGACGACACCCAACGCCCTTACCGCATCCTGTGGTACCAGACCGGCCCGTACTGGGCCTATTTCTACACCGGTCGCTACCAGGATACCATCAACCTGGCGAATACCACCCTCAACGACACGATTGCCGAGCCAACCCTGGAGGAGAGCCTGTACTGGCGCGCTCAGGCCTCCCTGGCGTTGGGGCAGACACAAGCCGCCATCGACGATTTCCGCGAGTCCGTTCGCCTGAACCCCAATTTCGCCGCAGGGCTGGATATGCTGGCCCAATTAGGAGTAGCCCCCTGATGCCCACCCTTCTGCACTTTGCCGATGCACACATCGATATGGCGAATTACGGTCGCCACGACCCGCAAAGCGGGTTGCCGCTGCGCGTTCTCGATTTCCTCAAGTCGTTGGATGCCATCGTCGACACGGCGATCGATGAAAAGGTGGACCTGGTGCTGTTCGCTGGCGACGCTTATAAAGACCGCAACCCGGCGCCCACCTTCCAGCGCGAGTGGGGCAAGCGCATCATGCGCCTATCGCGGGCGGGCATCCCCACCTTGTTATTGGTGGGCAACCACGATCTCTCTCCAGCCTTGGGTCGCGCCCACGCCCTGGAAACTTTCGATACCTTGCAGGTGCCGCACGTGCGCGTGCTGGATAAGCCGGTCTTTTTGGGGCCGGAACAGCTGGAAGGCCTGCCTTTGCAGGTGGCAGCTCTGCCGTGGATCTCGCGCGCCGGGCTGATGGCAGCCCTAAGTCTAAGCGCGGCCGAGCCCGCCCAGGTTTTTGCCGAGATCGAAGAGCGCCTGACGGAACTGGTGCACACCTGGCTGGAAGCCGCTGATCCAACCCTGCCGGTGGTGCTCACCGCCCACGCCTCGGTGCAGGGCGCCACATACGGCGGCGAGCGCACGGTGATGTTGGGCGGCGACCTGGTGCTGCCCGGCTCGCTGGTGCGCGATCCGCGCCTGGACTACGTTGCGCTGGGACACATCCACAAGCCGCAAGACTTGAACCAGAACGCACACCCCCCGGTGATCTACCCCGGCTCGATCGAACGCGTGGATTTTGGCGAGGCGCGCGATGATAAGTTCTTCATCCTGGCGCACGTCGAACGGGGCAAGACAAAAGTGGAATGGCGCAAGCTGGCAGGGGTGCGACCGTTCGTCGATCGCATGCTGCGCATCGACTCCCAGGAAGATCTCAGCCAGCGACTGCGCCAGGCGCTGCCCGAACCCGATGCGCTGCAAGGCGCAATCGTGCGCCTGGTGGTGGAATACCCGCGCGAATGGGAGACGCTTATCGATGAGAGTGTCTTTCGCCCGCACGCCGCGGCTGCCTTTGAATTTCACCTGGTGAAGCGACCCAAAATGGAAGTGCGCATCCGCCTGCCTGATGACCAATTGGTGGGCAGCCTGACGCCCCTGGAGCTGCTCGATCTGTACTGGCGCGCCACGCATAACGACCAGGCTGAGAACGAGGCTTTGATGAAGCTGGCGGGGGAAGTCATTGCAGAATCTCAGGAAGACTAGAGAACCGACGGCCCGCAGGGGCGCATTAGGGGATATCAGCCTATGATCCCATTATTCCTTTCATTGGATGGATTTCTCTCCTACCGCCAGCGGGTAGAGATCGATTTCACGCCTTTCGAGCTGGCCTGCATCTCTGGGCACAACGGCGCAGGCAAATCGTCCCTGCTGGACGCCATCACCTGGGTGCTGTTCGGGCAGGCGCGCAAGCGCGATGATTCGCTAGTCAATCTGAATTCGACCTCCGCCGAAGTAGTCTACATTTTTTCTTACGAAAACAATACCTACCGCGTACAGCGTACCCTGCCCAAGGGAAAAACCAGCCTGCTGCAGTTCGACATTTTTCAAGGGGATTGGAGACCAAATGGGGGAAAAGCGCAAAACGGGGCCTGGAAGACCCTCAATGAGGCCACCTTGCGCGCCACGCAATTGCGCATCGAAAAGACTTTGCGCCTGGATTACGACACCTTCGTCAATGCCTCTTTCTTTTTGCAGGGCAAAGCCGACCAGTTCACCCAACAGCGCCCCGGCGACCGCAAGCGCATCCTGGGCAGCATCCTGGGACTGGAGATTTGGGATACCTACCGCCAGCGGGCATTTGATCTGCGCAAGAGGGTGGAGACCGAGATCGCCGCGCTGGATGGCAGGCTGCAGGAGATCAACCAGGAGCTGGAGGAGGAGTCAGCCCGCAAGGCGCACCTGAAAGAGCGGCAGAAAGAGCTGGAGCGCCTGTCAAAATCACGCCGCGCTCAGGAGAGCGCCCTGGAAAGCATCCGCAAAGTGGCGGCTACCCTGGCGGAGCAGCGCAAATTGATCGATTCCCTGGCGCGCCAGGCCGAAGCTGCCCAACGCCGCCTGGCAGAGCTGCGCCAGCGCGCCGCTGGACGGCAGAAGGAGCGCCAGACCTACCTGGAGGCGCAGGGGCGCGCCCCCCAGATCGAGGCAGCTTACAGATCCTGGCAGCAAGCGCGGGCCGATATCGAATACTGGGATGAGATCGCTGCCCGCTTCCGCCAGCAAGAAAAGCAGCGCCAGAAGCCGCTGGACGAGATCAACGCCGCCCGCGCCCGCTTGATCCAGGAGCAGCAAACCCTGCAAAATCAGAAATTTTTGCTGGACGAGCAGCAGATTGCCCTGGGAGAAATCCACGCGGCCCTGGCAGCCTCCCAGCAAGCCCTGGCCCTGGCAGAGGGTCAGCTGACGCAGCGCGAGCAATTGGAACAGCAATTGAACAGCGCTGTGCAGCGCCAGGCGGATGCCAAGGCCGAAAATCCCCGTCTGAAAGCGGAGATGGACCAGCTCAAAGAGCGCATCGACCAGCTCCAGGTGGTGGAAGGGGCCGTTTGCCCATTGTGCGGTCAGCCGCTCAGCGAGCCCGACCGCCAGGCTTTAATTGCCCAGCTGACCCAGCAAGGTACAGAGATGGGCGACCGCTACCGGGGCAATCAGACTCTGCTGCGCGAGGCTGGAGAGGTCGTCAGCGCGCTGGAGGCGCAGGTGCGTTCCCTGGGCACGGCCCAGGCGGAGCGCTTGAAGCACAGCGAAAACCTGGCGCGCTTGACTACACGCCTGGAACAGATCAAGAAACAGTCCGCAGATTGGGAAAGAGAGGGGCAGCCACGCTGGAATGAGATCACTCTGCTTCTAGAGGGAGACTCCTACTGCCCAGAAGCGCGCCTGCAGCTGGCAAAAATGGATGCCGAGCTGAAGACCATCGGTTACGACGTGGCTGCGCATGAAACCGCCCGCCAGGCCGAGATTGCCAACCGCCAGGCGGAGAACGAGCTGCGCCAGCTGGAGCGCGCCCAGGCGGCATTAGTGCCGCTGGAACGCGAGATTGCCGGGTTGGAAGCCCAGGCGGACGCAGCGCATGAGGAAGCACAAAAACAAAACGAAGAGTACACCACCGCCGCGGCGGCCCTGGCGGCTGCCGAAGCCCAGGCGCCCGATCTTCAGGCAGCCGAGCAGGAATTGCTCGAAGCGCAGGAACAGGAAAACCGCCTGCGCATGGAGGTGGGGGTAGCCCGGCAAAAGGTGGATGTATTAGGCGACCTGAAAAACCGCCGCAAGGCGTATGAGGCTGAGCGCGAAACCCTGGCTCGCCGCGCAGGCCACTACAAGCAGCTCGAAAAAGCTTTTGGAAAAGATGGGGTGCCGGCGCTGCTCATCGAACAGGCTTTACCCCAGATCGAGATGAAAGCCAACGAGGTCCTCGACCGCCTGAGCGGGGGTACAATGTCCGTGCGCTTCGTCACGCAAGAAGCCTATAAAGACCGGCGGCGCGAGGATATGAAAGAAACCCTGGATATCCAGATCAGCGATGGCGCCGGTACACGCGATTACGAGATGTTCTCTGGCGGCGAAGCCTTCCGGGTGAACTTTGCTATCCGCCTGGCGTTATCGGAGGTGCTGGCGCAGCGCGCCGGGGCGCGCCTGCAGACCCTGGTGATCGACGAGGGCTTTGGCAGCCAGGATGCCGAAGGACGCCAGCGGCTGATCGAAGCGATCAACCTGGTGCGCCAGGATTTCGCCAAGATCCTGGTGATCACCCATATCGATGAGCTTAAAGATGCCTTCCCAACCCGCATCGAAGTAGAAAAAACCGATAGGGGGAGTGTCATCCGCGTCCAGTGAGTGGTTACGATGAGTGACGATATGATATGGTTAGTTCTCTCCACGTTGGGAATGGTGGTGGGTCTTCTGATCACGTATTGGATCCATAGCCAACATGCGATGCAGGTGGTGGTTTCGCCGCTGCCCGCCCCGCCGCCCGACCAGGCAGGATTCATTTCTGTCATCGTGCCGGCGCGCAACGAAGCTCGCAACATCCGGCGCTGCGTCGAAGCTCTGCTGGCACAAACTTACCCAAACTTTGAAATCCTGGTGGTAGACGATCGCTCCAGCGACGCCACCCCCCAGATCCTGGCGGAACTGGTGGAGCAGGGGAAAAGCCGCCTGCGCGTGCTGCCGGGTGAGGAATTACCAGCCGGCTGGGCGGGCAAGCCCCATGCGCTGGTGCAGGGCGTGACAGCCGCGCGCGGCGAATGGCTGTGTTTCATCGACGCAGATACGTTCGCTGGGCCAGACCTGCTGTCCTCCTGCTACACCCTGGCGCAGCAAAGGGGCGCCGATTTGTTCAGCGTGCTCACATACCAGGAGCTGGGCAGTTTTTGGGAAAAAGTCATCCTGCCGCTGGTGTTCACCGCCCTGTCCTTTGGATTCCCGGCGGAGCGCGTCAACGACCCCAGGCGCCCAGATGCTATCGCCAACGGGCAGTTCATCCTGATCCGCCGCTCGGTCTACGAGACCACTGGGGGGCACACCCGTGTGCGCCAGCGCGTGGATGAAGATAAAGCCCTGGCGGAATTGGTAAAAGGCGCGGGCTACCGCCTGGTGATCGCCGATGGTCGCCCGGTGGCGCGCACGCGCATGTACACCTCCCTATCCGAAATCTGGGAAGGCTGGACCAAGAACATCTACCTGGGCCTGCGCAATCGTTTGTGGCTGCTGTTATTTGGAGCCGTGATGGGCTTGTTGGGGGCCCTGCTGCTGCCCGCCTGGCTGTTGGGCAGCCTGGCGTGGCTGGCGAGCCGCCCTGGACTGATCCCGGCGCTGGTTGCTGCACAGGTGGTCATCTTGTGGGCTTACCTGATCGTTGTGCGCAGCCGGGCGGCGCGCGCCTTCGAAATTTCCAGCGTGTACGCTTTCAGCCTGCCGCTGGGGGCTTTGGTCTTTACCAGCATGATGCTGGTCTCGGCCTACCGGGTGCTTTCTGGCAAGGGCGTGCAATGGAAAGGGCGCGTGTACAATGGTTGAGAGCCCGGTGGTATTGGAGACCCGCCAGCTAAGCAAAGCCTATCGCATGGGCGAGGTGACCGTGACTGCCCTGCAGCAGGTGGATTTCCAGGTGCGGCGCGGCGAGTTTGTTGCCATCATGGGACCTTCAGGCTCGGGAAAGTCCACTTTGCTGCACCTGCTGGGCGGGCTGGATACCCCCACTTCGGGTGAGATCATCCTGGCGGGGCAGTCGTTCTCGCAGTTGAAAGATGAGCAAATCACGCGCCTGCGCCGTCAAATGGTGGGCTTTATCTTTCAATTTTACAATTTGCTTCCCACGCTGAGCGCGGCGGAGAATGTTGCCATCCCCTTGCTGATCGACGGCAAATCCCCGGCAGCCTTCCGCCAGCGTATCAACGAGCTGCTGGACCTGGTGGGACTGTCGCCGCGCGCCGACCATTTGCCCGACCAGCTCTCCGGTGGACAGCAACAGCGCGTGGCGATTGCCCGCGCCTTCGTCAACGCGCCGCAAATTGTGCTGGCAGATGAGCCCACCGGGAACCTGGACTCGCGCTCCGGGACTGCCATCCTGGAGCTGTTGCGCAAGACCTGCCAGGAGCTGACGGCTACCATCGTCATGGTCACCCATGACCCGCGGGCAGCTTCCTACGCCAATCGGGTGGTTTTCCTGCGGGATGGGCAAATCGTGCACCAGTTGACCGATAGCGGTGAGGGGGTTGCCGTCCAAAAAATTATGGAGGTGATGGCCTCCCTGGAGCTTTAAGCGGCGACCCTGCGCCGGTTGGTATGCTTATGCTGTCTTTCCCGCCCATCTTCACCCCTTTCTTCCTGGCGCTGCGTACCATGCGCACCCGGCGAGCGCGCACCTTGCTTACCTTGTTGGGCATCGTCCTGGGCGTGGCGGTAGTGCTAGCGATCCAAATCACCAACCAGAGCACGCTGGATGCGATCCGCCAGGTTTTCGACCGCACCACCGGGCAGGCGGGTTTGAGCGTGGTGCCGGTCAACGAGGGAGCCGAGCGGCTGGACGAACAGGTGTTGTTCAACGTCGAAGAAGCTCCCGGCGTGCAAACAGCCGCCCCTGTGATGCGCGTCCAGACCTTGCCCGCCCGCGAAGCGCAATCGTGGCAGATCGCCTTTTCGATGAGCGGCATCAGTCCTGGCAACCTGTTCCTGCTCTATGGAATCGACCCGGCATTGGATCCGCAAGTGCGCGTCTACGAGCTCTCCAGCGGGCGCATGCCATTGCCCGGCGCTTATGAAGCCATCTTGCCGGCAAAGTACGCGGCAGATAAGGGCCTGAAGCTGGAGGACGACCTGGTGCTGCTCACCCCGCAGGGGACGGCGCGCCTGCGCATTTGCGGCCTGCTGGCAGATCAGGGCGTGGCGCTGCTCAACGACAGCGTGGTGGCATTTGCTCCCCTGGACGTGGTACAAGACCTGTTCGAAGGCGGGGGCGAGCTGGATGAAATTGCCCTGCGGGTCGACCAGGCCATCAATGAAGACCCGCGCGCCCTGCAAACGCTGAAGGACGAGCTGAGTAAGCGGGTGGGCAGCCAAGCGCAGGTGGTCTACCCGGCGGCGCGCGGCCAGCTGGTGAGCCAAATGATGGCGACCTACCAGCTCGGGCTGACCTTCTTCTCGCTGATCGCCGTGTTCGTTGGCGCTTTCCTGATCTACAACACGTTTTCAATGACCATCGTAGAGCGCACGCGCGAGATCGGTATGCTGCGCGCCGTCGGGTTGAGCCGTTGGGGCGTGATCCGCATGGTGCTGGCAGAGGCCGTGCTTCTGGCGCTACTCGGCTCTGCGCTGGGTGTGGGAGCAGGGGTGCTGCTGGCGCGCGGCTTGATGGCGCTATTGGGCGGCGTGATCGCTACGGGAGAGGGGCTGAGGGCTCTTCCCTGGCAGGGGCTGGCGCAGAGCCTGGGTGTGGGCGTCGGGGTGACTCTGGGGGCAGCGCTCATTCCGGCAATCCAGGCGGCGCACATTTCTCCCCTGGAAGCGCTGCGCGTACGCAGCCGCTCCACAGAACGATTGCGCCCTACGGTGTGGTTGAGCGGCGCGGCCCTGCTTTTCATCGGCTGGGCGGTGCTTTACCAGATGGAGTGGCGAACATCGGTGATCTTCCCGGTGGGCGCAACCGCTATCTTACTGACCCTGCTGGGAGCAACCTTGACGGTAGCCCTGGCTGTGGGTTGGCTGGAGCGGACTGCGCGACCCCTGGCTTCCCTGCTCTACGGCAACGAGGGCGCTTTAGGGTCGGCAAATGTGCGCCGTTCGGTGATGCGCACCACCCTGACCGTGGCCTCCCTGATGGTCGCCCTGACCATGATCATTGCGATTAACTCGCTGGCATTCTCTTTCCAACAAGATATGACTTTCTGGATCGAAAACGCGTTGGGCGGTGACCTGTACGTACGCTCACCGATCACCATGCGCCAATCTTTTGCTCGCCAATTGGAGAATATACCCGGCGTGCAGGCCGTTACGCCCACCCGCATCATCAGCCTGCGCGCCGCGCCCGTCTCCGTACCGGCAGACGACCAGGTGAGCGATACCCTGCTGTTCAATGCCATCGATCCCGAGACTTTTCGCAAGATCGGCGACATGGAATTTGCCGCCAACCAGGGTGATCATCAGGCGAATTGGGCGCGCCTGGAACAAGGCGGCGCGCTGTTCATCTCGAACGTGGTGAGCGACCGGTACCGCCTGGGGCAGGGCGATCGCATCGGGCTGCTCACCCGCCGCGGAGAGCAATTCTTCACGTTGGCGGGAGTGGTGATGGATTTCACCGGGCAAGGACTGGTGATTTACGGCACCTATGACGATTTGCAGCGCTGGTTTGGCGATAGCGGCGCAGACCGGTTTACAATTGATGTGCAGCCTGGATTTTCGATTGAAGCAGTCGCTGAAGAAATCGAAACGCGCTACCAGGCGCGCCGGCATGTCAGCGTGCAAACCACGCAGGCATTTAAGCACAGCATCCTGGACCTGATGAACCAGTCTTTTCGCCTGTTCGACGTGCTGACCCTCATCGGAGTGGTCATTGGGGCGCTGGGGGTGGTCAACACCTTGACCATGAATGTCATGGAGCGCCAGCAAGAAATCGGCGGGCTGCGTTCCTTGGGAATGACGCGCCGCCAGGTGCTGCAAATGGTGCTGGCAGAAGCCCTCTCTCTGGGCGTGATGGGCGGGATCTACGGTTTAACCCTCGGCTATGCCATTGCCTTGGTGATGATTAGAGGCACAAACTTGATGATCGGTTATGATCTGGAGTATATGTTCACGCCGCGCCCGTATCTGGTGAGCATTGTGATTGCTCTGGTGGTCGTGCAGTTTGCGGCCTTCAACCCGGCCCGCCGCGCCGCGGCGGTCAATATCGTCGAAGCGATCAAGCACGAATAAAATGAGCAAAACCAGAATCTTATCCTCCATCCTGCTGATTATCCTGCTGGTCGTCGCTGGTTATTGGGCGTACTGGAAATTCCTGGGACCTGTGCCGGTATCTCCCACACCCACCCCGCCAAGCGAGCAGGAGCAGGACGGTCCCACCACCATTTCAGCCGAAGGGCGAGTTGTGCCGGCGCGCTATGCCAGCCTGAGCTTCAGCAGCGCCGGGACGATCGAATCGGTGTTCTTTGTCAAAGGGGAGCAAGTCGAAGCTGGAACGCTTATCGCCCGCCTGCAGAATAAAGAACAGAGCGAAGCCGCTAAAACTGCAGCAGAACTGGAGCTGCTGGCGGCCCAGCAGGCGCTGGATGCGCTTTATGAGGGCGCTGATTTGAGCGCGGCTCAGGCCTCAAAGGCGGTAGCGGACGGGCGCGATGCCATGCGTGACGCCGAACAGCGCCTGGACAGCCTGAAAACGCCTGCCAGCCAGGCGGATATCGATATGGCTGAAGCCTCAGTCACCCTGGCAAAAACCGCGGTAGAGCGGGCTAAAGAAGAGCTGAAGCGAGCTTTACGAAAACCGGAGAGCAGCCCCAAGCGCGCCGCGGCGCAATTGCTGGTTTCTCTACTGGAAAAACAGTACGACGCCGCAGTGCGCAAGCTCAATTACTTGCAGGGTAAGCCCAATGAGATCACCCTGGCGCAGGCAGAGGCCGATCTGGAGCTGGCGCGTGCGCAGTTAGAAGATGCTGAACGCCAGCACGAAAAAATCGAAGCTGGGCCCGATCCGGATGATATCGAGCTGGCTGAGGCGCGCCTGGCAAACGCCGCCGCCCAACTGGCAGCGGCCCAGGCTGCCATGGAAAATCTGGAGCTGCGCGCGCCTTTCAGCGCTACCATCATCTCGATCCATTTAAAAGAGGGGGAATACGTGCTGCCCGGGGTGACGCTTCTGGTACTGGCTGATCTGAGCGCCTGGCAGATCGAGACCAGCGACCTGGCAGAGACTGATGTGGCTTTGTTGCAGGAAGGCACACAGGCAAGCATCGAAATTGACGCCTTCCCGGGGCAACAGTTCAGTGGGGTCGTGCGCGCCGTCGATTACCGCGGTCAGGACAGCCGCGGCGATGTAACCTATATGGTGACCCTGGATTTTGATGCGGCAGATGCGCCGGTGCGCTGGGGAATGACTGCTTTTGTGGATATTCAGGCGCAGGGAGAGCGCTGAGATGGGTTGGGCACACGGGCGTGCGCCATTGCAAACCAGACCAGAACCCTCAGCCGCAAGCTAGTCGTCCGGTGTGGGATCTGGGGTAGGATCGGCCTCTGAGGTGGGCGTCAACGTGACTGTTACGCTCTCTTCCTCGTCGTCATCGTCGTCATCGTCATCGTCGGTGGGCTTGGGAGTCTTGGTGGGCTTGGGAGTCTCGTTTTCCTCGTCATCATCGCCGCCATCTTCGTCGTCGCCGCCATCGTCGTCATCATCGTCGCCATCCTCGTCGTCGTCGCCATCTTCGTCGTCGCCGCCATCACCATCCTCATCATCTCCATGGTCATCGTCGGTTGGCCTGGGCGTTTCGGTCGATTCGTCGTCATCACTGTCATCCTCGCCGCCGTCTGCAACTTTCTGGGTTTCTGATGGCTTCGGAGTGCGCGTGGGAGGCGCAAGCGTAGAAGTAGGCTGAGCTGTATCGGTCGGCTCAAGAGCGGCAGGCGCAGAGGAGAGCACCTGGATATTGCGCGCTTGCAGCTGCCCATCAGAGCGCACAGCAATCAGCACGGTCACCTGACTGCCAACCACGGGAGTCCCCAGAATGGAGGTCTGGGCGTCCACCAGGATGGCGAGCCCATCGACCCGCCACTGGGCGAAATTCATCTCCAGCAGCTCGCCGGTGATCTCGAATTCGCGCGTCCACATGCGGGTTGCCAGCACAGCGCCATCGGCTTGCAGGGTGCCCTGAACGTTTACATAATACCCGGGACGCAGATCGCCAGTAATATGGGTGCCCGGCGCCACCAGCACACGGATGTCATCCACCAACCACTCATCCGGACCCAGCGCCTGCAAGCCGCCGGCAAAATTGACTGTGGCGCTGCGACCGTGCAGAATCAGGTCATTTACTTCCCGGGCGCGTTTTTGGTCGAAAGTTTGTTCCAGCTTCAGGCGGCGGGTAGGATCTTTGACGAGCAGCAACTGGGTTCTTTCGGTGATCAGCTTGATCGGGTAAAGAGCATCACCGGGTAAAGATTGAGCAGAGACCACGGCGGTGGAAATGCTGCCCACCAACAGTCCCAACACCACCAGTACAGCGGTCAACCCAAAACGCAGCGGAGTCAAGCCAAACAGGCCCAACCTGGAGCGCGCCTTGCGCGAGTCGGCAGACGCCTTTCTCTGGGTTGAACGCTGGCTCGAAACTGGGAAATCGCTGCTGGGGAGGACGCCGTCGGGGGCAAGCGTGCTGTGCGGGATGGTCAGATTGCGGGCCTCATCCAAAAATCGAGCGCGGCTGCGGGATAAAGCAGCCTCGGGAGCCGAGTCAGGGCGCAGGAGCAGAGCTGCCTGGGCGGTCTCCAGCAAGGGGCGAAAATCCGCCGCCCACCGGGGGTAATCTTTGAGCACCCGTTCCAGGCTCTCACCTGCCAGGACTCGCTCGAAGCATTCATCGAATGCGCTGGTTCTGGGATCCGCTGCCATCTAGCCTTATACTCTCTTTTCCAATATGCGCCGCAAAGAAGCCAGGGCGCGAAATTGCAGCGCTTTAACCGCCGTTATTGACTTACCCACAATCTTCGCGGTCTGTTCCAACGAACGATCCTCTGCAAATCGTAAAGCCAACACGTGCTGCTGCTCGGGAGTCAGCTCCTGCAGCCCCTGGCGCACCTGTTCCTGCTGCCAAGCGACCTCATAGGAGTGCTCGGGGTGGCGCCCATCGGATGCCTGGTCATGATTCTCCAGGGCTTCCAATCTTTGGGCATAGCGAGCGCGCAAGTGATCATTGACCAGGTTCGAGGCGGTGCCGTACAACCAGCCGCGGAAATTGGTTTCGGGTCCGCGTTTCTTGTGCAGGGCATCCAGCATTCTTAGGAATACCTCCCCGGTGATATCCTCGCAAAGCTGTTCTTCACCCAGGCGATAGCGCACATACCGGTAAATCTCAACGAAATACCGGTCGTGAATCTCCGCCAGTGCGGCAGGCTCCAACCGCCGGGCGCGAACCAGGATATCTTCAGGTAGCATGTAGCCAGTGTACTCTTTGGTTCTACAGGATGCGCCAAGGGCGACGAATTAACATCCTCAATGTCCCTGGCGCGACCACCATTGTACAGTTGGTTATAGATTTTGTCCATTCTACCTGCAAATACCCGGACATCGGATGTTAACCCAGCGCTGGCTTCCTTGTCGTGCACACTTTGCTGCTATCTTTACAAGTCGTAAAATTCACAAAAAAGATACGGGGAAAGACGGGGTCTTTGATATTTCCCGGGGGAGGGTTATATGTGGGGGTTGTTGGCAGGCGATGCCCGCCAACAACCCCCACCTCTTCCCGTCACCAAGGCGACTCCCAATGATCCCTAAAATTTTCCGATTTCATAGATTACAATTGTGCGCATGACGATCTCAGAGTGGCAAGTATTCACCCATCCGGTCCTTCAGCTGCGCTTCAGCTACCCGGCCGTTACCCCGCTAGGACACGCCGTCGAAATCGAGGAGCAGCAAAGCGCCGAATCCAGCCGCGCCCACCTGATCTCGCGCCCGGCGCGGGAGGTCTATTTCGAGGTGGGTCGCTACAACGATCTCTCCGCCCAGGAAGAATACGTACGCCACAAATCGTACCTCTTACAGCGTTTTGAAGGCGAGGTGTTTTCCATCTCGGAATTACAGGAGGCGAGCCTGGGCGGGCAAACGGCTTACCGGTATGTGCTGGAATGGAGCGACCGGGAGCGGGTGGTCCTGCTCGCCCAGCGCGGGAATCCCGTCTACCGTGTGATCTACGACCCGCGCTCTCCGCTCAACGCCCAGATCCTGGGCACGCTCGAATTCCTGGAGTGAGATGGAGCTGATCATCCGCGAAGCCCGCCCCGAGGACGCAGAGCAACTGGTGGCGTATGTGACGCGCCTGGCAGAGGAGCCGGGGATCAACATCACGCTCTCACCGGGTGAATTCAATATCACAGCCGAACAAGAGCAGCAAATCATCGCCGATTATCACGCCGCGCTCAACTCACTCTTCCTGGTGGCAGAGGCGGATGGGCGCCTGGTGGGCATGCTGTCGTGCAAAGGCGGCGCGCGCCGCGCGATAACCCACGTAACCACCATCGCCATCTCGTTGAGCGAGGAATGGCGCAACCAGGGAATCGGCAGCCGCATGATGCAGCGCGCTATCGAGTGGGTCCGGGGGAGCGGCGTGGTGAAGCTCATGGAGCTGTTCGTCTTTGCGGGCAACGCGCCCGCCATTCACCTGTACGAAAAGTTCGGCTTTGTGGTCGAGGGGCAGCTACAAAAAGCGGTCTACAGCAACGGCAAATTCAACGACGACCTGGTGATGGCGCTGCTGCTGGAGTAGCCGTGCTTGCCTTTCGCATTGAAATTTGTTATAGTAAGGTGGGTGTAGCGAAAAATTATGACCAATACAGAAGCTCCAGATAAAAAAGTGCAGGCTCCGGCTCCGGCGCAAAAAAACAACGGCGCGCGGCGGCGGGTCAACCTGGATGAGCCGCAGTGGTTCATCAACCGCGAGCTCAGCCTGCTGGAATTCCAGCGGCGCGTGCTGGAAGAGGCCGAAGACGAGAGCAACCCGCTCCTGGAGCGGGTGAAGTTCCTGGCGATCGTCGGCTCCAACCTGGACGAGTTCTTCATGGTGCGCGTTTCGGGCCTCAAGAAGCAAATCGACGCCGGTGTGATCGAGCTGCCGCCAGACGGCATGACCCCCGCCGAGCAGCTAGCAGCCATCCGCAAGCTGGCCCTGCAATTGATGTCCCAAGCGCGCGACTGCCTCGAAAACCAGCTGCTGCCCGCCCTGGATAAAGCCGGCATCCACGTGTTGAATTACAAAGACCTGGACGAGCGCCAGCGCGCCAATGTCAAGAACTACTTCGAAGAAGTGGTCTTCCCGGTGCTCACCCCCCTGGCTTTCGACCCCGGGCATCCTTTCCCGCATATCTCCAATTTGAGTCTCAACCTGGCGGTGGTCATCCGTGATGAGAACGGGCAGGAGCACTTTGCGCGCATCAAGGTGCCCACCACCCTGCCGCGCCTGGCGCCGATCAAACGCTCCTCCGGAGGGGTGCGCAAGGACGGCACTGTGCCCTACCACCACCACTTCGTGCTGCTGGAGCAGGTGATCGCCGCCAACCTGGATGTGCTCTTCCCCGGCATGGAGATCGTCGATTCGCACCCGTTCCGGGTCACGCGCGACGCGGATATGGAAATCCAGGAGTTGGAAGCGGACGACCTGCTGGAGAGCATGGAAGAAAATGTGCGCCAGCGCCGCTTTGGCTCGGTGGTGCGCGTGACCATCAACAACGACATGCCCGCCCACATCCGCGAGATTTTGATGGAAAACCTGGAGGTCGACCGCAACGAGATCTATGTGATGCCCGGCTTCCTGGGCCTCAGCAGCCTGATGCAGCTTTACCAGATCGACCGCCACGACCTCAAAGACGCGCCTTTCCTACCCACCGTGCCAGCCCTGCTCAAGGCAGATACCT
>Ga0105106_10001134_pt1 | contig 19127 bp, 17 predicted proteins | sample PPLLaktember2015_5_FD_79109 | JGI IMG/M metagenome (GOLD analysis project Ga0105106, IMG submission 79109) | Freshwater sediment microbial communities from Prairie Pothole Lake near Jamestown, North Dakota, USA - PPLs Lake P8 Core (1) Depth... | ecosystem: Environmental > Aquatic > Freshwater >...
GAAAATGCGGGCTCGCACCGTGCGAGGCTACAAATCCTGGAGGGGGATGCAGGCGGGACTCTGGCTGAGTGGGACGGGTTTGGCCTTGTGATTGCTTGCAGGGCTTAGGAGATTTGCGCCTTGGGCAGTTTTGGCTTTTCGCCAACCGCTGATGTTACAAACACGGTCAGATTTAGTTGTTGACATGTCACCATAAAAATGCTAGACTCGTTCTGTATCCAATATCCAGTATTAAGTATCCAAAAATATATTAACAAACCCAATATATAACAATGGGTGTTATAGACAATCCATTCCAGAAAGCAATATCCTCAGAGAGAAATGATTTGCCTATTCTGCCACAGCAAAACTCGACTCGTGAATCTCTGGATTACACCACTTTATGCGATGCCGTGGCGAAAAAGCTCCGGCAGGAGATATTGAGCGGCACGCTCAAAGAAGGACAGAAACTCGATCAGACCAGTATTGCAAATCGGTTCGGTATCAGCCGGATGCCTATTCGTGACGCTTTCCGGATACTAGAGGGGGAAGGTCTGATTCGGCTAAGACCGGGGAGGGGGGCTTTTGTCGCCAAGATCGATCTTGAAGAGTTCGTGCAGATTTACCAGGTTCGTGAAGTTCTCGAGGCCCTGGCAATGCGTCTGGCAATCCCCCACCTAAGCGATCAGGATCTCGAGGTAATGGCGGAAAGCGTTGCAATTATGGAAAAAGCCGCCGAACAGGGCGATCTAGGGCGCTGGGTCGACCTCGACCGTCATTTTCACCTGTTGGCATACCAGCACTGCAAGAACCCAACGTTGCTCAAAGCCATCGTCAACTTCTGGAATTCAACCCAGCAGTACAGGCGAATTTTTCTTTCCGATCCTTCCACTACCGAGGGAACCCTTATTCAGCACAAAGCCCTGCTCGAGGCTTTCCGAGCCAGAGATGGCGAGCGTGCTGCCCAGCTCATGGCAGAACATATCCGCGGCACTGTACGAGCACTCCTTCAGCAACCCCGAATGAGGGAGAGCGCTGACAAAACGTTATAGATAACGAGTAAACGCTCTACTGTTCTCTGGGTGCGAGATAGAACCCACCGGGAGAGGAGGTCCGACAAATAAATACCAACCGTATCCACCTCGTATCTATTAGCTTACCATCCATCGTCTGACAATCGTGAGAGAAGGAGCGAAAGAAATGAAGAGAGTCTTTTGGAACGTGCTGCTTTTAATTTCACTGTCACTGTCCCTGGTTGGCTGCGGGCAACCAACTCCTGCCGTCCAACCAGAGGAGACATCTCCACCAGTAGCGGAAGCAACCGAGGAACCGACCGTTAACACGATTCGCCTCGGTGGTTTTTTCCCGTTAACGGGCGGGACAGCTAAAGTCGGTATCGAAAACCGACAGGGTCTGCAAATGGCTATCGACGAGATCAATGCAGCCGGCGGAATTAAGTCGCTGGGAGGCGCTAAGATTGAGATGGTCTGGGCAGACTCCCAAGGCAAGCCGGAGGTTGGCATTAGTGAAGTTGAGCGGCTGGTGCAGCAGGAAAACGTTGTAGCTATCCTTGGCGGTTACGAGTCAAGCGTTTCCACTCCCGCCACCCAGGCTGCTGAGCGCCTCAAAACACCATTCATTGTCGCCGCATCCATTGCCGATGAGATTACCGAGCGTGGTTTTAAATACACTTTCCGGGTCGCCTCAAAGGCAGATTTCTATGCCCGTGACCAGGTGCTTTTCCTTAAAAGCTTGAAGGACTTGATTGGTCTGGATGTTAAAAGGGTGGCTTTGCTGCACGAAGATACCGATTATGGCGAGTCCACAGCAGTGGGCCAGAAAAAATACCTTGAACAGGAAGGGATGGAGCTTACAATCGAGGTAAAGTATCCCTCCAGTGCAGCAGACCTGACAACCGAAATAGCCAAGGTAAAGGCGACCAATCCTGATGCGGTCCTGGTCGTCACCTATCTGAATGACGCCATCCTCCTCGCTCAGGGACGCTTAGCCGGTGGCATGAAAGATACCCCCTTCGTTGATGCAGCGGGTGGATCGCTTTATGCAGAGTTCACTCAAGCACTGGGTGATAGTGCTGAAGGCTGGTTATCCATCGTGGAGTTCTCAAAGTATGCGCCAAAGACCAAAGCCGTCAACGACAAATACTTTGATGCCTACAGCGTCGATTTCTCCGGCAACTCAGCCCTGAACTATCAGGTTGGTATGGTGATTTGGGATGCACTTGAGCGCGCCGGCAGTATAGATCGTGACGCAGTCCGAGATGCAATTGCCCAAACCAGACTCACCGGTGATAAAGTCATTCTTCCCATGGAAGAGCTATTCTTTGACGAGACGGGTCAAAATCCTCAAAGTGGCCTCTATATAGGCCAGGTTCAGAATGGCGAGCTCATACCAGTCTGGCCGCCAGCTGGCGCTGTAGCAAGCCTTCAACCATTCGGTAAATAACATCATATGACTTACAAGAGGACGCAGCCTAGGCTGCGTCCTCTTGTAGAAGATTGGGAGGTTGTTTATGGTCTTCTCTCCTGATGTGATACTCCAGGGCTTAATCAGCGGTATCCTTATTGGGGGAATATTCGCCCTCCTCTCTGTGGGGTTAACCTTAATCTGGGGCGTTATGCGCATCATCAACTTTGCACATGGTGAGTTCTTTATGGTGGCCATGTACATTGTCTACTTCCTTGTAGAAAAGGGCGGTTGGGACCCCTACCTGACCCTTATCGTTTCAGTGCCACTAATCTTCCTGTTCGGGGTCTTAGTTTACAGGTCCACCATCCAACCTATCCTGGCCGACCCAGCCATGAACCAGATAATGCTCACGCTGGGACTGTCAATCGTTTTAAGCGCTGGCGCTCAAGTGCTTTTCAGCGCCGACCCACTATTTGTAGTAACCAAATATAATCGGCTCGTTTTTAACATCGGTCCAGCCGTAGTCCGTATCCCACAACTGATCGCATTTGTTGGTTCAGGCCTGACAGCAGTCTTGCTCTATCTGTTTCTTCAAAAGACGGATGCAGGTCGGGCGATTCGAGCCGCGTCACAGGATCGCACTGCAGCAACACTGATGGGCATAGATGTGGAACGCACATTTTTGCTCGCATTTGGCCTCGGCTCAGCCTGCCTGGGTGTCGCTGCATCACTCATGATTAGCTTCTATTACGTTTCGCCTACTGTAGGGGCTTTTTTCGGCCAGATTACATTTATCATCGTAGTACTTGGAGGAATGGGCAACTTCATTGGCGCACTAGTAGGTGGACAAATTATTGGCCTGACCGAGGCGCTGGGCGCCGCAATTCTACCCGGCTCGTTATCACGTGTATTAACCTTTACCATTTTCATCCTGGTGCTGCTTTTCAAGCCTCAAGGTTTGCTCTCAAGGACACGAAAATGAAGTTACATACTTATCTGTTTCCTTTGATTGTGCTGTTTTTGTTGATTCTCCTGCCATTTGTTGCGGGTGAATATGTTCTTCACCTGTTCATCTTAGTCTTGCTATGGGCCTATCTGGCAACAAGCTGGAACATATTGGGGGGCTACGCCGGGCAGCATTCACTTGGGCATGGGGTTTTCTTGGGGATCGGCGCCTATACCTCAACGCTCCTGTTCATCCATCTGGGAATCAGCCCCTGGCTAGGAATGTGGATTGGCGGAGCACTTGCTTCCTTAGCAGCCCTGTTCATCGGATATCTCTGCTTCCGCTATGGCTTAAAAGGCCCTTACTTTGCCTTGGTGACCATTGCTTTGGCAGAAGCATTCGTATTCTTGACGTCAAACATGGCCAGTATTGGCGGTGCACGGGGCCTGGAGGTCACCTGGATTGGGCATCGCCCGGACATGATGCAGTTTGATGGCAAGATGGGCTACTACTTCATCATTCTTACTATCTTGGTGATCGGCGTTCTTATCACGCTGTGGCTTCATAATCGACGTCCTGGTTACCAGTGGGTTGCAGTGCGCGAGAACGAAGATGCCGCAGAAGCCCTCGGAGTTGACACACTCCGGACCAAGATTGAGGCTACCGTTCTCAGCGCCTTCATGACTGCTATCGGCGGCACTTTTTATGCCCAATACTTTACCTACATCGGTCCTCGTACAGTATTTGGCGAAATTGTGTCAGTGCAAATCCTGATATTTGCCATCGTTGGTGGTCTGGGAACGGTGTGGGGACCGACAGTCGGTGCGCTGTTGTTGATACCAGTAGCTGAACTAGCCAGAGCCAATTTGAGCGGCAGTGTCGGAGGTGCTCATCTGGTTATCTATGGAATGGTCATGGTGCTGGTCATGCTTTTTATGCCAAAAGGGATTGTTGGCCTGGCCAAGGATGTGCTCTCCAAATTGAATCGCCGGTTTACCAAAAAGAATATATATAAAGAGGCACTATGAGCTTTCTTGAAGTTTCGGGTCTCACAAAAAAGTTCAGTGGTCTAACAGCCGTGAATGACCTGTCCTTCACCATTGAGGAGGGCGATATCCTCGGCCTGATTGGCCCAAATGGCGCCGGCAAAACCACTGCTTTCAATTTGATCTCGGGTTTCATTCCACCTAGTTCTGGCAACGTTGTCCTTGGTGGAAGATCCATCGCCGGCCTAAAGCCCCACCAGATATGCCGGCTCGGCCTCACACGCACTTTTCAGATCGTACAACCCTTCCCGGACCTGACTGCACTGGATAACGCGATGATCGGGGCTTTTGTCCGTTACCCGATCCCTTCTCAGGCTAGGGAAAAGGCTCAACAAGTGCTCCAACAAGTCGGCCTTGAAAAGAAAGCTAACACCTTGGGTAAGGACCTCACACTGTTTGAGCACAAACGGCTGGAAATAAGCAAGGCTTTAGCTACAGAACCCCGCATGCTTCTGCTCGATGAGGCAGCAGCCGGTCTTAATCCCGTAGAAGTCGAGGAAACGTTGAGTTTAATACGCCAGCTAAATAAATTGGGGATCAGTCTGCTAGTGGTCGAACATAATATGAAGGTGGTCATGAGTCTCTCCCACCGTATCATCGTCCTCAATTTCGGGGTCAAGATTGCAGAAGGTAAGCCCGCTGAGGTAGCCCAAGATCCCCGGGTCCTCCAGGCTTACCTTGGAGGAGAGGTAGCCAGTGCTTAAAATCGAGAATCTGTCAGTAAAGTATGGAGCCTTTTTTGCACTGCATGATGTTTCTCTCGACATCCAGGATGGTGCGATTACGGCTCTCGTTGGCGCCAATGGTGCTGGTAAATCCACGCTGATTAACACTGTCTCCGGATTGCTCAAACCAGTTTCTGGGCGCATCACCTTTAACGATACTAGTCTAGTTGCGCTCAAGGGACATCAGATCGCAACCCTCGGAGTAGTCCAAGTACCGGAGGGGCGCAGGATATTCCCTGACATGACTGTCCACGAAAACCTGCTCATGGGCGGATTTAGCCCCAACGTCAGGTCACGGCGCATGGAGACCATGCGCGAGGTTTTTGAACTATTTCCTATATTGGAGGAGCGCCTTGAGCAACAGGCGCGCACGTTATCAGGTGGCGAGCAACAAATGCTGTCCATCGGCAGGGCTCTTATGGCCTGTCCAAAGCTGCTCATGTTTGATGAGCCATCACTCGGGCTGGCCCCACTGCTTGTCCGCGATATCTTTACTTCCATCGAAAGGTTAAAAGCGCAGGGGATGACCATCCTACTTGTTGAGCAAAATATCAGCCTCAGCCTACAAATCGCTGATTATGCCTATGTTCTTGAAACCGGAAATATAGCGCTGCATGGTACCGGGCGTGAGGTTATGAATAACGAACACACACGTAAGGCTTACCTGGGATTATAGAATGGAGAATGCTATGTTGAAGGTTCGCACATCTGAAGAAATTATTGCGCGCGACAAAGCTCGTGTCACACCTGCCCTCTATCATTACACGGATGTTGCTTTTACGCGCGGAGAGGGCATATTCTTGTATGACTTCGAAGGCCGGCGCTACTATGACACTGCGGCAGGGATTGCCTGTATGAATGTTGGTCATTGCCACCCTCGCGTGGTGAGGGCCGTCACGGAACAGGTCGGTACCCTGATGCATGCCGCATCCCATGTCGGGTACCTCGCCCCTTATGTAGATATCTTAACCAAGATCCTTAGCCTGGCACCCTCACCCCTGCGCGAAGGTAAAGGTATCCTGCTTAATAGTGGCAGCGAAGCCGTAGAGGCAGCTATCAAGCTCGCCCGCATGGTCACCGGTCGGCAGATGATCCTGGCCTTCATTGGGGGTTTCCATGGGCGCCCGATGGGAGCCCTGTCACTCACAGCCAGCTCCAGCGTCTACCGGCGCCACCTTGGCGGGTTGCTGGTGGGCGTTGAGCATGTCCCCTACCCTGTTTGCCATCGCTGTACTTTTGGACACGGCAGCCATTCACCCGATGATTGTTGTGGCCAGTGGCGGAATATGATCCAGCTAACGCTCGACAGGCTCGTTCACCCAGACGACCTGGCAGCCATAGTTGTGGAGCCCATCCTTGGAGAGGGCGGGTACCAGGTCCCGCCCGATGACTTTTTACCCGAGCTTCGCTCGATTTGTGATCGCACCGGTGCTCTCCTTATCTGTGATGAGGTTCAAACGGGCCTCGGGCGCACCGGGAAATGGTTTGGCTTCCAGCATTCCAATATCGTGCCCGATATTGCCATCTTAGGAAAGGCCATCGGCGGCGGTCTTCCACTTGGCGGTGTCATTGCCCGAGCCGATTTGATGGATGCCTGGTGGGTCTCCGCACATGGCACCACCTACGGCGGCAATCCTGTGGCATGCGTGGCTGGCCTTGAAAGCCTGCTGATTACTGAAGATGAAAACCTGATTGAAAATGCCGTGCATGTCGGCGACCATATGCGCGACCGGTTGAATCAAGCTCGTACTAAACTGCCCATCATCGGGACCGTAAGCGGGCGCGGGCTTATGACCGGCGTTGAACTTGTGACAGAAGATGGCGAGCAACTTTCACTCGATAAAGTCAAACAAATTGTCAAACGAATGGGTGCGGGGGGGGTCATTATGACCCGCTGCGGCCCGAGCAGCCTGAGGTTAACCCCACCGCTTATCATCACCATGGAACAGGCCGATGACCTCCTGGATATCATATTCGATGTCTTGAGAGATTAGTGCGGCATAGAATAAGCAAAGTTCCTTCGGATAGGAAATGTGAAATCATGCAAAAACTTACAGGAAAGCGGTCCCTTATCACCGGTGCAGCCTCGGGTATCGGGCGCGCAACGGCGCTCCTCTTCGCGCAGGAGGGCGCTTCGGTCGCCATTGTGGATATTGACAAGGCCAGAGGATGTGCGGTTGTCGATGAGATTAGAACGCAAGGGGGGCAAGCAATCTTTGTTCAGTGTGACGTATCGAAAGCAAGCGATTGTCAGCGAGCAGTTGAAGAGACTGTGAAAGCGTTCGGTGGATTGGATATCTTGTTCAACAACGCAGGGATTGTGATTCGGGCCAATGTGCTAGAAACGACCGAAGAAGAATGGGATCGGGCAATGGCCATCAACGTGAAATCCATATTCTTAATGAGCAAATACGCCATCCCGTACCTGGCCAATCCTGATCGAGATAGTGTTATCGTCAACACCGGTTCAGCCTTGAGCCTGGCTGGCGCTCGTAATGTGATCTCCTATGCTGCCTCAAAAGCAGCGGTCTATAACATGACAAAAGCGATGGCGCTGGATCACTGCCTCCAGCGCATACGTGTCGTTTGTGTCTGCCCTGGCGATACCGCTACGCCAATGCTGCAAGAAGAAGCCAAGCAACTGGGCATTCCTGAACAGGATTTGATCAATTCTTCGATTGCCAGGCGGCCGTTGCGGCGCATTGGAAACCCGGAGGATATCGCAAAGGCAGTTCTGTACCTGGCAAGCGACGATGGGCGCTATATCACAGGCACAGCCCTCGTGATTGACGGGGGAGGCCTGGCTGCTTATGGAACCGGGATGTGAGAGCTAATAAACCAGGAAGCTCATACAGAGGCATACGATGCGTGGACTCAATGAGAAAAGAGTGCTGATCACCGGCGCGGCCAGCGGGATCGGCAAAGCAACCGCGATTCGATTCCTGGAGGAAGGTGCGTGCGTTCTCGCCCTGGACTACAACCAGGAAGCCCTCGAGCGTCTTGCCAGCGAGCAGCCTGGCATCGGCGGGGCTATTCTTGCGGACCTCACTGAGCCTGAGCAGATCGCCCGCGCTTTTTCTGAAGCGGATGATATAGCAGGAGGGATCGATGTCCTGATCAACAATGCCGGCATCAGCCTGAGGCGCAACTTTTGCGACATCACCCTGGAGGATTGGCACAAAGTCATGAAAGTCAATCTCGATGGCCTATTCCTGGCCTCCCAACAGGCTGCCCGGCGCATGCTGGCAGGAAATGGCGGTGTAATTCTCAATATGGGCTCGACCAATGCGCTGGTTGGATACTTACGCCATGCCATCTACAACAGCTCAAAAGCGGCGATCGTCCAGCTGACTCGCTCGCTCGCGTTAGAGCTGGCGCCTAAGATCCGTGTCAACGTCGTCTGCCCGGGATTTATCCAGACTCCTCTCCTGACATACCCTCCTACCGTAGCCGAAATGGTTCCGTTGAAGCGGATGGGGCGGCCCGAGGAGGTTGCTGGCCTCTTTGCATACCTCGCCTCAGAGGATGCCAACTTTATCACCGGCCAGGTTTTCGTGATCGATGGAGGCGAGATCGCGGGCGGATTGGCCAGCTACGGATAGACAGATCATCGAGGTGCACAGGCACCTTCTAACAACGAATAAGGAGGTAGGATCGCATGCCATCAGAAGAAAAACAGGTTGGCTATCCCTATATTGCCAACTCAGTCCCCCAGGTCAAGGAGCAGATGCTTCGAGAAGTGGAGGCTGAGTCTATTTCAGAGCTGTTTGAAGAAATTCCGGATCGGCTGCGACTCCATCGCAAGATGGACTTACCGCAGCCATTTTTGTCAGAGTACGCCCTGAGGCGGCATGTAGAAGGAGTATTAGCCAAGAACGTCAGCACACAAGAAGTTATCAGCTTCCTCGGTGCGGGTTGCTATCAACACTATGTACCGGCAGTTTGCGATGAGGTAAATTCGCGTAACGAGTTCCTGACGGCCTATTCCGGTCGGACGTATGAGGATCACGGGCGGTTCCAAGCATTGTGGGAATATCAGAGCTTAATGGGAGAGTTGTTGGAACTGGATGTGGTCAGCCTGCCTACTTACGATAGCTACCAGGCTGCAGCCACATGCCTGCGGATGGCAGCCCGAGTCACAGGCCGGAAAGAGTTGGTGATTTGCCAACCGATCGATCCGGCTAAATTGTCTAAAATTTTGGATTACTGCCGGCCCGGCCTGGAAATTATTGTTGTGAAATGGGATGCAGAGACGGGCCTGATAGATCTTGCGGCGCTGGAGAGAGCAATTTCCGCAAAGACGGCGGCAGTCTATTTCGACAACCCCAATTTCCTAGGGGCAGTTGAAATCCAGGGCGAGCAGATTGCAGAGCTGGCACACCAGCAGGGTATCCTGCTGGTGGTTGGCGCTGACCCGATCTCGCTTGGGATTCTGGCCTCTCCGGCGACATATGGGGCAGATTACGTATGCGGCGACATCCAGCCCTTGGGCATGCACATGAGTTACGGCGGCGGCCATGCCGGGTATATGGCCACTCGCGACGAAGAAAGACTTGTCCAGGAATTCCCCACCCGACTTGTAGGGATCAGCCCGACGGTTGTTCCTGGCGAGTATGGATTTGGCGAAGTTGCCTTTGAAAGAACCTCCTTTATGAAGCGCGAGGGCGGCAAGGAATACCTGGGCACGATGTCGAACCTGTGGGCAATCACAGCCGGTGTTTACCTGGCGCTGATGGGCCCGAAGGGCATGACCGAGATCGGTCAAGCGATCATAACGCGTGCCAGGCACACCATGGAGCAGATCAATACCGTAAGGGGAGTGAAGGCGCCCTATTTCCCATCCGCTCCTTTCCAGGAGTTCGTGGTGAATTTCGATGCTACTGGCAAGAGCGTGGCTGAAATCAACCGAGCACTCCTTGCCCAGGGAATCTTCGGTGGTCTGGACCTCACCCGGAGCTTTCCAGAACTAGGGCAGAGCGCCTTGTATTGCGTCAGCGAGATTCACACCCTGGCCGATATCAAAAGACTGGTTAATGCCTTAAAAGGGGTCGTGTAATCATGAACGCCCTCGATTTCCTCCCGGAACAAATAAAAGACGAGAAAACCACAGCCCGGTTCTATCACCAAGCGCAGTGGACCGAACGCCTAATTTTTGAGCTTAGCCAACCCGGACAGCGAGGCGTCCTGGTGCCAGAGGTAGAGCCTGAGATTCTTGCAAAGGATCCTGACCCACTGGCAGCATTGCCTGATAAACTGCGCCGGAAACAGCCACCAGCGTTGCCGGAGGTTTCCCAAGTTCACGTGCTGCGTCATTACTTGCGACTATCTCAAGAGACCTTGGGCGCAGGCCTGGTGCCCGACTTTGGCATGGCTACCTCAACGATGAAGTACAACCCTCCAATCAATGAGCAGCTGGCTCGATCCCCGAAGCTCAGTGAGCTGCATCCGCTACAAGATGAAAGGACAGTCCAGGGCATTCTGGAAGTGATCTACCGGTTCGAGCAGATTCTCAAGGAGATCTCTGGCATGGCTCGATTTTCCTTCCAGCCACGGGCCGGTTCTCATGCTATTTACACAAACGCTTCGATCGTCCGCGCCTACCATGCTGCCCGCGGGGAAGCAGAGCGGCGAGACGAGGTGATCACGACGATTTTTGCCCATCCGAGCGATGCGGCCTGCCCAGGAACAGCCGGTTATAAACTAATCACGTTATACCCGGAAGAATGTGGTTATCCTAGCCTGGAAGCCATACGGGCTGCAGTTTCAGAGCGCACCGCGGCGCTGTTTATTACCAATCCTGACGATACCGGGATTTTCAACCCCATCATCGACAAGTTCGTTGAGGTGGTGCACACTGCTGGCGGCCTTTGTTCTTACGACCAGGCTAATGCGAACGGACTGCTGGGGATTACCCGGGCAGCAGACGCAGGTTTTGACCTGTGCCACTTTAACCTGCACAAAACCTTTTCTACCCCACATGGCTCCGGCGGGCCTGGGGCAGGCGCATGCGGGGTCACAGAGTCTTTAGCCCGCTATCTACCTGTCCCGATTGTCGAGTTCGATGGGCAGAAATATTATCTCGATTACGACCGACCTGATTCAATCGGTAAGGTCTCATCCTTTTACGGCGTGGTCTCCAATATCTTGAGAGCGTACGCCTGGGCCATGTCGCTTGGGGCGGACGGGATGCGTGAAGCCGCGGAGGTCGCGGTCCTCAACAACAATTACTTGATGAAGAAGATACTTGAAATTCCGGGGATCACCGCCCCCTATGCCGAGGGCAAGCGGCGCATTGAACAGGTGCGCTACAGCATTGAGGAATTAACGAAAGAAACTGGTATCCACTGCCTCGATTTTGCCTTGCGGATGGCCGACCACGCGGCGCACGGCTTTCTCAGCCATCACCCGTTCGTTGTGCCTGAGCCGCTGACGCTGGAACCAACCGAGTCCTACTCGAAGACGGATATCGATGAATACGCAGCGGCTTGGTCAAAAGTTGCTGCCGAAGCACGCTCTCAACCTGAACTGGTCAAAACTGCCCCGCATCAATCCGCTGTACATCAGGTTACAGAGCACGATCCCTTCGAGGATCCCGATCACTGGGCGATTACCTGGCGCGCCTACCAGCGAAAAGCTAAGGTTAGGGATGCCTCCAAATGAAAAACAGCTAGGATTGATTATCAACCCCATCTCCGGGATTGGCGGCGCTGTCAGCCTGAAGGGCAGTGATGGCACATCCATCCAGGAACGCGCCCGGGCCCTGGGCGCGGTACCTCGCGCCCAGGAGCGGGCAGGCGAGGCCTTGAGACCCCTCCTGCCCTTCCAGGGTGAGTTCGAGCTCATCACTTACCCGGGTGAAATGGGCGCAGATGCAGCTATTGTCTGCGGGTTCAAGCCTGCGGTGATCGGCAAAATTACCTCGGGGAACACCACCGCAGCCGATACCCAGCGGGCTGCCCGGGAGATGCAGGCAATGGACGTTGATCTACTGCTGTTTGCCGGAGGGGACGGAACTGCCAGGGATATCGCGAGCGCAATCGGCACCCAAACGCCCGTCCTGGGTATTCCGACCGGGGTGAAAATTTATTCAGCAGTATATGCGACAAATCCGAGGAGCGCCGGCGAGCTTGCGGCCCTGTACCTGCACGGGAAAGCTAAGGAGCTACGCGAGGCAGAAGTCGTCGATATCGACGAGGAGGATGTGCGCCAGGGGGTCGTTTCGGTTATTTTATATGGCTATCTACGAATCCCTTTCCGCCGGTCCCTGGTGCAAAGCCTGAAGAGCAGTAGCCCTCCGAGCGAGCAGTACTCAACCAATGCCATCGCGGCGACGATCATTGAGCAGATGGCTCCAGACTGGCTGTATATCCTTGGGCCGGGAACAACTACGCGGGCGATCACGGATCGTTTGGGTCTCGCCAAGACCTTGATCGGGGTCGATGTTCTCCAAAACCACCAAATCTTGGCCAGCGATGTAACAGAAAAGGAGCTGCTGAGTCTGCTGAACCAGCATCCCGCGAAAATTATCGTCACACCCATCGGGGGGCAAGGCTATGTCTTTGGGCGAGGCAATCAGCAGATCAGCGCTGAGGTCATCCGCCGGGTTGGGAAAGAAAATATTATCGTAGTGAGCACGAAAGATAAAATCGTTACGCTGAGGGGACAGCCACTGCTCGTTGACACCGGATCATCCACAGTCGATAAACTTTTGTGCGGATACGTGAAGGTGGTCACAGGCTACAACGAATATACTATCTACCGCATCTCATCGTGAGAATCGTTTTTTCGAATTCGGCTCAGAGCAGTCTCAACCACTGGTATAAAGAGGAAAGGAACCATGAGCATTGACCGGGAAATTATGATGGATATGTATTTCTACATGCAGCGGATCCGGCGTTTTGAGGAGACTGCAGAAGAGCTTTACAAGCGAGGAGTGGTGGTCGGCCTGCTGCACCTGTACATCGGTGAAGAGGCGGTCGCGACAGGAGCTTGCCTTGCTTTACAGAAGGATGATTACATCACGAGCACGCATCGCGGCCACGGCCATCTGATTGCCAAGGGAGGCGATCTAAAAAAATTGCTTGCCGAGTTGTGCGGGAAGGCAACCGGCTACTGCCAAGGGAAAGGGGGGAGCATGCATGCGGCCGATCTCAGCCTGGGAATCCTGGGGGCAAATGGAATCGTCGGGGGCGGTTTCGGCATCGCGACAGGCGCAGCGCTATCCGCCAAGAAGCGCCAATCTGGTCAAATCGTGGCCTGCTTTTTTGGGGATGGTGCAGCCAACCAGGGAATATTGATGGAATCTCTAAACCTAGCTGCAATCTGGAAACTTCCTCTCATCTATATGTGTGAGAACAACACATTTGGTGAATATTCGCGTTTTGATGAGGCAACCGTCTCTGACAAACCAATTGGTGAGCGCGCTGCTGCGTTTGGATTACCCTCGTCCAAGATCGACGGCAACGATGTGATAGCTGTCTACGAGTGCGTGCAGCAGGCTGCGGCAAGAGCTAGGGCCGGGAAAGGGCCGACATTTATCGAGGCTTGCACGTATCGTTTCAGAGGGCATCATATGGGAGATGTGGGAACCGCGCGGGGTTACCGAACCAAAGAAGAAATGGATGAACGCTGGCATCATGAACCGGTGGGCAGTTTTCGAAAGTTGCTCCTTGAGAAGAATATACTAGAAGAACCTGATCTCACAATAATCGACCAGCAGATAGAGAAGGATATTCAGGAAGCAGTCGACTTTGTAAACAGTTCCCCGGCAGCCGATGCTAGCAAGATAGCGGAGGACATCTATGCCTGAGATGCGAGAACTCACGATCCTCGAAGCCATTAAAGAGGCGCTTGACGAAGAGCTGGCCCGGGATCCCGCTGTGTTCCTGATGGGGGAGGATGTTGGCAGGGCCGGTGGCGTGTTCATGGTGACCGAGGGGTTGCAGCAGAAGTATGGCAAGGATCGGGTCATGGATACCCCGATCAGCGAGGCGATCATTGCAGGAACCGGGGTCGGCGCGGCGATGACTGGAATGCGCCCTGTGGTGGAAATCATGTTTTGCGATTTCATGACCCTGGCCATGGACCAGGTGGTCAATCAAGCAGCAAAAATGCATTACATGACCGGCGGGCAGGTTAAAGTCCCCCTGGTGATTCGCACGGCAGGGGGTGCCGGGCGAGCTGCTGCGGCCCAACACTCCCAAAGCCTGCACGCCTGGTTTGCCCACATTCCTGGATTAAAAGTCGTGCTACCGTCCACCCCTTACGATGCCAAAGGCTTGCTGAAATCGGCCATCCGGGACGATAACCCGGTCATCTATTTTGAAGATAAGATGAGTTACAAAGTCAAGGGGCCCGTGCCGGTTGGAGAATATACGATTCCGCTGGGCGTCGCCGATATCAAACGCAACGGGACAGATGTGACATTGATTGCAACATCCAGTATGGTCCAGGTGGCAGAAAAAGCTGCTGACCTCCTCGGAGAGGACAAAATCAGTGCTGAGTTAATTGATCCCCGCTGTTTGCGCCCGCTTGACAAAGGGACAATTCTAGACTCGGTAAAGAAGACCGGGCGAGCAGTGGTGATCGATGAGGGGTATTTAAGCTACGGAACGACGGCTGAAATCGCTGCCCTGATCTCCGATGAGGCATTCGATTACCTGGATGCACCTGTAAAGCGAATTGGCGGCATGGATGTGCCCATCCCGATGACGCCGGTTCTGGAAACGGTAACAATACCGAACGAGGTCCAAGTTGTACAGACCGTGAAAGGCCTTTTTGGGCGGAGATATCCCAATGAATGATGTCTATATGCCGCAGCTCAGCCTCACTATGACTGAGGGGGTAGTCATCAACTGGCTGAAAAAAGAAGGAGATCCCGTTAGAAAAGGGGAACCGGTGGTTGAAGTTGAAACCGATAAAGCCACTGTTGAACTGGAGTCTCCTGCGGATGGCATCTTGGGCCCTATTGTGGCGCCGGTAGGGGCTATAGTCCCCATTGGCGGACCGTTGAGCTCTGTGCTTGATCCTGATTCACGAACAGGCCTCAAAAACCCCACGAACTCTGATCAGTCGAGAGAGGTCAATCACCAGGCGTTTACAGACGCAATCCAGCGGGTGATTGCCTCCCCACGAGCGAGAAAAGCAGCCCATGAACTGGCTATTGACATAACCCAGGTGGAAGCTTCGGGACCGGGTGGGAGAATTGTGGAAGCCGACGTGCTCTGGCATGCCAAGGATAGAGTCAGAATAGAAAAGCCTGTTTTTGTCTCTCCAGTTGCGAAGAGAATCGCAAAAGAAGAGGGGGTTGATCTCGGTGCGATAGTAGGTACAGGTCGGGGAGGCCGCATTATGAAGGAAGATGTTGTGCGTGTGAAAACCCCACTGCCTGCTGGTGCAGAAGAGACCGGAAAGAAAGAATCTGTGTCAAGGATCCATCAGATTATGGCACAGCGCCTGGTAGAAAGCTGGACAACTGCGCCCCACTTTTACCTGCTGCACGAGATTCGCGCAGAGCAACTGGTTAACTTGCGAAAAAGCCTGCTCGCGGTCATGGAAAAAAAGTATCATATCAAATTAACTTACACCGATTTGCTTATCAAAATAGTCGCTGAGGTCCTGCACTCCCATCCCCGCTTAAACAGCAGTTGGATTGAAAGTGAACTCCTTCTTCACGACCAGATCAATCTTGGCATCGCCGTCGCCGTGGAAGATGGGCTGGTCGTGCCGGTAATCCACAATGCAGATACGCTGAATATAGCGGAGATCGCCATACAGCGCCAGGCGCTGGTAGAGAAGGCTAACGAAGGGAAACTTCACCCGCAAGATTTCTCCGGGGGAACATTTACCATATCGAACCTGGGAATGTACAACGTTGATTCCTTCAATGCGGTTCTCAACACCAACCAAGCCGCAATTTTGGCTTTCGGCAGGATTGCAGACCGAGTCATTCCTGTCGATGGGCAGCCTGCTGTCAAGCCTGCTCTATTTGCTACTCTTACCTGCGATCACCGTGCTGTAGATGGCGCCTGCGGGGCCAGGTTCCTAGATGAATTAGCGGAGACCATAGAGAATCCATGGCTTCTTCTATTGCCTCCGGATGATAAATAAAGGTTATACTGCCCATGGGCAATGATTCGAGGGAGATGATCGGATGGGTCAAACACAATCACATCACAAATCGATCGATTTGATGAGTGAAGCCAGCAAATATACCCCGGGTGGAGTGCATTCCTCCCTGCGGAAACTTTCCATCGACATGGTTTTTAAGCGAGCGCACGGAGCGTACATTTGGGATGTCGACGACAATCGATATGTTGATTACAACGCTGCCTTTGCTGCGATTCTCTTAGGACATACCCATGAGGTGATCGACCGCGCAGTTGCAGATGCAGTCAGTCAGTTGGACTGTACCAGCTTGGGGACCACGGAGGATGAAATCGCCGTGTCGAAGAAGATCGCGGAGCATTTTCCGAGCGCAGAAATGGCGCTGATCTGCAACAGTGGCTCAGAGGCAACTTACCACGCCCTGCGCGTGTCGCGGGCTTACACCGGGCGAATGAAAATCCTGAAATTCCAAGGCTGTTACCATGGCTGGCATGACTACGTGCTGATGAACATCCATACCCCTGCAGACAAGCTGGGGATGAAGGATCTGCCGTGCGCAGGCATGCTGCCAGAAGCTGTGGAGCATACTACCGTGCTGGAGATCAATGATCTTGATGCGCTCTCCGCTGCCTTGCGTACCCGCGAGTACGCAGCCGTAATCCTTGAGCCAGTGCTGCATAATGTAGGCTGCCTGCTCCCCACTAAAGAATTCCACCAGGGGTTGCGCGAGCTTTGCACTGAGTCAGGCACAATGTTGATCTTCGACGAAGTGATCACGGGGTTCAGGCACGGGCTAGGCGGGTACCAGGCCCATATCGGGATCACGCCAGATTTGACAACACTGGGCAAGGCCATGGCGAACGGCTATCCGGGTGCGGCCATTGCCGGCTCGCGCGAGCTCATGATGATGTTCGCCACCGGCGGCGGTCCGGTTTACTTTGCTGGCACCCATAATGCCCACCCGATCACCACAGCAGCCGCGAAAGCCACGATTGCCGAGTTAGAGAAAGGCGAAGCTTACAAACACATGTTCTCGATGGGTGAATATTTCAGGACAGAATTAGCTGCAATCGGACAACGTTTAGGGATTCCGATGATGGTGGCCGGGTACGGTTCCATCCTCGCTCCCTTGTTTATGGATCCTGAGCTTGGATTGCCGCAAAATTATCGGGAGCTGCTGTGCAGCGAAACCGATATCGATCAGAACTTCCGCCTCGGGCTGATCGAGCGGGGAGTATTCGTCTACCCGCGCGCCCGGCGTCGCATTACACTAACGGCTGCCCACACCCAAGAAGACATCGATTTTACGCTCCAAGCAGCTGAGGACGGCTTGCGAGAACTGGTTATCCATCACCCGTGAATTTCCGGCGCACTGCCTTCGAATGCCTAATCGGATAGAAGGGCAAAGGGGTAATGAGAATGAATAAACGAGACATCGTTCTAAATATTGTGGAAAGTAAGGTCTCTTCCGAGTACGTTCCGGCAGCCTTTTTTATGCATTTCGATCCGGAGTTTCATAAAGGCCAGCCGGCCATCAATAAACATTTGGAATTCTTTCGCTACACCGGGATGGATTTCCTCAAAATTCAATACGAGCAAATCCAGCCCACCTTCCTGATCGAAAAGCCTCAAGATTGGGCGCAAGTGCCTTTGTATCCTGAAGAATTCCATGAGCCGACCTGGCGGGTGGTCGAAGGGCTGGTCAAAGAGGTGAAGAAAGAGGCCCTCGTCATCATGACGCTATATTCGCCCTTTATGTGGGCCATGTATCTGGCAAATGATGCGCTCCTTGACAGCCACCTGAAGGAAAATCCAGAAGCAACCAAAAAGGGCTTAGAGATCATGGCTGAAAATGTCATCCGGCTGGCGCGCGGCTGCAAGCGGGCTGGCGTCGATGGTTTTTATGCCTCTACCGTGGGGGGTGAAATCCACCGGTTTAAAGGGACGAATATTTTCGAACAATATGTCAAGCCGACCGACCTGGCAGTCTGGAACGAGATTAGAGATTGTACCTTTAACATTTTGCATGTTTGCGATTTTGATGGAGAGTATGACGATTTAACTCCATATTTAGATTATCCAGGTCACATGGTCAATTGCAGCCTGGCCGTAGGTGATCGCAAATACACCGCCTCTGATATTTCGCATATGTTCGGAAGGCCTTATCTCGGAGGTTTGGATCGAAAAGGGGCGATTGCCAAGGGAGGCGGGGATTCGATCTCTTTGGCAGTCAGAGATGTAGTCCAATCCGCACCGGATCAATTCATCTTGGGAGCTGACTGCACCATGCTTCCTGGAACACCATGGGAACATATAAAAACTGCTATAGACATTGCACATCATTATAAATAGCGATAGCGGAGAAAACTCAGACGGGCGGGAGAGCACGCGTGCTCAGTCGAATGGACGCCCCATACGCGGCCCTCTGAGCACGTTGCCCCAAGAGAGGCTAAAACAGTTGCGGTCACTCGATCCGATTTGTGGATACTGAAGGTTCAGCCCGCCCGAAACCCCACCTCGGCGCAGGCAGCGCACCGAACGCCTTCCAATCCGCCAAAACCACAGCCGCATCCCCCGGCAGCCCCACAAATCCTCCTACTACCGCCTGGCACACCCAGGGTGGGGCTAGCAACGCGAAGACCAGAGAAACAGAGAATCGTCTGGCATAGAGCTGCGCCTGTTCGAAGCGGCGGGTTGTCTTGTGCCTGAGCGTCTCGCGCGATGCGTTGCCGCTTTCCACCTCCAGCCAGAAGAGACTTACAGCCCTGAAACCGTTATGAGCCAGATCGCGGCAGACGGAGCGTATATTGTCCGGATCGATTTTGCCGGCGGCCCCGCATGGCTTCCGAGGACTGTGGCCCTGAGCACGGCCGACGAGACTTGAATGACCTGTGGACA
>Ga0105106_10001136_pt1 | contig 19125 bp, 8 predicted proteins | sample PPLLaktember2015_5_FD_79109 | JGI IMG/M metagenome (GOLD analysis project Ga0105106, IMG submission 79109) | Freshwater sediment microbial communities from Prairie Pothole Lake near Jamestown, North Dakota, USA - PPLs Lake P8 Core (1) Depth... | ecosystem: Environmental > Aquatic > Freshwater >...
AGCTGTCGGCGCCGTTGGCGTTGGCATTCGGGGTGTAGGTAAAAGCGCCGGTGGCGGCGTTGCTGATGCTGACCGTGCCCTTGCTCGGGGGGGCAACGATGCTGAAGGTCAAGGCGTTGCCTTCCGCATCGGTGGCGCTCAGGGTGCTGCTCGCCGCCGTGTCTTCGCTAGCGGCCAGCGTGCCGTTGACCGCCACCGGCGCTTGGTTCACCGCCGTCACGGTGATGGACACAATAGCGGCGTTGGACACGGCGCCCCGAACGTCTCTCACAGTATAGACAAACGAATCCAAGCCGACGTATCCGGCGGCCGGCGTGTAGGTAACGACGCCGGTCCCCGTGTTGACATTGGTGATGCCGCCGTGCGCCGGCGGCGTCACGAAGGCGATTTTGGTCCGATCAAGCACATCGCCGTCCGGGTCGCTATCGTTGGCGAGTATGGGAATGGCCACGGCGGTATTGGCTTTCGTCGTGACGGTGTCGTCATGCGCGATCGGCGGCGTGTTTCCGAGCGTGACCGTCACCTGCACCGTGGCGACGTTGCTCGTGGCGCCGCCGTTGTCCTGCACGGTATAGGAAAAAGCGAAGGTACCCAATGCCACCGGCGTATAAACGATCTCGCCGGTAAGCGAATTCACAGCGGCAACGCCGCTGGTAGGCGGTGTGACGATCGATACCGTAGACGGGACGAGGATACCGTCCGGGTCGAGGTCATTGGCCAGCACAGGGATCGTGACCGGTGTCGGCGTAAGCGTCGCGGCCTTATCATCCGACGACAATGGCAATTTGTTCGCCCGGGTTACTAGGATCGATACCGGCGCCGGACTGGATGTGGTGCCGAAATTGTTCTTGATCGAGTAAGCGAAACTGTCGAACCCGGCAAAGCCAGACAGCGGGGTGTAAACCACCGAACCGTCGCCGGGTGCGGCTGCCACGCCGTGGAAAGGCTTGCTCAACACCGTCACCGAGCCCAGATCGAGCGTACCCGTTGCGTCGAAATCGTTCTCCCAGACTTGAATCTTCACCGACGTGTTTTCCGGAGAGAAAACCACATCCTCAACGGCTGCCGGCTTGGCGGGCGCTTGTTGCATCAGCAGCGTGATGGTGCCGTCATTCGGCGTTCCATCGGCGGTCAGGTTCAGGTTCGATACGGCGATATCGAGATTGCCATCGCGGTTGAAATCGCTCAGCGCGAGCGCTTGCGGCCGGTTGCTGGGGAAGCCGTTGCCATCGGTGCTCTGGGCGGAGACATGCTGTTTCGGAACGAAGGTGCCGGCCGGATCCCGCAGGTAAATCGCGAGGTCATTGGTGAGTTCATTGAGTACGACCACGTCACCCAAGCCATCGCCGTTGAGATCGGCAATCGCGACGGCGATCGGGTGCGCCTGCACGGCGGGATCGAAGCTCGTGGGCAAACTCGCGGCAAAGGGAATGAAGCTCCCTTGCGGCGTCCCGGTCCCAACGAAAACGATGTCGTCGGCAAGCACATCAGGGCTGGACGAAATCGCAGCGACATCCGGAATGCCATCGCCGTTCACATCGCCCGCCGCAACCCGGCTCGAAAATCGCAAGAGCAACGGCAGCGACGTCGTGGCCGAAAAGAGACCTCTTCCCGTACCGAAGACAACGGATGTCAGCGTCGCGTAGTCAAGGTGTCCATCGCGATTGAAATCGGTGACGGTCACTTGTTCGCGCGTGCTTGGTACAGCGCTGCCGCGTCCGGGGCCAAACGTCCCATTGCCACTTCCGGGCAAGAACAATCCCGTAAAACTCAAATCCGGAATGCCGTCTTCATCGAAGTCGCCCACCGCCGGCGCGCCAGGCGGATTTCCCGCTACGATACAGGGCGGCTTTAGGGTGAAGAGTCCGCTTCCGTCGCCGAGAAAAACAGGCGCGCCGGGCGTCGGCGTGTGGCACAAAAACGAAATGCCGAGCGAAGGATCGAAGCTTTCCGTGAAAACGAAATCCAAGAAACCATCGCCGTTGAAATCGGCAGTCGCGAGGCTCGTCACGGTGTCACCCACGAGGAAGCTCCCGCCCTGCGGGAATGCCCCCGCGCCGTCGCCGAGCAAGATATTCGCGCCATCGATATTGGGAAACGACTCCCCGCCGAGCACGTGGGGCGTCGTCGCCAGGTCGAGGTTGCCGTCGTTGTTGAAGTCCGCCGTGACCATCGCCGTTCCGACACCGCCGCCGGCCAACGACACCGAAGCCGGCGCATCGAACGCCAGCGGCTGAGCGGCATGGCTCGGCATGATCGGCAAGACAACGATGGCGAAAAAAGAAAGGCAAGCGCAAAGCCGCAAAGCCGCGATGATGAAGTCGTTGCGATTTCTTACCATTTCTTATCTCGCGTAGGTTAATCGATACCACGACAAACGATTTCGACCCGGTTCAAAGCGGAGACGAAATCTGCGGCTAGCGATCAGTTCAAAACGGAAAAGAGTGCAACGAATAAAGCCTTCTACCGGGCTCGTGTGTGTTCACTCAATCTAAACGCAGCACGGCGTATTCGACCACAAAACTATATCGAAAAAAGTAGGGGATACCCTGCATTGTTCGTGGGGAAAAACGGTAGCCTGAAACCGACTTTGATTTGGTTCCCGCGCGACAAAACATTACTGAAATTTTAGGAAGCGCAGTGCCTCAGGGAACAATCCAGCCGCCCACGGGCTGCAGGCCCGGCGTGGGTTCTTGCATATATTTGACGACGTACGCGCCCTTGGACGCAAAGCGCTGGCCGGCGCCGAGACTGAGGCGCGGATAGATGGAACCCGCGAACGAATTGTCGAGCATGCCCTCCAGGCGCTCCATGAAGTAGTCGCGATGGAAGTTGTCGATGAGATGCATCAGCGCATCGCCGGCCACGGTGGCGGCGAAGTAGGTGTTGGCCTGGATCTGTTCGTCGCCGGGGTCTATGCCGCGAGCGCGCAGCCAGGTGCGAAAACGCACGAGCCGCCGGTCGAGCGCTTGCGGCAGATCAAAGGGGCGCACGAAGTAGAGGTGCGCCTGAAAATCGCCAAGCGTTGGCGCCTTGCCTTTCGCTGCGAGACTGGATGACAAGTAAATCGCCTCCGGTTGCGCGGACGATGCATGGTTGAACGTCTGCATATCGTCGTCGCTCAGCCAAACGACCAGCGCCGACGATTGCGCTTGCTGCTGTAACGCATTCCAGAATGCAGCGGTGAGCCGTTCGCCCTGTTCCACACGCCGATCGGTCACGCGCCCCGGCAATGCCTGGCGTAGCGCCGCGGCGGCCACCGCGCCCGGATCGCCTGCGTGATAAACTTGCACCACCTGCCCTGCCGTGCTTTGCAGATGCGTGGCGAGCGCTTGCGCTTCCAAGGTCATGCCTTGCGTGAAATAGACCGGATAGAAGTCCTGCTCGTCGATTTCGGGCAGATGCGTGTTCGGAAACAGGCAAGGCAGTTCCTTGCGCTCGCAGAACTCGTGCACCGGCTGCCAGGAACCCGCGCCGATGCCGCTGAGGATGGCGAACACCGGCTGTTTTCGATAGAAAGTTTCGAGCTGCGCCGGCCAGGTATCGGCGGCGCCGTTCAACTCCCACACGTGCAGCACCCACTTGCGGTATGCCTGGTATTCGCGCGCCATGTCCCACGGCGCATGCGCGGACCGCCGCGTTTCGTGGCGCGTGCCGGCGTTCTTGTCGCGGAAGAAGGCATGCAGCACATCAAGCATGGCTTTGCGTTTTTCCGGCGCGACGCCGGGCGTGATGATGGTGGCGAAGTGAATGCTGTCCTGCGTCGCGCCGGGCGAAGGGTCGGACGAAAGCGATTTAAGATAGGTCACGAGCGCCCTGGTGTCGTCGTCGTTCAACGCATAGCGGGGCATGAGCAAGTCGAGCACGCGGCCACTTGCATCCACCCCTTCGCGAACCGCTTTCGCCAGCAGCGCGTCCGTATACAGCGTGCGGCCGCTTAAGCCCCGCGACGGCGCGCGCAGACCCGCAGCCGCGGGCGCATGGTACAACATCGCACCGGCGATGGGCCGCACCACCTTGCCGCCTTCGCTCGAACCGAGTCCGCTACGGCGGTGGCAGTTCACGCAGGCCGCCTGCGCGCCGCGCAGCACGACGCCGTTCCGCGCCTGCGCGGTCAACAATGTGCCGGAGGGCAGCACGCCCTCGCGGTAAATGCGTTTGCCGAGTTCGATGTCTTGCGGGGAAGCATGGGCGGGCAATGACAGCGCAAGCACCAGAAAAAAAGAAATTTTCACCACGGAGCACCTGGAGAAAAAACGGCAAGTCCTATGCTTTTCTCCGTGACCTCCGTGCGCGCTGCGGCAAGTGCTTTTCAAGCTTATTTCGCCGCCAACGCCCGATACTCGCGCACCAGATCCTCGGCACTGGCGAAACCGTCGAGCCGCACCCAGGGCGCGCCGGGCGCAGCGCGCAGCAGGGTCAAGGGCATGTGATTCATCTTGCCGCCGCGATAGGCGTCGAAGGCGCGCTCGATCGCGACCACATCGGCCGGCGTCCCGGTGAGGAAGCGCCATTCCGGCCCCGCGCCGAACTTGGCGGCGTATGCCTTCAGGCGTTCCGGCGTGTCGTATTCCGGATCGATGGAAATGGATACCAGGCGCAGTTTTTCCCGCTCCGTCCCCAGCGCTTTTTGCACCTGCGAGAAGGTGGCGCTCATCACCGGACAGATCGCGGTGCAACTGGTGAAAATGAAATTCAGCATCACCGGCTGGCCGCTGTCGAGTTCGGCGCGCAGCGAGGTCTTGCCCCGGTCCATGCCGACCAGGGGAATGTCCGGGAGGTCATAGGCCTTGACCGTGCGCACGCGCTCCTGCTGCATGGCGTGCATATGATGCGCATGGTGGTCGTGCATCGCCGCTTGCGATGCGTCGCCGGCCGGCGATGCCAGCCCGAATAGCAGCAGGCAGGCCGCTGCTCCCGCGTTACGATGGTTACGATTCATGCCGGTTTTCATCTGTGTCCTTCCGCTTTGCGTCCCCGATGTTTCTCCCCTGCGTGCTTCTCGTCCCCATCTTCGTCTTTGTCGTGCCGATGCGCCTTTTCTTTTTCCTTCGTGTCTTCTGCCAAGGTGCCGCCGCTGGACGACGTGTTCACACCGACCCCGACCGTCACGCGCGCGCTATTGGAAACCGCGCCCTGCTTGTCCTTGACGGTGTAATAGAACACTTCGGTGCCGCGGAAATTACGCCGCGGCGTGTAGCGCACGCTGCCGTTGGCCTGGGGCACGGCCGTGCCGCCCTTGTTGGGCGCGGTCACGATCGTCAGCGTCGCCGGGTCGATGCCGCCGTCCGCATCCTGGTCGTTCGCGGTCACGGCGATGGTCACGCTGCGGTTGCGCTGGGTGCGGGCGCTGTCGTTGACGGCCACCGGCGCCTTGTTCGACACGACGGTGATCGACACGCTGGCGGTGGCGCTGGCGAGCGCGCCATCGCTCGCCTGGTAGCTGAAGGAGTCCGCGTTGGTGCCGCTGTTCGGGGTGTAGCTGAAGGAGCCGTTCGCATTCAGGACGAGCGTGCCGCCGCTGGGCCCGCTCACCAGCACCGCCGTCAGCGCATCGCCGTCGGGATCGCTGTCGTTCGCGAGCACGCCGGGCGCCGTCACGCTGAGGGTGGCGCCCGCGCTCGCGCTGTAACTGTCGTTGCCCGCCAGCGGCGCCGCATTCAAGTTCGCCACGGTAATGGCGAAGCTCTGCGTTGCCGACAAGCCGCTGCTGTCCTGCACGGCAACCGTCACCGGATGCACGCCGACCTGGGTCGCGCCCGGCGTCCAAGTGATCAAGCCCGATGCCGCATCGATCAGCATGCCGGCGGGTGCGACGTTGAGCGCGTAGCTCAGCGCATCGCCATCGGCATCGCTTGCCGTAATCTGGTAGGCGTAGGGTTGACCTTCCGTGGCTGCCGTCACCGGCGCCGAACCAATGACCGGCGCACTGCCACCTCCGCCGCCATTCAGGACATTGTAGGCGGCGAGCACATTCACCAGGCCGTAGCCGTAGCCATTGTCGGCGCCGGTCACGCCCAAATCCTGTGCCGACTGGGTCAGCGCCGATTCCAGCGCCGCCACATCCGCGCCCGGGAAGGCGTTCACCAGCAGCGCCATCGCGCCTGCGGCGTGCGGCGTGGCGTAGGAGGTTCCGGATACGGTGGCATACAACGGCAGGCCGCCGAATGAAAGGTCCGCGGTATTGATGCCTACGCCCGGCGCGCTGAGCTTGGGAAAAATATCGCCGTCGCAGGTAGAAGGACCGCGGCTGCTGAAGTCCGCCAGGAGCAGCGTGCTGTCGACCGCACCGGTGGAGAGCACGCCGGGACTGTTGGCCGGACTCACACCGGTCAGCGGCGCCGGGCCGTCGTTGCCTGCGGCAAAGGCGACGCCGATGCCCGCCGCCTTCAGGGCCTGGATATCCGCATCGAACTCGGGCAGGCATTGACCGGCCGTTCCCGGCAGGCCCCAGGACGCGTTGACCACGTCCGGCGCGTCCGGCGTGGCCGGGTCGCCATCCGGGTCGAGTAGCCATTGGAAGCCCATGTGGATGTCGCTCAACTGCGCCTGACCCGCATCGTCGAAGATCTTGACGGCGATCCACTGCGCGTCGGGTGCGACGCCGATGGCCGTGCCGTTCGCCGCGCCGCCCACCAGGATGCCCATGGTCTGGGTGCCGTGTCCCAGGGCGTCGTAGGGCGTGGTGTGCTCGCCGTGCGGATCGAACCAACTGTTTGCGCCGCCGCGCCAACGCGTGGCCAGATCCGGATGGTTCGGGTCCACGCCGCTGTCCATGTTGGCCACCACCACCCCGGCGCCGCTATAACCCAAGGCCCACAAGTCCGGCACACCGATGGTGTTCAGATTCCACTCCAGGGGCGCGCCCGCGCTAAGCGTCACGGCTGGCGCCTGCAGCACGTGGTCGGGACGGACGCTCTCGACTCCCGGCAGTTGCGCCAACTCCTTCGCCACTTCTGCCCGCACCCTGAGCGCCATGCCGTTGATCAGCCACAGCTGCTTCATTTTGCGTGCGCCGCGCTGCGCGAGCAGCGTTCGCAGCGATTGCTGGCTGAACTCGGCCTTGGTCTTGAGGGCACGCGTCATGTCGGCGCGGCGCGCGTGCTTGTCGCGCTTCTTGAAAATTTTCGGATCGACCCGGTCGCTGAAGGTGACGATGACCGCCACCTCCTCGTACGGCGCACGCGCCTGCAACTCGGCTGCGAGTTCCGGCGCCATCACGCCGGCCGCTACAAGGGGCGCGGCGGCCGATAGTCCGACCGCCGCCAGGACTGTAATAATTGTTATTGGATTGCTTGTTTTCATCGCTTCGCCCCCGCCTTGTTTTTGGTGTTCTTTATCCCGATTAGCCACGAAGTTCAGCAGTCGATTTCGTAGGTGGATAAGCGCAGCGCATCCACCATTGCTGCTACCTGAGGTGGATGCGCTGCGCTTATCCACCCTACCAATTTCTTCGGCGCGATTTGCGGCAAGAAATGTTTGGGCGTCATGGAGACAAACCCTTTTATCCATCGCGCCTCACTGCACCACGATGTCCTCCAGCTTCAAGTCGCCCATGACCAGGGTGACTTTGTTGCCCGACTGGACCATCTGGCCCGGATTGGCGAACAGCATGAAGTGGGTCCGGTCGGGATTTGCGCCCGAGGCCACCTGGCGCAACAAGCCCAGTTTCGGCGTGTTCGGCACCGACAGTTTGGCGCCGTTCGATTCGACGATGAGGTAGGGCTTCACGCGGCGATTGAGCACCGGTGAGGCTTTTCCCGCGTCGAGCACGCGATAGCGGAAATCGAGCATGTAGCCCGCAGCCGACAGGCGGATGCCGGCGACCTCGATGCCCCAGCGCTGTTCCGGCGTGGTCAGGGCAGCCGGCGGAATAAGCACCGTGGCCGGCGGCGTGCTTGCGACGCCGGTTTCACTTTGGGCGATTTCGCTTTTATCGGTCTGCATCGTTGTGCTGGCGCAGCCGCCGAGGGAGCCCAGGGCGACGGCCAAGGCGGCGAAGGCACCGAGCAGCAGCAACCCGGTTCCCGCAGCCGCGTTTTGTCGACCGCCGCTCACCGCACGTTCACCCGCACTTGTGCCGCGTTGGAGAGCGCCCCCAGCGTATCGCGCACGCGGTACCTGAAGGTCTCGGTGCCGCGGAACGCCCGCCGCGGCGTGTAGTTGATGGTGCCGTTGGCGTTGATGCTGAGCGTGCCGTGCCGGTTGGGCGCGGTGCTGATGACCACCGTCGCCGGGTTGATGGTGTTGGCGGGCGCATCCGGGTCGCTGTCGTTGGCGAGCACGGTGAGTACCCGCGGCGTGTAAGCCGCGGTCCGGCGCGCCGGCGCCGAGAAGGTGTCGCCCACCGCCACCGGCGCACGGTTGGCGAACACGGTCAGCGTCACCGTGGCGTTATTGCTCGTCAAGGCGCCGTCGCTGGCCTGATAGCTGAAGCTCTGGGTGCCGGTCGTCGTGGGCGCGACGTAGGTGAAGGAACCGTTGGCGTTGAACGTCAACGTACCGGCGGCCGGTCCGCCCAGCAGCGCCGCCGTCAGCGGGTTGCCGTCGACATCGCTGTCGTTGCCGAGCACGCCGGGCGCGGCGACGGCGAGGGTGCCGCCCTGCACCACGCTATAGGTGTTATTGGCCGCGACCGGCGCATCGTTGACCGGGCTGACGGTAATGCTCACGAGCACCGGATCGCTGGTCTGCGCGCCGTCGCTGGTGCGGTAGGTGAAGGTGTCGGTGCCGCTGAAATTCGCCGCCGGCGCATAGGTGTAGGAGCCATCGCCGGGGAAGGTGAGCGTGCCGTTGCTGGTGCTGCTGACCAGGATCGCGCTCGTACCGGTGTCGTTGCTCATCACGCCGGGCGCCGCGACCACCAGCACGCCGTCTTCGTTGACCGTGGCGCTATCGGGCGCCGCTGTCGGCGCGCCGGCTGCGCCCGCCACCGCGAGGTAGGTCAGCATGCCGCCGTCCGGCGCCGCGCCGTTGGTCAGGTGCAGCCGCCGGTCGTAGACCGGGTAGCTAGCCGCCGCACCAGTCGGTTCCATGATCGCGTCCACGGTCTTGCTCGCCGGCAGGAACACCGAGTACTGCTCACGGGCATAGGGGTAGGGTTTGCCGTCCTCGGCCACGAGGCGCACATGGGTACCCTGGATGACGGGCGAGTGTGTCCGCAGCCCAGCATTGAGGAAGCGCAGCAGGGTTTTCTGGCCTGCGCTACCTGCCGGAATCGGCGGCGCGCCGGCCGAATACGGCTCGCCATTGATCAGAAAATATCTCGGCGCGTAGTCGATGGTGCTGGTCGGGAAGGTGCCATAGGTTCCGTTCGCAACCGCTTCATGCAGCGCGGGATCGATTTCGCTGAATAACAGCATCGCCTCGTTGTCGTAGGTGACCCCGGCGTAAATGGCGCCTGCCGCGGAGTCCTTCACCACGCCGCCATACAGCCCCATTTGCACCTGGACCGCCGGGTGCGTGCCGCTGTGGTACAGGTAGGTGCCCGGGCTGAGGTTGTTCCAGGTATAGCTTTGCGTGGTTCCGGGCACGGTTTCGCTGGTGAATGAGCGCACCCGCTGCCGCCCCTGGGTATCGGTGAACGTAACCGGCGCCAGCGCCGCCGTCTGTCCGGGGATGACGATCGACACCGCCGCGGTGAGGGCATTGCGCAGGTTCACCGTGAGCACGGGGTCGCCCGGCGGCACCGTCAGCACGGGCCCGGGTGCGGTCGGCGCCGACACGCCGTCGTCCAGCGCGTAACCCCACATGGTCACTGCGGTGCCGTCGGGCATGGTCTTGGTAAAGGGCGCAGCCACCAGATTGAAGGTCGCCGCGATCGCCGGCGCTGCGGCCAAGGGAGCGAGGGCGAGAAGCAGCGCCCGCGCGCCGGACGCTTTGCATAGTGATTTTTTGATGTTCATGGCTATTACTCCCTCGCTAAGGAATGGGCACGCCGTGCGGCTCGATGATCACCATGGTCATCATGCCCCCGGGGAAGATGTCGTTACTGGTCAACTCCACTTCGGTGTGCGAATGCCACATGTGGAAGTAGCCGGCGTTGAGGTTCAAGCCGCCCTGTCCCGGCGGCAACGCGCCGAACTGGCCGAGGAAGGGGCTGCCGCTGTAGAACCCGCCGAAGGTGAGATCGCTTTGGTTGGGCAGCACCACAGGAAACGGCTTGCCGTGATCGGCCGCATACTCGTTGGGCTCCATCGGGTCGCCCGGCTGGTGTCCGTAGATGTCCCAGTTCAGGCCCTTGCCGGTCCATTCGAACAACGCGTCATAGGTCTGGCCGGGCACGGTCTTGATGGTGAAGTCCGACACGCCGAGGTCGGGTCCGGCGCCCGGCGCGCTTTCCAGCAAGCGCCCGTCGCGCGCGATCACGGTCGCATTGTTGCCGTGGTGGTGGAACGGGTGCAGATCGCGTCCGGCGTTGGCGACGCGCATCAGGATGCGTTCGCCCGGATGCATGCGCGGCAGGCTGTTGTAGGGCTGCGTCGGCAGCCAGGGCACGTAGGCGTCGGCCAGGGTGTCCGGGGCATTGCGGCCGTTGATGAACCACAGCACCGGCCGCGCCGTGGTGTTGTCCACCAGATCGATCAGCCCGGTATCCACCAGGTTGTGAATGACCGGGTCCATCTCCGTGAGTAGGAACAGATACTCGTGGTCGTAGCTGGTCGCGGCGTGGGCATAGGCCTGATTGGCGGTGGCGGGCCGCACCACGATGGCGCCGAGTAGTCCCATTTCCGCCTGCAGCTCGGGGCGCGTGCCGCTGTAATAGAGATAAGTGCCGGCATGCGTCGCGGTGAAGGTGTAACTCACCACCGACAGCCCATTGTCCGGCGGCACTTCGGTCGTCAGCAGGCCGGGGCTGCCGGCCGTCGCCGTCACGCCCTGCTGCCCGGGAAAGACGATGGAGACCGGAACCGGCAGTTCGTTGCGCAGGTTGATGGTGACGGTGTCGCCCTGATTCACGATCAGCGTCGGGCCGGGATATTGCATGATTCCGGTGCTGTCGTCGTTGGCGTATCCCCAGGCCAGCAGGCTTTCCCCGTCGCCGGTGCTGACGTAATCCGCGCGCGCCGTGAAGTTGAACGTGGTTCCGGTCACGCCGTCCACCACCGCGTGCGCGCCGGCATGCCACGAACAAATCAGCAGCAGCAGGACCGCGGCGAACAGCCGCTCAAGTCGTGAAGTAAGGTGTGTCATGGCACTTCTCCTGGTTTTTTGCTGTGCGCAATCCGTTAGTTGATGACGATCTCGGTCATCATTCCGCCGAAGTCCTCGGTGTTGTTGCTCAGGTAATTCAGATTCGTCGTGTACAGGAAGTACTTGCCGGGCGCGGCACCCGTGGTGTCGACGATCACGTCTACTGCTTCGCCGCCGCCCAGAGTGACCGAGGCAGTGTCGTAGTACAGGTCCTTGCCGTGTAAGGGACCGGCACCGTCCGGGTCCGGCCCGCGCAGGATGTGCGCGCCGCCACCCACCACCTTCATCGGCAGCCCCAGGGTGCTTAGGGTATAGAAGGCGGTGACGTTGAGATTGGAGATGCGCAGCAAAATGCGCTGCCCGGCGGTGGCGGTGATCAGGGAGCTGACCGGCTGCGAACGCTGGTCGTTGTTGTCGGGAAACGGCGAGAGCGGCAACGCGGCGGGGTTGACCGTATCCGGATAGCCGCGGCCGTTGAGCATGGGATAGGTATCGCGCATATTGGCGAAGGGCAGCGGCTGCACGTTCTGGCTCGCATCGTGGAACTCGGGGTCGAACGATCCGATCTGGATCGGGTATTCCACGTCGTAGCCGGTCGAGCCGTCGCCGTCGTTGTACACGAAGCGCGTGTAGGTCTTGCCTTGGTAGACGATCGGCGTGCCGTCCTGGGCCGGGTGCACATAGAGATTACCGAGCATGCCCATCTGCATGTGCTCGGTCGCCTCGACGTGGCAGTGATACATGAAGGTGCCGGGCTCGACGACGTTGTAGTAGTAGGTAATGCTCGCGCCCATATTGATGGAAATGGTGCTTTCCGGCAGCCCGTCGAAAATCGAGGCCGCATTGGGGAAGCCATGGAAGTGTACCGAGTGCGGGTCGAACAGGTCGGGGCGGTTGACCATGCCGACATTGGTCAGCGTGAGATAGAACTCGTCACCCTCTTTCACCACGATGGTGGGCGCGGAAAAGTTCGCCGCCAGCATGCCTTTCTGCATGACGCCGTCCGTGCCGTCGCCCAGGGGGCCCTCGGGCAGCACACCGGTCACGTCGGCAAATCCGAAGATGTATTGCACGCGCCCGTCCGCCATCTGGATGTATCCATCACCACCGGTGAGGTGTTTGCAGACGGCCTTGGGATGCGCCGGGTCGGGCGCATCGATGATGGCGTCGCCGTTGGTGTCGCCGGGACACTGCACGAAAACCGCAGCGGTGGCCGGTGCGGCGAACAGTGCCGCGATCAACATGGCCATCGGGTACAGAGTGGAGCGCAACGTCATCGTAATCATGTTTTTCTCCTTGCGTTTATTCCGGCTGGAGGGCGCGCCCTTCAGCCGTTTGGCAGCCGCTTGGCCGGTATCAGTGGTCATCGCTCATCCGCGCCGATGTCCGGCCGGCTGCCGAGCGGGATCGAGCGGATCTGGCGATCGAAATCGCGGATCAACAGCGGGAACTGGCTGGTGTTGTTGAAGTTGCCCCGCACCAGCGCCGGCGAGCCCGCCTGCAGGTGGTAATCGCCGAACAGCAGACCGGTTCCCGGATCGACCAGCGTCAGCGGTCCGAAGCGCACGTCGATGAAGTTGCCGCCCTCGTCGAAGGCCGGCTGCACCGCCAAGCCGGTGGTGACCTCGCGGATCACGACCTGGCTGGTGTCGCCGTTGGTGTATTCGGCGACGAACGCGGGATCGGCGGCCAGGTTGTTGGCGCCGGGATAGGGCGTGATGTCGGTCAGCAGGCTGAAGCGCGGGTTCAACAGGCGCGGCGTCGCGGTTCCGAGCACGGCCAAGTCGGCATACACCGGCGCATCGCCCGCGTTCACGTCCGGCAGCAGCGTGTAGAAGGACGGCAACACCGTGGTATCGATCGTGAAGTAGAAGGAACGGTTATGCCAGACGATGTTGTTGAGCAGCGTCGGGTTGGCGAACTCCTTGAGCGACTGCACTGCGGGGCCGTTGCCGATGGTATTGCTCAGCAGCGTGCTGTGCGCACGCGACACGATGCCGGCCGGCTGCGGCGTCGACTCGTTGGGGCTGCCGGGGGCGAAGGCCGCACCGGCCGTGGCGGTGCTGTCGTTGTTGGCGATCGTGTTGTGGATGATGTTGGAACGCGCCACGTCCTGCAACGAGATGCCGCCGCCCGCCAGACCGGCGACGTTGTTCACGATCATGTTGTTCAGCACGTCCACGGTGAACCATTGCGCCGGAGCATTCGGCCGGCGGGCGATGTCCTGGCCGTTGACGAACTGCAGCCGGATGCCGCCGCCATCCCCAGCACCGGCCAGGTTGCCTTGGATCAGGTTGCTGTCAATGCGCACCGTGCCGGAGCCGGCCGTGAGGCCGCCGGCCGCCACTGACGGCAGCCCGGCGATCGCGATGCCGCCGCCGGAGACGCCGATCATTTGGTTGAAGGTCTGGTTGAAGATGATGTCGTTGTCCTGGATCAGGCCGTTGTTGCTACGGCCGATGTGGCCGACACCACCGCCATTGCCGGTCGTGAAGTTGCCGCAGATGTGGTTCTCGGTGACCCGGTAGTTGTCGGCGCCGGTGGCGAGCGAGACCCCGCCGCCCGCACCGCCCAGGCCGCCGTTCTGCGCGATGTGGTTGTGATGGATGTTGGCGTTGTCGTTCTGGTTATCGACCGGGCCGGCGTCGCCGACGAGGAAAGGATTGCCGACGCGAATGCCGCCGCCGAAGGTGCCGGCGTTGCCGACCAGGCGGTTGTTGCTGATGACGAGGTTGTTGGCATAACCGTTGACGAAGATCGCCCCGCCATGATCGGCGCCGGTGATGGTGAAGCCGTCGATGCGGGCGCGGCCGTTGAGGTTGTTGAGAGCCGCGTTGAATTCGCCCGGGTTGGCCACCACAGTGATGCCGGCGCCCTCCTCGGTGTTGAACAGCATCGGCTCGTTGTTCGGGATGTCGAAGCCGAGCGCCTGGCCGGGCAGCAGCGTGAACTGGTTGGCGGCAAACAGGCTGTCGATCTCGTTGCGCCAGGCTTGGAGCTTCTCGGCCGGCGCCTTGACGGCGTTGATGGTGACGGCCGGCGCGCCCCAGCCCTGCAGCCGCACGCGTTTGTGCATGACCAGCAGTTCTTCGTACCGACCCGGCGGAACCATGATCAGCGAACCCTGCGGCGCGGCGTCGATCGCGGCCTGGATCGAGCCGTTGGGGGCGACCGGGATCGGCGCGGGACCGGCAACGCTCAGCGTGACGCCGGTCTTGGTGGATTTCCCGTTGTCGCCGCGGGTCAGGGCCAACTGCCCGGTCTGGATGATTTGTGTACCTTGCGAGAAACGCGGTACGCGAACTCTCACGACACCGTCGCTCCAGCTCACCACGGGCAAGTTCACGACCACACCATTCGCCTGCGTCAGGGTGACGGTGCCGGGCGTGCCGCCAAAGCCGTAGTCGCGGAAGGTGGTCGGTTCGGTGAAAGTCGTGCCGTCATAGGCGGGGTTGGGCACCTCGATAACGCCGGACGACACGATATCCACGCGGGGCTGGTTGTTGATATTGGCCGGGGGCGTCGGCACCCACGGTCCGTTGCCGTTCAGGCGGCTTGCGGTGTAGATGATCGGCGTGCCGTCGGTCATTTCGCAGTCCAGCGGGAACTGACCCGGACCGGCGAAGGCCGCGATCGGCACCACCGGCGTATCCAGATAGGTGGTCGTACCCGGCATGTACTGGAAGGTGTAGCAGAACTGGCTGTACTGCCGGTTGAAGAAGGGGTCGGTGACCACTCGTGTCGGATCGAACGGATCCGGCTTGGTCGGCGAGTTGATGCAGGCCGTCAGCATGTTGGCCGAGACGCCCGACGGCGTCGGGATGTTGACCGAATAGGTGGACGGCAGCAGCGCGTTGTACTTGCCATATTCGTCGGTGTAGACGCGCGTGATCTCGCGCCCGGTGTAGTCGCGGAACGACACGGGCAGGAAGGGCGGCGCGTGCTTCTCGCCGAACTGCGGCGAGTTAAAGTCGAATTCGTTGGATAGATCATCCAGCACGAAGCCCACCACATGGGCCGCCACCGGCACTTCGGTGAACATGAAGAAGTCCGCCGCCGCGTTCTGGCGGTTCGCCAACAATACCTGCTTGCGGTCACACAGTGGGCGCGACTGGCCGGCATAGAACGAGGGCACGCCCGGCATCAGGCTCAGCTCGGCGGGCACCAGGTGCGGATCGCCCACGCACGGCTGCGGCAGCGCCAGCGGGCTGGGGAAATAGCTGTCGCCGAAGTCGACGTTCTTGTCTTCCTCTTTCAACAGCTCATAGCCGGGCGGCGTGATCGCTTCGACGATGTAGGTGCCGGCGGGTATCCCGTTGAAGGCGTAGCCGCCGTCGAACACGCCGGGACGCATCTGGTTGAAATTGCGCAGGCCGTCGAAACAGTCGGTGACCACGCCGTTGGAGATGAATTGCTCGCCCTGGCAGCCGGTGGGCGGCGCATCGTCAAAGCTGTCGGTATGGACGACTTGGACCGCGTCGCCTTGATCGAACGAGAAATTGCCGTTGTGGTCGATGTCCTCGGGGCCGGGGAAGTTGTCGAACGGATAGTTGTCCACATCCGCGAGGGTGATGCCATTGCCGTTCAGGTCGTCGATCACGCCGTCGGGCCGGCCCAGCGGGCCGGTGAAGTCCTGGTACAGGTTGACCTGGACGCGCGGTATGCCCGGCTCCCAGGTTTCCGCCGCGGCGTAGCGCGGGTCGTTCTCGGCGCGGGTCACGGCGTAATACACGATGCCGGAGATGCCGCCGTTCTCGCCGTTGGCGTACAGCCCCTTGCCCCACTCGATCACGTTGGTCTGGCCGAGGAAGCCCTGGAACGCCTGCGTCAGCACGGGTCCGGTCTCGGTGCGCGACAGGTTGTTGCCCGCCGGCCCGATCAAGGGCGTGGTGGTGACTTCGCCCGTGAACGGATCGGTCTCGAACTGCGGCTGCGGATTGAGCTTGTCGCGCGACGGCAGGGCCGCGCCGGCGTCGGCCGGGACTTCGCCGCCGGCATCCACGATGACAGTCGCACCGGTGGCTTTGAAGCGCAGGAAATCCACTTCGGCGATCAGCCAGTGGAAGAACGGAAACACCTCGTCGAACGGCACGTAGCCGACGGTGTCGGTGGGGAAGGACTGATAGATGCTGCCATCGCGGAAGCGCAGATTCACCGCCTGCTCCGGTATGCCCACCTCGCCGTCGTCGCGGAAACCGTTGCCGTTCGCGTCGAAGAACACGCTGCTTTCGAGACGGTTGAACCAGTTGAACACCGCTACGTCTTGCAGATCGACGTCGGTCGCGCCGACGGTGAAGTTGTGCATGGCGAAAATGGTGTCCTGGTAATCGTCCCAAACGACCAGTTGATAGTCCCCCGGCGGCACATTGGGAATGGAGAAAGTGCTGTCGGGGTTGCACGGCTGCGTGTACACGCCGCGGCCGCCGATGGCGGGCAGTTCGTTCAGGCCGACCCAGCAGTTGGGAACGGGATGGCCATCGAAGAATGCGAAGTCGGGCGGGCGCGCAGTGTGCAGGTTCACGATCCTGCCGCTCACAGTACGCGAGCCGTCGAGCACGCTGGCGTCATTGATGGTGCTGACGAAGCCGATGAAGGCATGATGGCCGGGCGGGCCGAATTCGACGAAGAATGGCGGTTCGTTCGCCTTGACCCAGGCATCGATGGTCCGCGTGCCCTCGATGGTGTGGGTCTGGTGCCAGTCGGCGCCGGCGGGCGGCACGGCCGTCACGCCGTACTTGCCCGGCGCGAGGTTCTTGATCCGCACCACGCCGTTGGCGCCGGTCTTGATGACGCCGGTGCCGATGACGTCCGGCGAGCCGTCCGGGTTATAGGTCGTTCCGAGGGGATTGCCGAACGCGTCCTGACTGACCTGACCGCCGTTGTGGCCGTAACGGCCGCCGGCCTCGGTCAGGATGATGGTGAAGTCGCCTAGGCCGCGCGCCAGTTCCGCCGCATCCGGAATGTTGTTTATCGGCTCGTTGTCGTTGTAGACGAAGACCGAAATCTGCGCCGTGGGAATCGGCGTCGGATTGACCGTGACCGTCACTTCGGCCTGGCCGGCGGCGATCGGCGCGCCGCTCATGGTATAGCCCGAGTCGGGCAGGACCGAGACGAAATAACGCTTGGAAGGATCGAGATTTTCGACGACATTGTTGGCCGAAGTACCTTTGCTTACGACCGGCGCGTAGCTGGTGTGAAAGCGCAATGACAGCGTTTTCGGATCGAACGGCCCGGGTTTGATGCCGGGCTGCACGTCGTGGGTGGTGTCTTCCTCCACCAACCAACGGTATCCCACCGGCAGCGGCACGCCGTCCGGACTCACCACGTTGATCGTCACTGCCTGAGCATCGAAACAAAGCACCGCGCCGCACAGGAACGCTGCAAAGACAGCGAACCAATTGTTTTTCGACGCACCCTGAGTATTCTTCGCGCTGTTTGCCATAACAACCCCCGTTAGATTACCTTCCCCGTTTACGCTTCGCTTTGGGACGGCACTGCATCAACCGAAATTAGCCGAACAGAAAAAGAGCGTGGCGACGTTCAGCACACGGAACGTCGCATTAAAATCGCTCGATCCACTTCTCGGTAAGGCGCCGTGAGATGACCTTGTCGCCAACACGCACAACGACTTAGCCCTCACTTTAGTTACCCAGTGAAACGAAAGCCCTTAGGTAATAGCCGTAAAACACCGCGGGGCTTGCCGTATTTTCGGGGTAGGTCTAGTTGGTAGCCGCAAGGGGCTGAGGCGCTGCCGGTAAGGTGAAAACGGTAGGGGGTGACCATGACCATGAAGCAGGAATGGCTTTCTGGTGCGAAATAGTCATTGAAATTATCTAAATTTTTACTTAAATTTCATGAACAGTGGCCTAAAAAATGATTAATGTTGTCAACACCATAATTTAAAAGATGCATTATTGTTGTCGGCGCGCTTATTGCTTTTTGTAGTGCGTTGAATTCACAGCAGTGGTTTCTCCGGGCTTGAGGAGGCTTATGCGTCGGCGATTTTGGCGCTCCTCCTTCCCGGCAAAAAATGCCCATCGGGGGGGGATTGGCCATGGCGAATGTACTTCAAATGCAAAGCGTAGTGCGTGAGGACTTCCCTGCGGATTGCCCGTTCCCAACTTGCCAGCGGACCGCCTTGGATAACATCCAACAGGCTAAGCGGGAATGGGAATCCACCGCCGACTCTCTCCCTCACCTGATTTTCTTGCTCAATGCCGAAGGGCGCATTACGCGCGCCAACCGCGCCGTGGAACACTGGAAGCTGGGCCGGGTCCAGGACATCAACGGTCGCGAGCTGCACGATTTACTGCATCCGGGCTGCAGCGATACGGACTGCTATTTCGAGGCGTTCTGGTTGAACGCATGGCATGCGCTGGACCGGGAATCCCATGCCCGCTGCGAAGCGGACGACGCCATATTGGGACGCTATCTCCAGATCGACATGCGCTCGAATCCCGGCATCGGCGCGGATGCCGGCTTCGTCGTGTTAACGGTCCACGACGTTACCGCGCTCAAACAGGCCCACCAAGCTTTGCAGAAGTTCAATGAGGAATTGGAGCAACGCATCGATCAACGCACCATGGAGTTGACGCGCGCCAATGAGCATCTCCGGCGTGAAATGGGGGAACGGAAAAGAGTCGAGCAGGCCTTGAGCAACAGCCGCGCACAATATCGCATGCTGCTGGAGTCGATGAACGAGGGGTTTGTGATTCAGGGTCCGCATGGCATCTTGAGCTATGTGAACGAGCGCATATGCGAGATGCTGGGCTACCCGCGCGAGGAAATGATTGGGCGCCCGGCGAAAGACTTTGTCGCGAGCAGCAGCCTGTTGCTATTGCAGGAGCAGATGCAACGGAGAAAACGCGGCGAATATGCTCCCTACGAAATCATGCTGGTGCGCAAGGATGGCGAAAAACTATTCGCACGAAT
>Ga0105106_10001139_pt1 | contig 19114 bp, 9 predicted proteins | sample PPLLaktember2015_5_FD_79109 | JGI IMG/M metagenome (GOLD analysis project Ga0105106, IMG submission 79109) | Freshwater sediment microbial communities from Prairie Pothole Lake near Jamestown, North Dakota, USA - PPLs Lake P8 Core (1) Depth... | ecosystem: Environmental > Aquatic > Freshwater >...
AACCGCTGAGGGCGTCGTTCTCTTTGCCGTTGAACTGGCGGCGGTGATTTGCCTCGCCGCTGGCAGAGACCACTTCGCCAAAGGGGCCGTATTGAAAACTGGCGGCCAGGCTGCCGCCGGTATCCAGCGAGAGCATCAGGTTCTGCAGCGCATCGGCGTACTGCAGCTCGACCGTGGCGCCATCCTCCAGGCGCGCCAGGGTTGCGCCGCCGCCGGAGAAATGCAGGTAACGCCTGGTTTGAGCCCCGTCCAGGGTGTAATGCGTTTCGCTCTCGCCGAACCAGAAACGCACGCCTTCCTGGCGATTGACCGCCAGCATGCGCGCTCCGCTGTGATCGTAGAGGTACACCTCAGCCCCGTTGGCGCCGTGCACCATCCGGATCTGGTCTAACCCATCCCAGGTCAGCGCGGCGGCGCCGGCGGGCGTGTCCCGCCAGGTCATGTTGCCGGATGCATCGTACTCAAAGCTGGCATACACCCGGCTGCTTCCGGCGTTCACCAGCCGGTCCACCGCCTGCGGGTCGAGAGCCCCGTATTCATAGCGCACATTCCGCGTTTCACGCGAGCCATACCAATTGACCGCGGCGGTCAGGATATTCCCCGCTGGCGAGTAAGTGAAGGCGCCCTGGTATCCGTTGGGCCCGCTGGCAGCCATCAAGCGGTGGTGAGCGTCGTAGGTGTAGCCGGCATCCAGCGGCACGCCACCCGTCTGCCCGGTGACAGCGACCAGGTCGCCCGCCTGGCTGTAAACGTAGGCCCGCTCGGCGATGGCGTTCCCGCCGCCGGTGAGGGTAACGGCGTCGCTGGTTGGACGGCCCAACACGTCATAGCTGAAGCTGCGCAACTGCCCGTAGACCGTGCCTTGCGACTGAGGCAGGCCTGCCAGGCCGCGCGCATAGTCCGCTACCGCCTCCCAGGCGTTCGTCCCCGGGTTGAGCCACTCGACGGTATCGACCAGGGCGCGCTCATCGTAGCTGATCTGCCATTGCTGCCCGTCATCCCAGGCGCTGGTCGTCTGCATACCCAGGGCGTTGTATTGGCGTTCGACGAACTGGGCGACATCCACATCGGCGATCCCGGTTAAGCTGAAGCTGCGCTCCTCGCGGGTTGGCAGGCCGCGGGCATCGTAGGTGTAGGTCACCTGCCCGAAAGGCAGATCGACGCGGCTTAAGCGCCCGATCCCATTATGCCCTTCGTCATAGACGTAAGAGATAGCAACCGTCTGGTAAGCGGCGAGGCGATCGATGGCGGCCTTTTCTGATGGCGCGGTATCCGCATCCAACGGATTGCCCGAGGCGGCATTCGAACGGGAGGTTGGATAGGATATGGATGGCAGCAGCAAGCCCAGGGCAACCAGGATGCGCACGCCTCGATCCAGCCACAGGCGCCTGGGCCGGAGGCGCATTGCAGCCAGGGCAAAGCCAAGCGCCGCAAGGAGGCTCAGAAGCACCATTGCCTGAACAGCCTGCCCCGGCGCTGCCGAGAGACCGGGCAGGATTTCAACCGATCCCCTGGCAGGGGCCGACTCTCCCGCTGGCGCGCTGCCCGAGCCCAAAATCAGGGGCAAAAAGATAGGCCATTCCCTCTCGGGTTGAGGCAGGGGCTCTTCCGGCAGGATGTCGATGATAGGGTCGGCGTAACTGACCGCCAGCAGGCGATCCAGGTCGTCATAGGTGTAGCGGACCGGCTCGCCGCCTGAAGGCGGGAGCTCTTCGGTCTGGTTGCCGTTGAGGTCATAGGTGTAGGCCCAGGTGCGCTCGCCGCGGGTGATAGCCACGCGGTTCCCGGTCCAATCGTGCAGCATGGTCGTGACCTGCCCATCGGCGTCCGTGATGCGGTTGATGTTGTCGGTTGCGTCATAGGCGTACTGCGTGACGGCATCTGGCGCATCCGGGTAGTGCTCACGCAATTCCACCATCCGGCCCAGGGCATCAAAGACTTGCGTCTGCGAGCCGCCCGAGCTATCGGATGTGATCTCGCGGATGGTCTTTGACAGGCCGATATAGCTGATCTCGACCGCGCTGCCATCCGGGCGATCGAAGCGGATCACCCGCCCCAGCGCGTCGTACTGGTAGGTGAAAGTCACGCCTGGGTTCACACCGCTGGGGTCAGGCTGGGTGACGGCTGCCAGGTTGCCGCGCTCGTCGTAGGTGTAGGCGGTTTCGGCGCGGGCGCCGCCATCCAGCAGCTGGCTGCTGGCGAGGACGCGCCCCAGGCCATCCAGGGTCTGCTCGCTGGCGACCCACACGCTCCCGCCGAGATCGCGAAGGTTTTCGGCCCGGATCCAGTTGGGAGCGCCGTTGTTGTAGAAGTTCCAATCTTCGTAAGTGACATGCTGGATGGGCAGCAGGACGTAACCGAGGTCTGGGTCATCCAAAGAAACGCTATGGCCCAGCTGGCGGCCAAGACCATCGATCTGCCACGTCTCCGTCTCATAGATCGTTTGCAGCACGCCCTCGACCGCGGTGACGACCAGCTGAGGCTGGTGAGCTGAAACGGCATTTTCACGACTGGCAAAGGCAGGGAAGGCATTCCGGGCGCCATAGGTTTCGCGCCGTTTCAAGGCCAGGCCGTTGTTCGGGCTGCCATCTGCCCAATCCTGCACCCACGTCTGCAGGCTAGAACAATTCCACTCCGCCCACTCGGCCTGCGCAGGGATCGAATGGTCGCAGAAGCCACCGTTCCCGCCGGTATTTTCGGGATAGTTGAAGTAGGTTGCACCGTTTTCCGTCCAGGTTTCCTGAGGGCCGTAGCGAGCAATGCTTAACGTGACCGGATACTGCATGCCGTTGGCTTGCTCAATATGAAGACGCAACCGGGCAGACACAACCGTCTTGCCCGCAATGGGCGCCGTGTCAAACTCGAGCAGACTATCCATGCGGCAATAATTGCCGCTGCAAGAGCCTTGCTCGTGTCCAGAGTAAAACTGCGCTTCCTGGCCGAAATTGGCCTGAGGGTCTTTTTCGGAAACGTAGGTATCGGCCACCGGCTCCAGGACGTGTTCTTCGACAAGCGGATCTATGCGGTTTGGTCCCTCGCGCTTGATGAGCACACCCGTAGCCACATCGTAGGTTGTGTTGACCTGATGGCCCAACTCGTTGGTCGTCCGGTAGACAAACAGTGCATGGCTGTCATAGGTATAGGTTGTCCGCCTTCCCGAGCCGCCATTGGCGCCGGCCTGCACCGGCTTTTGAAGGCTCAACAGGTTGCTCGTCTGCCCATCGTGCTCAAAATCGGTCTCGGCATAGGTCGTGGCGTTGAGGTAAATGCGAGCTTTGTCTGGCAGCCCGGTGGCGGCATCAAAATCGGTGACCGTACGCCCGGCGAGCACAAAACTGCCGTTGGCATCCCGGGTTTCGTACAGGGTTTCGCGCACCTGCACCCGGTAATCCTCCGGAATGACGCCTGGACCAATGCGAATATCATAATCATAGGTGGTGCGACGATCCTCTGGACGCGGTGCAGCTCCCAGGCCCTCGGCATGCGTGCGGTTGACGATCACGCCGCTGTCCAACTCCCAGGTTTTTTCGACGCGGCTGATGTTGTCGTCCTGGGCAAAGCATTGTGCTTCGCTCATGCCGGCAGCTGCAGTGGTGCAGCTGGTGGTCAAGGTGGGCAGGGCTGCGCTTTCCAGGTGCAGCCATTCCTGCCTTTGCACCTGATGCAGCTGCCCATCCTGGTGGACTTGGGTCTTGATCAGATAACCATTCAGCGCATAGCTGTACTCTTTCAGGGTCTGATGCGATCTGCCATCGGCAGAGAACATCGTCATGGTGTTTTGCGTAAAGCCAGCAAAGCGGCTGCGCTCGCTTTCGATCGGAAGGTACCTGGGGGTATGGTAGAGATATTCGCTGGTGGTGGGCGGCGTGCCCAGGCCGCCATCGATCGTGACCTGCTTGACAACCCAGTTGACATAAGGCAAGGCGCTGCCAAAGACTGTCCAATCGACCACGTTCGTGTCGGTCGAGGGAGCATAGGAAAAATCCACCTGGAGGCCCCGCCCATTGGTCACCCGGCTCAGCCGGTCGGGCGCGGGGGGCAACCCCGGGCTGCTGATATAGGTGAGGGTATCGCCTTGCCAGCGCACCAGATCGTCCAGACCATCGCCGGTGACATCGACAAAATCGGCGGCAATGTGCCAGTTTCCGGCAAACAGGTTATCCGTTTCGGAAGGCCAGTCGGAGGACAGGAGGCGGCTCACCTGCTGCCATTTTTCTGGAAAGAGCAGCGTGGTTGCCGGGCCGAAGCGGTCGCCCAGGTTGAACTGGGCATAAACCGGGTGCTGGGCGGTGATATCGGCCACGGCTGAGCCATCGGCAAGCCAGAGCATATCCAGCAGGCCATCCCCATCCAGGTCAATGAGGCGGCGCAGGTAACCCCGGGCTCCCTCAGTAAGGACACCCACCTGAAGCTGGCCCTGGCAATCGGTTTGCGTCTTCTCCAAAGGCGAGGCGCTACCCATGAGCACAGAATTCTCATCAAACTCATAGCCGGTGTTGCGGTAGAACTGCATCTGACCATCAGACAGGCGCACCACCAGGTCGGCCAGGCCATCTCCGTTCATATCGCGCAAGTCTGCCACGGTACCGTTGCGGCGCATGTATTGCAGGCCGCAGTCGGCAATTTCCCCCTCGTTAGATCCCAGATCGGCTGTAGGCACATTCCACACGTAGGCGTCGTCGATTAATGGGAAGCTGCCGCTGCCATCCCCAAAGTAGACCGTCCAATCACAGCCGCGCAGCAACACCGGGTTGGCGCAATTCGTCAAAATAGTGCTTTGGGTCTGGATCACGTCCAGGAAGCCATCCCCGTCCAGGTCGAATAAGGCGGGGACGCCGTACTGGACAATCACGGATGTATCCAGCAGGGCGTCACTGGAGGATGGAGGCAGGGGCAGCGGGGACGCGACCGAAACGCGGGTGGGCAAGACCGGGTTGTTCAGGAAAGGTTCATCGGGGTTGCCGGTGCCAGGATAAACCCGCCACCTGAAACGAGGATAGATATCTCCTGATGACGCTTCTTCGGGGGTCATCGACACCCAGCCGGAACCGCCGAGGTTTTGGCTGCCGCCACCGAAGGAGCAGTAGTCCCCGTCTAATGGCGCCGCCCAGGGGTCAAAGGTCCAGTGACAGGTGCCGGCCCACACGCTGGTCAGCAAATCCAGGCGACCATCCCCGGTATAGTCCATGAAATGATAGCTCAAAAACCCTCTGGTTAAGATATTCCCGGGAAAATCCGGATCCAAGGTAACCCAACTGCGATAGGCAGTTTGCCCGCTCAAGTTACAGCCTTCCTGGGAATCAATGTAGGAGCTGTCAATCCCCCGCCAATCCCGATACCAGGCAGCTGTGGGCAATTGGGCTGTGCGCTCTTGGGCCTCAAAAGCGCCGCCCAGCAGCCCTTTACGCCAAAGCAATTTGCACAGGTCATCTTCTTGCGTGATGGCAACCCGGTCGCGGATGCCGTCACTGTCAATATCCAGTAAAGTGGTTTGCAAACCGGCGAGGCGGTTGCCGCTGGTTCCCGCCTGCCCATAACCGGGGCTCTCAATGGTAATTTCACGCATGGGGTTCTCGTGTGGGAAGGTCCACGAGCGCCCGGTATCGATGCGATTGTTGTATTGAAACTCAAGCGGAGGCAGGCTGAGGGGCGCGCCGTCGGGAGCATAAGCGGTGGTGTCAATCTGGGTAAGATATCGAAGAGGGTATTGGTAACAGGTTTCATCCCCATCCTGCGTAATTCCCAGATCATAGAAAAAGGATTGGCGCAAGCGATAGGTCAGGGCGATCTGTTTGCTCAGGCGCCAATCGCTGCTCTGGGTTTCGCGCACGAAGACCTGAATAGCCGTTAATTTTTGGGCGCCATCCACCTGCTGTGACCCCGGGCGCATGGCGGCCCCAATCGGGACATTGGAGTAATCGCACAGATCGAGCGGAGCATATGTATACTCCACCTTGGCATGGGCAACCAGCCCGGCCCCATCGTTGCTGGTATACTCGATGCGCACTAGGCTTTGATCGATGACGTGCGTGCCATAAGGGGCAATCACATCCGACCACACATAATGTACCGCGTTGCCAAAGGGATCGACTTGCTTGCTGACGCGCCATTTTGTATGGACGCTACTGCCGTTGACCAGCTCGCTGGCTACCTCTTCGAAATAATGGCGGACCCCATCCGTGGTCAAGGCAATCCAATAATCCGGCCCGGGCTCAATCGGGTCAGGATCATACTGATAAAAAAGCGTGTTGGAAGCATCAAATTGAACCTTATTCCCGATCAACCTGCCGGCAATATTTCCCAATGAGACTTTATACTGCTCGCCGCCGCCAACCCCCAGGGAACGATCAACTTCTATGGAGGGGATATCAAAAGTCCAGCCGGCAGCCAGCCCGCCGCGCAAAGGCGAATGGGAGGAGTAGCGCAGAGCCAGGGATGGCGCCATGCCGTTTCGCCCGGGCGGGACGGCAATCGGGAGGGTGTAAGTGGCGGCGCCATTTTGCTCCGAGACGCTCCAGTCCCCAAGGTTATAGTTCGTGGTTTCCTGTGGCGCGCTATTGAAAGATGGAGTGGAACCAGAAAAAGGATCCTCCGGCTCAGCCAGCGCCGAGGGTACCCCTGGCAGGGTGAACAAGATCCCCAGAATCAGTAATATCCCGATCAGTCTATTTCGCAGAGACATGCTTATCTCCTTTAACCAGCTCCTGCTCCAGATCGGCTGCCAGCGCTCTCAGCGTGGTAAAGCCTCGCTGTTGCCCAGAGGCGTCGTCGCTTGAGAGTTCCAGGCATCCACTTTGACAAAACCCACCGAGTCGACTGGAGATCGGCCCCCGGTCAAATGGGTTTGGCTTTGCCACTACTCATAGCGGTCCCGGCGCAACGCCTGCGTGACTCCGCTGGGGACAATTTCCTTAGCCACTTCGATGATCGTATCAGCTGGTATTCCAGCTCGCTCGGCGGCTTTCAAAATGGCTTCAGCGCTGGTAGCCTCATAAAGACAGAACGTCTTTTTTTTATCAACGCTCAAGAAGGAAATCAACCAGCGAACATTTTCTTGATCATTGATCTCGTTGATCTCGGCAGCCCCTTCGGGTGTAACCATCAGCTGATCCGCAAAATTGCGTTCAATCAGAAATAACGGCATAGGCTTTCTCCTTGCACTGAAAATAATTAAAACAGGGGGTGTTGGTTTGTGGGTGTCGGCGAGTGACACAACCAGTAACACAAAGAATGTTATAATGATTGCCCTATTGATCTTATATAGCTCTGGAAGGGGTGAATATCGTTGTTTGGGGATTGGGTACAGCGCCGGCGTAGGATGTTGGACTTAACGCAAGCGGAACTGGCGCGGAAGGTTAGCTGCTCGCTGAGTATGCTGCGCAAGATAGAGAGGGAGGAACGGCGCCCCTCGGAACAACTGGCTGAACTGCTGGCCGATACCCTCGCCGTTGACGACTCCCAACGGGAGTCTTTCTTGCTGTTGGCGCGCGGCAAATTTGTATCTGATGTTCACGATCCGGGCCAGTCGAATGTCTGGTTGATCCCCGGGTTGAGCGAGTTTTCAGAGCAAAGAGAAGAGAGCGTTTCCTTTGTAGCCAGGGAGCGCGAGCTCCTGTTGCTCAATGAACACCTGGATAGAGCTATGCAGGGGCATGGCAGGATCGTTTTCGTCGCCGGGGAAGCCGGTCGCGGCAAAACCAGCCTGCTGTATGAGTTCGCCCGCCAGGCGGTGGGAACATGGCCCAGCTTGATCATCGCCGGCGGAAGCTGTGACGTCTACACCGGTCAGGGCGATCCCCTGTTACCTTTTCGAGACATCTTTCGCCTGCTAGTTGGCGATGTTGAAAACTCCGGCATGCGCAGCATGCTCAACCGCAAACTTGCCAATCGCCTGTCAGGCGCCATCCCGGTCATCACCGAGGTTTTGTTGGATTACGGGCCGCATTTACTAGATACGCTCATCTCCGGCAACGCGCTCGAAGCCCACCTGGCATACAATTCCCCCCAATACCCAGAGAGCGCAGAGCTACTCATCCGTCTAAAGAAGCATCGCGCCCGGCAGGCATTAACCTCCGGGCACGAGCTGCGCCAGGATAGCTTTTTCGACGAGATCTCCGCCACGCTAAATGCTCTGGCCCAGCGGCAGCCATTGATGCTTTTCCTGGATGATTTGCATTGGATCGACCACTCCTCGGCGGCTTTGCTGGGGCGCCTGGTCGCGCGTTTGAAGCAAAGCCCGGTCCTGATCGTTGGCAGCTACAGACCCGAAGACCTGGCGCACAGGCGACCTCCAGACGTACAGGCGGGTCAGGCGCAGCATCCGCTTCACGAGGCGCTGAGCGAGAGCCTGCGGCAGTTCGGTCACAATCGCATCGACCTCGATCATTCTGAACCGGGCGAAGAGCTTGAGTTTGTCAATGCATGGCTGGATCTATCGGACAACTCATTTGGTGAGGCGTTCAGGAAACGGCTTGCCCGCCTGACAGAAGGGCATCCCTTATTTGTCATTGAGCTGCTGCGGGATATGAGGGAGCGCGGCGATATCCTCCTGGGAGACGACGGTCGCTGGCGAGAAATTGAAGCGATGAGCTGGGTTAATTTTCCGGCGCGCGTTGAAGGGGTCATCGAGAAACGCATCACCCGCTTGCCGGCGGATCTCTACGATCTGTTAGCCGTCGCCAGCGTGCAAGGGGAAACCTTCTTTGCAGAGGTGATTGCCAGGGCTAAACAGGCGGATCCACGTGAACTGACGCGCCGGCTGAGCGCAGATCTGGACCGGCAGCACCGCCTGATCCACGAGCAAGGCGTCAAGCACGCTGGTGCAGAACGCCTCTCCGAATATCGATTCCGGCATCAATTATTTCAGAAATATCTGTATGATCGTTTGGCGGCAGCAGAGCGGATGTACCTGCACGAGGCGGTGGGGAATGCCCTGGAAGAGCTGTTTGCGGGCAGCCCCAGCGTAGATGACGTGCCGGCCGCCCAACTGGCGCGCCATTTTCAGGTGGCGCACCTGGATGTGAAGGCGGGCAAATATCTGCTCCTGGCGGGTCAGAAGGCAGCCCGCGTGCTGGCTTACGATGAAGCCGCAGCCTACTTTGAGCGCGGGTTAGCGTTGCTTGAGAATCTGGCTCGCACCCCTGAAATCAGCCGCCTGGAGTATGAGCTGAGACTGGCCCTGGCGCGGGCACTGTGGCACAGCGGGCGTGTGTTAGAAGCCACGACTGCGTACCAGGAGGCCGTCAAGACCGCCCGAGCTCTAAACGACCCGGAAGCATTGGCGCGGGCGGTATTGGCCTATGAAGAACCACGCTGGCGGTTGAATCTGGACTCGCAGCTCTCGCAACAATTCATGCGCGAGGCGCTAAGTGCGCTCGGAGAAGAGCAAAGCGGGACGCGGGTGCGCCTTTTGGTCAACCTGTCTCGTTCTCTGTTGGCCTCCGGCGAGCAGCAGGAGCTGCGCGCCACGGTCGACCAGGCATTGCATATCGCCCGCCAGATCGAGGATCCGCTGGCGTTGTTTGATGCCCTGCGCATCAAAGCCCAAATCGACCGCAGACCGGAAACGACGACCGAGCGCCTATCGGCTATCCAGGAGGTGATTGCCATAGCCGAGTCGATTGGTGATCAGGAAAGGCTGGCGGACGGCCTTGATCTCTATGTATACGATCTACTCGAGCTGACCAAGATCGACCTGGCAGATAAAGTGATCGAAATCCAACGAAAGATTGCTCACGAGATCAAGCAACCCTTCCAAATGCACGTCGCGACGGTCTTCCAAACGATGCGAGCAATTATGCGTGGAGAATTTGAGTGCGCGGAGCGATTGGCTAACGAATCTGCGGACTTAAGCCGCAAAATTGGTCTTGACAAGATAGACGGAATTTTTGGGATTCACATGTTCACCATCCGCCGGGAACAAGGGCGCCTTAACGAGGTGGCTCCCATCGTGACGCTCATTGCCGCCAATAACCCGGGATCGTCCGCCTGGCGACCCGGTTTGGCGCTAATTTATCGCCATCTGGGCCTGCGAGAGGAATGCCAGGCTGTTTTTGATGCCCTGGCATCCGACGGATTCGCGCCTGTACCACAGGATTCGCTGTGGGTTGCTTCGCTGGCATACCTGTCTGAGGTGTGCGCCTATCTTGGAGACGTCGAGCGAGCCGCTACGTTGTACCGGCTACTGCTGCCATATAAAGATCGTGCGGTGGTCGTCGGCGGCGCGACGGCCTGTTATGGCGCGGCAGTGCGTTATTTGGGCATACTGGCGGTGACGATGTCGGATTGGGAAGCAGCCAAAGGGCACTTCCAGGCGGCGATGGAGCTGGATAAGCGCATCGGAGCATGGCCCTGGTTAGCTCACAGCCAATGTGAATACGCCGCCATGTTATTGGGACGAAAACAAGGGGAGGATCGCCAGCAGGCAGAAGCCCTGCTTTGCGAAGCCTTGAGAGCTGCCAACAGGATGGGCATGGTCTATCTGGCTGACAGAGTGGCGGAGTTGCAGGCGCGCTATGGACTGGTTGCCAGCTAAGCCGGCATAGGATGATCAGGATGTAGGAAGGAAGAGACAGGATGCCAATTTATTTGATTGAGCGTAATTTCGCAGAGCAGCTTGAAGTGACGCCTGAGGGAGCGGCGGCGATCAACCTGATTAATGACGAGGAAAGTGTGCGCTGGTTGATATCGTTTCTCAGCGTGGACAAGAAGAAGACCTTTTGCCTGTACGAGGCTTCCAGCGCCGAGGCGATCATCGAGGCCGCACGTCGGGCCGGGATCCCCGCCGATACCATCATCGAGGTGGGTGCAGAGATCATCCCGAGCGGAAAGACGAAACCGCTGGATACTGGGCGATACGCGTAGAAAAGGGTCACCTAGCAGCACTCTCGCTCTTCATCTGCTGGCAGGTGGTGGTCTACATCCGGTAATCCCCCTGATGGCACTATTTGCGAATTGCTGATTGTAGATTTCCAATCACTCCCCACTACCCACTGATTTACGATGCATTGCACTCAATGCCAGGGAATTGAAGAGGTCTTCAGCCAGGAATATGTGGAGCGCGAGCTCAGCCGCTACCGCGCCAAGGGAGCGCCGAAGACGACGCGCATGCTGACCGAATCGCTGAAGGAGCAGGGCGTGGAAGGGATGACGCTGCTGGACATCGGCGGTGGGGTGGGGGCCGTTCAACACGACCTGCTGGGGGCGGGCGTGGAGCAGGTCACGGGTGTGGACGCCTCGCGGGCCTATCTCAACGCAGCCCAGGCAGAAGCGCAGCGGCGCGGCCACGCCGACCGGGTGCGCTACCGGCACGGTAACTTCGTCGACCTGGCACAGGAGATCGGCTCTGCCGATATCGTCACCCTGGACCGGGTGATCTGCTGCTATGATGATATGGAGAAGCTGGTGAGTCTTTCGGCGCAGCGCGCCCGCAAGCTATATGGGCTGGTGTACCCGCGTGATGCGTGGTGGGTGAAGCTTGGGCTGGCGATTGGCAATTTCTTCCTGCTCCTGCAGCGCAGCCGCTACCGCACCTTTTGCCACCCGACCGCGGCGGTGGAGGCGCTGGTGAGCGCCAGCGGCCTCCAGCGGCAGGCCTACCGCCAGACGCTCATCTGGCAGGTGGTGGTCTTTACCCGGTGAATCCCCTGGTTGCGCAATTTGTTGATTGCAGATTGCTGATTGTTGATTGCCAATATGCAGACACAACCCCAACGCTGATCTAGAGGCCATCCGTGAAGTGGGGGGACAGAAGGTTCAATTTCGAACAGGTCAGAATTACCAACCTTGGGCCGGTGATCCGTGGTTCTCACAATCCAGATAGGCTGGTAGAATAGCTGGGTGAGCAGCCTGGATAACTCCTATGAGGCAGCGCAAGGGGATGCGCCGGTTCAGGAACGAACCGGCGAGGCCTTCCAGATGGATGGCGTCATGGTGGTCAGCGCCGTCCATGCGGTACACGATACCTTCCAGGCATTCCTGGCGCCATCCCTGCCGATTCTCATCGAACGGCTTGCGCTGACAACCGGGCAAGCCGGGCTCCTATCTGTTTTTGCTCAAATTCCCTCCCTGCTGCAGCCTCTGATCGGCAAGCTTGCTGACCGGTATAACCTGAGGTTTATTCTCATCCTGTCGCCTGCTATCACTGCCAGCGTGATGAGCTTTTTGGCGGTCACCCCGACCTACGGGCTGATGGCAGGCATGCTGCTGCTCTGTGGGTTGAGCGCGGCGGGATTACACGCAATCGGTCCGGTGGTAACGGCCCGGATGTCTGGGCGGCACCTGGGGCGCGGGATGAGCCTGTGGATGGTGGGGGGCGAGCTGGGCCGGACGCTGGGGCCGCTGGTGGTGGTCACAGTGGTCAGCGCTTTCGGGGCCGGGCGCCTGCCGTGGCTGATCCCGCTTGGGCTGCTGGCCTCCGTTCTCCTGGCAATGCGTTTCGGGTCTCTGCCTGGCGGGACTTCGCAGGGCAAAGCAGCTTTGAGGGCGCCCGGCTTGACTCGATTGCTACCTTACTTTATCCCCATCACCGGGATTGTGTTTTTCCGGGCATTTATGGATGCGGCGTTGTTTGTTTATCTGCCCACCTTTTTACGCCAGGAAGGCGCGCAACTATGGCTGGCGGGGGCCTCTTTATCGATTATGCAGGCAGCCGGGATCCTGGGCGCACTGACCGGCGGGCCAGCCAGCGACCGGTACGGTCGCAAGGCTGTCCTGGCCCTGGCAGTGCTGGCCTCTCCCTTGCTGATGCTGGGTTTTATGGCATTGCAGGGGCCGGCTCAATTTGCTTCGCTGATTCTGGTCGGGTTCGTTACGCTCTCCATTTCCCCGGTCTTGCTGGCGGTTGTGCAAGAAAGCGCGCCGGAGAGCCAGGCGCTGGCAAATGGCCTGTATATGGCGCTGCACTTTAGCGTGCGCTCTATCGTAACCTACACGGTTGGCCTTTTGGCAGATTTCACCGATCTCCGCTTTGCGTTTACGCTGAGCGCGCTGGTGGGCCTGGGAGCCGTGGTGTTTGTCTTGCTGCTCCCTAAGAAGAGGCATAACCAAAGCACCGGCATTCCGCAGAGTGTATCAGAGGAATGATGAAGCGGTTAGCGGGCGGAGTTTAGCGGCCAGCCATCCGATCCCTTAACCAGGACGTGCACAGATAGCAGCCGGATTGTCTGGTGGCAGTGCGCTCACCAAACAACCCGACTGCGATTTCGGTGGATCTAATCCCTATGGAGGCCCCGGCATCTAGGGCGCTCCCAGCCTAATTGCTATCGCAAACCAACAAGCTGCCCGCATCCTGGCAGATCAGCGACATCATAGTGGCTGAATTGAGATCAGGGGTCACGCCGCCATAATGGTGCAAGCCGATGACTTTGCCGTCGCTGGCGCGCGTAATAGCGGAGCCTGAAGAGCCGCCCTCGCTGTCGCAGCCATAACCGGTCTGGCTATTGGGGGCGGAGGCGCCATAGGTCTGGGCGATGGTGGCGACGTTGCAGCGCACGGTGTGCTCAGCGTTTTCCCAATAGCCGATCTGCTTGGGCAAGCCGGCCGGGTGCTGGATGAAGTTGATCTGGGTTCCGACGGCATAGGTCGCCGAGGTGGGGATCAGCTCGCCAAACAAAGCCTCCGGTGTGCCCTGCAAGGTGAGCAGGGTGTAATCCAGCCCGGTGCCGGGCTTGCGGCGGTTGTAGCGCTCGGCGTTGGTTTTCAACCAGGTGCCGCCGGCAAAGCTGGTGGTAGCTGCCAGGGTGGAGCCGCCGCAGGTGGTGTACTGGTAGTTGAAGCGCGCCTCCAGAGTGCTCACCTCAGTCTGGTTATCCATGCAGTGGGCGTTGGTGATCAGGGTATTGCCGTTCGAGCCGCGCACCAGCTCGCCGGTGCACAGGTACTGGACTTTCTTGACCGTGAAGAGCAGGCGCGCCACCGGCTTCTGGGTGGTATCGATTACGGTTTCGTTCGTGTGGCAGGCGATGTCTTCCCGTCCATCCGTGCCGACCACGATTTCGGGGATCGGCGCGCTGACATCCAGCGGCACGGTGCCATAACCCACTTCGACCACCTGGAATCCGTAGGATTTTCCCGAAGGCGCATTGAGCTCCAGCTTCACCTCGGGACCATTAATGGCGAAGGACCAGAAGTCGCCATTCTGGTTGAGCCCTTGCCCGGTGTATTCCCAGGTTTGGGCGCCATCCGGGCTGGAGATGTGCAAGATATCGCCTTCCGCCAGGTGGAATGCCTTGAAATGCAGGCGCAGGAAGGTTGCTCCCGGGAAGGTGTAGGTTTGCGCCCAGCCGTCGGTAGCCGGATGCGGGCTCTCAGAGCGGAAGTCGAGAACTTTTCCGGCCTCCACGCGCTGCGCTGGCGGGCTGGCGAGGGCGCCATCAGCGGGGGCGCCGGGCAGCAGGGCGAGCAGGAAAAACACGACCATCAGGCGAAAGACGTGCGATTTCATGGGCTGGCTCCTTTTTAGACGATGGGTTGAGATGGTTCCGTTTTTTCTATTCTTTCCACCTAATCAGAACCGGTACAGAGGATTGCAGGACAATGGTCAAAGATAATTTGTCCTTCTTAAATTAGACGCAGAAACCTTCAGATCGATACGCTTTGAAGCTGCGCACATCAGGGAATAGACATCACTGATCTCGAATTTAATCTTTCGGGCCAAGACATGGTCGTCTATACCCCCACCTACCCCTGACCCCGCCCTCCTATACTGTATGACCGGTGAAAACCACGGCTGGATGTGCCTCGCCTGGGTTGGGCAAAACAAGAAGCGGACAGGGTTGGGATGTCACTCAGCCTTGTTCCCACACTTCGATGTTGGCGATATGTGCGGGGCGGCGGCCGTCGAGCCAATCCAGCACATCGTCCACGATCATTTTGGAGTGATGTTCCTGCACCTGGCGGGTGGCGCCAGCCAGGTGTGGAGTCAGCGTAACGTTGTCTAATTGTAAAAGAGGGTGGTTTGCCGGAAGTGGTTCGTGCCAGAAAACATCCAGAGCTGCCCCGGCGATGCGCCGCTGCTGTAGGGCATCAATCAAGGCCACCTGGTCAATCATGGCGGCCCGCGAGATGTTGATCAGATAGGCGGTTGGTTTCATCAAATTTAGCTCATCTACACCCAGCATTCCCCGGGTTTCGGCGGTTAGTCTGGTATGGACAGAGACAAAGTCTGACTGCCGGAGCAATGTACTCAGAGATACTAGCTGTATGCCCAGTACGGAGGCTTCCTGCGCGGTTGAATAAGGCGAATAAGCCCATACTTGCATGTCAAAAGCCTGGGCAAGCTGCGCTACGCGGCTACCAATTCTCCCCAATCCAATGATACCCAGGATGCGACCGGCCAGTTCAACTCCCTGAAAATCCTTGAATGGGCTTTCGCCGTCCAGCTTCCAGGTTATATCGGTTGATCGGTCTGCTTCAGTAAAATCCCGCGCCGGAGGCCCCAGGTAACGACCGGATTTTAACGCATGATGCCCACGGGCGATGCGATGGGTTTCGGCCAGCATAAGACCGAGTGTGAATTCGGCTGCGGTCTGGGTGTTTCGCCCGGGAGTATGCAGCACAGGGATCTGCAATGTTGTTGCAGCGGCAATATCGATATTAACCGGCGTGGAACGTGTGCAGCCGATCAGGCGCAGTTTTGGCAGCGCTTCAATGACTCTCGCGGGCACAGCCTCATAGCCTACCAGCAAAATTTCGACATCTGCAGCTGCCGCCACCAGTTCCTCTGGGGTCAACCGAATGCCAGTGACCCCCCAGCCTCCCCGCCGAACCAGGCAGCGGCTTCTTAGGCGGTCTATCTGCTTTGCAGTCAGATCACTGGTTACAAATATATTGAGCATGATGTTTCAGTCGGGTTCTGCCAGCAAGCGTTTTGCGGTCTCGATATCGGTGATGAGGGTATTTATTAATCGCCCGCGCACACCGCCCAAGATCGAATAATATTTTCCCGTGCCGCCGGCTACGCCGACCACGCGGGCGATCTGGTGGTATATTTCGGCGCTTGCACCAATCAGGCGCTGCTCGATCTCTGAGGATAGCACATTACCCTGCACGTCGTAGATATGCAATCCGATATCCCCGACTGCTCCGCGATCCACAATCGGCTGGACTTCTTTCCATGTAATAATGCGTTCATTACGCATCATCAAGGAATCGCGGTTTAATGCGCCAATGCCGACAAAAGCCAGATTCACCCGGTTCATTTGTTCCAAAACCTGAGCGATATAGGGTTCTGAACGCAGTAACTGCGAGAGTTCTACGGTTTTCACAATGCCCGGAGCCGGGAGGAGCTGCAAGTTGGCGTCCAACATCATTGACAACCTGCGCACCAGGTCGGTAGCGTGGGTTTCGGAGTCCGGTTCACCGATCCCGCCAGTCAACTGCACCACAATGACGCGGTTCTTCTTATCCGGTGAGAGATTGTCGATCATCGAAGCCAGGGTGAGTCCCCAGGTCAACCCAATCGTATCACTATCCTGGACGATGCGGCTGAAGTATCCGGCTGCAGCAGCGCCCAGCTCGCGGGCAGTGTGCACATACGAATCTGGATCGCTCAATTCGACTAACAGCACATCTAAGAGGTTGTAGCGCTGCTCAAGCTGGCGCTCAAGATCGGTATGGCTCTCGGGGAACGAAGCCACCGTGATCTTCACCAGACCGGCGTTACGCGCCTCTTGCAGCAGACGCGAGACTTTAGGGCGCGAAAGGCGCAACTTGTTGGCAATTTCTTCCTGGGTCAAACCATCTTCGTAATAAAGCCGAGCTACTTTTAGCGCTACCCGTTGGTTTTCATTCATGCACTTTTCTCTCCGGGGATTGTCAAACGGCGATAAAATTGATAGGCCTCATCCCAGCGATCCAAGGGATGGGGGTCAAATACCTGTAGTTCAAATGAGCGGCACATAACCTGGCGCAGCTCCTCCAGCGAGCCCAGGTAACCTAATCCCATCGCCTGTACCAGTAAGTTTCCGGCGACGGTAGCCTCGACAGGACCGGCGACTACCGGTCGCCCCGTGACATCTGCGGTGAGCTGGTTGAGCAAGCGGTTACGCGAACCGCCACCGATGATATGGATTACCTCTACCGGCCAATGTATTAATGCTTCCAAAGCATCCAGGCAGGCGCGGTACTCCAAAGCCAGGCTTTCCAGGATGCTGCGCACGATCTCGCCCTGGGTTTGAGGCACCGGTTGGGCGGTTCGGCGGCAATACTCCTGGATGCGCGCGGGCATATCCCCCGGGGCAGTGAAATCTTCAGCGTTCACCGCCAGGAGCGGGCCAAACGGCGGGGCTGATGACCCCAAAGTGGTAAGCTCATCATAGCTACAGAATTGGCCGCGCCGCGACCACTCGCTACGGCACTGCTGGAGTAGCCACATTCCAGGGATAATTTTTAAAAGGCGCACCCGGTTTCCTACACCGCCCTCGTTGGTCAGGTTGGCAGCCAATGTCGCGGCATTGATTAAGGGTTGTTCTAGCTCCACACCCACAAGCGACCAGGTGCCCGAGCTGATATACATAAAATGCGGATTAGTAACCGGGATCGCTGCTACTGCGCTGCCGGTGTCGTGGCTGGCTGGGGTGATCACGGGTATGGGCTTGCATCCGCTCTGGGCCGCCAGCCATGGATGCAGTCGTCCGAGCGCGGTTCCAGCCGGGACTACCGGCTGAAAAATCTGCGTGGGGAGAGCCAACCGGGCGAGCAAATCCGTAGCCCAGCCGCGCTGCCGCAAATTAAAACATTGGGAGGTGCTGGCGATGGTGAATTCACTGGCTTTTTCCCCGCTTAGCCAGAAATTGAATAAGTCTGGCAGCATTAGCAAAGAGCGAGTCGCCTGGAGACTGGGATGCGCCACACGCTGCAGCGCCAATAATTGGAATAAGGTATTGAATTCAATCAACTGGTTGCCAGTCTGGGCATAAATTTCCTCAAGCGGCACCCGTTCCAGGGCTATGGCAATCGCTCCACGCGTATGCGGGTCACGATAATGGAAGGGATTTCCCAGCAGGTGGTCTTGCCCGTCCATCAAAGCAAAATCCACACCCCAGGTGTCCACACCCACGCTTGTCAGGCTAGTCTCGGATTGGGCGGCAGCTTTCTGCAGACCGGTTTGTATCTCTTCCCACAAGTTCAACACGTCACTATACAGGTGCTCGCCCACTCGCACCGGGTGGTTGGCAAAACGGTAGATTTCTTCCAGGGCCAGCCTTTTGCCATCAAAATGGCCCACCATAGATCGACCGCTTTCAGCGCCGAGATCAAAAGCTAACAGGCGTAGGAGCGTCCCGGTGTGCATAAGAATTCACCTTAGTTCAACGCTTTACGGTAGACTTCTCGCAACTGAGGGTACAACTCCAAGAACAACTGATACTGTTTCTCGTACACCGGCACACCGCCAGGGATGTGGACCACCTGTTCTGGGGCCACCATGTGCTCAACGGCTTGTTGGTAGGAATTTACCATCCCCAGAGCCTTTCCGCAGAGTAGGATGTTTCCCAGGTTGGCCGTATCGGGAATATTGACCGTGGCTACGGGTTTTCTTAAGATTTTTCCCAGGGTTTCCAACCAGACCGGGCTTTTTAAGCCCCCGCCTACAGCGCGCACTTCACTAATTTGGATTCCCAGGGACTCGATCGTTTCGATGTTATGGCGCAGGGCAAAGCAAACGCCTTCCATGATGGCTTTGATAAAGTGGGCTTTTTCTGTAGCCAGGTTCAGGCCGAAGAAGACCCCACGCGCCGCCGGATCCCAGTAGGGCGTGCGTTCGCCATTCAAATAAGGGAGGAAAATCACCCCACCGCTGCCGTCGGGAACCCGGGATACGGCCTGGTTGTAACGGTTGAAGATATCTCCGGAACTGACTTGGGAGTCTTCTAGGGGGTCAAACGCATTTTTAAACCACTGTAACGATTCCCCAGCGGTTTGAGTAATACCCAAGGTAATCCAGTGTTGGGGCAGGCAATAATGCCAGCACAGCGTTCGCCCGGCACTGTCTAATAGTGGGCGGTCGGAGCAAACCGAGACAACCCCGGCGGTACCGATGATCAGCGTGACCTGACCCGAGCGCACCATACCGGCGCCCAGGGCTGAGGCAGCGTTGTCTGAGCTGCCATTCGCC
>Ga0105106_10001140_pt1 | contig 19105 bp, 6 predicted proteins | sample PPLLaktember2015_5_FD_79109 | JGI IMG/M metagenome (GOLD analysis project Ga0105106, IMG submission 79109) | Freshwater sediment microbial communities from Prairie Pothole Lake near Jamestown, North Dakota, USA - PPLs Lake P8 Core (1) Depth... | ecosystem: Environmental > Aquatic > Freshwater >...
ATAAATAAATTAAATCACCCTTTTCAACTTTAGTCTCCTTGCTGGTAAATGAATTCTCCTCATCCGGATAAATTCCTATTGGCATTGAATCTCCTTTTAATTCGAAAAACTCATTATTCCGGATAAGGTATAATGAACGAGAAGCTCCTGAAAATTGTAATTTCATTTTGTCAAAATCAATCATACATAATGCCATTTCCATTCCATCCCTGGTTTCATCAGGTTTCCCGGTCTGGTGCAGCGATTTTATAACCTGTCCGCGTAATTGGTTCAATATCTCATTTGCCTTGATATTTGGAAACTTATTAACTATGCCGTTTAATAAAGAAATCCCTAAAATGCTCATAAAAGCACCTGGAACTCCATGGCCTGTACAATCAGCAACAGCTATCAGTATTACGTTGTCTTTTTGAGTCATCCAGTAATAATCACCACTGACTATTTCACAAGGTTTGTTCAAAATAAAATATGATGGCAATAATCTTTCAATATCTTGGGAGGGTATCAGCATCGCATTTTGAATCCTGCCTGCATATTGTATACTATCGGTGATTTCTTTTTTCTGAGATTCAACCTTCTTTGTCCGATCAATTACTTTCTGTTCTAACGTCATATTTGCTTTTTTCAACTCTTCAAATAAGCTTCTGTTTTGTTGTTTAAGATTATAAGTCTCAAGTCCGTTATCGATTGTGATCTTCAATTCATCTCTATCCCATGGTTTGGCAATATAGCGATACACCTGACCTTTGTTAATAGCCTGAATAACAGCATCAATATCACTGAATCCAGTGAGGATTATACGGACACAGTCGGGGTAATCCGGAATGATTTTTTCGAGGAATTCGATTCCGGTCATTTCAGGCATTCGCTGGTCAGTAATTATCAATTTTATGTCATTTTTTTTCATGATCTCAAGTCCTTCCCTACCTGAGGATGCAAGATGGATTTCGTAATACCGCCTGAAAGCTGAATTAAAAACCGTAAGGTTATCCTTTTCATCATCCACATAGAGAATTGGAGGCAATGGTTTCTGTAAAGCCATTTTGGTAAATATTTAGTGATTACCCAATAATTAATTAAACTTTGTTAAAATCAACAGTGAGTATCTTTGTTTGGAAAAAAAGCTCATAGTTCAGGTTTATGTCTTTTGGAAGAATTAATAACAATTTGTATTTTCTTTGGGAGTTCATTTTTTACGTGACTAAATTATACCAGACTTTATATTAAAAACAACCATCATTGTTTTCTGCTTTCATTGCTTCATTGGCAATGTAATAATGAATTCACTTCCTTTTTCAACTTCACTTTTAACATCAATTCTGCCGTTGTGTTTTTCGATAATACCATGACTGATGGATAATCCAAGGCCAGTTCCCATACCAACTTCCTTTGTTGTGTAAAAAGGTTCAAAGATCTTTTCTTTCAGATTTTCAGGGATCCCTCTTCCTGAGTCCTTTATGCTTATCCGTATTAGTCCATTTACTATTGAAGTAGTTATTGAAATAGTGCCAGTATTTTCTATAGCATCAACAGCATTTGAAAGAATATTCATAAATATCTGATGCAGCTGACCCGGGTAACATTCAATAAGAGGAAGGTCACCGTAATTTTTAAATATTCTAATCCGGTTCTTGTATTTATTATAAAGAAGGATAAGTGTCGAATCGAGTCCTTCATGTATATCAGCTGTTTTTATAATATCTTTGTCCAATCGCGAAAATGTTCGGAGACCTTTCACAATCTCAGTCGTGCGTTTTGTCCCGTTTTTAATGCTGACTATCAGTTTTTCTATCTCTTTTATTGCTTCCCTGTATTCTATTTTCTCCTTTAGCTTTTCAATTTCTTTCAGTTTTGTTCCCACATTTAATGGAGTAATTTTATGGTAGATATCAAGAACCTGCCCGATCTCCTCAAGGTTCGTGTTCAACGATTCCACCCCTGCGCTGATGAAATTGACAGGATTATTTATCTCATGTGCAATACCTGCAACAAGTTGACCAAGAGAAGCCATCTGTTCGGACTGAATGAGTTTATATTGCGATTGTCTGAGAATTTCCAGTGCTGCTCCTATTTCTTCCTTCTGAATGCTTAACTGTTCATTTTGTTGAGATATTTCTGCTGTACGTTTTGCAACATTCTCCTCCAGTGTACGGTTGTATTCCTCAAGATCCCGGTACAACCGGGCATTCTCAATTGAAATTACAATTTGTCCTGTCAGTATCTTTAACACTTCCACCCTTTCAGATGTGAAGGTCCCGGGTACAAGATTGTTTTCAAGGTACAGAATACCGTTCAGCTTATTCTGGAAGAAAAGCGGTATGCAAAGCACCGATCTTATTTTATTCCCAGTGACATACTCGTCAGATTTAAAAATACCCTGATCTTCAGCGTCATCCAGTACTATCATTTTACTGACCCTCAACACATAATTGACAATGTTACATGCAAGATTATGATGGTTGGTATAAGGTATATGTTGTAAAACAACCACTTTCTCTTTACCTTCTAATGCCTCTCCTTCCACAAACAATTCTCCTCCTTCCTTTAACAAAAGAATTCCTTTTTGTGCACCTGCATTGGTAACAACGATATTCATCAGTTTTTCAAGCAACTTGTCGAGATGTATCTCTCCGGAAATAGTCTGAGAAGCTTTCTGAACTGTTGCCAGATCGAGTTTTTGAGTATTTGTAGCCAGCTGGTCAGCAATAATTATGTCAGTCTCAGATACTTCCTTCCCGGCTCCGGGTAAAACATAAAGTAGCTCCGGGTAAGAATCATTAAGATGTTTTACCTTCGCCATGGCACCCCATGCAGAATAAAGGTAATGGGCTTCCTTCAGGTATGATTTGGCAATCTTCTCATATCCCCTGGCTAAATAATATTTTGCAGCAAGCTCATTTGCAAGGGCCTCTTCATGAATAAATCCATTTTGTCTGGCAAATTCAATGGCTTTATTATAATGACTCATAGCTCTGAGATGCCTGCCATTTAGTATGCATTTTTCAGCTTCTACAAGGTGCCATTTATGAAGAAAATTTTCCGGGGCATATTTGGACCATTTCTTTAATTTTCTCTGATTCAGAAAAACTTTAGTTAAGTATATCAGACGTTTATACTTTTTTGCTTTGTTGCAATGCGAAAGAAATATTAAAGAGGTATAAAAATAAATAAGAGGCAAATAAACCAGCCCTATCATGGTCAACTTATATTTCTCTGCTTCCAGGGCATTTTTGAGTGATTCTTCAGATTCTTCAAAGATGTAGCTAAGAAATGCCTTCATAGTAAAAAGTGCCGCAAGGTCTGCCATATCATTATTCCTGATAAACCGGGGGGCCATTTCAACCTCATTATAATACTCGCCTATCAGCCGGACTCTATTTTCAGATCTTCCCAATAAATTCAGGACTGTCTGCCTGCTTAGTTTAAGAACAATAAGTGTAACTTCCTGGTTGCGTTTTTTAACTATTTCTATACCTTTATCAAGTTCTTTGTCAACATTTTCAAGTTTGACTCCGGAATGAAATGAATGAATGCCAATATAGGAAGCACATAAAGAAGTAAATTCATAATCACCGGTTTCAAGACCTCTTTGAAATGACTCGACGAAAGGTTCAATTGTAAGACTTAGTTTATCCCTCCAATGTCTTATAAATAAATTAAAAAGAAGATTTATTTTGGTCCCATATTCCTTTATATTGAACTTATTGAGTAATTCGATTGAGAATTCACCGAATTTGTAGCCTAGAATTATTTTCCCGGAAACACCCTGCAATATAATCCCATATAGTGAATATCCAAATGGAGAAAAAGGAGAATTTCCATATCTGACTGACAGATGAATCATTTTAAAAGCCATTGTTATAGCTAAAGGAATATTTGTATAGTATGCAGAACTTGCAGCATTCATAAGGATTCGCATGGCTGCAAGCTTATGGGGATCTGTCATCACAGGTAAATCCTTCAGGAAGTCTATACTCTTTCTTGACAGTATTATTCTCAAATAAATTAAGTTAATTAAGACATTAAGTTTCCCGGGTTCAGGAGTTAAATAGACACCTAATTGCTTGAGTATCTCGATAGCTGTTTTAATACCATCCTTCAGCCTGTTCCTTGCCATAAAAGACTGAATAATTATTTCATTAATTCGTATCCTGTCAAGCAAAGTTTCTGCATGAGTGGTTATTATCTTTGCCAATTCATCCATTTTTTCAAAATTTCCGTTCAGATAGGAAATTTCAGCCGCTTCTATACTTAATTCCAGGGAAAGCTTATAGTCACTTCCCCATTTATGGGGTCCTAATAAATTTAACCCGGTATTGAAATACTGAAAAGCAATTTCATAAGCAGTTGAAGCCTTAGCTTTTCTGCCAGCCTGTAAATTCAGTTTGGCCAGGTCATCTTTCTCTTTCTTACCAGTAATCAGGTCGATTCCTGAGTTAAGGTGGTTGACAATATCAAAAATCCTTTCATCCCGTTCTTCGTTTACAAATTTTTGGAGCAATAGCCTTCCTATCTTTAAATGAATGCTTTTGTACTCATCTCCTATAAGAGAGTATGCCGCCTGGTGTACACGGTCGTGCAGAAACTTATATTGGATTTTATGCTTAAGCCTCTCAAAAAAAGTCTTGTCTTTCAGAAAATCGAGGTAACCTGCCAGTTTATAATCTTCACCAATAGGTTGTATCAGTCCGCTATCGAGAGCTTCATTCATCTCTACCGCTGTTTCCACAGCAAGTTTTTCATTAATTATCGCCAGTGTATCCAGATCGAACCTGGTACCTATACAGGATGCCAGCTTTAATATTCTTTTAGCCTTTTCAGGAAGTTTCTGTATTCTTGCTGTCATTAAGTCCACAACATTGCTTGTTATGTCAGCTTTTTCAATATAAGCCGCATCCCATTCCCATCTGAAGGTCCGTGTATCAAACTCAATCAGTCCCTGATCAACCAGAGAATTCAGGAACTGGATCAGGAAAAAAGGATTCCCGTTTGTCTTTGCAAGGCAAATTCTGCCAAGATGTTCGGTTTCGGCAGGGCTGCATTTAAGTGAATCTGAAATAATCTTATTAATATGATGGGCTTCAAGCGGAGCCAGATTTATGAAATTTACAACAGCATTCTCATTTTTAAGTTTGTCGAGGCTAATAATCAGGGGATGAGATGGATCTACCTCGTTATCCCTGTAGGCGCCTATGATTAACAAATATTTTGTTTTTGAATCAAGCATTAATTTCTCCAGAAGTTTCAGAGTAGGTGTATCAGCCCATTGCAGATCATCAAGGAAAATAACAAGGGGATGACCTTCATAAGCGAATGTTCTGATAAAATTCTGGAAATACATATTGAATCTGTTCTGTGTTTCCAGTGGCTGGAGTTCTGGCACCTGGGGCTGCTTACCGATAATCAGTTCCACATCAGGGATCACATCAATTATTAACTGTCCGTTGGGCCCGACTTCTTCGAGAATTTTTTCCTTCCAGTGCTTTATCTCCGGCTCGCTTTCAACAAGGATTTGTCTCATAAGATCCTGGAATGCCAGGGTTAAGGCAGAGTATGGTATATTACGTTTGAACCTGTCAAATTTGCCTGATATAAAATATCCTCTCTTTTCAACAATGGGTATATGTATCTCATTGACTAATGCTGATTTACCAATACCAGTATAACCAGTTACCATCATCATCTCCCCCATATTCCCACCGTGGAGTGGGGCGCAAACCCTGTCAAATGCATCTAGCAAAATGGCAATTTCGGTTTCCCGGCCGTATAATTTCTGAGGGATCTGAAATTTATTCGAAAAATCATTTTCCCCGAGTTCAAAATCAAATCCTGATAATGTCTGATTCTTTTTCAAATGTTTTAAACATTTCTCAAGATCATATTTCAACCCAAAGAAAGAGAGATAACGATCCTCTGCTCCTTTAGACATAAGTTTCATAATTATTTTTGAGAGGATCTCAAGCCCTTTTAATTCTTCAGAAAAATATGCCGATATTAAAAGATGAGGAGGTTGTGGAGCTTTTGCAATATGACAATGAACCAGTTCCATAGGATCATTACCGGTAAAAGGTAACTGACCTGTCAGTATTTCGTAAAAAGTAACGCCCAGGGAGTACATATCAGTCCGGTAATCTATCATGCGGTTCATCCGTCCGGTCTGTTCAGGAGATACATAGCTCAGAGTTCCTTCGAATTCATTCGGGTTTTGTATAGCAGCTATTTCATGTGAAAGGATCGTTGAGATACCAAAATCGATGATTTTCACCTGATCAGTTTCCTGATTCCAGACAATATTGGTGGAATTAATGTTTTTATGAATGATATTTAACTGATGCATCCCGAGAAGAATTTCAGAGATCCTTATTGAAAGCTTCAGGAATTCCTTTAAACTTAACCTTCTCTTCTCCAGTATCTTCTTTATTGATTCGGCCCCGAAATCTTCCGTTATAATAGCCCAATTGTTATTATAGCTATCTATCCCGTAGGCTTTAATTACTCCATCCAGATTTAAGCTTTTCAGGATCTCAAATTCGCGTTTGAAACGAACAATCCTTTCAGGATTGGGATACTCTCCTTTCAGAACTTTAATAACTACAGGTAATAGTGAATCTTCCTGAATGGCGCGAAAAACATAAGAATTATAACTTTCAAATATTTTCTCCTTTATCCTGTATCCGGGGAATGAAATCATCTGCTGTTTTTATTAAAATTCTTCGCAACCTGGTAATTATGAAAATTTTCTCTTTTACCTGTTAAAATTAAAATAGTCTTTAAACTTTTTCAAAATCAATCCTTATCCTGATTGACCGGTAACATAATGACAAACTCACTTCCTGCACCGGCTTCACTTTCAAAATCAATACTGCCTTTGTGTTTTTCAATTATACCATGGCTTATCGATAATCCAAGTCCTGTTCCCTTTCCAACTGCCTTGGTGGTATAGAAAGGTTCGAAGATCTTTTCTTTCAGATTCTCAGGAATGCCTCTTCCGGTATCTTTAATGCTTATCCGGACCATTCCGTCAATGTTAGTTGTAGTTATTGTAACTTTACCTGTATTGTCAATGGAGTCTATTGCATTTGTCAGAATATTCAAAAACACCTGATTCAACTGACCCGGATAACACTCGATCTGAGGAATATTTCCGTAGTTCCTGATTATTTCAATCCTGTCTTTGTATTTGTTATGCAGCAGGATGAGTGTTGAATCCAACCCTTCATGTATATCAGCTGTTTTGATAATATCCTCGTCCATCCGTGAAAATGTCCGGAGACCTTTTACAATCTCAGTTGTACGCTTTGTCCCGTTCTTGATGCTGCTGATCAATTTATCGATCTCTCTGATTGCCTCCTTGTATTCAATTTTCTTTTTAAGCTCTTCTATTTCTTTGAGTTTTGCTTCCACATTCTTCGGAGTGATTTTATGATAAACATCGAGAACCTGACCAATCTCTTCAAGGTTGGCATTCAGTGATTCCACACCTGCACTTATGAAATTGACCGGATTGTTTATCTCATGCGCTATGCCTGCAACAAGTTGTCCGAGGGAAGCCATCTTTTCCGACTGAATGAGCTGATATTGTGATTGCCTCAGATTTTCCAATGCTGCCCCCAATTCCTCTTTCTGCATGCTTAACTGCTCATTTTTTTGAGATATTTCCGCCGTACGTTTTCCCACATTTTCCTCCAGTGTACGGTTATATTCCTCAAGACTCCGATACAACCGGGCATTCTCAACCGATATAACTATTTGTCCTGCGAGAATCTTTAATACTTCTACTCTCTCTGAGTTAAAGGTGCCGGGCACCAGGTTGTTTTCAAGGTAAAGAATACCGCTAAGCTTATTCTGAAAGATAAGTGGCAGGCATAATATTGACTTAAGTTTATTAACTTTAATATATTCGTCAGATTTAAAGCTCCCCTGATCTGCAGCGTCATCCAATACTATCATTTTATTCACTCGTATTACATAATTGATGATAACCAGGGCAATGTCTTTGCTTTCGCTATAAGGTTCATGCTGTAAAACTCTAATCTCCTCCTTACCTGCATATGCTTCTCCTTCAATAAACAAACCTACTTCATCCTTTAAAAGGAAAATACCTTTTTGTGCTCCGGCATTGGTAATGACGATATTCATCAATTTTTCAACCAATTTATCAAGATGTATCTCCCCGGAAATAGTCTGTGATGCCTTTTGTACTGTTTCAAGGTCCAGCCTTTCAGGATAGAGACCTGATTGTCGTGATATGTTAAATTCCAACCCGTTTTCTTTTTCGTGCACCTCTGGTAATGCATAAAGAAGTTCAGGGTATGTTTCATTAAGTTGATCTACTTTCGCTTTGGCTCCCCATAAAGCATACATATAACAGGCTTCTTTCATATAAGTCCTGGCAATCCTTTTAAACCCCATTATCAGATAACATTTTGCGGCAAGTTCATTCGCCAGGGCTTCTTCATGAGTATAGCCGGATTCCCTCGCCAGTGTCATGGCTTTATCATAATGTTGCATCGCTTTCAAATAGTCACCTTTGGTTTTGTATCTTTCAGCTTCAACAAGGTGCCATCTGTGCAAGAAATTTTCAGGTGCATACTTTGCCCATTTCTTTAATTGTCTCTGGTTTAAATATACTTTGCTCAGGAATATGGATCGTTTTAATTTTGATGCTCCGGTGCTGGAAGAAAGAAATATTAAAGAGGTATAAAAATAAATCAGAGGCAGATATACCAGTCCCATCATGGTCTCTTTGTATTTTTCAGCTTCAAGGGCAATCCTTAATGATTCCTTACTATCTTCAAAGATGAAACAAAGAAGTGATTTCAAAGAATATAATTCACCCAGATCAGACATGTGTTTGTTCCTGATAAAGAGGGGAATCATTTCTATTTCATTATAATCCTCACCAACCAACAGGGTTCTGTATTTGGATTTCCCCATGAGATTCAAGGCAACCTGTCTGTTTAATTTAAGGACAAAAAGAATTACCTCCTGATTAAGTTTCGCAACCACCTCGATGCTTTTCCTGATTTCCTCTTCAGCAACTTCAAGTCTGGTTCCGCTATGGAATGAATGGATCCCTATATAAGCAATGCAAAGAGAAGCAAATTCATAATCCCCGGTTTCGAGACCTCGCTGAAATGATTCAGTAAACGATTCAATTGTCTTCTTTAATTTATCCCTCCAATGCCTGATAAATAAATTAAAGAGCAGAGTTATCTTGGTCTCGTATTCCTTAGCGTTAAACCTGTTCAGCAATTCAATTGAGAATTCACCATACTTATATCCTGTGATGATCTTCCCGACTACGCCCTGCAGAATTATGCCGTATAAAGAATAACCGAATGGAGAAAAAGGAGAATTTCCAAACCTATAAGACAAATGAACCATTTTAAATGCCATGGTTATGGCTATCAGAATATTAGTATAATATGCAGAACTGGCAGCATTCATCAGGATGCGCATAGCTGCAAGTTTATGGGCATCTGTCATTACCGGTAAATTCTTCAGGTTCTCAATTTTCTTAGTTGATAAGACTATTTGCAGGTAGAACAGATTGAGTAAAACACTTATTTTGCTTGGCTCCGGAGTAATATATACACCCAGTTGCTTTAATATTTCAATGGCTGTACTAATGCTTTCCCTGAGTCTGTTCCTCGACATGAACGACTGGATGACAATTTCATTGATCCTTATTTTATCAAGAAGGCTCTTTGCATGATTTGTTATTTCTTTTGCCAGATTATCCATTTTATCAAAATTCCCTGTCAGATAAGAAGCCTCCGCTGTTTCTATATTCATCGCCAGAGTCAGCTCGTAATGAGCTCCCCAGGCATTGTCGCCTAACAGCATTAATCCTGAATTGAAATATTGAAAAGCAATCTCGTAGGCTGTTGCAGCTTTAGCTTTTCTGCCAGCTTGTAAATTCAATCTGGCCAGTTCATCTTTTTCCTTCTTATCAAAAATCAGTTCTATTCCTGAGTTCAGATGGTTGACAATATCAAATATTCTTTCCTCAAGTACTTCTTCTCCCAGTTTTTGAAGCAACAATCTACCTATTTTTAAGTGGACTCCCTTATATTCATCACCCATCAAAGAGGTAGCTGCCTGCTGGACACGGTCGTGCAAGAATTTATATTGAATTTCATGCTCAAGTCTCTCCGGGTATTTATTGTCTTTGAGAAAATCCAGGTAGCCTGCAAGTCTGTATCTCTCACCTATAGGTTGTATGAGCCCGTTTTCGAGGGCTTCATTCATTTCGCTGGCTGTTTCAACAGCAGTTTTTTCGTTTATTATAGCCAGTGTATCCAGATCGAACCTGTTCCCTATACAGGATGCCAGTTTTAATATTCTTTTAGTCCTTTCGGAAAGCTTCTGGATCTTCGTAGTCATTAATTCCACCACATTGCTTGTGATATCAGCTTTTTCAATAAAAGCTGCATCCCATTCCCATTTTACTGTATCAGCGTCAAATTCTATCAGACCCTGATCAGCCAGGGAATTCAGAAACTGGATCAGAAAGAAAGGATTCCCGTTTGTTTTTGCCAGACAGAGTTTACCAAGATTTACAGCATCAGCAATACTGCATTTAAGTGAATCTGAAATAATCTGATTAATATGCCGGGCTTCAAGCGGAAGGAGGGTTATATAATTAATGATGGCATTTTCTTGTTTAAGCTTGCTGAGGCTTAAAACAAGCGGATGAGATTGATCTACCTCGTTATCCCTGTAGGCTCCGATTATCAGCAAGTATTTTGTTTTTGAATCGAGCATTAACCTTTCCAGAAGTTTCAGGGTCGGGATATCAGTCCATTGAAGGTCATCAAGAAATATTACCAGCGGATGACTCTCATCTGCAAAAGTTCTGATAAAATTCTGAAAGTACATGTTAAACCTGTTCTGTGTCTCCAGTGGCGGAAGTTCAGGTATTGCAGGTTGTTTACCAATGATCCGCTCTGCTTCAGGAATCACATCAATTATTACCTGACCGTTGGGGCCAACCGCTTCAAGAATTTTGGACTTCCACTGATTTATTTGCGACTCACTCTCCATCAGTATTTGTCTCATCAGATCCTGGAATGCCTGAGTTAATGCAGAGTATGGTATATTATGTTTGAACCGGTCGAACTTACCTGAAATAAAATACCCTCTCTTTTCTACAATCGGTATATGTATCTCATTGACTAATGCTGATTTACCAATACCAGTATAACCTGTTACCATCATCATCTCGCTTACCTGTCCACCGTGCGGTCTGTCACAAACCCTTTTGAAAGCTCCAAGCAACGTGGTTATCTCGGTTTCCCGGCCATATAATTTCTGTGGTATCCGGAACTTATCTGAAAAATCTTTCCCCCCGGGAGTAAAATCCAGTCCTGAAAGAGTCTGGATTTTTTTCAGGTGTTTTAAACATTTCTCAAGATCATATTTTAATCCAAAGTAAGAAAGGTAACGATCCTCTGCTCCTTTGGACATCAGCTTCATAATTATTTTTGAGAGGATCTCAAGCCCTTTGGATTCTTCGGTGAAAAGTAAGGCTTTCAACAAGTGCGGAGGAAGAGGTATTTTTGCTAAATGACAGTGCACCAATTCCATGGCGTCCCCGGCAGGGAATGGCAGCTGGCCAGTCATTATTTCATATAAAGTAACTCCAAGAGAATACATATCGGTCCGGTAATCAATAACACGGTTCATCCGTCCGGTCTGTTCTGGAGATATATAGCTAAGATTTCCTTCGAATTCTTTCGGATTTTGTATTGCTGCAATTTCGCGTGTCAGAACTGTTGAAATACTGAAATCAATGATCTTGACCTGGTCAGTTTCCTGGTTCCAGACAATATTTGTGGGATTAATGTTTTTATGAATGATATTCAGCTGGTGCAACTGGCCCAGAATATCAGATATGCAAATTGAAAGTCTTAGAAATTCATTTAAAGTTAATCTTCTCTTCTCCAGTATCTTCTTTAATGATTCAGCCCCGAAATCTTCCGTTATAATAGCCCAATTATTATTATAGCTTTCTAACCTGTAAGCTTTTATAACTCCCTGCAGATTTATACCCTTCAGAATCTCAAATTCGCGTTTGAAACTAACTATCCTTTCAGGATTGGGGTATTCTCCTTTCAGAACCTTGATAACGACAGGTAATTTTGAGTCTTCCTGAATGGCGCGAAAAACATATGAATTATAACTTTCATTAAGCTTTACCCTGATCTGATACCCCGGAAGTGAAATCATTTTATTGGGTTCATTTTAAATCCAAAAGATTAAATTATTATTCGCTCATATCACATTGATTATTAGGCATTGAGCCAAACTTTATCAAATTTAAGCCTTGTTTACGATTTTTCCAATTCTTTTTGAGTGCCTGAAGGCTAAATCAGCAGGGAAACTTTATCTCGAAATTCTCTATGTGGATATGAAGGTATTCCTGAAGACAAGAAATGACAACTGTTTCATCAGAAAGTTGGAGATACATAATGGCAAGAAATAAGATAAATTAACATTTTCACGACATATAAACTTCTAATTTTAAATGTTGAAGACTGGTTTGACGACATACAATTTTATAATTGAACAATTTTTAAAAGAACCATTATGAGTAAATCACTTTTATGTTTGGCGACCCTATTGCTCATCGCCACATATACCTTCTCTATGACATATTCCTCAACAAAAACCGGTAAGGTTAGAAACAAGTCACCTGAAAATTAACCTGGTCCGAGTCCGGTATCACCCTTACAAGTGCTGAAGCCAAAACCAACAGCCTTGCAACAGCTCTGAATGTTGCAGAAGAGGGTGTTGTTATTCTGAAGAACGAAAACAAAGCCCTCCCCCTGAAATCAATTGCAGGAATCTTCAAAATAAACGTGTTTGGTACTTCATCGCTAGATCCGGAATTTGCCGGTGGCGGTGGTGCCGACATCACAGTCCCCTGCCTTGGATTCTTTGAGGCACTATCGAAGGGCGTATATAATTTTGATCCCGGCACTCCGGCTGAGCACTTATATACCGATATAGGATGGTATGGCCTGGTAACTTTAGGTGAGATACCCTGACTGGGGGTAATGTTAAATTCCCGGTGAGGATAAGTGGCAATAATGGCCTTTCTGCTGCAATATTTACGGTTTCAAGTGCTGTCCAGATGACCGGCATTACTGATGCAAACGGTACAGAGCTTGAATACAAAAGCAGCATCAACCCGGTAAACAATCTTAATGTTTACACTTTGTCATATAAGGATCCTGATGTGAGGATATCTGACCGTGACCTGTTCTGGCTGGTTTTAAAAGGTGACAAGCCCGCAAAAGCTGAAGATTACAAAATAGGCCTTGGTTATTCTGAAGCAATTGACCGCATAGGGCATTCCACAAAGCTCTATATTGGGGAACGACCCGTGCCTCCACCCGCTACTAATCAGCGTCAGGGGATGATGCAGTAACCGGCAACTTTAGAAAGTAAATATCCGGAAAGTCCCACTTCGGGTATGGAAACCAGGGCAAGGTCCTGTAAAAGTATTATATACATGGGTTTTTAATTACGTAATTACATTGTAATTACATGACTATTTACCTTGAGACCACATGAAAACATCCCTGCTGAAGTTCATATTTTGCCCAGCATTTCTTTTCCTGTCTGAGCTGCCAGATAACCTCTGCGAGGGCTTCTTTCATATACCATTTATCGCACTCCGTTACATGAAGCTTGAACATTGAAAAACGTGCGTATGAAATGTCAAAAGCATTCCCGTTCAGATGAGGGCTGTTTTCGGAAGCATTTAAATTGTTTTGCCCGAGGTCTTTCAGGTTCTCAGAAGTCCGGGTCTCCTCCTGATGCGCATTGATCCTTAATTGGCATCTAAAAATAGATTTAATGCATAAGGATAAAGGAAAGGAGTTATTCACATGGAACGAAATGTATTAACAGTTACAGCTGGGATTTTAAAGCTCTGCAACATAAATTTTTTTTGATATCGTTATGTAAAATTAATAAATTGTACCCCCATGAGGGTAGCTATTTACATGCTGATTTTTTCCCTGACTTTTTTTAATGACCTGGCAGGAAAATCAGAACAACGGATAGAGATAATAATTATAAGAACCGAATATGGAAATATTTATGCCCGTCTCGATCTTAAAAGAGCGCCCGTAACTTCAGGAAATTTTCTCCGGTGCATCGATGCAGGTTTATTCGACAGTTCCTGTTTTTACAGGGTTGTAAGGCTCGATAACCAGCCAAATAATGCGGTAAAAATTGAAGTCATTCAGGGGGGACGATATGATAATGAAAAAAACGGATTTCCCCCGATTATTCATGAAACAACTAAAATCACCGGCATCAGGCACAGAAATGGGACTATTTCTATGGCGAGATCGGAACCAGGTACCGCTACATCGGAATTCTTCATCTGTGTCGGTGATCAACCCGAACTTGACTTTGGGGGAAAAAGGAATCCCGATGGGCAGGGATTTGCAGCATTCGGGAAAATAAAAAAAGGAATGGATGTGGTAAAAAGGATACATTCAATAAAATCTGAGCGACAATACCTTGACAGGCCGGTATTGATAATCGAGATAAAGAGAGCTGGTAAATAACGAGCTGAAAAAAGTAATTTTACCAAATGTAATATTTTAACGATAAAGCACACATGAAATTTAAATGTGATAAAATAAAAGGAGCATATAGCATATTCCTGACGGCTTTGTTTATTGTCCTTACCTCTTTTATTACCGGAGATAAGAAAGATGCAAGTCCTTTGATGCAGTACTCAATCTCAATGGCTGATCCTTCTACTCATTTGCTTCATGTTACACTGGATTGCACTGGATTTAAAGGGGATACAATCGATTTCAAGATGCCTCAGTGGATGCCTGGTTATTATCAGATTATGAATTATTCAAGGGTAGTGAATAATTTTTCGGCATACAGCATGAAAGGCAATCCAGTTGCTTTTTTTAAGGAAGGGAATAATATATGGAGAGTAATCCCGGGAAAGAATACAGCATTAAGAATAAGTTATGATGTCTTTTCTGACAGGAGATTTGTTGCAAATAATTATCTCGACACAACACATTGCTACATAGTACCTGCTGCAACGTTTATATACATAAATGACCTGACCGATATCCCTGTCAGCCTTAAAATCATACCATACAATGGATGGAAGGATATTGCCACAGGGCTTGACAGGATTCCGGGAAAGAACAACGAGTTCACAGCCCCTGATTTTGATATTCTTTATGATTGCCCGATCCTCATCGGAAACCTCGAGGAGCTGCCTTCGTTTGAAATTGGAGGAATTAAACATCGCTTTATGGCTTATGATCCGGGGAATTTCGACAGGAACGTTTTCATTTCAAGCCTGGAAAGAACAATCAGGGCCGGCATCGAAATAATAGGGGATATACCTTACAAAGAATATATTTTTATTGGCATAGGACCGGGTGCTGGTGGTATTGAGCATCTGAACAACACAACAGTGAGCTTCAACGGAAGTGGTCTTGGAAAGCCAGGTGCTTTGGTCCGTATGCTTAAATTCCTCGGGCATGAATACTTTCATCATTATAATGTCAAGCGTATCCGGCCGTATGAACTCGGGCCATTTGATTATGACAGGGAAAACAGGACCAACCTACTTTGGGTCAGCGAAGGGCTGACTGTTTACTATGAATATCTGATTGTAAAGAGAGCAGGTCTTATGAGTGATGACGAGCTTCTGAGAAGTATCGAGGGAAACCTAAATACAATTGAGAATGATGCCGGGCGTCAATACCAGTCTTTATCCCAGTCCAGTTACGAAACCTGGGATGATGGTCCTTTTGGAAACAAGCCGGGAGGTCAGGATAAATCCATATCTTATTACGAAAAAGGTCCTTTAATCGGGATGATCCTGGATTTTTCTATCCGTAATGCAACAGAAAACACAAAGTCGCTTGATGACGTTATGAGATTTTTGTACCGGCACTATTATAAGAAATTACAACGTGGATTTACTGATGCTGAGTTTCAGCAGGCATGTCAGGACGTTGCAGGTATTTCGTTAACCAGGGAGTTTGAGTATGTATATACCACAAAGGAAATAGATTACTCAACTTACCTGTCATATGCCGGGTTGAAAATATCAGATGAGTTAAATAAAAATGACGGTAAAAGGAAGTTCACACTTGCGAGACAAGAAAATATGAATCCATTACAGTTGTCCATATTCCAATCCTGGTCAGGGAACTAGGGCACTGGTCAAGCGATTCCAGTATGTGGGCCATTGCATTATGGTCATCCTTCAGATGATTGTAGAGCGCTTGGTCCGAAATCAGCACCCGGTATGATGGGATCTCCTGGAAGAGTGCAGCTTCTGCAGTACAATTAAGAGGGACCCTTGTGAACCTGAACTTAGAAGGCTGTGATTTTTACAGTGTCCACCCCTTCCGGTATTCGTAATGGAAGAAATTATTCGCTTCGGGCAGATTAGTGATCTTCATGTTTTTTGCATCGTACTCGAGCGTTTTATTGAAACGCTGAGTCATGATTGCAATATTTGTCAAAAGCATTATTTCTGTAACCTTAGCAGCCCAGGAGAAGTCGTTGCTTGATTTTTTACCGTTCATAATGGCGCTTATCCAGTCCTCGAAAATATTCCCGGTTCTTTCAATCCAGGGTTCGGGACCCTTAAAATCAGGATCAGCCGGGACCAGTGTTGGCATAACACCATTACCTCCCATCATCACTCCTTTGTCGCCATAGAATACTGTTCCGACCCTGCGTCCGTCTTCCAGTTTATCGGGACGGGGAGGGAGAAGGCCGCCATCGCACCATTTTACTTTAACCGGAGGCATATAGCCGATCCCGGGGGTAAAGCGTTCCGGGAAATCATAGCTCACGGTCTGGGCCAGGGGAAGATAATCACTGTTGTAAGGTGTCGAGGTGGCCTGGATCCTAGTCGGGTATTCCAGGTTAAGGGCCCATAGCGGAGCATCATATATATGGGCTCCCATATCACCCATGGCGCCTGTCCCGTAATCCCACAGTCCGCGCCATACAAAATGACATATTTCAGGATTGTAAGCTTTTTCCGGTGCCGGGCCCAACCATACATCCCAGTTAAGGTTTTTCGGAACTTTAACACCTTCCGGACGTTTGATGTCACCCTGTGGCCAGTAACCAACCGGGCGATCGGTCCACATATTCACCTCCTTTACCGGACCTATAACACCAGCCCGAACCCATTCCACAACCCTGCGTGTTCCTTCGGTGGCATGACCCTGATTGCCCATCTGGGATACTATATCATATTCTTTAGCGATCTCGGCAAGCCTGCGACATTCATAAACGGTCTTAGCCATAGGTTTTTCTACATAAACATGCTTCTTTTCCCTCATAAATGCGGCAGCAATCGGGGCGTGGTTATGGTCGGTTGTAGCGATAAGCGCTGCATCGATGGAAGGTTCTTTCTCAAGCATTTCGCGCCAGTCGGAATATACTTTTGCTTTTGGGTACCGGGCAAAGACGTATCCTGCATATTGTGAGTCAACATCGCACAGGGCATAGATATTGGCAAGCTTCCGGGGTTCCCGCTGCTGCTGGTTTCCCGGTGCTCCCTGAGGTGGGCCTGTCGGTGCTCCCTGGGGCCGTTGCATCTGTGCCATTCGTGCAGCACGCTCAGCCTCCTGTCTGGCAATTTCAGCTTTGCTGAACGGTTGTCCGGTCCTGGTTCTGGGGGGCCTGTTGACCTGAACTTCAGGGTCACAGATATTGCTTATGTCACCGGCACCCTGTGCGCCTATGCCTATACCGGCTACATTTATCAGATCGCTGGGAGCCTTCTGGCCGCTGCCGGCCATTACATGCCTGGGGACAATTGTAAATGCAGCTGTGGCAGCGCTTACAGTACCCAGAAAATTACGTCTTGACAGGTTTTTAGGATTTCGGGTTTTCATCATTATGGGTTTTGGTTAATTATTACCTAAAATTATTAAAAATAATGTGACAGATAATGACCTCAGGGATCAATCACCTGACAGCAAGTTTAACCGTTTTGACATCGCGGCTGTTTGGTCCGATCATTATTTCAAAATCGCCGGGTTCGCATACATAAGCCAGTTCATGATTATAGTATTTCAGATCCTCCGCAGTAAGTTCGAAAGAGACTTCCCTGCTTTCACCGGCTTTCAGGAATATTTTGCTGAAAGCCTTCAACTCCTTTACAGGACGGGTGGATATACTGTAAACATCACGTATATAAAGCTGAATTATTTCTTTCCCGTCCCTGGGACCTGAGTTTGTTACCGTGACTTTAGCTGTCACTTTTTCATTCACATTCATTTCCGGACGGGAAAGAATTATATCCCCGTAATCGAAGCTGGTGTAGCTTAAGCCATATCCGAAAGGATAAAGCGGGGCATTTATTACATCTAAATAATTGCTTCTGAAGCGGGAGTATTCTTCAAATTCGCCATGCGGGCGGCCCGTATTCTTATGATTGTAAAAGATTGGCAGCTGACCGGCATTCCGCGGGAAGGTTGTTGTCAGCTTGCCGCTTGGATTAACATCGCCGAAGAGTATCCCGGCTATTGATGTTCCCGCTTCCGATCCGGGGAACCATGCATTAAGGATCGCAGGTACATTTTCATCTTCCCAGCTGAGGATCAGCGGGCGTCCGGTGAAGATTACAAGTACAACTGGTTTGCCTGTCGCGACCAGCGATTTAAGAAGTTTCATCTGCGGTTCAGGAATATCAGGGATGGAGCGTGATGCCCCTTCCCCGTTCATATTCGCATTTTCACCAAGCGCTGCAATTACAACATCAGAGTTTTTTGCAAGATCCAGAGCTTCCTTCAGCAGATCCTCCGGTCTGCGGTCATGTATCTTTCCGGACTGCATTCCCGGAATTACAAATCCCATCATCCCGTTCAGCTTTGTCTCGAGGAGTGAATCGGCAACGAGGTTGCTCCCTTTTGCAAAAGATACTGTGCCATTAGCGCCAATTGCTCCCTTTAATCCCTGATAAAGGGAAACCGACTGGCTTGCTTTTCCGGTGAGGGCCCAGCATCCCGGCATGTCACCCGCGGCATCACCCAGTGGTCCGATAACGGCTATTCTTCCGCTTTTCTTA
>Ga0105106_10001141_pt1 | contig 19100 bp, 17 predicted proteins | sample PPLLaktember2015_5_FD_79109 | JGI IMG/M metagenome (GOLD analysis project Ga0105106, IMG submission 79109) | Freshwater sediment microbial communities from Prairie Pothole Lake near Jamestown, North Dakota, USA - PPLs Lake P8 Core (1) Depth... | ecosystem: Environmental > Aquatic > Freshwater >...
CGGCCAGAAGCGCATCCACTAGCACCTCGGCTTCGCGGGTCGGGCGCCCCGGAATGTCACAGCGCTTGCATCGATCTCTTGCGTCAATCGAATATCCTCAGGCAACAGGCACTCCCGTGATCTTCGGGGAACCGGCGGAGCTCACGCGTAATCTACTTCATGAATGCAACGACGAGGAGGCGCGAAATGGGAGCAACCGCGTGGCATCGAACGAAAATCGTGTGCACTCTGGGGCCGGCCACCGACGGGCCCCACGTGATTGCGCGTGCGATCGGCGCGGGCATGGATGTCGCGCGCGTCAATACGTCGCATGGCACGCACGAGGATCACGCGCGGCGCATCGCCCAGGTGCGCGCGGCTGCGCGCGAGCTTCGCCAGCCGGTTGCGATTCTCGCCGACCTGCCGGGACCCAAGTTCCGCCTCGGCGTGCTCGAAGGCGGCGCGCGCACGCTGCATGAAGGCGCTGCAGTGGCGCTCGCCGCCGCAGCGGACGACGCATCTGCGTTGCCGGTGCGCAACCGTGAGCTTCTCGCGGCGCTACGTCAGGGCGAAGTCGTGTATCTCGCGGACGGATCGGTCGAGCTTCGCGTGACCCTGCTCGGAGCGGATCGCGTCGGGTGCGAGGTCGTCATCGGCGGAACGGTGCGCTCCGGGTCGGGCATCAACGTGCCTGAGGCCGACCTGGGCGGGCTCGTGCCCACTGACGCCGACAGGGCGCACCTCGCATTCGCCCTGTCGCAGTCGGTCGAATGGATCGGCGTGTCGTTCGTGCAGAGCGCTGATGATCTGGCGCGGGTGCGCTCGTGCTTCCCGCCAGGATCGCACGCGCTCCTCATGGCGAAAATAGAGAAGCGCCGCGCGCTTGGAGAGCTCGATGCCATCGTCGAAGCGGCTGACGGCGTGATGGTTGCGCGCGGCGATCTCGGCGTGGAGACCGATCTCGCGGAGATTCCGCTGGTCCAGAAGCGCATCATCGCTGCCGCCAATGCGCGCGGCCGTCCGGTCGTGACGGCCACGCAGATGCTCGAGTCGATGATCGAGCACGAGCACCCGACACGCGCAGAAGTGACCGACGTCGCCAACGCCGTGCTCGACGGCACCGACGCCGTGATGCTCTCGGGCGAAACCGCCGTAGGGCGTCACCCGGTCGCGGCGGTCCAGATCCTCAACCGCGTTCTCACCGCCACCGAAACCGAGTATGCCGGACGCACCGCCGCCGAGCGCCTGCGCTCGAGCGCACTGGAAGCGGGCGATGCCATGAGCTTTGTCGCGTGCCAGCTTGCGGCGCGCATCGGCGCGAGCGCCATCGTTGCAAGCGTTCACGACGTTGCGACCGGCGCCGGCCTCGCGCGCTTCAGGCCGAATGCGCCACTCGTGCTGATCGCAAGCTCGGAGGACGTGTGTCGGGCGCTCGCTCCGGTGCGCGGCGTCGCCCCGGTCTGTTCGGAAGCTCCGCATGACGCGGCGCACTGCATCGGGGCCGCCTCGCAATGGCTGCGCGCGCACGGACTCGCGGCCGCGGGCGCACCAGCAGTGCTGCTGCTTGAATCCGGCGGCGCGACCGTGCCGGACACGCTCCAGGTGGTGCGCCTGTGACTGCGCGTTGAGGCGTCAGCCGCGCCGCACCACCTCCGCGTTCGGGCGGTCGGACACGATGCGCCCGTCGACGAGCTCGACGATGCGGTCGCAGCGCTGCGCGAGCCGGGGGTCGTGGGTGACGATGAGGAAAGTCGTGCCGCTCGACTCGTTGATCTCACGCAACATGTCGAAAACGGTGTCGGCCGACTGCGTGTCGAGGTTCCCGGTGGGCTCGTCGGCGAGCACCAGCACGGGCTGCATGGCGAGTGCGCGCGCGATCGCCACGCGCTGCTGCTGGCCGCCCGAGATGCGGTTCGCCTTGTTGTTCGCCCAGCGCGTAAGCCCGACTCTATCCAGCAGCGCGGCTGCGGTCTCGCGCATCTCGTCGTCGGGCCTGCCGCGCGAGGCGAGGATGGGCATCATCACGTTCTCGAGCGCGGTGAACTCGGAGAGCAGGTAGTGGTGCTGGAAGACGAAGCCGAGCGCGCGCCCCCTCAGCCGTGTGAGCTCGGCGTCCCCGAGCGCGGTGGCGTCCCGACCTTCGATGTAAACGCGGCCGCGGGTGGGCTGGTCGAGGAGGCCGATCACGTTGAGGAGCGTGCTCTTGCCCGACCCCGAAGGGCCGATGAGCGCCGCGAACTCGCCGCGCGTGATGACGAGATCGATCCCGTGCAGCACCTCCACCTCCACCGGGGTGCCGATGGCATACGACTTGTGCACGCCGGTCAGGCGCAGCGTTTCGACCGGTTTATCGCTCAACTGCGGATCGCCACCACGGGATCGAGGCGCGCGGCGCGGCGCGCCGGCGCCATCGCGGCGAGGGTCCCGACCAGCGCCGAGCCGACCGCGGCGATCACGAACAGCGACGGCTGCATCTCGATTACGAACATGAGCGTGCCGTCGGGGTTCCTCGCGACGCTGCGCCACAGGAGCAGGAAACCGTAGGCGAGGAGGGAGCCGAGGATCGCGCCGGCAAGCCCCATGAACGCGCCCTGGATCAGGAAGACGCGCTGGATCTGCTCGCGCGAAGTGCCCATCGCGCGCAGGATGCCGATCTCCTTCGATTTCTGTATGACCGAGACCACCAGCACGCTCGCGATCCCCAGCGCGACGGTGAGGCCGACGAAAACCCGGATCAGCCTGTTGGTCATGATCTGCGCGGCCATCGCGGTGAAGAACTGCTCGTTCGTGCGTATCCAGCTGTCGACCTGGAGGTCGGTACGCGCGCGCAGCGTCTGCGCGATCGTTTCCGCCGCGAAAGGGTCGTCGACTTTCACCTCGATCGCGGAGACCCCGCCCGCCAGGTCGAGCAGGCTTTGCGCCGAGCGCAGCGATATGTAGACGTTGCGCTCGTTCACCGCCTTGTTGCCGAAATCGAAGATGCCGGCGACGGTGAGAGTGCTGTCGGCGCCGCGCGCGGTCGCGAGGCGAATCTTGTCTCCAGTTTCGACACCGAGGTCGGCCGCGAGCTCCTTGCCGATGACGATGTCGAGCGGCCCGATGTCGACGCCGCCGGCGATGATTTTCTCCGGCAGCGCGATCACGCTGAAGTAGGTCTCGGGCTCGATGCCCGTGATCGAGACGGCCTTGTTCGCTTCGCCGCGCAGCGCGAAGCCGGGGCCCGATGCCACCGGCGTGGTCGCCGTCACGCCCGGGGTGCGCGTCACCTGGTCGCGCACTTTCTGCCACTGATCGATCGAGCGCAGTTGCTGCGAGCGCGGCTGCACCTGCGCAGCGATGCCGCCCTGAGGGCCGCCGCGCAGCGGGCGCGCCACCTGGTCGGGCGGCAGGATGACGATGGGCGCCTGGAAGTTGAGCGTGCGATTCACGACGTTGCTCTGAAGACCGGCGAGTATCGCGGAGAGAAATATGATGACGCCGCCGCCCAGGCCCACGCCGAGCACGATGAGCAGCGTCTGCATGAGCCCGTCGCGCATGAAGCGGAAGGCGACGATCAGCTCGAAGCGCGCCAGGCGCCTCACGCGCCGTCCTTCACCACCGCCCGCACGCGCTCGCCCGGCTTCACGAGCACGTTGGTCCCGGGCACGACCACGTCCCCCGGCGCGACGCCTTGCGTGATTTCGACGCGCCCGTCGCCGCGCAGGCCGAGCGTGACGGGGCGGCGCTCGGTGCGTCCGCCCGCAACGGCGAGAACCCACGGACTGCCGCTTGCGATGCCTCGCACGGCGTCGGCGGGCACGACGACGGCGCCGGCACGACGCGCCACCTCGATGTCGACCGAGGCCGTCATGTCCTGCCGCAGATAGGCGGGCGGGTCGGCGACGCGCAGCTTCACTTCCACCGAGCCGCGCAATGCGTCCACTCCGGGATTGATGTAGGCGAGCTCGGCGGCGAAACGCTCGCGCGGGTAAGCGTCCGCAGACCCGAGGGCCTTCTGGCCGATGCGCAGTTGCGCGAGGTTCTTCTCGTCGATCTGCACCACCACCTGGGTCTCGCCTTCGGGCGCGAGCGCCATCAGCTCCTTGCCGGGCTGCACGACGTTGCCCGGCTCGACCGAGCGCCCGATGAGAACGCCGTTCGCCGGGGCGCGTATCACCGTCTCGTCGAGATGCGCCTGCGCCGCGCCGACGCTCGCGCGCGCCTGTGCGAGCGCGGTCTGCGCCAGCGCGAAATCGCTGCCCGCGGGGCTGTTCGATTTGACCTGCAGCCGCGCGGCGCGCAACTGGCTTTCGGCGACGTCCAGATTGCGCTTCGCGTCGTCGAGCGCGGCCGCGCTGACGAAGCCCTTGTCCCTCAGCTCGACGTTGCGCTCGTACTGCCGGCGCGCCTGCACCGCCTGCGCTTCCGCCTGCAGCAGCGACTGCTCCGAGGCGGGCAGCCCGAGCTCGCGCACCTGCCGCAGCTTCGCTTCGGCCTGCGCGACCGCGGCGTGCGCCTGCGCGAGCGCCGCGCGCTCGTCGCGCGACTGGAGCTCGATCAGCACGTCGCCGAGCGCGACTCTCTGTCCTTCAGCGACCGGAATGCCCGCTACGCGTCCGGTGACCGCCGAGCCGATGGAGATGCGCTGCGGGGTCATGATGCGGCCGCTCGCGACGATCGTCTGCACGAGGTCGGTGCGCACGGCGTGGTAGACGTCGACCGGCTTGCCGAGGATCGCGTTGCGAAAAACGAATGCCGCGATCGCGCTCACCAAAGCGGCGAGCAGCGCGCGCTTTACCCAGCGACGCGCCGGATGTTCCTGTGCTGCCATCGATGCCGGGTCCCGGACTTATGACTGGGAGCCGATCATAGCAGCCGTACCGACATGGCCGCTCCCCGGAGTCAGGCGAGGCGTTCGGTCGAAATCTCGTGCAGCGCCTTGCCGGTCGCCTCGAACGCGGAGACGTTCGCAAGCGTGGTCTGCGCGATGGTGGCGAGGGCTTCGGTGGTAAAAAAGGCCTGGTGGGCGGTGATCAGCACGTTCGGAAAGGTGAGCAGGCGCGCGAACACGTCGTCCTGCAGAACCTGGTCGGAGAGATTCTCGAAGAAGAGATCGGCTTCCTCTTCGTACACGTCGAGGCCGAGGCTGCCGATCGCACCGGTCTTCAGTCCTTCGATCAGCGCGAGCGTGTCGACGACGGCGCCCCGGCTGGTATTGATGAGCATCGCGCCCCGCTTCAGCCTGCGCACCGCAGCGCCGTCGATGAGATGACGCGTCGCGGGCGTGAGCGGGCAATGCAGCGAGATGATGTCGGAGGCGGCGAGCAGCTCTGCGACGGTGACGTATCTCACGCCCATCGCAAGGCATTCCGGATTCGGATGCGGGTCGTGCGCGAGCAGGGTGCAGCCTAGGCCCGAGATGACGCGCAGGAACGTCGCGCCGATCTTCCCGGTGCCGACGACGCCCACCGTCTTGCCGTGGATGTCGAAACCCAGCAGCCCCTCGAGCGCGAAGTTGCCTTCGCGCACGCGCGCATAGGCGCGGTGGGTCTTGCGGTTGAGCGCGAGTATCAGCGCCAGGGTGTGCTCGGCAACCGCGTGGGGCGAATACTCGGGCACGCGGCACACAGTGATGCCCAGCCGCTGCGCAGCCGCCAGATCGACGTTGTTGAAGCCGGCGCATCTGAGCGCGACGAGCCGCAATCCCTGGGCCTCGAGCGATTCCAGCACAGGGGCGCTCGCTTCGTCGTTGACGAAAATGCATACGGCCGGCGCGCCCGCGGCGGCAGCCACGGTGTCCGCGGACAACCGCGGCTCGAGGTACGCGAGCTGGTGCGTGCCCTGGGCATTGGCGGCGTCCAGGAACCGGCGGTCGTAGGGCTTGGTGCTGTAGACGGCAATGCGCATGTTCGTGAAGCCTTTGGGTCAGGGGTTTGTCGCAGCGGCTCGGTTGTGTATGACGTGGCCCTGAGCAAGGTGCGCACCCCGGGCGTGCACCGGTCAAGTCGCAGCCGGCCGCTCTTCCGTCGCTTCGCCGCGCACGCGCACCGGAGCCGCTCCCGTAGCGATGAGGTCGACCGCCTGATCCGCCGCGTCTTCGAAAGGCTCGAGCACCAGATCCGCGCCCGCGGCGCGCAGCGCATCCGCGTCGGCCGCGCGGTGCGTGATGACGGCGATGCGCCCGCGGAATCCGGCGCTGCGCAATGCCTGGACGATGGCGAGCCGCGGATCGTCGTGCGTCACGCCGATCGCGTGCGGGAGCACCGTCGCCACCACCCAGCGCACGCTTTCGAGCGGCAGGCCCGCCACGAACTCGGCGTCGCTTGCATCGCCGTACTCGGCGTCGAGGCCGAGCTCCCGCCAGCGCTGGATCACCGCGGGATTGAAATCGATGCCGAGCACGTGCGCGCCGCGCTCGCGCAGCCGCCCGGCGATCGCCGAGCCGAAGCGGCCGAGCCCGAACAGCAGCACGTCGTGTTTCCGGGCCGGGGCCGGGTGTTCCGCGGCGCGGCGCTTCGCCGCGATGCGGCCGAATACGTCGAGCGCGGGCTCACACAACCGGTAGAGCGAATGCGAATAGGTGATCATGTAGCTCGAAGCCGCGATCGTGATGAGACCGACGAGTGTCACGAGGCCCATTACGTCCGCTCCGACGTGGCCGAGCGTCACGCCCATCGCCGCGAAGATGAGCGAGAACTCGCTGATCTGCGCCACGGTCAAGCCGGCGAGAAATCCCGTTCTCTTGTCGAAGCCCATCGCGGCCATGATGACCAGCATGATGAGCGGCTTGCCGATCAGGACGAAGAGCGACAGCACCACCGCCGCCAGGCCGTGCTCGCCCAGCGTGGAGAGCTCGATGCCCGAGCCCAGGCCGACGAAGAAGAAGAGGAGCAGGAAATCGCGCAGCGGCGCGAGCCTCGCGCTGATCGCTTCCCGGTAAGGCGTGGAAGCGAGCGAGACTCCCGCCAGCAGCCCGCCGAGCTCCCTGCCGAAGCCCAGCGCCTCGCCGAGCGCCGCGAAAAGCGCAGTCTGCGCGATGGCGAAGCAGATCAGGAGCTCGGGTGCGCGCGCAAGACGCGTGGTGAGCGGGTCGGCGACATAGCGCACGAAGACGACGACTGCCGCGAGCAGCGCGATGCCTGCCAGCAGCACCCGCAGTATGCCCACGCCGCCCGCGTCCTCGGATGCGCCGATGCCGATCGAGGAGAGCACGATCATCGCGAGCACGACGACGAGATCCTGCACGATGAGCAGGCCCACTGCGATCTGACCGTGCAGCGAGTCGATCTCGCGCTTGTCGGAAAGCAGCTTGACGATGATGATGGTGCTGGAGAACGTGAGGGCGATCGCGACGTAGAGGCTGGCGATCGCATCGAGCCCGAGCGCGAGGCCCAGCCCGTAGCCGATCACCGAAGTGAATATCACCTGGCCCAGGCCGGTCGTGACCGAGACCGCGCCGAGCGAGCGTATGAGCTTCACGTCGAGCTTGATGCCGACCAGGAACAGCAGGACCGCGATGCCGAGCCCGGAGAGGAGCTCGATCTGCTCGTTCGAGCGCACGATGTCGAGCGCCGCGGGGCCGGCGAGCAGTCCCACCGCGATGAAGCTCACGATGAGCGGCTGGCGTAGCAGCATGCCCGCGAAGCCGACCGTCGCAGCGAGCACGAGCAGCGCCGCCATTTCGGCGAACGGGGACTGCAGGAGGAGCTCGGTCATGGCAGGCGGGAGTAGAGCTGCACGGTGCATGATAACAGCCGCACCCGCGCATACCGCCCGTGCGCCTTGCCTATGCGCTCATCGTGGCGCTTTGGCAGCCTCTACTTCCGCGGCGCGCGCTTCGCCGGCCACGTAAGGCCTCCCGAAGTCCATTTCGGCCGGTGCGCTGGTGCCGCACGTGATGACGAAGCGCATCGCTTCGTCGAGCGTCCAGTCGGTCGGCGTCAGCAGCTCCACCGGCATGATTTCCATGTAGCCCGAAGTCGGGTTGGGCGCGGTCGGCACGTAGAGGATCGCCATTTCGCGCCCGCTCGAGCGGTCGCGTATCACCTGCGTCACCAGCGCGACGGTCTTCAGCGGCGGCGCCGGAAAGTCGATCAGCACCACGCGCTGCACGCTCTCGGGTTTGCTGCGCAGCGCCAGCAGGAGTTTCTTGGTCGAGCCGTAGATCACCTGCACCAGCGGTATGCGCTCCATCCACGCCTCGAGGCGCGCGATCACCTGTCTCGCGAGCACGTGGGTGGTGGCCCAGCCGATCACATAGAGCAGCAGCAGGGTGAGCGCGGCGGCGATCAGCGACTCTATCCATGCGTAGTCGAGGAACGACGGCACGCCGTTCGCCGAGTCTTCCATCACGCCTTTCATGCCTTCGAGCCAGGGGCGCCCCACGCGCGAGAGCAGCCCGAAAATGAAATCGAGCACCAGCCACGTCACCCACAGCGGAGTGATCATGAGCACGCCCGCGATGAGATAGCGGCGCAGATGGAGCCGGGAACGGTGCATGGGCAGGACCGGGAGTGGGCCGACAGCGGGCAGGAGCAAGACACAAGCCTGCCGTTCCCGGCGGGTTATCATCCGGCGCCATGAAAGTCACATTTCTCGGCGCCGCGCGCGAGGTGACGGGCTCGTGCTACCTGCTCGAGCACGGCGGGCGCGCCTTTCTGGTCGACCACGGGCTGTTCCAGGGCGGCTCGGATGCGTACCGCAAGAACCGCGCGGCGCTCGCGTTCGATTCCCGCTCGATCGAGTTCGTGCTGCTCACCCACGCGCACATCGACCATTCGGGCATGCTGCCGCGGCTCGTGGCGCTCGGCTTCCGCGGACCGGTGTACGCGACGAGCGCGACGTGCGATCTGCTCGAAGTGATGCTGCCGGACGCAGCGTTCGTGCAGGAGCGCGAAGCCGAGCGCAAGCACGGCAGGCGCGGCGGAGTGCCGCTCTATACCGTCGCGCAGGCGTACGCGTCTCTCGAGCAATTGAAGCCGGTCGATTACGATCGTACGGTCGATCTCGAAGGCGGGCTGCGTTTTCGTTTTCGCGACGCGGGGCACATCCTCGGCGCGGCGATCCTGGAGCTGTGGGCGAGCGAAGGCGGGCGCGCACGCAAGATCGTCTTCTCGGGCGACATCGGCCAGGCGGCGCGGCCCGTCGTCAAAGACCCGACGCAGATCGAAGACGCGGACGCGCTGATCGTCGAATCGACTTACGGCAACCGGCTGCACAAGACTTTACAGGCGACCGAGGACGAGCTCGTGGACGTGATCACGCAGACGCTCGGGCGCGGGCGCGGCAACGTCGTGATCCCCGCTTTCGCCGTCGGACGCACGCAGGAGATCCTCCACGTGCTGGCGGACCTCGCGCGGCGCGGCCGCATCGGCAAGGGGCTGCAGGTCTACGTCGATTCGCCGATGGCGACCAAAGCGACCGAAGTGACGCTGCGCCACCGCGAGCTGATCGACGACGAAACGCGCTCGCTCATCGCCTGGGGCGGCGACGGCAGGAACCACGCGCTGCGGGTGCACTTCACCGAATCGGTGGAGGAGTCGCGGCGGCTGAATTCGGTGCACCACGGCGCCATCATCATTTCCGCGAGCGGCATGTGCGACGCGGGGCGCATCCGTCACCACCTGCGCTACAACCTGCCGCGGCCCGGCAGCGCCATCGTCTTCACCGGTTTTCAGGCCGCCGGCACGCTCGGGCGCAAGCTCGTCGACGGCGCGAAGGAAGTGCGGCTTTTCGGCGAGGAAGTGCCGGTGCGCGCGCGCATCGCAACGATCGGCGGGCTCTCCGCTCACGCCGACCAGGCGGGGCTCCTCGCCTGGCTGCGCGGCTTCAAGAAAGCGCCCGAGCGCGCGTTCGTCGTCCACGGCGAGGCAAGCGTCGCGCTCGGCTTCGCCGACCTCGTGAGGAAAGAGCTCGGCTGGGCGGTCGACGTGCCCGGCCCCGGCGACACCGCGGAGCTCTAGGCCCGCGCGTTCGCGGTGCGTCGTCGACGCACCCTACGTGCTTGCCACAGTTTGTCCGGACTTACCTCGTAGCTGTGCATGACGCGACGGTTACTCCCCTCCCCGGCCCGGGAGGGGGGAGGGTTAGGGGAAGGGGAAGGGGGAGGGGCTAGTCCGGACCCGCCTTTCATTTGATTTACATCAAACGGCTCCTCCGCTCCGGCACCTACCATCGGCTGGTAAGTGTCATGCGGAGCTTTCCATGCAGGAGCAGCAAGCCAGCTATAACTACACCGTCGTGCGGCAGTTCACGATCGCCACCGTCGTCTGGGGCATCGTCGGCATGCTCGTGGGCGTCGTGATCGCGGCCCAGTTGATCTGGCCCGAGCTCAATTTCGCATCGTGGTTTTCCTATGGGCGGTTGCGGCCGCTGCACACCAACGCCGTTATTTTCGCGTTCGGCGGCAGCGCGCTCTTCGCAACTTCGTACTACGTCGTTCAGCGCACCTGCCACGTGCGGCTCTTCAGCGACAAGCTCGCCGCTTTCACCTTCTGGGGCTGGCAGGCGGTGATCGTGTCGGCGGCGATCACGCTGCCGATGGGCTTCCAGACCTCCAAGGAATACGCCGAGCTCGAGTGGCCGATCGACGTGCTGATCGCGGCAGTGTGGATCGCCTACGCGGTGGTTTTCTTCGGCACCATCGTCAAGCGCAGGATCCCGCACATCTACGTCGCCAACTGGTTTTTCGGCGGTTTCATCCTGACGGTCGCGCTGCTGCATATCGTGAACAGCGCGGCGCTGCCGGTGAGCCTCACGAAATCGTACTCGGCTTACGCCGGCGTGCAGGACGCGATGGTGCAGTGGTGGTACGGCCACAACGCCGTGGGCTTCTTCCTCACCGCGGGCTTCCTCGGGATGATGTACTACTTCATACCGAAGCAGGCGAACCGCCCGGTTTATTCGTATCGCCTGTCGGTGGTGCACTTCTGGGCGCTCATCTTCACTTACATGTGGGCGGGCCCGCACCACCTGCATTACACCGCGCTTCCGGACTGGGCGCAGTCGATCGGCATGGTGTTCTCGCTGATTCTGCTCGCGCCTTCGTGGGGCGGCATGATCAACGGCGTCATGACCCTTTCCGGCGCGTGGCACAAGCTGCGCACCGACCCCATCCTCAAGTTCCTCGTGGTGTCGCTCTCGTTCTACGGCATGGCGACTTTCGAGGGGCCGATGATGTCGATCAAGACCGTGAACGCGCTCTCGCACTACACCGACTGGACCATCGGCCACGTGCACGCCGGCGCGCTCGGCTGGGTCGGCTTCATCTCGATCGGCAGCATGTACTACCTCATTCCGAGGCTCTTCGGGCGCACCGAGATGCACAGCATGAAGCTCGTGACGCTGCACTTCTGGGTCGCGACGATCGGCATCGTCCTCTACATCTCGGCGATGTGGATCGCCGGAGTGATGCAGGGCCTCATGTGGCGCGCGGTCAACGCCGACGGCACGCTCACCTACAGCTTCGTCGAATCGGTGAAGGCGACTTACCCGTACTACATGGTGCGCCTCCTGGGCGGCGTCCTCTACTTCTCGGGGATGGTGATGATGGCGTGGAACACGTGGAAGACGATCGCCGGACAGGAAGCGACGGAGGCGCCGGTGCAGCCGATCGGGCCCGTGCTCGACCTACAACTGACGCCGGTGACCGCACCGGTCGCCGCAAAGGCCTGAGATATGAGCGCAACCTCCAGACACGATCTGATCGAGCGCAACATCGGGCTCCTGATCGCGCTGTGCATCGCCGTCGTCAGTGTCGGCGGCCTGGTCGAGATCGTCCCGCTCTTCTTCCAGAAATCGACGACGCAGCCGGTCGTGGGACTCAAGCCTTACACCCCGATCCAGCTTTCCGGACGCGACATCTATATCCGCGAAGGCTGCTCGAACTGCCACTCGCAGATGATCCGTCCCTTCCGCGCCGAGACCGAGCGCTACGGCCATTACTCGGTGGCGGGCGAGTTCGTCTACGACCGGCCGTTCCTGTGGGGCTCCAAGCGCACCGGCCCCGACTTAGCGCGCGTCGGGCTGCGCTATTCCGACGACTGGCACCGCATCCACCTCATGAATCCGCGCGACGTCGTGCCCGAGTCGAACATGCCGGCCTACCCGTGGCTCGCGCGCACCAGGCTCGATCCGGCCGACGCCGCGCCGAAGATGCGCACGCTGCGCATGCTCGGCGTGCCGTACAGCGACGCCGAGATCGCCGGCGCCGCGCAAACGCTCAAGGACAAGACCGAGATGGACGCCGTGATCGCGTACCTGCAGGGGCTGGGAATCGTCTTGAGAGACAAGAGGTAAGCCATGGACGTCAACATGCTGCGCGCGTTGCTCACCGCCGCGTGCTTTCTCGTCTTTCTGGGAATCGTTTTCTGGGCCTATAGCGGCAGCCGCCGCGAGCGTTTCGAAGACGCCGCGCGAGTGCCGATGCAGGACGATCTCGACGGCGCGACCGAAGACACCGTTCGCAAGGGGGGCGCGCGATGAGCGATTTCGTGAGCAACGCCTGGGCGCTTTATGTTGCGATCATCACCGTCGTCAGCATTCTCGCGTGCGCCGTGCTGCTGAAGTCGATGTCGACCCAGCGCTCGAAAGGGGGCGAGAGAGAGGTCGACACCACCGGCCACGTCTGGGACGGCGACCTGACGGAGTGGAACAACCCGCTGCCCGCGTGGTGGATGTGGCTTTTCTACCTCACGATCGTATTCGGCCTGGCCTATCTCGTCCTCTATCCGGGTCTCGGCGCGTATCAGGGGTGGCTCGGCTGGAGCTCGGGCGCGCAGTACGAGCAGGAGCGCGCCGACGCAGCGCTCGCCTACAAGCCCATCTTCGACCGCTACGCGCGCCAGGACGTGACGACGGTGGCCGCGGACCCCGACGCGAGGCAGATCGGCCAGCGGCTTTTCCTGGGCAACTGCGCGCAGTGCCACGGCTCGGACGCGGGCGGCTCGCGCGGCTTCCCGAGCCTGCGCGATCGCGACTGGCTCTACGGCGGCGAGCCCGAGGCGATCCGCACCAGCATCGCCGAAGGCCGCACCGGAACGATGCCGCCGATGGCGAAAGCCGTGGGCGGCAGCGAAGACGTGAAAGACGTCGCGCATTACGTGTTGAGGCTCGCCGGGCGCACCAGTGACAACCTGCGCGCGCATCGCGGCAAAGCCAAGTTCGAGGCGACCTGCGCGGCGTGTCACGGCGCGAACGGCAAAGGCAACCAGCAGCTCGGCGCGCCCAATCTCACCGACGACGTGTGGCTGCACGGCGGTTCCGAAGCCGCGATCATGGAGACGATCAACAGAGGGCGCAGCGGTGCAATGCCCGCGCACAAGGCGTTCCTCGACGCCGACAAGATCCATTTGCTGACCGCGTACGTGCTCGGGTTGTCCGCGGAGAAGAAGTGAACCAGCCGGCTGCAAAACCGAATCTGACTTCCGTCAGCAACGAAGTCGAAACCGCGCTCTACGAAGTGCGGAAGAAAATCTATCCGCGCGCGGTGCGCGGCTGGTTCGCGAGCTGGCGCGTGACTTTCGTCATCCTGACGCAGGCAATCTACTACGGCCTGCCGTGGCTCGCGTGGAACGGGCGCCAGGCAGTGCTGTTCGATCTGGGCGCGCGCAAGTTCTACATCTTCGGCTGGGTGTTCTGGCCGCAGGATTTCATATTCCTCACCACGCTGCTCGTAATCTCCGCGCTCGCGCTGTTTCTTTTCACCGCGGTGGCGGGACGTCTTTTCTGCGGCTACGCGTGCCCGCAGACGGTCTACACCGAAATCTTCATGTGGATCGAGCGCTGGGTCGAAGGCGACCGCGTGCAGCGCATGCGCCTCGACAAGCAGGGCGCGGGAGCGCGCAAGATCGGACTGAAAGCGCTCAAGCACGGCCTGTGGATCGCGCTCGCGCTGTGGACGGGCTTCACTTTCGTCGGCTACTTCACGCCGGTCCACACGCTGCTCGGGGAGGTCGCGACCTTCTCGCTGGGGCCGTGGGAAACCTTCTGGGTGCTCTTCTACGGCTTAGCGACGTACGGCAACGCGGGCTGGATGCGCGAGCAGGTGTGCAAGCACATGTGCCCGTACGCGCGCTTCCAGTCGGTCATGTTCGACCCCGACACGCTCGTCATCACCTACGACGCGAACCGCGGCGAGCCGCGCGGCGCACGCGCGCGCTCGGCGGACGCCGCCGCGAAAGGTCTCGGCGACTGCGTGAGCTGCGACATCTGCGTGCAGGTGTGCCCCACCGGAATCGACATCCGCGACGGGCTTCAGTACGAGTGCATCGGCTGCGGCGCGTGCATCGACGGCTGCAACCAGGTGATGGACAAGATGGGTTACCAGCGCGGGCTCATTCGCTACTCGAGCGAGAACGCGATGAAGCGCGGCGACGCGCGCCCGATCAGCGCGCGCTCGCTGGTGCGCCCGCGAATCGCGATTTACGGAACGCTCGTCGGCCTGCTCTGCCTCGTCCTCGTCGGCGGCCTTTATCTGCGCTCGCCGCTCAAGGTCGACGTGATCCGCGATCGCGGCACCCTCGTGCGCGACACCGCGGACGGCCGCGTGGAGAACGTCTACCGCCTGCAGATCATGAATACCGACGAGCGGGCGCGGCGCTTCCTGGTGAGCGTCTCGGGGCTGCCGCAGCTCGAGATCGTCGCCGACCAGCCGGTGCGCGTCGCGGGCGCGATGACGCAGGCCGCGGTCGTCGCGGTCCGCGCCGACCCCGCGCTCGTCGCGGCGGGCTCGCACCCGATCGTCTTCCGTATCGAGGACGCGGACGACGCAGCCGTGGCGACGAGCGAGAAGTCCACGTTCCTCGTGAGATGAGGCCCGATATGACCGTCCAAGCATCGAAGCCCTGGCACAGACAGCTCTGGCCGTGGCTGCTCATCGCGCCGCCCTTCGCCTCGGTGATCGGCGGCATCGCGCTCGCGTGGATAGCGGTCGTGAGCGACGACGGACTCGTCACCCCGGACTATTACAGGCAGGGGATCGCCATCAACGAGCGCCTGACGCGCGAACAGGCGGCGAACTGCGCGGTGAAAGACCGCGCGTGCATGAACGCACCGGTGAAGGAGACGCCATGAAGCTCGCGATACTCATACTGTGGCCTTCGTTCGTCGTCGGCGCCGCGGCCAACGCGATGTTTTTCAGCGTGTTCGATCCGGTCGAGCTGCATGCCTACTGGGCGGTCCTGCCGGCGACCCGGATCGGCACTTACACGCTGGGATTCTTCGGCTTCTGGGCGCTCGGCGCGTGCTCGAGCGCGCTCACCTGCTATCTGCAGCGCAGCGCGGCCGAAGTGAATCGCCTGTGGTGTCCGCTGCCCGACGACCAGCGCCCCGCCGGCTGCCGGGCTCGCGGGCGGCCCTGACATGTCCGGGTGGCTCGGCTACATCGCGCTGGCCGCTTTGCTCGCGGGACTCGCGGGCGGCGTGCACTGCGCCGCGATGTGCGGGCCGATCGCAGCGATGTGCTCGGGCTCGCGCACGGCACGTCTCGCGCCGTGGCAGCGCGCGCTCGCTTACAACGGCGGGCGCATCGCGAGCTACACCGTCGCGGGCGCGCTCGCCGGCGCTTTCGGGCAGGCGGGTCTTGCGCTGCGCGGCGGGCATTCAGCGCAGACGATCATGGCGGTGCTCGCGGGCAGCACGATGCTCGTGCTCGCGCTGCACCTCATGGGCTACACGCCGGTGACGCGCCGCCTCGAAGCTGCGGGCGGCGTGATCTGGCGCCGCCTACAGCCGCATACCAGGCGCTTCCTGCCGGCGGACACGTTTCCGCGCGCGCTCGGGCTCGGCGCGCTCTGGGGCTGGCTTCCGTGCGGCATGGTCTACGCGGTGCTCGTGACCGCGGTCGCGACGGCCGATGCGGCGCAGGGCGCGCTCGTCATGCTGGCTTTCGGCGCCGGCACGCTGCCCAACATGCTGGCGATCACGCTGGCGGCGGGCCGCTTGAAGAAGATGCTGCGCCTGACGGCGGTGAGACTGTGCGCCGCAGCTGTCGTCGCGGGCTTCGGCGCGCTCGGACTTTCATTCGCCGTGCACGCGCACGCGCCGGGAATCGCCGATTTCCTGTGCCGGTTCGCGCCTGCGTGAGCGCGCCGCGATGACCGCCGCCGCGCACGACGAAAGCAGCTGCTTTCACTGCGGACTCGCGCTCACGGGCGAAGTCTTCCGCGTCGTCGTCGACCAGGTCTCGCGGCCGACGTGCTGCCGCGGGTGTCAGGCGGTCGCGCAGACGATCGTCGAGAGCGGGCTCACGGCCTATTACCGCACGCGCTCGGAGCTGCCGGCGACTCCGCAGGACAGTCGCGACGCGCTGCGAGGGCTCGGGCTCTACGACATGCCGGAAGTGCAGCGCAGCTTCGTTCGCAGCGTCGACGCCTCGGCGCACGAGAAAGAGGCCGCGGTGCTGCTCGAGGGCATCACGTGCGGGGCGTGCGTGTGGCTGATCGAGCAGCGCGTCGCGAGGCTCCCGGGCGTGCGCGCGATCACCGTGAACTACGCAGCGCGGCGCGCCCGCATACGCTGGGACTCGCGCGAGACGCAACTCTCGGCGATCCTCGCCGCGATCGACGCGCTCGGTTACTCGGCGCAGCCCTACGACGGCGCCCGCGCCGACGACGGCCTGCGCCGGGAGCGCCGCAACCTCCTGTGGCGGCTCTTCGTCGCCGGCTTCGGCATGATGCAGGTGATGATGTACGCGGTTCCGGTCTACATCGCCGAAGGCACGATGACGCCCGACATCGAGCAGCTGATGCGCATCGCCGGGCTCCTCCTGACGGCCCCCGTCGTCGCATGGGCGGCGATGCCTTTCTACGTCGGCGCGTGGCGCGAGATCGCGCGCAGGCGAATGGCCATGGACATCCCGATCGCTGCCGGCATCCTCGCGGCTTTCGCAGCGAGCGCGGCCGCGACGCTGCGCGCCACGGGAGACGTCTATTTCGATTCGATCACGATGTTCGTGTTTCTTCTCCTGGGTGCGCGATGGCTCGAGATGGGCGCGCGGGCGAAAGCCTCGGACGAGCAGGAGAGGCTGGTGAAGCTCGCGCCCGCCTTCGCCGAGCGTCTCGACCGCTTCCCGGGTCCGTTCACACCCGAGCAGGTGCCCGCGGCGGCGCTGCGTCCCGGCGATCTCGTGCTCGTGCGTCCCGGCGCTGCGATTCCCGCCGACGGCGTGGTGCTCGACGGCGAGGGGTCCGCCGACGAATCGCTGCTGACGGGCGAATCGCGCTCGGTCTGGAAAAAACCGGGCGCGCGCGTCATCGGCGGCGCGCTCAACAAGCACAGCCCGCTCGTCGTGCGCGTCGAGCGCGTGGGGGAGGAGAGCGTGCTCTCCGGGATCGTGCGGCTCATGGACCGCGCGCAGAGCGAGAAACCGCGCATCGCGCTCGTCGCGGACCGCGCCGCGGCGGTCTTCGTCGCGATGGTACTGGTGCTCTCGGTCGCCGCGGCGGGCGTGTGGTACGTGATCGATCCCGCGCGCGCTTTGTGGATCACCATCGCGATCCTCGTCGTGAGCTGCCCGTGCGCGCTGTCGCTCGCGACGCCCGCGGCGCTCACCGCCGCGACCGGCGCGTTGTATCGCCAGGGCGTGCTGGTGACGCGCGGCCACGCGCTGGAGACGCTGGCGAAAGCGACGCACTACGTCTTCGACAAGACCGGGACGCTCACTTCGGGCGAGATGGCGCTGGTCGGCGTGATACCGCTCGGCGAGCACTCGGTGAATGCGTGCCTGCGCTTCGCGGCGGCGCTCGAGGCGAGCTCCGAGCATCCCATCGGCAAGGCGATCGTCGAGGCGGCGCGGGGACACGGCGGCAACGCGGCGGTCGCGGCTGCGAACGTCCCCGGCGGCGGCGTCGAAGGCCGGGTCGACGGCATGCGGCTGCGCATCGGCACGGCGCAATTCGTGGGCGCGCTGCACGGTCTCCCGCCGCCGGACGTGCTCGCGCTCGTGAGCGACGAGGTGACCGCGGTCGTGCTCGGCGACGAACGGGGCTGGATCGCCGTCCTCACGCTGGGGGACACGGTGCGCCGCGACGCGCGCAGGCTCGTCGCCGATCTGCACGCGCGCGGCGCGACGGTGTGCATGCTCTCGGGAGACCGGCCGGCGCGCGTGCAGCGCCTCGCCGCCGAGCTCGGAATACGCGTCGCACGCGGCGGCGCGACCCCCGAGTACAAGGTCGCTTTCGTACGCGCGCTGCAGCGCGAAGGCGCGGTGGTGGCGATGATAGGCGACGGCGTGAACGACGCGCCGGTGCTCGCGCAGGCGCAGGTGTCGGTGGCGCTGTCGAGCGGGGCTGACCTCGCGCAGGCGAGCGCGGACGTGGTGCTCGTCGGCGATCGGCTCGCGCCGCTGCGCGTTGCCGCGGCGCAGGCCCGGCGTACGATGCGGGTGGTGCGCCAGAACCTCGCCTGGGCGACGCTCTACAACGCGGTTGCGCTGCCGCTCGCCGCCGCGGGGCTGGTGACGCCGCTCATCGCCGCGATCGGCATGTCGGCCTCCTCGCTCGTGGTCGTCGTCAACGCGCTGCGCCTGGTCAGGGCCGAAGGCGGTATTGATACAGATCAAGACCGCCACCGCCGGCTGGTGGCACAGTCGGGATGACCACCGACATGAAGAGGCCGGCGTGAACCCAGTCGCAGTCGACTACAGGCGCATCGCGACCGATACGATACGGCAGGACCACCGCGCCCTCGGAGAGGTGATCGAGCTCCTCCAGAATCTGCTCGACCACATCGCCGCCGGCCACAACGAGCCCGAGTTTCACCTCCTCGCCCTCGCGCTCTATTACATCGACGATTTCCAGTGCCGGCTGCACCATCCGAAAGAGGAGGAGCACTGGTTTTTCGCGGTGCGCCAGCGCACGCGCGAGCTCGACCACACGATCGCCCAGCTGCGCAGCGAGCATCACACCGACGCGCAGACGCTGCGCGAGCTCCATCGTTTGTTCGTGCTGTACCAGGCCGGGGCGCCCGATGCCTTGCGCAATCTGCTCACCTCGCTCGACGTGTACGCCGGGATGCTCCGGGAGCACATGCGCAAGGAGGAGGCTTTGCTCGAAGACCCGCGCGCCGCGCTGCCGGAGGCCGAGTGGCGCGCGATCGGCGAGGCGTTTCTCGCCGACGAAGATCCCCTCTTCGGGGTGCGGCGC